>Ga0068860_100001380_pt1 | contig 26358 bp, 38 predicted proteins | sample KBSSwiS32_FD_66597 | JGI IMG/M metagenome (GOLD analysis project Ga0068860, IMG submission 66597) | Switchgrass rhizosphere microbial communities from Kellogg Biological Station, Michigan, USA - KBS Switchgrass S3-2 | ecosystem: Host-associated > Plants > Roots > Rhizosphere > Soil ...
GGTGTCCGTTACCATATTGTCCGCGGCACGCTTGACGCCCTTGGCGTTGATGGCCGCCGCCGCAGCCGCTCGAAGTATGGCGCCAAGCGTCCGAAGGCAGGCGCCGAAGCCGAGACGGGCAAGAAGAAGAAATAACCAGCACGTATATAATATATGTCACGCAGACGCAGAGTCATTCACAAGGAAGAAAAACACGACGGTCGCTACGGCAGCCCCGTGGTTGCCCGCTTGATCAGCTCCGTCATGAAAGACGGGAAGAAATCGCTGGCTGAACGCATCGTTTATACCGCGATCGAAAAGACCCGCGAGAACACCGATGTGGTCGATCCGCTCGAGACCCTGCACAAGGCGCTCGACAACGTGCGTCCCCGCCTCGAGGTGAAATCCCGCCGCGTCGGTGGCGCCACCTACCAGGTGCCGATGGAAGTGCCGCATGCACGCCAGGTGGCCCTCGCAATGCGCTGGATCGTCTCCTACGCACAGGCCCGCAAAAATATTCCGCTCATGGACGCGCTCGCCGCCGAACTCAAAGACGCAGCCGCCGGCCAGGGCAACGCAATCAAGAAACGCGACGACACCCACAAGATGGCGCAGGCAAACCGCGCCTTCGCACACTTCCGCTGGTAAGGAGAACGCCATGTCCGCCACACTCGAAACAAAACCTGCTTCCACGAACCCGAATTCGCCAAACCGCGCGTTTCCTCTGGAGCGCACGCGCAATATTGGTATTGCCGCGCACATCGACGCGGGCAAGACAACCCTGACCGAGCGTATTCTTTTCTACACCGGCATGATCCACAAGATCGGTGAAGTGCATGAAGGCACCACGGTCACCGACTGGATGGAGCAGGAGCGCGAGCGCGGCATCACCATCACCTCGGCTGCCACGACCTGTTCGTGGTTGCAGCGCGAGGAAGAGGGTGTTTACAAGATTTTCAACGGCATCAAGATGCGCGTCAACATCATCGACACTCCCGGCCACGTGGATTTCACGGCGGAAGTGGAGCGCTCCCTGCGTGTGCTCGACGGCGCGATCGCAGTATTCTGCGCAGTTGCCGGTGTGCAGCCGCAGTCCGAGACTGTCTGGCGCCAGGCCAATAAATACGGCGTTCCCCGTATCGCGTTCGTAAACAAGATGGACCGCACAGGCGCGGATTTCAACAACGCGATCAACGACATGCGCACGAAGCTCAAGGCTAATGCGTGGCCTATTCTTATACCGCTGGGCAAGGAAGATTACCTTACCGGCCAGCTCGACGTCGTGAACAAGAAGGCGATCATGTATGCCGACGACGCAACCCAGGGTTCCAAATACACCGTCGAGGAAGTTCCCGCGGACCACAAGGAGCTGGTTGATAACGCCTACAACGATCTCGTCACTGCAATCGCCGATCTGGACGATGAAGTAGGGACGGCCTTCCTCGAGGAAAAGCCAATTTCGCGCGAAATGCTCAAGGCTGGCATCCGCCGCCAGACTATTGCGAATAGATTTGTCCCTGTTGCAGGCGGCTCCGCCTTCAAAAACAAGGGTGTCCAGTATCTCGTGGATGCGGTTGTCGATTATCTTCCCGGCCCGATTGATATTGTTGCTGCAAAAGGCCAGGACCCTGACACGGCTGCTCCGATCGAGGTCCATGCCGACGACAATGGCAAGTTCTGTTCGCTCGCGTTCAAACTCTGGAGCGATCCATTCGTGGGCAAGCTCGTATTCTTCCGTGTTTATTCCGGTAAACTTTCCAAGGGCGACACCGTTTACAACCCGCGCACGAACAAGCGTGAGCGCATCAGCCGCCTGATCCAGATCCAGGCCGACAAGCGCGAGGACATTGATACGTGTTACTCGGGCGACATCGCGGCAATCGTCGGCATCAAGAACATCACCACCGGTGATACGCTTTGCGACGAGGATCATCCGATCCTCCTTGAGCCTCCAACATTCCCTGATCCCGTTATCTCGATGGCTATCGAGCCCAAGACGAAGATCGACCAGGAAAAGATGTCGGTCGCGCTGCAGCGCCTCGCTGAAGAAGATCCGACCTTCCGCGTTTTCACAAACGTGGACACCGGCCAGACGATCATTGCGGGCATGGGCGAGCTTCACCTCGAAATCATTCGCGACCGTATGTTCCGCGAGTTCAAGGTGGACGCAAACGCAGGCAAGCCGCAGATCGCCTATCGCGAAACCATCACTGCTCCGGCAATGGGCGAAGGCAAGCTCATCAAGCAGTCCGGCGGTCGCGGTCAATACGGCCACGTTGTCGTCAATATCCGCCCGGCCGAGCGCGGCAAGGGCCTGACCATTGAAAACAAGGTTGTCGGCGGCGCGATTCCGAAGGAATACATCGCTCCTTGTAAAAAAGGCATCGAAGAAGCGGTTCTCAACGGTGTTGTCGGCGGGTATCCCGTCATCGACGTCGAAGTGGACATCATCGACGGTTCGTACCACGACGTCGACTCGAACGAACTCGCGTTCAAGATGGCAGCCATTTTTGCGATGAAGGACGGCTTCAAAAAAGCCAAGCCGATCATGCTGGAGCCGATCATGAAGGTCGAGAACAGCACTCCGGAAGAATTTCAGGGCGACATCATGGGCGATCTTAACCGCCGTCGCGGACGCATCATCAGCATCGAGCACAAGCACGGTCTCAGCATTGTCAATGCCGAGGTTCCGCTGGCTGAAATGTTCGGTTACTCCACGGCGATCCGTTCGCTGTCGAAGGGCCGTTCCTCGTACTCGATGGAGCCTTCGCATTTCGAACAAGTCCCCGCGCAAGTCCTGGCGGCGGTGCTGGATCAAAAGGGATCCTAACTCTAGAGAATAATTTATATGACCACTGGCCAACGCATACGCATCCGACTCAAGGCATTCGATTACAGAGTGCTCGACCAATCCTCGCTCGACATCGTCGAGACCGCAAAGCGCACGGGGGCCAAGGTCGCAGGGCCGATCCCATTGCCCACGCGCATCGAGAAGTTCACCGTGAACCGCTCGCCGCACGTCGACAAGAAGTCGATGGACCAATTTGAAATCCGCACCCACAAGCGCCTGCTCGACATCATCGACCCGACGGCGAAGACGGTGGACGAACTCAAAAAACTGAACCTGCCTGCGGGCGTGGATATCACGATCAAGATCTGATTTTTTTAGAACCCGGCGAATATGAGAATTGGACTTTTAGGAAAAAAAATCGGCATGACCCGCATCTATGATGACAAGGGGCGCGCCACGGCTGTCACGGTCATCGTGGCGGGCGGCAACACGAAACTGCAGGTCAAGACGCCGGAGAACGACGGCTACAGCGCAGTCCAGGTGGGTTTCGACACCCAGAAGGAATCGCGTGTGACCAAGGCGGAACTCGGCCATTTTAAAAAGGCGGGTTCGGAAGCCAAGAAGCTTGTCGCTGAATTCCGCCTGGAAGACGGTGAGACAGTGGGCGACGACCTGAACCTTCAGGTCACGCTGTTCAAGCCCGGCCAGCTGGTCGATGTTATCGGCCAGTCGAAGGGCAAAGGTTTCCAGGGTGTCATGAAGAAGCACAACATGGACGGCCAGGGCGCTTCCCACGGATCGATGATGCATCGCCGTAACGGAGCCATCGGCAACCGTTCCACTCCAGGCCGCGTCTGGAAGAACATGGGCATGCCCGGTCACATGGGTGACGAGCGTGTAACCGTGCAAAATTTGAAGGTGCTGCAAGTGCGCGAAGCGGACAACGTCCTGCTCGTCACCGGTGCGGTTCCCGGCGCAAACGGCAGCTACGTGGTGGTCCGCCCCGCGATCAAGCATCCCGTGGGCGCAATCGCGAAAGAGAAACATGGCCTGGCTTCCGTGGCAACACAGGGTGCAAAGACCGCTTCCAAGAAGAAATAAATGAGCGCAAAAGTTTTAACAGTTGAAGAGGCGAAAAAGGCCAACCTGACCCTGATCGAAAACGGCAAGGGAACACAGGCTGTGCATGATGTCGTCGTCGCAATGCGCGCAGCGCGCCGCAGCGGCACCGCCAGCACGAAGACCAAGGCGACCGTGAATCTTTCCGGCAAGAAGCCATGGCGCCAAAAAGGCACGGGCCGCGCCCGCGCCGGTTACGCATCCTCGCCCGTATGGGTGGGTGGCGGCGTGGTTTTCGGACCTCATCCCCGCGATTATTCCAAGAAGGTGCCGAAGAGCGTGAAGCGCCTCGGCCTCCGCAAGGCCCTCAGTTCCCGCATCATCGCAGGCGACGTGCTTGTGGTGGATGCATTCGCAGTCAAGGAACCCAAGACAAAGCAGTTTGTAAAACTGCTTGCCGACTCGACCCCCGAGCAGAAAGTGCTCGTGATCTCGAAGACATTCGACGAAGTCACTTACAAAGCGGCCCGCAACGTCGGCCCGACACAGCTTGTCACCTCGCAGGATGTGAACACCGAGCAGTTGCTCGCCTACCGCAAGATCATCGTCACGAGCGAAGCGTTGTCCCAGCTCGCGGAAAGGACATCCAAGTAATGAACGAACATTTTGACATCATCGAAACAGTCCGCCTCACCGAGAAGGCCACCCTCCTCGGCGAGAAGCTGAACAAATACGTTTTCCGCGTGAACCCGCGCGCCAACAAGCTGCAGATCAAGGCTGCCGTTGAAAAGCTGTTCGGCAAGAAGGTACTCGACGTGAACACTGCAAACTACGCCGGCAAGAAAAAGCGCCAGCGCCAGGCATCCTATGGCCGCACGGCCCACTGGAAGAAGGCGATCGTGACGCTCAAGGAAGGCGATAAAATCGAACTCGCGTAAATTTTATGGCACTCAAAACTTTCAGACCTCTCACCCCGACCTCGCGTTTCAAGGCGCTGCCGGCATTTGATGAGATTACCAAGAGCAAGCCCGAGAAGTCCCTTCTCGACGTCAAGAAGCGCAGCGGTGGCCGTAACAACAACGGACGCCTGACCTCGCGCCACATCGGCGGCGGGCACAAGAAGAAGTACCGCATCATTGATTTCAAGCGCAGCAAGCGCGATGTCCAGGCTGAGGTGATCGGCATCGAGTATGATCCGAACCGTTCGGCCCGTATCGCCCTCATCCAGTACGCGGACGGCCAGAAAAACTACATCCTTGCCCCGGTCGGCCTGACCGTCGGCGCAAAGGTTTCCGCAGGAGAGAGCGCAGCGCCGGAAGTCGGCAATGCACTTCCCCTCAAGGCGATTCCCCTCGGTGCGAGCATCCACAATGTGGAGATCACCCCGGGACGCGGCGGCCAGATTGCACGCAGCGCGGGCCAGCAGGTCATCCTGAACAACCGCGAAGCCGGCTACGCGCTGGTGAAGCTTCCGAGCGGCGAAATCCGCAAGATCAACGAAAACGCTTACGCAACCATCGGCCAGGTGGGCAATGTCGATCACATGAACGTGTCGAGCGGCAAGGCCGGACGCAGCCGCTGGCAGGGCATCCGCCCGACCGTCCGCGGTATGGTCATGAACCCGGTCGATCACCCGATGGGTGGCGGCCAGGGCAAGAGCAAGGGCGGTGGCGGACGCCATCATCCGATGTCGCCATGGGGCCAGCTCGCGAAGGGATTCAAGACCCGCCGCAAGCACAAGTCGAGCAACACCTTCATTGTCGAACGCAGAAAGTCGAAAAAGAAATAGTATATGGGTAGATCGCTAAAAAAAGGCCCTTACGTCGAAGGCCACCTGCTGGAAAAAATCGACAAGCTCAACGAGAACGAAGTCAAAAGGCCGATCAAGACATGGTCGCGCCGCTCGATGATCACGCCTGACTTTGTCGGGCATACATTCCTCGTGCACAACGGGAAGATTTTTCATTCGGTTTTTGTTACGGAAAACATGGTCGGGCACAAGCTCGGTGAATTTTCACCGACGCGCGTGTTCAAGAAACACGGATCGCATACCGCGAAAGTGACCAAGTAGGTTATATGCGAATTCCTGCTTTAACGGCAGGGTGGGTGTGTTTAGCCCTTACCCATGGGTGGGCGGCACAGGGGAGTAATGGTTCTTTGTCAGATTTAGATATTGAGTTTACGGAGGCGAAAGTAACGCTTCAGACGGTGGCTGATGAAAATCAGTCGCTCAAGAAGCGGGTTGCACAGTCGCAGGAGGCAATCAAGTCATTGACTGAAAGCCTGGCGGAGTCGAATAGCGAAGCGGAGGAATTCCGGCGCAAATGCGGCGAGCTGACCCTGCGGATGGAGGCCCTGGGGATAAATGCTTCGAATGAGAACAAGCTGCAGCAGCGGTTGCTGAAGGCGGTAAGTGATCTGAGACTCGTCCAGAAGGAGAAGGACAAATTGTCCGACCAGATGGTGAGGCTTACGGAAGCGATGCTGAGGTTTTTGAAGACGGCGTCCAGTGTCGATGCAGATGCGCGAATGGCGGTTGAGACCGAAATGCGCAACGCAAACGATGCGATGGGACTTCCTTCATCGTCCGCGCCGGAAGCGGCGGCGGTGCCCTCGACATTGACGGACGCGATGGTGATCAGCATCAAGGAGGAACTGGCCCTGGTGGTGGCAAACGTCGGAAAGAAGCAGGGAGTGAAAGCGGGGATGCCCTTCAAGGTGATCCGGGGGGAGTCGCTGATCGGCCTGGTAAGAGTGGTGAATGTGCGCGATGAAATTTCGGGCGCCGTGATTCAAAGTCTGGAATCGGACAAGAACAAAATAAAAGTGGGTGACCGCCTCCGGGTGGAAGCCCAGTAGGAAGAAAATTTTTATGCAAGTGATATCAACATACAAGTATGCGCGCATCTCGGCCTTCAAGGCCCGGGAAGTGTCGCGTGAGATACAGGGACTCTCGGTTTCCGCCGCGCTGGACGTTGTTGCGTTCAGCCCGAAGAAAGCCGCGGTGCTTATTGCCAAGACGCTGAAGAGCGCGGTGGCAAACGCCGAAAACAACAACGACTTGCGTGTTGACAAACTCGTGGTGAAGGAAGCGACGATCGGCGAAGGCCCGACGTTCAAGCGTTTCCAGCCAAAGGCGCGCGGAAGCGCCGGCCCGATCCTGAAACGGACCAGCCACATCCGCATTGTGTTGACGGACGAGATCGAGCTCAAGACCCGCGCAAACAAGAAAAATCAAAAGAAGAAAACGACCGCGAAAAAATCAGCGGCGCCAAAAGCAAAGAAGGAAACGGAAACAGCGGCTCCCGCGGTAGAAACGCCGGAAACACCGAAATCCGAATAAATCATTATGGGACAAAAAGTTAATCCTATCAGCTACCGGCTCGCGGTTAACCGCGACTGGCGTTCGCGTTGGTTTGCATCGAAGAAGGACCTGCCGGACTTCCTGCACTCCGACCTGAAGATCCGCGACTACGTCAAGAAGAAGCTCCAGCTCGCAGCGGTGGCGAAGATCGTGATCGAGCGCGCATGGAACAGCATCCGCGTGACGATCCACACTGCGCGTCCCGGCATCGTGATCGGCCGCAAGGGAACCGAAATCGAGAAGATGACCGAGGAAATCGGCAAGATGGCCGGCGGCAAGTCGGTGAAGATCGACATCCAGGAAATCAAGACTCCCGAGCTCGACGCCCAGCTTGTCGCTGAAAACGTCGCGCTGCAGATCGAGCGCCGTATCTCTTTCCGCCGCGCCATGAAAAAAGTGGTGCAGACCACCATGGAATTCGGCGCACAGGGCATCAAGATCCGCTGCGCAGGCCGTCTCGGTGGCGCTGAAATTTCACGCGCCGAATGGTATCGCGAAGGCAAGATTCCGCTTCAGACACTCCGCACCCCCATCGACTACGGTTTCGCCGAGGCGAACACGGTCTATGGCAAAATCGGGGTAAAATGCTGGATTTGCAAAAAGGAAGAAGCACCCGCACCGGAAGCGGCGCAACCTGCGCCAGTGCCCGCACAGGCTTAAACAACGAATTTTTTCAGGAGACATAGTCCATGCCATTAATGCCCAAAAGAGTGAAGTATCGTAAGAGCCAGCGGGGAAGCCGCTCCGGCAACGCTACTCGCAATGTAAGAATTGATTTCGGTGAGTTCGGCCTTCAAACGCTGGAACGCGCATGGATCACGAACACCCAGATCGAGGCCGCCCGTGTCGCGCTCACCCGCAACATGAAGCGCAAAGGCAAGCTCTGGATCCGTATTTTCCCGGACAAGTCGGTCACCGCGCGTCCGCCGGAAACCCGAATGGGCAAAGGCAAGGGCCAGCCTGAGTACTGGGTCGCCACTGTGCGCCCCGGCAACATTCTTTTTGAACTCGACGGCGTGCCGGAATCGGTCGCCCGCGAATCCCTGCGCCTCGCAGCCGACAAGCTGCCGATCCGCACCAAGTTTTTGACACGGCACCACGCCGCAGCATAGGCCCGCATATGAAAATCAAAGAAATCAAGGAACTGAGCGAGAATGAATTGCTCGCCCGCAAACACGAGTTGCGCCAGGAGAGTTTTCATCTCCGTCTGCAGCAGCAGAGCGGCCAGTTGGAAAAGCCGAGCCAGATCCGCGCGATCCGCCGGGAAGTAGCGCGCGTTGAAACCGTGCTCTCGCAGAAGACGAAGAAAGCATAACCATGAGCGAAACGAATTTGGAAACTCCAGCAGCAACCACGCCGGCACGCAACCTTCGCAAGACCCGCGTCGGCCAGGTCGTGTCCAACAAGATGGCCAAGACTGCGGTCGTCGAGACAGTCACCCGCGTGCCGCACGCAAAGTTCGGCAAGATCGTGAAGCAGGTGAAAAAGTTTTACGCGCACGACGAAGAAGGCAAGGCACAGGTGGGCGATACCGTCCGCATCGCCGAGACACGCCCTCTCAGCAAATTAAAACGCTGGAGATTGGTTGAAATCATCAAACATTAGTGTAAACTCCCAACCCTTTTCGCCGCGTTGAGATGCGGCACGACAAATTTTTATGGTGCAGATCAGATCCAGACTAGACGTAGCCGACAACACTGGCGCCCGCATGGCCAAGATGATCGGCGTGATTGGCAAATCGACGCTTTACGCATCGATCGGCGATGTCATTACCGCGCACGTGCGTGAGGCATCCACCGGTGGAACCGTGAAGAAGGGCGAAGTTGTGCGCGCCGTGGTGGTGCGCACCCGGCAGCCGATCCGCCGCGACGACGGCTCGTATCTCCGCTTCGACAACAACGCAATTGTCATCATTGACAAGGACCTGAATCCCCGCGGCACCCGTATCTTTGGTCCGGTCGCCCGCGAATTGCGCGAAAAGAATTTCATGAAAATCGTTTCCCTTGCTCCGGAGGTCCTATGAGCCGCGCCCATACCCATGTTAAAAAAGGCGACAATGTCGTCGTGATCACGGGCAACCATGTCGGCGCGACCGGCAAGATCCTCCAGGTGCTGACAAAGAAGAACCAGGTGCTCATCGAGGGCGTCCGGCTCATCAAGAAGCACCAGAAGAAATCGCAGGACCGCCCCCAGGGTGAAATCGTGCAGCGCGAGGGCCCGATCCATATTTCCAATGTAAGAATCGCCGAGAAAGTCGAAAAAGCCGAGAAGGCAGGCAAGGCGGCAAAAACAAAGTCGGAGAAGCCGAAGAAAAAAGCGGCTTAATATAATACTATGGCAGTCGAACTTTACAAAGAATACAAGGAGCGCATTATTCCCGCCCTGCAGGAGCAGAGGGGATACAAGAATGTGCACCAGGTGCCGCACGTCCAGAAGGTTGTCGTGAACACCTGCATCGCCTCGCAGGCGGACGTGAAGCAGGCGCTCGAGGACGCAAAGGCGGAACTCGCGCTGATCACCGGCCAGAAGCCCGCCGAGACACGCTCGAAGAAAAGCATCGCGACTTTCAAGCTCCGTAAGGACCAGCCGATCGGCGCCCGCGTCACACTCCGCGGCGCGAAGATGTATGAATTCCTGGAGCGCCTCATCAAGATGGCGCTGCCCCGCATCCGTGACTTCCGCGGGATTTCCCCGCGCGCATTCGACGGCAACGGCAACTACACGCTCGGCGTGAGCGACCAGTCCATTTTCCCCGAGGTTGAGCTCGACAAGATCAAGCGCAATATCGGCTTCGACGTCACGATCGTGACGTCCGCAAAAACCAACGAGGAAGCGAAATCGCTCCTCATCGAACTCGGCATGCCTTTCAGTGACAAGGTGAAAAAGCCTGTCGCGAAAACCGCCTGATTATCCTATGAGCAATCTTTCTGATCCCATCGCCGACTTTCTGACCCGCCTGCGCAACGCAAACCAGGCGCAGCTCGCGGTTGTCAACGTCCCTTATTCCAAAATCAAGGCCGAGATCGCCCGCCTGCTCAAGCAGGAAGGCTACATCGCCGGTTACGAATTGAACACGGACGGTGACCATCCCACGATCAAGGTCACGAACAAAATCGTCAACCGCACCTCGGCGATCACCGGCCTCAAGCGCGTGAGCCGCCCCGGTCTGCGCCGTTATGTCGGCTCGCAGGAAGTGCCCCGCGTGCTCGGCGGAATGGGCGTCGCAATTTTATCAACCCCGCAGGGACTGCTCACCGGTCGCCAGGCAAAGAAACAAAACGTCGGCGGCGAACTGCTGGCTTACGTTTGGTAAGGAGACATCATGTCGCGTATTGGAAACAAACAAATTGAAATGCCGGACAAGGTGAAGTTCAACGTCACCGGCGAAGGTCTCGTGCACATCGAAGGGCCGAAAGGCAAGCTCGAGTGGACGCTGCCAAAGCAGATCAAGGCACGCCTTGAGGAAAAACATCTTCTGGTCGAACGCAGCAGCGAAGCGCGCGCAGTGAAGGCCCTCCACGGTCTTTCGCGCAGCCTGATCTCGAACATGATCGCGGGCGTATCCACCGGTTTTGTGAAGGACCTGGAAATCCAGGGCGTCGGTTTCAAGGCCGCCGTCCAGGGCAAGATCCTGAACCTGAACCTCGGGTTCTCGCATCCGATCCATTTCAATATTCCGGAAGGAATCAAAATCACGGTGGCAGACAACACCAAAATCAAAATCGAGGGAATCGACAAACAACTGGTTGGCCAGGTTGCGGCGGACATCCGCGGTTACTACCCACCCGAGCCTTACAAGGGCAAGGGAGTGCGTTACGCCGGCGAGCAGATCATCCGCAAGGAAGGCAAGACCGTACAGTAATATTTATGGCTACCATCAACCCAATCAAACTCCGCCATACCCGCATCCGCAAGCGCGTGCAGGGCACGACCGAGCGTCCACGGCTGGCAGTCCATTTCTCCGGCAAGAACATTTACGCGCAGGTGATCGACGACGAGCAGGGCAAAACGCTGGCTTCCGCGACCACCACCGAAAAGGCTTTCAAGGGCGAAAAATCCACCCGCGCCAATACGGCAACGGCGGAAAAAATAGGCAAACTGATTGCCGAACGCAGCAAGGGCAAAAGCGTGAACAAGGTTGTATTCGACCGCGGTGGCTTCATGTATCATGGCAAGGTGAAAGCCCTGGCAGACGCAGCCCGCGAAGGCGGATTGGAATTTTAATCATATGGCAGAACAACGTAGAGATCGCAAAAGAGACGACCGCAATTCCGACAAAGACAAGTCGGGACTGAGCGAGAAGGTCGTATTCATCAACCGCTGCGCCAAGGTCGTAAAAGGCGGACGCCGCTTCAGCTTCAGCGCTTTGATCGTGACGGGTGACCGCGCGGGCAAGGTCGGCTGCGGTTTCGGCAAGGCGAACGAAGTTTCCGAAGCAATCAGGAAGGCATCCGAGTCAGCCAAGAAGGCAATGGTCAAGGTATCGGTGCTGGAAAACACCATCCCGCATGAAGTCATCGGTGAATTCGGCGGCGGCCGCGTGCTGCTCAAGCCTGCATCACCCGGAACCGGTGTCATCGCCGGCGGCGGCGTGCGTGCGGTCATTGAAGCTGCAGGCATCCGCGACGTGCTCGCGAAATCGCTCGGCTCCAGCAATCACGCAAACGTGGTGAAAGCGACCATCGAGGCGCTCCAGCAGCTCCGCCAGCGGGAAGAAATTTACAAACTCCGCGGCATCACTTTCACTGCGAGAAACAGCAAGGTATCCCAGTCATGAATCTCCACACCTTAAAACCACGCCCCGGCGCCAAGCACCGGGTCAAACGCCTCGGCTGCGGCGAAAGCTCCGGCCACGGCAAGACCAGCGGCAAGGGCCACAAGGGCCAGAAAGCCCGCTCCGGCGGCAGTATCCGCCTCGGTTTCGAAGGCGGCCAGATGCCCCTTATCCGCCGTTTGCCAAAACGCGGGTTCAACAACGCTGCTTTCAAGACCAACTACGCGCTTGTCAATCTCGACACGCTCAACCAGTTCGACGACGGCGCAACCGTTGACGAAAAGGTGCTGCTCGAGAAGAAGCTGATCCGTGGCAACTACGACGGTGTCAAAATCCTTGGCAACGGCGTATTGAAGAAAAAGCTCACGATCACCGCTGACAAAGTCAGTGCATCCGCGAAGGAAAAAATCGAGAAGGCCGGGGGAAGCGTCACAACGAAATGACGGAAGCCGGATGCGGAGCATCGGGTGGGGTTTGGACGGAGGAACGCACAGCGTTCAAGACCCCGCTGGATAGTTTGCCATCCGGGTTTGGTCACTCACTTCTCATCCTATTATGATTTCAGCCTTTACGAACACGTTCAAAATTCCTGAACTCAGGAACCGTGTTTTGTTCACCCTTGTGCTGCTGGTGGTTATCCGCATCGGCGCGGCGATCTCCTGCCCCGGCATCAACGCCTACGTGTTGCAGAGCTGGTTTCAAAACGAAGTCAACACGCAGGCCGGCGGAAGTGTCGCGGCCCTGCTGAACCTCTTCAGCGGCGGCGCCCTGGAAAATTGCGCGGTCTTTTCCCTCGGCGTGATGCCCTACATCAGCGCATCGATCATGCTGCAATTGCTCACCGCGGTCATACCGCAGTTGAACAAGCTCGCCAAGGAAGACGGCGGCAGGCAGAAAATCATGCAGTACACGCGTTACGCGACGATCGCCCTTTGTATTTTCCAGGGCTATCTTCTTGCAGTCACGTTTGAGAACCCGCAGTCGAATCCGTTCCTTCCGGGTATCATGGACACGATCCATCGTCTCCAGTTGATCAATCCCGGCATCGATCTTGTGACCATCCATGGCATGGGTTTCCGAATCCTGACCGTGGTTACACTGACCTCCGGCACCATGTTCCTCATGTGGCTCGGCGACCAGATCACCGACAGCGGTATTGGTAATGGAATGTCGCTCATTATCACCGTGGGCATCGTCGCACGCCTGCCCGCAGCGTTGATCCAGGCATGGAAAACTTTCGTCCCGTCCGCAACCACGCAGGGCAGCCAGGTCAACCCGATGGTGTTGGTGTTGATGATTGCGTTCTTCGTGCTCGTAATCGCGGCGGTCATCTGTGTCACCCAGGCGCAGCGAAAAATCAGCGTGCAGTACGCCAAGCGTGTAGTGGGTCGCAAAGTTTACGGCGGCCAGACGCAATACATGCCGCTGAAGGTCAATTACGCGGGTGTCATGCCCATCATCTTCGCCCAGTCGCTGCTCATTTTCCCGTCCACAATCGTGAACATGGCGTTCAAGACGAACAGCACCGCGCAGACCATCGCCTCGATGCTCACGCAGGGCTGGTTGCACTACACTTTCTACGGTGGAATGATTTTCTTCTTCAGCTATTTCTGGGTGGCCACGCAGTTCCAGCCCGGCCAGATCGCCGATGATCTTAAGAAGTATGGCGGTTACATCCCCGGTGTGCGTCCCGGCAAGCCCACCGCGGATTTCCTTGATTTCACGATGACCCGCCTCACTTTTGCAGGCGCGATCTTCCTCACGATCATCGCGATCCTGCCGCAGATGCTTTCGCACCAGCTCGGCGTTCCCTATATCGCGGCGCAATTTTTCGGTGGCACCAGCCTGTTGATCATTGTGGGCGTCATGCTCGACACGATGCGGCAGGTGGAAACGCACCTCATCCAGCGCCATTACGACGGCTTTTTGCGCAAGGGTCGCCTTCGCGGGCGTTTCGACCGCTCTCCCGCCGGTCGCGGTGAAGCTGTGCAGCAGGGCGCTCTCATCTGGGCGTATGCCGGCATTGCTCTTTTGATCGTCGGTGGCGTCGCGATCTTCATCGCGCAACATTATCGTCAGTGAAGAGGCGGATAGTATTGCTCGGACCTCCAGCATCAGGGAAAGGAACCCAAGCTGAAATGATCAGGAGCAGATATGGGATTCAGACCGCCTCACCGGGAGCCATGCTTCGCGAGCAAAAGCGTGCGGGCACACCGCTGGGCATCGAGGCGGACAGACTTACCAGCCGCGGGCAGCTCCTCTCCGATGAAATCGTGGTGAGTCTCGTAAAATCATGGCTGGAGGAGCGCAATGGCTCATTCATCTTCGACGGCTTTCCCCGCACGCAAGGACAGGCCGAAACACTTGAAACGCTGCTCGGTAAACGTGACACACCACTGGATGTCGCTTTTTCACTCGACGCAAGTTTTGACACGATCCTCGACCGGGTTTCGCGCCGCATGGTCTGCAGTGAATGCGGAAACATCGCGAGCATCGGGCTCCACATCGAAAATGCGGAATCAAAATGCCCGCGTTGCGGGAATGAAATGCACAGGCGAAGCGATGACAACGAGGAAACGCTCCGCCAGCGCATGGAGGAATACCGCGAGAAAAGCGAACCGCTCATCGGGTGGTACGCGGGACGCGGCCTGTTGCAGCACATGGATGCCAACCGCACTCCGGACGAGATTTTTTCCGATATCTCGGCTACTTTGGAAAAATGAACATCCCGATCAAGAACGCCAGGGAGATTGACAAGATGCGCGCGGCCTGCCATGTGGCGGGCCAGGTGCTGGACCGCGTGGCCGCGCTCGTGCGTCCCGGCATCAGCACCGGCGAGGTTGACCTGGCGGCGGGCGAATTCATCGCGGAAGCGCATTGCAAGAGCGCGTTCCTCGGCTACCGCGGTTTTCCGGGCAATATCTGCATCTCGATCAACGAGGAGGTTGTGCATGGCATCGGCGGCCCGCGCAAGATCCAGTACGGCGACATCGTGAAGCTGGACATCGGCGTGATCAAGGACGGCTGGGTGGGGGACAACGCGACCACCGTGCCGGTGGGCGCAATCGATAACAATGTTCAAAATTTGTTAAACACCACCGAGCGTTCGCTCGAGATCGCGATCTCGCTGGCCTCGGACGGCGTGCGCCTCGGCGATATTTCCGCTTCCGTTGAGGCGGAAGTTGTGGCAAATGGTTTCAGCGTCGTGCGGGAGTTTGTGGGGCACGGGGTGGGCAGGAAGCTGCACGAGGAGCCCCAGATCCCGAATTTCGGCCGCAAGGGAAGCGGTCCTCGGTTGAAACAGGGCATGACGCTGGCGATCGAGCCGATGGTGAACATGGGCTCGTGCGGGGTGAAAATTTTGGATGACAACTGGACTGTCGTTACGCTGGACCGCAAACCGTCCGCGCATTTTGAACACACCATTTTAATTACAAAAGGAGAACCGGAAATACTCACATGGCGAGAAAAGACGCTATCGAAGTAGAGGGCAAGGTCGTGGAATTGCTTCCGAACACGATGTTTCGGGTGGAATTGCCGAACGGGCACCGTATTTTGGCGCATATTTCAGGAAAAATGCGTTTACACTTCATTCGGATCTTGCCAGGAGACAAAGTTCTGCTAGAAATGTCACCTTACGACTTGTCAAAAGGCAGAATTACCTTTAGACAGAAGTAACTAATTTTGAGTCGCACTGGAAAGGGCGAACCTTTTCCAGGGCGACTTTTTGTCCCTTGGAGGATTTTTAAGAATTTTAATATGAAAGTTAGAGCATCAGTAAAGAGACTTTGTGAAGCGTGCAAAATCGTGAAGCGGAAGAATGTTGTCCGCGTCATTTGCAAGAACCCGCGTCACAAGCAACGTCAGGGTTAAACCAGCAGATTTAAATTATATGCCAAGATTACTAGGAGTAGAAATTCCAGGCGACAAGCGGATCGAAGCCTCACTGCCATACATTTACGGCATCGGGCCGAGCATGGCCAAGCGCATCCTTGAACAGGTCAATATCAGCCCTGACGTCCGCGCCAAGGACCTTTCGCCGGAACAGCTCAACCAGATCATCCACGCGATCACCGCGAGCAAGCTCCCCATCGAGGGCGATCTTCGCCGTGAGATCCAGGGGAACCTGAAGCGCCTCCAGGCAATCAACAGCTACCGTGGCATCCGCCACCGCCGCGGCCTGCCCGTGCGCGGCCAGCGCACCGGCACCAACGCACGCACCCGGAAGGGCCCGCGCAAGACCGTCGGTGTCGTCCGCAACAAGGACGCCAAAGCCGGCAAAGTCTAACCGCCAACCCGTAAATTAATATGTCCGAAGAACAATCCGAAAAGAAACCCAAAGCGCCCAAGGCGGTGAAGGAAGAAGCGCCGAAAGCCGCGGAAGCTCCCGCTGCACCAGAAACCGCAGCAGCGCCCGAGAGCGCAGCGGCACCTGTTGCCGCAGCAACCACCGAGGCCGCACCTGCGGCAACCGCAACAGCACCCGCTCCCAAGGCTCCTAAAGCCGCGAAGAAAGCCAAGAAGGACGAAGCAGCGCCAGCCGCCGAGCCTGCAAAGGAAAATTTCTCGCTCGACCCGAATTCCATCGAGCAGCCCAAGATCGTCAAGGCCAAGGGCAGCAAGAACGTGCACAGCGGCGTCGCCCACGTGCTCGCCACTTTCAACAATACGATTGTCTCCATCACCGACCAGAACGGCTCGGTGATCGGCTGGTCCAGCGCCGGCAAGGTCGGTTTCAAGGGCTCGCGCAAAAGCACCGCCTACGCCGCCCAGATGGTCGCGCAGGATGCCTGCCGCCAGGCCATGGGACACGGATTGAAGGAAGTCGAAGTCCGCGTCAAGGGTCCGGGAGCAGGCCGTGAATCCGCAGTCCGCGCCATCCAGGCAATCGGCCTCGATATCAGCGTGATCCGCGACGTCACCCCGGTCCCGCACAATGGCTGCCGCCCGCCGAAACAGCGCCGCGTCTGATCCAGCACTCTAAACACTCAACCATTCACTAAATCAGATGGCACGTTACACAGGTCCAAAATCAAAAATCAGCCGCCGTTTCGGAATCCCGATCTTCGGGCCCTCCAAGGCGCTGGAACGCAAAAACTACGGCCCGGGCATGCATGGCCCAAAGGGTTCCCGCCGCAAGCAATCCGACTACGCTGTCGCCCTCGCGGAAAAGCAGAAACTGCGCTATCAATACGGCCTGCTGGAACGCCAGTTCCGCCGCTATTTCCAGACCGCGCTCACCCGCCGTGGTGTCACCGGCGTGATCCTGCTGCAGCTTCTTGAAACCCGCCTCGACAATGTCGTGTTCCGCCTCGGTTTCGCGAATTCCCGCAGCGCAGCGCGCCAGTTGGTTTCGCACGGCCACGTGGCAGTCAACGGCCGCAAAGTCGATGTCTCCTCGTGCAACGTGAAGGCCGGCGATGTCGTTTCCGTGAAGGACAAGCCCGGCTCCCGCCGCCTTGCTGCCAAATATCTTGAACTCACACAGATCGCGCCCGTGCCTGACTGGCTCACAGTAAACAAAGAGCAGTTCAGCGGCACCGTGGCGCGCATCCCTACCCGCGAGGAAATCGCACCGATCGTCAACGAACAGTTGATCGTCGAGCTCTACTCGCGCTAAGAGGCAAAACAATCCCCTCAAAAAAGCCGGAGTCCGCAAGGACCTCCGGCTTTTTTATTTGTGCCGTTTGCGTGATTTTTCGGTTAATTTCGTCCAGTGAATTTGGAATAACGATATGACTTTTCCAGGAGCAGGAATGCGATGGAGCGTGCCAGCCTGTTGTCTTTTATTTATGGCGTTCGCGGTGACGGGCAGGTGCCAGACAACCCCGGAAGCTGCTGTTGTTTCAATATTCAGTTGCGATGCGAAAGGAACAGCCAGTCATCACGCCACGGGATTTTTCGTATCGACGGATGGGAAGATTGCATCGACGCGGCATGCCATCGAGAACACCGCCAGGGCCATTGTCCAGACGAACGACGGACGCCAGCACGAAGTCCTCGGAATTATTGCGGATGACCCGTTGCATGACCTCGTCCTGTTGCAAATCAAGGGGAGCGGATTTCAATTTTTAACCTTGGGCGCATTCGATCAAATTTACAAGGATGCGGCAGTAAGGACGCTTATCGACGCCTACACGTTGAGAGAGGGAGCCACAGGCAAAACGCCGCTTCATGCGGAGGGGAGAACCATCAAGGGAACCATCGCATCGGTGAACAATCTGGCCGACGATTACCAGTGGCTTTCCATCAACATGCCGGTCAGGAAAGGAGAGAGTGGCAGCCCTGTGCTCAATGAAGCGGGCGAGGTGATCGGGATGAACCGGGGCCGGTTCGGAGACAGGAATCTCTCGCTGGCGGTGTCGGTGGATTACATCAAGCACCTGCTTGCCGGGCCGCTTGATACATATGCCCCAAGGCCCGTGGCGCAGATGAAGAAACGCGAATTCGAGGAGCTTTTTGACGATGTCGATTTCAAAGCCGGACTGCATGCAAGCGCGCGGGAGGATTACAAGGAGGCTGCGCGTCACATGGAACTGGCTGTAAAACATTTTCCGCAGAGCGGCGCATTCCATGTGCTTCTCGGGAATTGTTACGGGTGGCTCTCAAGGTGGAGTGACGCGAAGGATGAGTTTGAGAAAGCTATTGCGATCAAACCCGGCAACGCCATTGCGTGGGCGTCCCTGGGTGTGGCGCTTGCATATCAAGGGAAGTCCGATGAGGCCGCGCGGGCTTGTGAAAAAGCCGCAAAGTTGAAGTCCGACGTACCCGAAACGTGGATCAATATCGCCGGTGTATATATGATGTTGAAGCGCGACGACGAAGCACAGGCGATCGTGAATCGCATGCTCGAGCGCAAGAAAACGGAGCCGGATGAGACGACGGGCCGTTTGGTCCTGCCTTGGAAATAGGGAAAATCGTCCCGCTACTTTACGCTTCCTTGTGTCATGTACTCGGTCGCGGCAGCCACCGTGATCATGGTGGAAGTATCATCCGTGCTTTCCTTCACGCCGAAAAAGAGTCTGTAAAACTCCGGATCGGCGCCGGGGAAACCTTCCAGCGTCGCAGGCGCGCCGGGTTTGGTGAGGACGCTGGCAGCGCAGACCTTGACCGGAATTCTCCGGGGCGGCTGGCCGACAGGACCCGCGAGCACGATTTGCGGCATCAGGTTCAGGAGCAGGCCGTCACCGGCATGTTCCGGAGTCACCGCGAGTTCAGTTCCCGCGCTTGCCCAGGCCGGCTCCCCGACGGGTACCGCGCCGTTCTTGACCGCCCAATCGTGCAAGCCCTGGGGATCGGGCACTGCAGCGGAGACGGTGACTGCCGCGGGTCTCGGGAACACGGTCGAGCCGGTATATTTTCGATTCACTCCCCCCTCCGTCGAAGTGTTTGTAACCCGCATCTCGGTGCCGGTAGTGTAGCCGCCCGTGACATAGCCCGGATTCACGTAAACACGATCCCCGGGATTGACGTGGCGCGTGGTGAAATTTCCCGGCATGCCTGGTGTTACAATAACCCTGCCTCCCGTCTGCCCCACGATCTGCGGTGCGCCGTATGTCTGCGGCACGGGAATTTCATAATCCACGGGCCCCTGCTGGGGAGATTGCCGCGTCACCTGGCGCATACCAGTCCTGACATTGATTGCGAATGACACGATGGACGGCGCATTCTGCATTTCCTGCAAAACACGCCGCGCAGTCTCGATTTTGTCGGGAGTATCAAAGATGCGTACCGTGCCGCCGGCCGGGAGAACCACGAATCGCCCCTGCGGTGAAAGCGTTTTTCTCAACGTCGCAGTTACTGATTCGGCCGGGAGGGAGCCTATGGAAATATCCTCGTGCGGCGGCAGCCCTGCCGTGGCAGGGCGAATCGAGCTCAGGGACAGAATCCCAACCAGCACCGGTATCAATGCCTTCACAAGACCATGGTAGCTTGAAAACAGCAGGGGAGCGAGAATGATTTTTCCACGCCTTGGCCTCTACCTCTGCGGATAATTCTCCTCCAGAAAGGCCAGAGCCTTGTCATAGCTGCAACCTTGCAGGAAATGATCGAGCCGGGCAGGGATGTTCGGCGGCAACTGCGATTGCAGGCGGATGATTTTTTCCGAAGCGGCCTTAAGACGTTCCAAGTGCGCGTCGGGATTTTTGTCGCGGGCCTCGTGGTCGCGGATCACGGCCAGACGCTCGCGCAGGGCTTCGGCAAGGGCGGGAAACAGTGACTCTTTATCCATGAAAATAAATTGTGCCATGAAGGGCGGCTTGTCACGCGGCGAATGAAATGCCTTGAATCAGGCCGCCGCATTGCTTATGCGACTGTTGTGGCTGCGCAATCAAAAACGGTGCTCGTGGTGGATGACGACGTGGTGATCCTGAGGCTCGTGCGCGAATCGCTCACGGCTTTGCTGACCTGCGAAGTGGATACCACGCCGAATCCCGAGTACGCATTCGAGATGGTGATGAAGAAAAAATACGACCTGTTCATATTCGATTTCTCCATGCCGGGCATCGATGGAGCGGTGCTGTATTCGCTTATTACAATGCTTTATACGGTCAATCCGCCGCCCGGGCACGGCAATACGGCGCCGCCCCTCATACTGATGTCGGGGCATGCTTCCCAGAAGCGCGCGCAGGATCTGCTTCGCGAACCGGGGGTGCGCGGACTCCTCGCAAAACCATTCAGCATCGAGAAGCTCGTGGAGAAAGTCTCCGGGCTTTTCAGTGCATGAGACCGCTCAAGCGCGCATTATTTTGCGTGCTTCTGTACAGGGCAGTGCATAGGTCCCATAGACCTGTGCTTCGGCAACCCGCTGCTCTTTTTTAAGCGGTCGCTACAGCTTTTTTCTTTTTGCTCTCGGCGAGGAGTTGCCTCTCGGCTTCCACCCAGTCCGAGGTGGAGTCGCCGGGCAGACCCGCTTTCTGGCGTTTTTCAGCGATGAAATACGCCCGGAGCGCGACGTCGTCCGGTGTGTAAGCCGGTTTTTTGGCAGGGGAAGCCTTTTTCACAGGCTTCTTTGCCACTGCTTTCACCGTTTTCGGAGCGGCTGGCGCGATGCCTGTCGCTACCACGGGTGCGGCGACGGCTGCTTTTTTCGGTTTCTTTGCTGCAGGTTTGCTGGCGCGAGCGGATTCGCCCGCCTGTTTGGATGTGTCAGTTTTTTTTCCCATTTCTACAAGATTACAGATGATTATAGATTTCCCTGGGCCGGAAGCCGGTGTTTCCGCCTTCTACGACCCGGAGGTCAATGATACGCAATTCGATTTTGCAGTAAACGAATTATTTTGGCCGATTGGACGTATCCCCGGTGGAAGTCGCTTGGTCTTCCGGCATTTTTCGGGTATGCTACAGGGAAATGAAACCGTTCCTGATCCGCTGGCTGGTGACGACACTGGCCGTGTTTCTTACAGCCCACGTCATTCCGGGTATCCACTATGATACACTGGGAGCGCTGGTCTGCGCCTCACTGCTGCTTGGCATTGTGAACGCGTTGATCCGGCCGGTCCTGCTTCTGTTGAGTCTGCCGCTCATCCTGCTAACGCTGGGACTTTTCATCCTGGTGGTGAATGCTTTCATGCTGAAGCTTGTGGCGGGTATCGTGTGGGGGTTTCATGTGGATACGTTCTGGACCGCGTTTTTTGGCTCAATCCTCATCGGATTTGTGAGCTGGATTCTGAGCGCGTTTTTCCGTGGGAGCGACGGAAAAGTGCATGTGATCACGCATCATTCACAGATAAAGCAGGTGAGTGGCCGCGTTATAGACGTTTGATTGGGGATTGGAAACACACCTCAATGGAACAAAGCCAAATCTAATATTCCTCAATTAGCATGACTTATTGTCTCAGTCTTTTATGCCGGCAAGGGCTCGTTTTTCTTTCTGATTCCCGCACAAGCGCAGGAGCGGATAACATTACGGTACATCCCAAGATGCGTGTTTACAGTGAGGAAGGGCAGCGCGTGCTCTGCGTGATGAGTTCAGGCAACCTGTCGCTCACGCAATCCGTATCGGCCCTCATCCAGGAGGACATGCTTCTGGCCAAAACAGACAAGGATGTGCCCAATCTTATGAACCGGCCCACCATGTTTGAGACTGCGCGCTACATCGGCGAAAAAATCCGGCAGGTCGAGAAAATGGACCGCGAGGAGTTGCAGGCAAACGGGTTCAGTTTCAACATCAACATGCTTGTGGGCGGCCAGATCACGGGCCAGACCCCGGAGATTTACCACGTCTATGCGCAGGGGAATTGCATCCACGCGAGCGTGGAATCGCCGTTTCTCCAGATCGGTGAATTCAAATACGGCAAGCCGATCCTCGACCGCGGATTCATGTACGAGACATCGCTTTCCGAGGCCGTGAAATTTGGCGTGCTCTCGATTGAGGCAACCATGAAGAGCAATGTCTCTGTCGGCACGCCGATCGACATTTTTTGCTATGAAAGCGATTCGCTCGAGGTGAAATACCGCTACCGCATGAATGATGGCGACGCCTACCTCCAGGACGTTCGCACCAAATGGCAGGCTGGGCTGGTAAAGCTGGTGTGCGACATTCCGAAAATGCACTTTCCAGAGATGGACAGGCAGCCGGGCGAGGGGAGACCATGAGCAGCACGGAGGAGGTTCGCCGCACGCGAGTGAAAATCTGTGGCATCACCAATGCGCAGGATGCCGGGGATGCTGTCGAGCTCGGCGCAGATGCGCTCGGATTCAACACCTACACCGGTTCGAAACGCTTCATCGACCTGAAAAAAGAGAGCGGCTGGATTCGCGAGTTGCCGCCATTTGTTACAAAAGTGGCGGTGATGGTAAACCCGACTCCAGCCGAGGCGGAGGCGGTATTCGCCCTGCCGTATATCGATATTGTGCAGTTTCACGGCCATGAGGATGAGAAGTTCTGCGGCCATTTTGCGAAGCTCGGGCTGCCATTCATCAAGGCGATTGCCGTGAAGGATGAAAGCTCGCTTGACGACATCGGGCGCTACGGCACCCCGCATATTTTGATCGATGCCTATTCCCCTGCGGAATTCGGGGGAACGGGGCGGTTGATCGATGCGGCGCTTTTGGATGGATTCGCCCGGAGGCACGGCAACCAGCGCCTGATCCTCTCCGGCGGCCTGAAACCGTCCAATGTTCGCGCCGCCATAGAGCGCGTCCGCCCCTATGCCGTGGATGTTGCCAGCGGGGTGGAAACCGCTCCAGGCCGCAAGGATAAGACCCTTATGCGAGAATTTATCCTTGCGGTGCAGGGAAACGCCCTCTAGAAACGAGGCTGTCCCGAATTTGCAGCCCCCAGAATCAAAGATGAGAAGGCGTTTTTCTCTTTTGCGACTCTGATTCTTAAAAAATATAAAGTCTTTGAAGGTGGTGGTCTGCTTTCTGCTTTTTACCAGTCAAGCAACTTTAAAAGTCAAGAAAGCCCAACCCGCTATGGTAAAATCCAAAATCATCACTCTGGCCCTGTGCGCAATGGCACTGGGAGTAACGCTGGCCGAAGATCCAGCGCCAATTCCACCGCCATCGCCGATCGCGCCAATCCCGCCGCCGGTATCGGCAGCGCCCTCCACCACACCGGGTGCGGCTGTTCCAGCTACCACCTCCACTTCTCCGGCGGTACCGCTTGCTCCGGAACAACCGGCACCGATCGAGCCGCCTGCCAGCTTTCAGCAGACAGCCACTTCCACCGACCAGGCTGGCGCACCGGCTGCAACGACTTCCGGCACGCTCGGCGGACCCGAAGCCCCGGTCGATCCCAATGCGGTCGCGGCGGCTCCCGCTGCACGGGCCGTGAACGAATTTCAAGGCGACGACATCAACCAGGTATTGCGCCTGCTGGCACGCCAGGCAAAGATCAACCTTGTCGTGAGTGACAAGGTGCAGGGCACCGTCACAATCCGGCTGGTAAACAAGTCGCCGCTCGAGGCGATCGACATCGTTGCGGCTTCCAAGAACCTGATATTCGAGGAACGAAAGGGAGGCGTCTATTACGTCATCACGCAGGATGAAAAAGCCCACGAACCGCTCATCAGCGGCAATTACACTTTCAGCTACGCCCTCGCTCCAAAAGTGAAGGACATTCTGGACAAGCAACTCGCAGGTGGCGTCTCGCAGGTGGATGATCGCACGAATACGATTTTCTACTCCACTCCCAAGTCGAACATGGACAACGTCAAACTGTTCCTCTCGACCATCGACAAGCCGACACGCCAGGTGATGATCGAGGCCCGCCTCGTGGAAGTCACTGCCAATCCGCAGCAGAGCTACGGCATCAACTGGTCCGGCGTGGTCGGCAGCGCTTCCGCGCCCCAGACCATCAAGTATGGAGGCAGCAGCCTGGCCAGCAGCACGATTCAAAACGGCACCAATCCCAACACGGGAGCGGCCACCACAGCCGTTGTGCCCGGCAGCCTGCCCACCGTAAACGTAAACAACGGCAAACTTTCAGCCACTGACTTCCTGCTTGCCGGCAGCAACGGTGTGAACGGGAAAATCCTGGACGCACTCGGAAGCCAGTTTGCGATTCTGTCCGTTCCGCAGATGCAGGCGACCATGCAGTTCCTGAACGAGGACCAGGACGCCGAATTCCTCGCCAATCCGCGTGTCGTGACCGCGAACAACCAGAAGGCGACAATCAAGATCATCCGCAACCAGCCCGTGCCATCGCTGAACTTCAACGAACAGACGGCCACCGCGGTTTTCGGTGGATTCACGGACAAGACATTCGGCAACACGCTGGTCGTGACGCCCTCCATCAACAAGGATAACTTCATCACGATGCTCGTGCAGCCCGAGATCAGCAACAAGGTGGCCGATGCGACATTCACCTTCGGCGGTGCGACAGTGGCCAGCCCGATCATCGACACACGCACGCTGGAATCAAACGTCCTCATCAAGAGCGGCGACACGCTTGCCATCGGCGGTCTGTTGCAGGATGAAGTCACGAAGACCCGGAACAAGGTGCCCATCATTGGTGACATCCCTGTTATCGGCTACGCATTTCAATCACGCCAGAACGCGCGCACCAAGCGCAACCTGCTCATATTCGTGACACCGACGATCATCGTCCAGGGATACGGCACCGGCCTTGAGGACCAGGTGAGCGGCCTGTATCACAGCGGCGAGGAATATGCCGATCCGAACGGATGGCGCAACAATGCGAAAGGCGCCTACCGCCTGGTGCCGACCTCCAACCGCCAGATCATGGCCGATTACCCGAAACCCGGCGCGGCACCCGCACCGGAGAAGGTGAACTACAAGGTCTCCGCCTCCAACCGCGAGCAGTAATTTTCCAAAATACAGGGTTGGCAAAAATTTGAGAGCCGCTATTTTAGCGGCTCTCAATGCGTACGTATAAAATTGCTGTTTTAGCTGGCGACGGAATCGGCCCTGAAGTAATGGCCGAGGCGAGGCGCGTCCTCTCCGCCGTGGAAAAGAAATTTAGCCTGGGTTTCGAATTCACCGAGGCGCGTGTCGGGGGCATTGCGATCGACCAGGACGGCCGGGCCCTGCCGGAGACGACGCTGAAAATTTGCGGCGACTCGGACGCCATTTTGTTTGGCTCCGTGGGCGGCCCGAAATGGGAGTCACTGCCGCCCAATGAACAGCCGGAGCGCGCGGCGCTGCTCCCTTTGCGCAAGCACTTCGGGCTCTTCGCCAATCTCAGGCCGGCGGTCTGTTTCCCCGTGCTGACCCATGCGTCGCCCGTGAAGGAATCGATCATCAGCGGCGGCTTCGACGTGCTCTGCGTGCGCGAGCTGACAGGCGGCCTCTATTTCGGCCAGCCGAAATACAACAAGGTGGAAAACGGTGAGGAAGTCGCGGTGGACACGATGATCTACCGCAGGAGCGAGATCGAGCGCATCGCCCACGTGGCATTCCGCGCCGCGCAGGGCCGGGGCAAAAAGCTGACCTCCATCGACAAGGCAAACGTGCTCGAAAACGGCGTGCTCTGGCGCAGGACCGTGAATGAAATCGCGAAATCCTATCCCGATGTGACGCTCAACCATCTCTACGTGGACAACGCGGCGATGCAGTTGATCAAAAATCCGAAGGGTTTCGACGTGGTGCTTGCGGAGAATTTATTCGGCGACATTCTCAGTGACGAAATGGCGATGATCGCCGGTTCGCTCGGGATGCTGCCCAGCGCGAGCCTTGGCGCGTCCACCGGGAACGGGTTGAATTTCGGCCTGTATGAGCCGAGCGGCGGCACGGCCCCCGATATCGCCGGGAAGGGAATCGCAAATCCGATCGCGCAGATTTTATCCGCGGCGATGATGTTGCGTTATTCGCTGGGACAAAACGAGGCGGCGCTGGCGATCGAAGCGGCTGTGCGCAAGGTCATCGAGGCGGGTTGCCGCACGGGAGACATCTTCACCGAAGGCACGAAACGTGTGAATACCCGCG
>Ga0068860_100001384_pt1 | contig 26311 bp, 18 predicted proteins | sample KBSSwiS32_FD_66597 | JGI IMG/M metagenome (GOLD analysis project Ga0068860, IMG submission 66597) | Switchgrass rhizosphere microbial communities from Kellogg Biological Station, Michigan, USA - KBS Switchgrass S3-2 | ecosystem: Host-associated > Plants > Roots > Rhizosphere > Soil ...
GAGAAGAAACCAGGGTAGTGCGCTTCCCAAACCTCTTGATCCACGCCGGCTCATGTATGACCCACCTCCCCCACCGCCGCCAAGGAAAGATATGATGACAAAGAAAATTATTGCGAGAATTATGATCGCTTTAATTGATGGCCTCCCACCTTTTTTATGAGGTTCGGCTTTGTACTCGCCTGCAGCAGCCTGTATAATTGCGTCAATAGCATTGTCAAACCCCCGGTAATAATCATTTTCTTTAAAATAAGGGATCATTCTTTCACTTATAATCTGCTTCGCCAGTATATCCGGAAGAACGCCCTCCATCCCACTTCCTGTTTCGATACGTGCTTTCCTCTCTGCTTTTGATACGAGAATCAATACCCCATTATTTTTTTCTTTTGTGCCAATACCCCACCCCCGCAAATATTTTAAGGAAAGTTCAGCTATATCATACCCTTGCAGGTCGGGTACTGTAATTATTACGATGGCAGATGAAGTACTATCATTATAGTTCCGTAATTTTTGTTCTAAAGCTTGTTTTTGAAAAGGTTCCAGGAAACTTCCAAAATCATTGACAGCCTGCGGGGGATTTGGCTTATCAAATATTTTTTGGGCAAAAACCTGCCTGCCAAACAGCAACAGGAATATTAAGAGAAGTTTCTTCATGAATTTATTTTCCAAAAATTATCTCGTCCGGGAGCTCATTTTTATCCACGTCTTTATAGTAGGGAAAATGTTCCTGCAATGCCCTGCCAATCATAGTGACACAATTGGCAATTCCAGCCGCATAATTTTCTTTATTAAAATGTGAGATCATATTATCAACGGCTGCCTTCCAGTATTCGTTACCGGTTTTTTGGTGAATGCCGGTATCCCCGTACACGGCCAGCTGCCTGTCTTTAATTGCGACGTATACTATCACCGCATTACGTTGCTCAGTATTTTGCATCTTGAGCTCAGCAAAAATTTCCAACGCCCGGTCAAGGGGATCAATAAAGCGGCATTTACTTTCAACAAATACTCTTACCTCGCCGCTCGTTTGTCGTTCGGCGTCCCTGATTGCCTGAACAATCATCTCATTGTCTTCCTTGGAAAAGAAATCTTTCTTTTTAGAAAAGGGCCACATGTATGTCGCAGTTTATTTTATATTGAACTGTACATCAGGGGCTTTTTCACTTCCCGGATCTGATTTATAAAAGGCTTTTTCGTGATATCCGAAAAGTCCGGCGAAAATATTATTTGGAAACGTTTTTACCCTGAGATTATAGACCTGGACAGCCCCATTGTAATCCTGGCGGGCTACATTTATCCGGTTTTCAGTTCCCTCAATTTGGGTTTGAAATCCCTGGAAAGCCGCGGTTGTCTTGAGATCCGGATACGCTTCTGCTACGGCCAGTAATTTATTGAAAGAAGTCTGCAAACCGGCTTGTGCTGCCTGGAATTTTGCAAGACTTACTGAATCATTGATATCAACCTTTATAGAGGTTGCCTGTGCCCTTGCCTGGATTACTTCTCTAAGGGTGCTTTTCTCAAAGTTCGCAGATCCTTCGATCGTTTTTATAACGCTGTTATAAAGATCTGTTCTTCTCTGGTAGTTGGTTTCAACATTACCCCATTTGGTTTTCACTTCCTGGTCAACACCTATTAAATTGTTATAAGCGCCGCAGCCCCAAAAGAAAAGAAGGACGATAATTCCAAGAATTACAAAGAGACCGGTTCTTGATTTCATGTTTTAAAGTTTAATTTTTTTCAAAAGTAATGTTTAATCAAATGAGATACCAAGATTGATTACCTGACAAAATGCTGATGTATTTCCGGTTTATTCAACCGCGGCAGAGATATTTCTCTTGAGGATGGGAGGACACCAACCGCGGGCCTCAGTGGCGGGTGTTCCCCACTGCCACTCTCCGGATAAGGTTACGAATTTATTGCAGCAATCCCGGGCAATTCTTTCCCTTCGAAATATTCTAATAAAGCACCGCCACCGGTAGATACATAGCTTACTTTGTCAGCAAGCTTAAATTCATTTATAGCCGCGACGCTATCGCCTCCACCCACAAGGCTATAGGCTCCGCTTTGCGTCGCCTCGGCAATAGCTTCAGCAATAGCCTTTGTGCCCGCCTGGAATTTTTTCATCTCAAAAACACCCATTGGGCCATTCCATAAAATGGTCCTGGAATGATGAATAACCTTCGTAAAAGTTTCGCACGCCATTTGGCCGATGTCAAGGCCCATCCACCCATTCGGAATATTATTGCTTAATGCCCCTGATACATTGGCGGCCGCATCAAACTTATCTGCGATAATAGAATCAGGTGGCAAGTGAATGCAAACACCTTTTTCATTTGCTTTTTCCAATAACTCATTTGCCTTATCTAACCTGTCTTCTTCACAAAGAGAACTTCCGATTTTACCACCCATGGCCTTCATAAAAGTATAAGCCATCCCGCCGCCAATTATAATATCAGTGGCTTTTTCCAATAAGTTTTCAATAATGAGAATTTTATCTGAAACCTTTGCCCCACCTATAACAGCAAGGAATGGCTTTTCAGAATTGTGCAATATTCTTTCAGCACTTGCTACTTCACTTTCCATTAAAAGGCCAAACATTTTCTTATCGCCCGGAAAAAATTTCGCAATAATCGCGGTAGAGGCATGCGCCCTGTGTGCAGTACCAAAAGCGTCATTTATATATACATCCCCCAACCGGCTCAGTTTTTCAGCAAATGATTCATTGCCCTTTTCCTCTTCTTTATAAAAGCGAAGATTTTCAAGTAACAAAACTTCTCCCCGTTGTAAGTTTTTAGCTTTCTGCCGGGCATCTTCTCCAATACAATCGTCTGCAAACAAAATTTTTGTTTTCCCTAATAATTCCTGAAGATGTGGTAAAAGATGCTTTAACGAATATTTATCTGAAGGGCCATCTTTGGGCCTGCCAAAATGTGACATGAGCACTACGCTGCCACCATCATCCAGTATTTTTTGTATGGTGGGTATAGCAGCTCGCATCCGCGTATCGTCCGTAATGTGGTACCCCTCATCCACGGGCACATTAAAGTCAACCCTGATTAATGCTTTTTCATTCTTGAAATTGTGATCGGAGAACTTACTCATGTTTGTTAATTAGTGATTTCGATTAAGAACTATTTATTTAAAATATGGCTACAGATTACACAGATTCCCCGGATTACTTTCTGAAATTTACTTTTCTCATCCGGCAAGAATTATTTTCATAATTATTGCACAACTACCTGCGCGAGGCGGGCAAAACCAACCCTCCATAATCCATTATTTCATTCAAATGTAAATAAAAAAGAGATGCTCAGAAATATAGCTGAGTTGTGATTTGGATTTCTACATTTTAATCAACCGGATTTCTAAAATCAATGGATTTAGCAACCGGGTGGTTGCCCGTAAAATTATACCCTAGAAGCATTGCAATCGTTGAAGCAATCTGTTTTTGATACAATTGTTGGGGTACCTGCATTTCTCCTTTGGGTTTGATATCTGGTCCCATGACCGCAAGCCAGGCGTCCCCTGAACCTCTCACAAAATTATCATGTTCTCTCCATTTATTACCCCTCTTGCCCCTTCCATGATCTGTCGTAATTATAAGCGTCGTTGTATTCTTATATTCGGGCGTTGACTGAATATAATACCAAAGTTGCTGAATCATTTTATCAGCTTCATTAATATGTTCAAGATATTTACCATACAGGCCGTTATGAGCGTCTTCATCACATTCACCCAACCCGATAAATACCACTTTTGGCTTATTAACTTTTATATATTCCGTGGCAGCAATAAATGTAAGAATGTCCTGTCTTGTGCCTGTTTTTTCGTTTATAAGATCCGCCTGCGCTTTATTGAATACATGTACATCAAAACTTCCGTTTTCTTCTACAGAATCATAGCCACTGTTCACTTTCAACCCGCTCCGGTTTTCATTGAGAATATAGGGAAAGATATCCCAGGATGTAAAGGCAACTACCCGGTTTTTGAATTCATCGAATGAATTCAGGTACTCAAGAACATTGATATTCGGGTTATTTTTTGGCTCATTGGTGCTAACATACATGTCGGCATAACCGGTGAATATTTCATTGTATCCGGGATATGAAAACTTATAACTGTTTGAAACATTCACTTTATTTTTATACAACCTGTTTCCATAAAGTCGTCCCCGGCTTTGAATTACACTCCAGAAAAAAGGAAGCAGTTTTTTCCGGCTTTGTTCAATGGAGGAATCCAGGTACATCAGTTTGGTTAAATCAACATCAGCGGTATAGCTGCCATTATTAATAATAGCAGGATCTGCTCCTTTGAACACTTCCTGGCATCTTATCCCATCGATAGTTACAATGAAAACGTTTTTGGTTTTTGGAGATAACTGTGCATTAATGCAAAAAGATGAAATAGAGCAAAGAAAAATTAAACTATGTTTCATACTTTAAGAGGTTATGCAAAGAAACCATTCCATTATAACCTTTATGAAACCAAATCATTAAGTAATTGTGAATCAATTTATTTGTTTGGAAAAAATGGGAACTTCAATTTAAACTCTCTCCCTTGAAGGACATCACTCTATTTTGAAAACTCCCTTCCTTTTATTTACTTTTTATAACCTATCGGGAAGTTCCTGTAACCGTTCGGTAAAACAGGTTATCAAGTTTTTGATTTGTTCCTTATTTCGCGAATTGAATAACGATTAACCGGCACAGGAAAATACTGCAATTTTCCGGTACAAATTCTTCGCTGTCAAATTTTTCAGTAAGACAAAACATCCTTAAAATTGATACCCAATGCAATGCTATGCCTATTTTCAGACCTTTAACAAGATGTTATATAAAAAAGATTTGATTATATAAATGAAAGCCTATTATATTTGTTGAGTTATAATTAACGATGCGAAATTCAGCCACTATAATTCTTCATTATTCAGTACCCGCAACAATGAATATTTGTGGCAATTGTATGCCGTAAGGCATCTTACATTTATATTAACCATTTCAAGGCCATGCCCTTTATCCCAGGAAAAAACAATATAATTTTTCATCTTTAAAAAATTTTTATGAGCAATTTACATTTTGAGACATTGCAACTTCATGCGGGACAACAAATTGATCCTACTACCAAATCAAGGGCTGTACCTATTTACCAAACCACTTCTTATGCGTTTAATAATTCAGAGCATGCGGCCAATTTATTTGGGCTGAAAGAGTTCGGAAATATTTACACGAGGATTATGAACCCGACCACTGATGTTTTTGAGCAACGCATAGCCGCACTCGAAGGCGGAGTAGCAGCCTTGGCAACAAGTTCAGGGCAGGCGGCTCAATTCCTGGCACTTAACAATATTATGCAGGCAGGGGACAATTTCGTATCAACTACCTACCTCTATGGTGGCACTTACAATCAATTTAAAGTAACATTTAAGCGCCTCGGGATTGAAGCCCGCTTTGCAGACGGTGACGATGTGGAGAATTTTGTAAAGCATATCGATAAAAATACAAAAGCCATTTACCTGGAAACCATTGGAAACCCCAGATTGAATATTCCTGATTTTAAAAAATTTGCGGACCTGGCAAAAGAATATGATCTGCCATTAATTGTAGATAATACTTTCGGAGCAGCGGGCTATTTATTCAGGCCTTTGGAACATGGTGCAAATGTGGTGGTAGAATCTTCAACTAAATGGATAGGCGGTCATGGCACATGTATTGGCGGAGTAATTGTTGATGGTGGCAACTATAACTGGGGCAATGGTAAATTTCCTCAGTTCACCGAGCCTTCAGAAGGTTATCATGGATTAAAATTCTGGGAAGTATTCGGTGAAGGGAATCCGTTAGGTTTACCGAACGTAGCTTTTGCTATTCGTGCAAGAGTGGAAGGTCTCCGGGATTTTGGATCTTCACAAAGCCCGTTCAATTCCTTTTTATTATTACAGGGATTGGAAACCTTATCGCTTCGTGTACAGCGTCATGTTGATAATGCATTGGAACTTGCTAAATGGCTGGAGCAACATAATTTAGTTGAGTTCGTAGATTATCCCGGTTTAAAAAGCAGTCCGTATAATGCTCTTGCAAAAGAATATCTTACAAATGGTTTTGGCGGTATCCTGAATTTTGGTGTAAAAGGAGGCAAGGAAAATGCAAGCAAATTCATTGATTCCTTAAAACTGGTAAGTCATTTGGCAAACGTAGGCGACGCAAAAACACTGGCTATACATCCTGCTTCTACAACACATGAGCAATTGGATGAGGAGGCACAAAAGGCTGCCGGTGTAGCTCCGAACCAGATTCGCATAAGCGTGGGGATTGAACACATTGAAGATATTAAAGCAGACCTTGAACAGGCTTTTAATAAAGTTTTTTCACAGGAACTGGTTAGCTAAGGTTAAATATAAAACATATCTATTCCGGCATTATATTGCACAGGTGAATAACGGCACAGCGTTATTCACTTGTTTTTTTTAATATTGAACGAATAAATTTGTCATACCAGATTTTCAAATCAAATCGGCCCTTTACACTTGAATCAGGGCATACTTTGCAGGGCTATCACCTCGCTTATAATACTTATGGGGTGCTGAATGAGGAAAAGGATAATGTAGTTTGGATATTTCATGCGCTCACTGCCAATAGCGAAGCCGCCGAATGGTGGCCGGGACTTGTTGGCGAGGGGAAATTATTTGATCCTGAAAATTATTTTATTATTTGTGTGAACATGCCCGGAAGTTGTTATGGAAGCCTGGGACCACTAGACGTAAATCCGGAAACGGGGGATTCTTACTATCATGATTTCCCATTCTTTACGCCGAGAGATATGATCCTTTCTTATCAGCCATTAAGAAAATATCTGGGTATTGAAAAGATAAAAATAGGCATTGGTGGCTCAATGGGCGGTCAGCAACTATTGGAATGGGCTATCGAAGAGCCCGAGCTATTTGAATATATTTTCCCCGTGGGAACAAATGCGCAACATTCTTCCTGGGGAATCGCTTTTAATGCATCTCAAAGAATGAGCATTGAAGCGGATGGAACCTGGAAGGATAAAAACAGGAAAGCGGGAATGGAAGGGATGAAAGCAGCAAGAAGCATAGCATTAATTTCTTACAGGCACTACGATACCTACCATGCAAGCCAGTCAGAACATCAAAATGAAAAAATTGAAAATTATAAAAGCGAATCGTATCAAAAATACCAGGGCGAAAAATTAGCGAAAAGATTTAACGCATTCAGTTATTATTTTTTAAGCAAGGGTATGGACGCCCACAATGTGGGTCGTGGAAGAAAAAGCGTAGAAGATGCTTTACAAATGATAGAGGCAAAGACCCTGGCCATCGGCATCACCACCGATATCCTTTTCCCGGTAAGTGAGCAACAATTTCTTGCATCGCATATTCCCAATGCGAATTTTATTTCCATTAATTCGTTATATGGGCATGATGGGTTTTTATTAGAATTTGAACAACTCCAACACATCATCAGTCAGTTTTTAATAACGGCAAAACAGTCTAAAATTCTGAATTAAAATTAATTTAAATGACAGCACATAAACGGTTAACTATAGGCCTGTTTGGTTTTGGTGTAGTAGGAGAAGGCTTGTATAAGGTTTTGCAGCAAACTTCATCTTTAAACGCTACCATCAAAAAGATATGTATCAAAGATGGAAAGAAAAAAAGAAATGCACCGGCTGAATTATTTACAACCGATAAAGAGGAGTTATTAAATGATGAGACGATCAATGTGATCGTGGAAGTTATCAATGAAACTGAACCTGCATTTCAGATAGTTTCAAAAGCATTAATGAATGGCAAAGCAGTGGTGAGCGCCAGTAAAAAAATGATTGCAGAGCATTTGGCTGATTTATTAAAATTGCAGAAAGATACGGATATGCCTTTTCTTTATGAGTCTTCTGCCTGCGCTTCTATCCCGGTTATACGTAATCTTGAGGAATATTATGATAATGACCTTTTACATTCCCTTAGGGCAATTGTAAATGGTTCTACCAATTATATTCTTACTAAAATGTTTGAAGAAAAACTCAGTTTTAAAACAGCATTGCTGCAGGCACAGCAACTGGGCTTCGCCGAAAAAGATCCAACCCTTGACATTGATGGCTGGGATGCCGTACATAAATGGATCACACTTCTTTGCCATGCTTATGGAATTGTTTCTTCCACACAAAATATTTTATTTACCGGCATACAAAATATTAATGAAAACGATGCGAGCGTCGGAAGGGAAAAAAATTACGAAATAAGATTGGTGGCACAGGCAAAAAAATTATTAAACGGGAAGATAGCCGCATTTGTCCTCCCGCAATTTGTAAAGGAGGACGATCACCTCGCATTTGTAAAAAATGAATATAATGGCGTGGTAATTGAAAGTTCATTTGCCGACAAACAATTTTTTTATGGTAAGGGCGCCGGAAGTTTTCCAACAGCTTCAGCCGTATTAAGTGATATATCGGCACTGCGCTATGATTATAAATATGAATACAAGAAGCTCTACCACCACACACCCAATCAGCTTACCAATGATTTTTACGTAAGAGTATATGTAAGCTTTGATGAATGGAGCTCTATACCCCGCGAAAAATTTGAATGGATTGAGGAATGGCACGCGGAAGAAGGAAGAAAATACCTGGTAGCAGTTATATATTTTGATCATCTCACCAAAGATGATTGGTGGAAGAAGAATAATACGTCAATGATCCTTTCTCCTGACGCCATAATTGAAGACATCGAGTTAAGAAGACTAAAAAAGAAAAGCCTGGAACTGGCCGGCGTAAGTTAAGTTAGTGAGTAGTGAATAGTCAATAAGCCAGTGATAAATTCACCACTCACTATTTCATTGCCTGTTCACCATTCACCATTCGCCACTCACTACCTTAATTCCCCCGGGATTACCGTAATCATCTCTTTTCTCCCTCCTCTTAAAATACCGAGGGATGTTTTCTTGCCGATTACTTCTTCATTGAGATATTTGTGCAGGTCATCAACTGTTGCAACAGGTTTTTCTTTAAATTCAACTATTATATCCCCTACTTTTATTTGATTGTTGTAAACATTTGCATCAGGCAAAATTTCAAAAACGTAAACACCAGTTTTAGTTTTTAGCTGATTAGCACCAATCATTCGTTGGGTAAGGTTAACCGGTTGTGCCGCCACGCCCAATTGTGCCCTTTTTACTTTTCCATGCATGATTAATTCACCTGCCACGTAAGCTGCGAGGTTGGATGAAACAGCAAAGCATAAGCCCTGTGCCGCAGAAATCACTGCGGTATTCACACCAATTACCCTGCACTCGGAATTTACCAATGGGCCACCGCTATTGCCAGGATTTAGTGCCGCATCCGTTTGAATGATGTCATCGATTAACCTGCCATTATTTGCCCGGAGGGTACGGCCTAACGCACTTACTACTCCAGTAGTCACGGTATGCTGCAAGCCCATCGGGTTACCGATGGCAATGGCTATCTGGCCGGGTTCCAATAAATTTGAATTGGCAAACTGCAAGGGTTTTAAATCACCATCATATACTTTTATAACTGCAATATCAGTTGATGGGTCAGCGCCAATGAGTGTGGCATTTAATTCAATACCATCTGCAAAGGCTGCTTTTATAGAAAGAGCATTTTCAATCACATGGTCATTGGTTACGATATAGCCATCAGTAGAAATAACAAAGCCAGAACCCGAAGCAGGCTGTTCAATTACCTTCCTGGTTTGCGGATGTTGTACTTTCTTAATAACCTTTATGTGCACAACTGCCTGTGCGCCATTTTTTACAACACCGGTAATTGTTGTCGAATAAGCATCCAGCAATTGCTTGTCTGTTGAGGCAACCAAATTTGGATAGAAAGAATTTTGTATCATTTGTAAATAAACCCAATAATCAAACCGAATGACATAGGTTGAAATTTTGGCAGAGAATTATTTACTCAGCAATAGATGTAAGATAAAAATGGCACTTCCTCCCGGTTTCAAAAGAACTTTTGGCCGCTTTGTATTTCGGGCAGCAAAAATGGCTGATGTTTATATTATGCTGTAATTGTAAAGACCATACTGTATTAAATCCAACCCCGGGCACCTGTGAAGCTGTAGAATTACATTTCAAATGCCAGTATTTTTTAAAATAAAAAGCCAGTTCGTATTGTAAAGACATTTACTTCTTTGGAACTACCGTAAGACAGGTTGATCGCAAGCGTATTATATGGAATAAAATAAATTCCTCCCCCGTAACCCGTATGCAATCCCTCAGAATCATCGTTCTCTACCCAAACCCTGCCATCATCAAAAAAACCATAAATGCCGAGGGCCCCTCTCAAAACATATCCTTTTAATATTGCCAATCTGCAACGTATATCAGTGTTTTGGTAAAAGCTGGTTTTGCCGGTAAACCGGGAACGCCAATAGCCTCTCAAATTATCCAGCCCGCCAAGGGTATTCGCATGATAAAATTCAAAATCACCAATATTTGTAGCTGCCCCGGTGCGGTGAGCAAGCGTAATTCCCTTAAAGGGACTAAAATAAAACGTAAAACTTGACTCTACATTCACAAAATTCCTTTTACCCTCTTTTACATTTATTAAATAATAGGAGCCTGCATGAAAGTTGATTCCCTTTGTAGGATTTTTAAAGTTATCAGAAGTATTAGCAGTATAAGAGATATCAACTCCAGCAAAACTTTTTGTACGAAAAATAGAGGAGTCTATACCAGGGATTACCTGGTTAATAAATTTATTCTCGGCTGATTCCACTTTAACCGTATTAAAAATAAGGCCTGTACTGAAAATACTATTTTGCCAGGGGCGGCTTACTTCGGGGTTGAAGAAAAAACTTGTCGCCCTAACCCTGTAAAAAGATTTGTCCTTAACCGACAACTTTGAGTCATTGCCAAAGCCATAAAAGTTTACAACATAAGAAGGGGCTTTATATTTCGCGGTGAAATCGAGATCCCATTTGCCGAATACCTGTTTAAATTTTCCCTTATAAAATAAAGAATATGCGCCGGTTGAAAAGGCATAAGTTCCTCCAAAAGTTTGCTGCCACCCAAAAGGAGTTTTATTCCATTTTTGTCTTTTATAGGTAACCGCAGCCTCAATTACTACACCGTCATCTACATTGTATCCCGGAAATATCAATGGCATCCACCAATCGTACTTAAAGGCTTTCCGGTGATAATTTGTAAAAGAGGTGTCTGTTCTTGCATGATAATGAAAGGCTTTGGATGCAGGAGCATCTCCTGGTACGTCATAAATGGGTGATCTTTTTAGACGATTTTGAGAAAGACTGTCGATATATAAATCATGTCCGTCGCCCCCCAGCGACCTTACCAAAATCCGGCTCGGGGCATCACCCGAATAAACGAATTCATCATCACCACCAAGCCCGTATAAGGTGACATTCTTTGTAACATCACCATTGAATATCCTGTGATAAATGGTATCACCGGTATGATGTTTTTTACCGGATGCCTGAATGGTAATATCTAACGCATGATCATCTTCCCTATTGATCGTGAAAATCTCGTCCTTATCGCTTCCTGTAATTGTTACCTGCTCATTAATAATTTTGTAGTACCTCATACCATAGTCCATCATATTGTCCCTTCTTGAGCGCAACCGCCGCGATAAAAAATCGCCTGAAAGAGCATAAATAGGAGGAGGCATCTGGTGAAGCGCTTCCTCAATGGCCGAATCTGTCAACAATTTTTGCAACGCTTCAATAATAGTACGCCAGTCGGTTTCAGAGAGCTCATTTGTGAATTGCCTGTCCAGGGCAGTTGCCGCAATATTGGTACCTATTACATCCTTTATGGTTGGATTCATATTTTGAATACTACGCAAAGCCCACGGCCTGGATATAAAATATAAATTTACTCCATCCGTTTTGGAGAAAGACTGATCCCGGTCCCTTGCAAATGACTGGTAAATCATTTTCCCATCGTTTTTATGACCTGTCCATACCCACTGGTCTTCGTGCCTGTCCCAATCATTGATCAACATATCAAACAATCGAACTTTTAAATATTCTTTTTGATCGACCTTCCTGTCATTATCATCCTGTAATTTTTGTAATAGTTTCTCTGAATTTACGACATCATCTGCGAAGCGGGTATGAGCGGTATGCTGCCACCCGTCGCCGGAAGTCCTTTCTTCAAAGAGGCAAAGTTTGTTCGCAAATTCATTCCGGAACTCTCCCAATCTTGCATTGTCGGGTACAAATGCAATAACAGGATTGGTATGCATGATGCCAATGCTCCCTGACAGGTGAGCCACTACCAGGGGGCCATACGGATGAGCCGTCGAAATCTGGTCATTAATAATGTCGTTTATAAAGCTTCCTTTAAATTCTTCCGGAACCAGCACATCCAGCCTTTTATCCATAGTACGCAATACATATTCTTTCCCATCTTTTCCCTGTAAACGCAGGGTTTTGGTTTCGTGGCCGCCGCCTCTTTTCAAGACTGTTAACCCCCCGACAGTTGTATCCAGGTCAAAAACCGGGAATGAAACCGGTGTTGTCCATTCGTCCCGCCAATGTTTTCCCCACCAAAACTGCTTGCCGCGGGATGCTGCAAATTGAGGGCCTGCTGCCAGCGTAACACTTTTGATGCCGGCAGAGTCTTTAATATCAGTGGCAGTTCCTGCAATTTGCGCAATACCTCCGGAGATGGACAATAGAATATTCAAACAAATCCATGGTATAATTTTGACTGGCCTCATTTGGCTACTGTTTTACTTAACAATATTATTGCCGGATCATGGTGATTTTTCTATAGGCTGAATGCAGGGGTTAATTAATTTTCCTGATATTTATTTGAACCCATCAAAATTAAAATAGTTTTTAGCGTTGTTATAGCAAATATCCTGCAATATTTTCCCGATCCATTTTTCATCATTGGGCAATTCGCCTTTTTCTATTTGCGCTCCAAACAAATTGCAGAGGATCCGACGGAAATACTCGTGCCTTGAATAAGAAAGGAAACTTCGGGAATCTGTTGTCATGCCAATAAATGTGCTTATCAATCCCATAACTGAGAGGGTACCCAGTTGTTTTTCAATTCCATCTTTCTGGTCCAGGAACCACCATGCAGTACCATATTGAACTTTGCCCTTTATTTTACCATCACTGAAATTGCCGGCCATGGTAGCAAATAATTCATTGTCGGCAGGGTTAACATTATATAAAATTGTTTTTGCAAGCTGGCCGCTTTCATCAAGGTGATTGAACAAAGCCGACAGGCCATCAGCATGCTGATAGTTGCCGATGGAGTCGCAGCCGCAATCTGCTCCCAATAAATTTTGCAGACGCGCATTATTGTTTCGCAGGGCCCCCAAATGAAACTGTTGCACCCAGTTTTTTGAATAATATATTTTACACAATTCGCTTAAAATATAACCCGTGAAATGATCATTATCCATTGTGGCACCGGCACTGTTTTTTAATACCGATTGAAAAGACAAATCGAGCTGCCTGGAATAATAAATCACGCCTGGAATATACCGCAAGCCGTGATCACTTATGCGGCATCCATTACTGTGAAAGAAATCTATTCTTTGACGAAGCGCTTCAATTAAAGACCCCAGATCTTTAATTTCAATATTTGCAATTTTTTCCAGCCGGTGAACGTTGCTTATGAAACTTTCAATGTTACTGATCTGAATATATGCGTCCGGCCGAAATGTTGGCGTTACGGCAAATCCCGGGGAATTCTTTTTAATGACCTGGTGAGAGATCAAATCATCACACGGGTCATCTGTAGTCGCTATAATTTGCACGTTAAACTTTCCAATGAGTGACACTACATTGAATGAATCTGTTTGCAATAATGAATTGCACTGATCATATATCTCTTCAGCAGATTCCCCGTTCAGGTATCTTTCAATACGGAATGGATTTTTTAACTCAAGATGGGTCCAGTGAAATAAAGGATTACCGATAGTTTGGGGAACCGTTTTTGCCCAATGCAGAAATTTTTCTTTAGCAGGAGACGTCCCTGTAATAAATTTTTCATCAATACCCGCTGCCCGCATGGCCCTCCATTTGTAATGATCCCCTTTAAGCCAGATTTCCGTAAGGCTTTCAAATTTTTTGCTGGCGGCAATATTTTGCGGTGAAAGATGGGTGTGATAGTCTATTATTGGCAGCTGTTTTACATATTCATGGTATAATATCTTCGCCTGCTTTGAGTGCAGCAGGAAATCATCATCCAAAAAAAATTTGATGTCACCCATAGAAAACAAATATGTCAGCTTTTAAATAAGCTCCCTGCAATTCCCATTTCCAGCCCGCGTAATTCTGCAAGGCCACGCAAACGCCCAATCGCAGAATACCCGGGATAGGTTTTCTTTTTCAGATCATCCAGCATTTGGTGTCCATGATCAGGGCGAACGGGTAAACTTATTTTACGTTGTTGCATTATTATCAATAATTCTTTCATCACCTCAAACATATCTACATCGCCTTCCAAATGGTTATCTTCAAAAAAATCCCCGTATTCATTTCGCTTCGTACTTCGCAAATGAACAAAGTGAATCCTGTCTGCAAATCTTTTGATCATCGACGGCAAATCATTATGGGCATTTACTCCATAGGAACCTGTGCAAAAACATAACCCATTGTGGGAAGAAGGCACCCCATCTATCAAAGCATCAATATCATTACTATCTTTCACAATTCGTGGTAATCCTAAAAGTGAAAATGGCGGATCATCCGGATGCAGCGCCATCTTTATATTGCATGCCTCAGCAGCAGGAATGATTTCTCTCAAAAAATAAATCAGGTGTTCGCGTAATTTTTTTTCATCTATATCGTCATAAAATGATACGGCCTTTTTAAAATCATTCAGCGTAAAACTATCTTCGCTGCCTGGCAATCCGGCAATAATATTTTTTTGCAAAATGGCTTTTTGTTCATCGTTTATATTGCGCCATTTCTCTTCTGCAAGTTTTAACTCGGAATTTTTATAATCCTGCTCCCCGTTTTTTCTTTGTAATATATTTACATCAAAGGCAGCAAGAGCAGCCTTTTCGAAGCGCAGGGCGAGCGAATTATCCTGCATTCTGTAAGCAAGATCAGTTCTTGTCCAGTCAAGCACGGGCATAAAATTATATGTAATCACTTCAATCCCGCATAAAGAAAGGTTTCGAATAGTTTGTTTATAATTTTCAATATATAAACTGAATTGCCCATTTTGCGTTTTTATATCTTCATGCACCGGAACACTTTCTACAACTTTCCAGTTCAAACCATGTAATTCAATTATTTTTTTTCTTTCATTAATTTCGTTTATACTCCATACATCACCGTTAGGTATATGATGCAAAGCGGTAACTACGCCCGTGCAACCGGCCTGTTTAATATCCTCCAGGCTTACCGGGTCCTTAGGCCCAAACCAGCGCATGGTTTGTGTCATCAAAAAAATATTATGAGGAAAATTTTTGTACATGATGATTAAAAAATTATAATTCTAATGAATAGTCAAATGATTTTTGTTTTAATAAATAAAAGTAATAAAGGTTTTGATAAAGTATTCTGTTAATTATCAAAATTATATCCTCAACGGTCGCATCGTTGGTGTAAGCATATGCATAATGAGCCAGGCGAGAATATATGTAGCCGCGCATATTATGAACATGATGTAATAACCGGTCTGTATATGCCCAAGTGCCTTAAAATGATCAAACAAAAAACCTGCACTTTTTGATGTTGCAATGCCCCCTAACCCTCCCGCCATTCCGCCAATACCTATTACTGAAGCAACGGTTTTTTTAGGAAACATATCACTAACTGTAGTAAAAATATTTGCACTCCATGCCTGGTGTGCAGCAGCTGCAAAACCAATGATAGCAATGGCAAACCACATATTATAAGCACCGAATAATTGTGCTGTCACTACCGGGATAACACAAATGGCATAGATAAGCATTGAGGTTTTTCTTGCTCTGAATACCGGCCAGCCATTTTTAATAAAGTTCATGGGAAGCCAGCCGCCAAAGATGCTTCCTATCGTTGCGATAGTATAAAAGACGGCTACCGGAAGTATAATCTCTTTTTTTACTAAACCATATTCAGCTTTTAAGAATTTTGGCAGCCAGAATAAATAAAACCACCAGATGCCATCGGTCAAAAATTTTCCTACAACAAATGCCCATGTTTGTTTAAACTCCAGTAGTTTGAACCAGGGTACTTTTATCGCCTTATATTCTTCGGTCTGGTCTTCGTCTTTATCACCATGAATAAAGTCAAACTCAGCTTTGCCAAGTCTTTTCTGTTTTTTGGGTATTTCATATAACCAGAACCAAAAGATCAACCATAATAAACCGATCGCACCGGTGATCATAAAAGCCCCACGCCATCCAAAATCCGGATCCGCAGCAATATAAGGTACCGTTAATGGCGCAACGATAGCCCCAATGTTCGTACCCGAATTAAAAATGCCAGTGGCCAATGCTCGCTCTTTTTTAGGAAACCATTCGGCAGTTGTTTTGATGCCAGCCGGAAAATTTCCTGACTCTGTAACGCCTAATAAACCCCGGGCCACAAAAAATCCGGTTGTTGTTTTAATTAAGCCATGGCCTATGGCAACTATACTCCAGAGTAATAAGGAAACTGCATAGCCGATCTTTGACCCCAACTTATCGATCAACCTTCCCACACCTATCATGCCCAGCGCGTAACAGAGCTGAAAAGCAACTGTTATGTTGGCATAATCTGTTTCCGACCAATGAAATTCAGGATTCAAATAATCCTCTACTACCAAACTAATGACCTGTCTATCAAGATAATTAATGGTGGTGGCAAAAAATACGAGACCGCAAATTGTCCAGCGATATTTCCCAATAACCGGCATATAGCTTTTTATTTATTGATATGGCTTTATATCTTTGTTTATTACACGAATTTTAAAACACCATTAGACGAATTTCATTCCGCGAAACTCTTTAGGCTATTTTCGTGTAATTCTTTACTTGTGCGTAAATTTCTTCGACAGCGGATGTTGTAGCGTCGCCCTTAATGAATAATTTATTGAATGCTGCAGCGGCCGCAAAACCAATGATTTCCTGCAAGGCTGCCTTATTATAAAAACCATAAATCAATCCAGCCATAAAACAATCACCACTACCAACCCGATCAACTACATTATCCGTTGAAAATTCTTTTGAAACAAACTGGCTGCCGTTAGTATCCAGGGCTGCATAATACCTGGTTTTAGCTCCATCATCAAAACGAAATGTATTGGCTACTGATTTACATGCAGGGGAGTTTCGCATAATATTTTCAGCAGTTTTTTTAGCATGTTCAAGATAAACGGATTTGCTATTTTTATTGTGAATATCTGCATCAGTACTTATACCTAACAGATCATCTGCCGACCATATATTCCCCATAATCACATCACAATATTCAACCAACGGCTGCATGATTTCTTGTGGTTTTTTTCCATATTGCCACAATTTTGAGCGATAATTGAGATCTACCGAAATCCTTATCTTCTTTGCAGAGGCAGCCTCCACAGCTTCCATACAAACTGCCGCAACATTTTGATTTAATGCAGGGCTAATAGCGCTAAAATGAAACCATGAAACGTCATTCAGCATGGTATCCCAATCGATTTGCCCCGGTTTCAATTCAGAAAAGGAAGAGTACGAGCGGTCATATATCACCCCGGCGTTTTTTAAATCTGAGCCCTGAGGTAAATAATAACTTCCTATCCGGCTTCCGGAAAAAATTACGGGGTCTGTTCCGATATTTCTTTTACCTAATTCATCACAAATTTCTTTCGATAAATAATTACCGGGTAAAACAGTACAATAAGTAACAGGAACCTTCCATTTTGCCAGTGCAGTAGCGGTATTTAATTCGGCTCCTCCAAGATAAACAGGCATACTGGATTTCATTATCCATTTACCACCTAATTCCGGTGACAAACGCAATAATAATTCTCCAAAGCAAAAAATCCTGTTCATTACAAAATTGATGACCTGCCTCTACAACGAGTTTACAGCTTTATTAAAATTGTTCGTGACCCGAACCATGTTATTAGACTCTACAACGAGTTTACGGCTTTACTATAAATTACCTGCCAAATGCAGGCCTATTTCTTCTGCATCATGCAACAAATGAACGATATTATCTTAATGAACCCTCTATGGTGCAAAACCATAGTCCATCCCATTTTTTGCGGAAGGATCCATAATCCCGAAATCACTATAAACTTCCTAAATTTTAAATGAACTTTACACCCTCCTGCTCGAGCTTTTTATATTTTTTATAATCGAACATATAATAAAAAGCCCCCTTTTTAGAAAACAATTTTTCTTTTTCCTCTAATTTTTTTAGAATATGAAGGGCTAATATTTTCCTTGAAAAATTACGCTTATCGAAAGTTGTTTCATAAATGGCCTCATAAAGATTTTGTAATTGCGGCAGGGTAAATTTGTGCGGCAATAGCTCAAATCCGATTGGATGGTTGGCCACTCTTTGCTGAAGCCGGTCTTTGGCCATCACTATCATTTTTTTATGATCAAAGATCATCTCCGGGATATGCCTGGCATTAAACCACTTGGCATTATGCTCCTTCATTAACTCAGGAGAATAATCGTCAATCTTTATTAATGCAAAATAGGCAACAGAAACTACCCGCCCGCCCGGGTCGCGGTCTACTTCACCAAAGGTATACAACTGCTCCAGGTAAATATTGGTAATTCCGGTGAGCACTTCAAGGATACGGAAAGCCGCAGTTTCAACTGACTCTTCTTTTTTTACAAATCCGCCCATTAAAGACCAGTTTCCTGAGCCTGGCTCAAAACCTCTTTTTACCAGCAAGGCCTTTAAATCTTTTCCATCAAACCCAAGAATAATACAATCCACTGCTATAAGCATTCTATGGTGGACTTTGTATTCAGTAATAATACTCATAACCTGCTTTTGGTATCCTTATAATTTTACAACTTATTAAAAAAATTTATTAGCAGTGCTTTACATACAAGATTGAAATTAATAAAAGAGTAAGGAAATTAATACTATTGTTAATGGATTAATTAAAATCTTCTATGGATAAAGATGTAATATAAAAATTAATACCGTTTTATTCCTGCAAAAATGCAAGGGTTTGCCTTGTTAATGATTCTATCTCTGCCTGATCTTTTATTTATCACCAGATTTTACAATTCAATCCCAACGGGTCAACTTACCAGAACTTAACATAGAGTGCTCCAATAATTAATAATGTAAGTGCAATCAAAACGATTGTTGACGGCCGCAATTTAAACATTTCTTTATCCAGTTCGAATGCCTTTGGATTTACTTTTGGCCCACCCAGGCTTATAGCAATCATAATGACCATTGTAAATAAAAATGATAATCCCATGCAAATATGAAATGGAATTTCAAACCCGCCTTTCCCATTTGGATAAGCAGTGTAAAAAAGTGTGTTGTTCCCAAATAGCTGAGGGGCAAATTCATTGAATAAAACAGATAATACAAAGCCGGTTATAACTCCGACTATGGCCGCCCAGCCAGTGGTCCTTTTCCAGAACATGCCCAGGAAAAACATGGCAAACACACCAGGACTAATAAAGCCCGTATATTTTTGAATATAGGTAAACCCGCCAACTCCGCCAATACCTAACAGGTCGTTCCAGGTGAACAGAACGGCAAGGATCATCGCTGCAAACACAGCAATTCTTCCTGTATAAACCTGTTTTCTTTCACCTGCGTCCTTTTGAAAATATTTTTTGTGAATATCCAACGTATAAATGGTAGAGATACTATTTACTTTTCCGGCAAGCGATGCTACAATAGCCGCAGTTAAAGCTGCAACAGACAAGCCCTTTAAACCGGTCGGTAAAAATTTAAGAACGGCGGAATATGCACCGTCTTTACCACCTACCAATTGTGGCAAATGATTTCCCTGGTATAAAACAAAAGCAGCAATACCTGGTAGCATAACAATAAGAGGCATCAATAACTTTAAAAGACCGGCGAACAAAATCCCTGTACGGGCTGTTTGCAGATCAGCACCTAAGGCCCTTTGCGTTATATATTGATTACAGCCCCAATAATTGAGGTTAATGATCCAGATCCCTGCGAGATAAGACATAAGGCCGGGAAAAGTAAGGTACTTATTAATATCGTTTTGAGAAGAAGCCGCATTTGGCCTGGGTATAATCATTTTAAAATGCTCCGGCGCTTCCCTCATCAATACCTTGAAACCCGCTATTGCATTTTGCCCAACACCAAAATATTCACCGACTGTCGTTAAGGCTATATAGGTAGTAACCAATCCTCCAATGATCAACACAGCTACCTGTATTACATCAGTGTAAGCAACCACTTTCATACCACCTAAGGATATCAGCAATGCAAATATGGCCAGCCCCGTCATGATAACATGAAGGTATCCGCCACCGGCAAGTCCATTAATAGCTACAGCACCCAAATATAAAATAGAAGTGAGGTTTACAAATACATATAAAAACAACCAAAAAATCGCCATAATCAAAGCCACAGATTCATTATACCTTGTTTTTAAGAATTGGGGCATGGTATAAATATGGTTCTTAAGATATACAGGGATAAACCATACCGCAACAATAATAAGCGCAATCGCCGCTATCCACTCATATGCGGCAACGGCAATCCCCAAAAAAAACCCTTCACCGCTCATACCTATGAATTGCTCAGCCGATATATTAGATGCAATTAACGAAGCACCAATGGCCCACCAGGTAAGAGTTCCTTCCGCCAGGAAATAAGCTTTGGCATCATGTTCATTTTTTTTGCGTTTGTGGTAAATACTGTATCCGTATGCCGATACAATAACAAAGTAGATAATAAAAACAGCATAGTCGGCGGCGGTTAATCCATTTGGCATATAACAGTTTTTTGGGTTAGAAATCGGTTACTTAAAATTAGGAGGTTATTCTGTTACTTAGTCTTACAATTTATTTACCTGGTAATATATGTCGTTCCATCTCAATTCATTTTTCAACTGACCAAGGTTTGTCTCCTTTCCAATTAAAATATATTCAATTCCTGCAAATGAAGCAAAATCTTCCATATGTTCCGAATAAAGGTTTTGGCTGTAACAAGTATGATGAGCACCACCCGCATATATCCAGGCTGCACAACCTGTCTTCATATCAGGATACGGTTTCCACAGTACCCTTGCAACAGGTAGTTTAGGCAACTCATGTTTTGCTATAACTGCTTCCACTTCATTTACTATTAAACGAAACCGGTTTCCCATATCAACAAGCGATGCATTTAATGCCGGCCCGGCGGCTGAATTAAATACCAAACGAACAGGATCTGCTTTACCGCCAATTCCTAAAGGATGAATCTCACATGATATGTCACCTTCTGCAATTGACTCATCGATCTCAAGCATATGTGAACCTAATACCATTGAATTATCCGGATCAAAATGGTATGTATAATCCTCCATAAATGCATTGCCACCCGGAAGCCCGCTAGCCATTACTTTCATGGCCCTCACCAGGGCAGCTGTTTTCCAGTCACCTTCTCCCGCAAAGCCATAACCCTGGTTCATTAAACGTTGGGCTGCAATACCTGGCAACTGTTTCATTCCATGTAAATCTTCAAAAGTATCAGAGAATCCTTTAAAATTCCCCTCCTGCAAAAAAGTGCGCAAACCAATCTCAATTCTTGCCGCATCTATTAATGATTGCCTTCCTGCTGCGCCTTTTCTCAGGCTGTCTGCTAACTTATAGCGGTCTTCATATTCCTGGAGCAATGTGGTAACATCCGCATCGCTTACTTCATTAATAACTTTTACAAGGTCCCCTATTCCATGAGTATTTACGGAAAAGCCGAACTTCATTTCGGCTTCAACTTTATCCCCGTCAGTTACTGCAACATATCGCATGTTATCGCCAAAGCGAACAAATTTTGCCCCTTGCCAATCATTCCACCCGGCAGCAGCTCTTGCCCATATCCCTATTTGTGACAAAGCCTGCGCGTCCTGCCAGTGGCCAACAACTACCTTACGGTTAATGCGCATCCTCGTCATCATGAATCCAAACTCCCTGTCGCCATGGGCGCTTTGGTTGGTATTCATAAAGTCCATATCAATATCGTTCCACGGAATATCCCTGTTAAATTGTGTATGAAAATGCAATAATGGCTTTCTCAAAATCTTCAATCCTCCTATCCACATTTTTGCAGGAGAAAAAGTATGCATCCACGCAATAATGCCTATACAGTTTTTAGCTACATTCGCTTCCTGGCAGACGGCATAAATTTCTTCGGCTGTCTTTACGACAGGTTTAAAAACAACCGCTACCGGAACCTGCGAATCCGCGCTTAAAGCTGTCGCAATAGTTTGTGAATGTTCTGCAACCTGCCTTAACGTTCCTTCTCCATATAAATGCTGGCTACCCGTTACAAACCATACTTCAAATTGTCTTAAGCTGATCATTTTCTTATTCTGATTTTAAATAGTATTAGTTATTTTGAAGCCTGGATGCCGGCGCCTTCATTTGTTACTATATCCAAATTCCGTATGCCCTCAGGAAACCATACCGACATTTCACCCTTTCCCCTGTTGGCCCAGGCATAATAAGGTATAGCGACAAAAGGTTTCGTTACGGTTGATACAGTAAGCCCGTCTTTGCCGATTTCAATTACAGGAACATTGCTTTTTACAACAGTCACGCCACCTAAAAGACCGGGCTCGTAACTGGTTGAAAAAACAGTATTGGAGGGAATTAGCATATTAGATGTCTTACCGCTATTATCTACCCATTCGGCGCAATAAATAAGCGGACCACGTTGCAATGCAATTTTTCCAATATCATCTTTCACACTATCGCTTGCTTGTACCTTTCTAACTTCCATAGGAAGATTTACCTCCACAAGATCATTTTTTTTCCATGATTTTTTTATTACAGCATACCCGTTATCTATATTAAATTGAACAGGCTGCCCATTTACTTTTATTTCTACGTTTTGATCTGTGTGATGTATGAATGTGTACAGGTCGGAGGGTATGGCCTGGTTTTGCGCCCATCCCGGTATACGTATCAACAGGTTGAAGGCATTAGTACCTTTTGGTGAAACAGTAAACTTTAGGGTGCCCTCCCAGGGATAGTTGTTTTGCTGCAGTATATTTACCGGTTTACCGTGAACAGAAAGGGTTGTGTTACTCTTCATGAAAAGGTTAACATAAATATTGTCATCTTTCAGTCCATAAACATATCCCGGAATAGCCGGAATTAGCCGGGTGAGATTGGTAGGACAGCAAGAGCACTCAAACCAGCCGGCACGTGCGGGCTCTACGCTGGGATAAGAAAAGTAATTTTTGATTTGCATCGCATTGCTGTAAAAAAATGATTTGCCATCCAATCCAACTCCCGATATTACGTCATTATATAAGCACTTCTCCAGCACATCCATATATTTGGCATCGCCGTGGAGCAGAAACATGCGGTAATTCCAGTAAACATTAGCAATAGCTGCACAGGTTTCATTATATGCGTTGTTATTGGGCAATTGATAATTATCCCCATACCTTTCACCTTCAGGTACAGCGCCTATTCCTCCCTGCACATATATTTTTTTCCCAACCACATTCTCCCATATTTTATCTATCGACTTTAGCAGGTCCTGGTCACCGGTGAGTGCTGCAACATCCGCCATTCCTGAATATAAATAACCTGCCCTTACAGCATGGCCTATTGCTTCATCCTGTTCTATTACAGGTTTATTATCCTGCCAGTAAGAACCATTTTTAAAAGGATCCTTACTTTTTGCATCATACCCGTTGTAGTGTCCCCGTTCTTCAATAAAAAACTTTGCCGTTTCGAGGTATTCTTTTTTACCTGCAATACGGTACAATTTAACAAGACCCATTTCTACAATTTCATGCCCTGGTGCTACATGTTTTTTTTCCGGACCAAAAACAGAACAAACAAGATCTGCATTCTTCAAGGCAATGTCAAGTAAAGTCCTTTTACCAGTTGCATAATAATGAGCAGCAGCGGCCTCGTATAAATGACCCGAATTGTATAATTCATGACTCATTTCCCTTTCGTTTACCCACCTTTCCTTGCCTGACCATGCATGTGGATGTAAAGGATCGATCGTCCTGGCGGTATACAAATAACCATCGGGCTCCTGTGCTTTTCCTATTATTGTAACAAGGGAATCAATATATCCTTCCAGTTTTTTATCGGGAAACAGGCTTAACGAGAATGAAGCTCCTTCTATAGTTTTATAAATATCTGTATCATCAAAAGGAAAGATGGTACCAAACTTACCTTTTTTTGCGGCGGCCATTACAAAATTATTTACTCTCCCCGTATTTTCGCATCTTTCAAAAGATGCAGGAATGGTTACATTTTGATTGATCTGTATCCTTGGTAGCCAAAAATTATCAGTAAGTTGTACTGATTTAAAATTTACTGCCTGTATAGGATAATCTTTCGTCTGACCAAATAGTGCCGTATAAGTGAGCAACGAAAATGATACAATTATTTTTTTCATTTTATTGATTTTATTTTGATTGTCCATAATATGAATCTGGTCCGTGTTTCCGTTCAAAATGCTTTTTAATAAGAGCCTCTTTGAGTACCGGATTACCAGGCCTTATTTGCTCAGTTAAGTAAGCCATTTTTGCTATCGCTTCAAGAACTGCGCTGTTATAAACCGCTTTTGCCGGGGTTTTAGCCCAGGTAAAAGGTGCATGATTACTCACTAAAATCATTTCAACCTCCTCATAACTATACCCCTTTTGCTCAAGACATTGCATAATTTGAAAACCTGTCTGGTATTCATAATCTCCCCTGATCATTTCATCGCTCATAGGCGGGGCACAGGGAATGTCAACTGTTGTATGGTCGGCATGCGTAGTCCCATAATTAGGAATATCACGTTGTGTTTGTGCCCAGGCGGTAGCATAAGTTGAATGGGTATGCGCAATTCCGCCGATACCTGGCCAGTGCCTGTATAAAACGGCATGCGTTAATGTGTCCGAAGACGGACGGAGCTTACCTTTTACAATTTTTCCTTCGAAGTCAACAATTACCATGTCACCCGGGGAGAGGTCTTTATAAGGGACGCCACTTGGCTTAATGGCGAAAACACCTAAATCCCTGTCGGCTGCACTTACATTTCCGAAAGTAAAAAGTACCAACCCCAGCTTTGGTAATTGCATATTTGCTTCATAAGCGGCCTCTTTTATATTCTTGTATTTGCTCATATAATTTGAAATGATAATTTAGGTTGAGCCGATGCCTCCTCTTTATAGTTTTGCTGCTCTACAAAACTTCCTAATTGTTTATACAGCTCATAGCGATTTTTATAAATTGCAATTTTTTCGGGATTGGGATGATATTCTACGCCGAATCCCTGCCCCATTGCATTCATTGCATCTTCAACTTTATTATAAATGCCTGCAGCTGTAGCGGCAAACATAGCCGCGCCCAAAGCGCAGGTTTGTTCCGATTTATGAATAAGGATCGGCATGTTCATAATATCAGCCATCATTTGCATGATGAAGGGCGACTTATTTGCAACCCCGCCCAGGCCAATTAAGCCTTTCACCGGAACACCCTGTTCATTAAAACGGTCGACAATTGCCCTGGCGCCAAAACAGGTTGCTTCGACCAAAGCACGAAACATTTTAACTGAATCGGATCCTAAATTTAATCCCATAAACGCTCCTTTTAATTCCTGGTTGGCATCGGGAGTGCGTCTTCCATTCATCCAATCCAGGGCGAGCTCCGTATTTTCATCAATTGGCAATTGTTCTGCCCTGATGCTGAGTTCGGGAATTATTTTATCAATCGTTTCCGCGATCAGTTTGCTAGTGTTATCGTCTACAACCGGTGACTGTAAAAGGATATTTTGTAAAGGCCATGCCAGTATATTTTTAAACCATGCATACGCGTCGCCAAATGCGCTTTGCCCCGCTTCCATTCCCATCATGCCGGGTATTACGGAACCTGGTACCTGCCCGCAAATTCCCTTTATCAATTTGCCTCCTACTTCATTCACAGGAGCAACCAGCATATCACAGGTTGATGTGCCCATTACTTTGCTCAAATAATAGGGGGCAATTTGACCGCCTACAGCACCCATATGTGCATCAAATGCACCTACGCCTACAACTACGCCGGCAGATAAACCCAATCGTTGCGCCCATTCATTTGAAATTGTGCCCGCAGAAGTATCAGATGTATAGGTTTCTGTAAATAATCTTTCAGTGAAGCCATCCAGCAATGGATCTAATGAAGCGAAGAAATCGTTGGGTGGCAGCCCTCCAAACTCCCTTGACCATAAGGCCTT
>Ga0068860_100001385_pt1 | contig 26300 bp, 15 predicted proteins | sample KBSSwiS32_FD_66597 | JGI IMG/M metagenome (GOLD analysis project Ga0068860, IMG submission 66597) | Switchgrass rhizosphere microbial communities from Kellogg Biological Station, Michigan, USA - KBS Switchgrass S3-2 | ecosystem: Host-associated > Plants > Roots > Rhizosphere > Soil ...
CGAGGATTTTCCGCGGCCCGGCAGGCGGATCTCTGGGCGGGAGTGGGTCTCGCCTGCGCCTATGCCGGCGGCCGCGACGCCGAGGAGATGCGCCGGCTGTGCGTGGCGGCGGGGGAGCACGACCTCGCGCTCGCCCAGGGGGCGGTCTTCGCCGCCACCGCCCGCGAGCGGGCGGGTAACCCGACGCCGCACACGGATCTGGCCTGCCGGGTGCTCTGCGGCATCTCGTCCGCCGCCGCCGCGGCGATCACGGAAGAAACCGGCGTCGGCCTGCCGCCGGACGATCCGGCGCCCGATGGGCCGCCGGCGTTCGAGATCTGGCGCCGGCGCATTCGCCAACGTCTTTCGAACCTACCGCAGGAGGTGGCGTCATGACCGAGAACCGCGGGATCAACCCGGGGAGCCGTCCCGGATTCCTCCGACGGGCCGCGACCGGTCTCGTCGCGCTCGCCGCGATCGGCGGGCTGTATGGATTCGCCCGCCTGCCCGAGCTGTCGGCGGGCGAGCGCGCGGCCCTCGCCCGGCGGTTCTCGTTTGCGGCAACGGAGCTTTCCCTGCCGCCGGGCGCCGGGACGGAGCGCTTCGTTCGTGCGGTCCATCCGAGCCTCGCAGGTCTCGCCTCGTGGATCTCCTCGGTCGGCGCGGCGGTGGCGCTCGCCGACCTCGACGCCGACGGTCTGCCGAACGACCTCTGCACGGTCGATCCGCGGGTCGATCGGACGATCGTCGAACCGGTGCCGGAGTCCGGCGCTCGCTATGCCCCGTTCTTCCTCGATGCCGAAACGCTCCCTTACGACACGCTGACCATGGCGCCGATGGGGTGCCTGCCGGGAGATTTCAACGAGGACGGCCGGCGCGACCTGCTGGTCTATTACTGGGGGCGCCCGCCGATCGTCTTTTTGCGTCGAGCGGGCGAGGCCGCCGCGCTGTCGCGGGCGAGCTTCGTGGCGGTCGAGGCGGCGCCCCCGGCCGAGCGGGGGGAGCGTTGGTTCACCAACGCGCTCACCAGCGCGGACGTGGATGGCGACGGACACCTCGACCTGATCGTCGGCAACTATTTCGAGGACGGCAGCCGGATCATCGATCCGCGCGCGGGCGGCCGCGAGCACATGCACCAGTCGATGTCGCGCGCCGAAAACGGCGGCCGGAACCGCCTGCTGCTGTTCGCCGAGGCGACCAGGGGAACGAACCCGACGGTTGCGTTTGCCGATGCCTCCGGCGCATTCCCCGATTTCGTCGCCCGCGGCTGGACGCTCGCCGTGGGCGCGGCGGACATGGACGGCGACCTGCTGCCCGAGATCTATTTCGCCAACGATTTCGGCCCCGATCGGCTGCTCCATAACCTTTCGACGCCGGGCCGGCCGAGTTTCGCGCTGCTCCAGGGGCGGAAAGGTTTCACCACTCCGAGCTCGAAGGTGCTCGGCCGCGACTCGTTCAAAGGGATGGGGCTCGATTTCGCCGATCTGAACGGCGACGGCCGGCCCGACCTCTACGTCTCGAACATCGCGGCGGAGTTCGCGCTCGAAGAGAGCCATTTCGTTTGGCTTTCGCGGGGCGACGCGGCCGAAGCTAGAGAGGAGATGAAGCGCGGCATCGCACCCTACGCCGACGCGAGCGAGCCGCTCGGCCTTTCGCGCAACAGCTGGGGGTGGGACGCGCGCTTCGCCGACTTCGACAACGACGGCGTCCCCGAGGCGCTCCAGGCAACCGGTTTCCTGCACGGTACGACCAACCGCTGGCCGGAGATGCACGAAACGGCGATGGGCAACGACGAAATCCTCGCGAACCCCTACAACTGGCTCCACCTCCACCCGGGCGACGACCTGTCGGGCCACTATCCGACGCCGTTCTTCGTCCGCGCCGACTCCGGGCGGCATTCCGGGCGCTACTTCGACCTCTCGCGCGAGGTCGGCAACGGCGACGTCCAGGTCTCGCGCGGGATCGCGGTCGCCGACGTCGACGGCGACGGCCGGCTCGATTACGCGGTCGCGAACCAGTGGCAGCCGTCGCGTTTCTACCGCAACCGGGCGCCGGCGCCGGGGCGGTTCCTGGAGCTCGATCTGGAATTGCCGGCAGTCGGGGACTCGAGATCGGCAGGGCGGGGCTCGCCGGCGATCGGCGCCCGCGCGACGGTCGAGCTGCCGGATGGGCGGCGTCTCGTCGCCCAGGTGGACGGCGGCACCGGCCACTCGGGCAAACGCGACCCGGAGCTTCACTTCGGTCTCGGCGAGCTGGAGGCAAATGCCCGACTGTCGGTCGAGATCGCCTGGCGGGATCGCGCGGGCAGGCTCGCGAACAGTCGCTTGATGTTGCCGCCGGGGCGGCATCGGATCGTCCTCGATTTCATCCCGCTGGTCGCCGGAGCCGCCGGAGCCCCCCGCCTCGGCGCGCCGCGCGCCACGACCCCCGCTTCCTGACGCGAGGAGACACGCCATGACCGCCAGCTCGGACCCCCGCGATCTCCGCCTCCCGGCGCTCCGGCGCTTCGCCTTCGCGATCACGCTGCTCAACGTGGTCGGCCATCTCTACCTCGGCTTCGAGCAGTCGTACGCTCAACCGCTGGTGGCGCTCGCGACCGCCTACTCTTTGGAGCTGCTGCTCGAATGGATCGACGCGCGCGCGAAGAAGCGCTCCCCGCGTTACGCCGGCGGCCCGCTCGTCCTGGCGAATTTCCTGCTCTCCGCCCACATCAGCGGGCTCGCGGTCGCGATGCTCACCTATGCCAACGCCCGCTTGGCGCCGGTGATGCTCGCCACCGCGATCGCGATCGGCAGCAAGCACGTGCTGCGCGTCGCGACCGCTTCCGGCAGGAGCGTCCACGTCTTCAACCCGTCGAATCTCGGGATTACGGTGACTCTGTTGGCGCTGCCCTCCGTCGGGATCTTCCAGCCCTACATGTTCACCGAGAATCTAGGCCCGGTGGGCGATTGGGTGCTCCCCTGCATCCTGGTGATCGCGGGCAGCTTCCTGAATGCGCGCCTGACGAAGAAAATCCCGCTGATCCTGGCCTGGCTCGGCGGATTCGCGATCCAGGCGCTCGTCCGCACGGCGGTGCTCGGCACCGCGCTGCGCTCGGAGCTGATGCCGTTTACCGGCCTCGCGTTCCTGCTGTTCACGTTCTACATGATCACCGACCCGGCGACCACGCCTTCCTCGGCGCGCGGGCAGATCGTGTTCGGTCTCGCGACCGCCGGGACCTACGGCGTCCTCGTCGCCTGCCACGTGGTGTTCGGCCTCTTCTTCGCGCTGTCGCTGGTCTGCGCCGGTCGCGGCGTGCTGCTCTTCGCGCTGAACCATGCGCGCGCCCGCCTTCCCGCCGACCTGAGCCTCGCCGCACCGGCGACCGCTGGCCAAAGATGAGGCCGGTCTTGAGGGCGAGCGGGAGCATCGCGATCGTCGGTCGGGCCTGCCGCTATCCCGGCGCGGCCAGCCCGGCGGAGCTGTGGGAGAACGTGCTCGCGATGCGGCGCGAGTTTCGCCGTATCCCGCCCGAACGGCTGCGGCTGGAGGACTATTTGAACGTCGGCGGTCCCGAGAGTCTGTACGCCTCGGAGGCCGCGCTGCTCGAAGGATGGACGTTCGACCGCGCCCGTTTCCAGGTGGCGGGACCGACCTTCCGCAGCGCCGATCTCGCCCACTGGCTGGCGCTGGAGGTGGCGGCCGACGCGCTCGCCGACGCCGGCTTTCCCGACGCACGCGGGCTCGATCGCGAGACCGCGGGGGTGCTGGTCGGCAACACGCTCACCGGCGAATTCTCGCGCGCCGGGCTGATGCGGCTGCGCTGGCCGTTCGTGCGCCGGATGGTGGCATCCCGCCTGGCGGAGGGTGACGAGGGCGCGCCGTGTTGGGGCTCTGAGCAGATCGACGCGTTTCTCACCCGGCTCGAGACGCGCTACAAGGCACCGTTCCCCCCGCCCGGCGAGGAGTCGCTCGCGGGTGGGCTCGCCAACACCATCGCCGGCCGCATCTGCAACCATTTCGATCTGCACGGCGGCGGCTTCACGGTCGACGGCGCCTGCGCCTCGTCGCTGCTCGCGGTCGCGCAAAGCTGCTCCGCGCTCGCCGCGGGCGACCTGGACCTCGCGCTCGCGGGCGGCGTCGACCTGTCGATCGATCCATTCGAGCTGATCGGCTTCGCCAGGAACGGCGCGCTCGCGCCCGACGAGATGCGGGTGTACGACGAGCGCTCCGCGGGTTTCATTCCCGGCGAAGGGTGCGGTTTCGTGGTGCTGATGCGCCATGCCGACGCGGTCGCCGCCGGGCGCCGCATTCACGCGCTGATCCATGGCTGGGGCATCTCGTCCGACGGCCAGGGCGGAATCACCCGGCCGGAGGCCGCGGGACAGCGGCGCGCGCTCGATCGCGCCTACGCCCGGGCGGGGTTCGGGATCGAAAGCGTCGGTTATTTCGAAGGTCACGGCACGGGCACCGCGGTGGGTGATGCGACCGAGCTTCAAGCGCTGTCCGCCGCGCTGCGCGCGGCGGGTACCCCCGGTGCCTCGTCTTCGGTGCCGACCGCGATCGGTTCGATCAAAGCGCTGATCGGCCATACGAAGGCGGCGGCGGGGGCGGCTGGGTTGATCAAGGCGACGCTCGCGCTCGAACACCGCATCCTGCCGCCGCATCCGGGCACGGACATGCGGCATCCCGAGCTGTCGGGCGAGCGGCCCGCTCTGCGTACGCCGGACGAGGCGGAGCCCTGGCCCGCCGACCGGCCGCACGCCGGGGTCTCCGCGATGGGTTTCGGTGGCATCAACGTCCATCTGGCGCTGGGCGGAGCGGAGAGTGAGCGCGAGGCCCGGCGAACGGTGCCGCCGCGGGTCGCGACCCTCGTCGCTTCGGCGCAGGACGCCGATCTGATCGTGCTCGCCGCCGCAAGCGCCGAGGATCTGGCGAACCGGGCGGGCACACTGCTCGGCGTGGCGCGACAGATCTCGCGCGCCGAGCTAGGCGATCTCGCGGGCGAGCTGTCGCGGGAAGCGACGGACTGTTCTCTACGCGTAGCGATCGTCGCCCGCCGTCCCGTGGACCTCGTCGCACGCCTGGAGGCGCTGATCGCCGAGCTGGAATCCGGCGTCACCAAACGGATCGATCTACGGGGCGGACTGGTGTTTGGGGCCGCCCTCGCGACGCCGCCGCGAATCGGTTTTCTGTTCACCGGCCAGGGCACGATCGTCCCGCGCGATGGCGGCGCCCTCGCCCGTCGCTTCCCGGCGATCCGCGAAATCTACGGTGCGCTCGGAGCTTCGTTCGTCGATGAGCTCGCGGCGATCCCCGCGGGCGCGACGATCCCGACTTCGATCGCGCAGCCGCTGATCGCCGCTCACTCGCTCGCCGGGCTCGCGCTGCTCGAACCGTTGGGCCTCCGCGCCGACGTCGCGGTCGGGCACAGCCTCGGGGAGCTGTCGGCGCTCCATTGGGCCGGCGCCTTCGGGGCCGACGATCTGTTGCGGCTCGCCGCCGAGCGCGGCGCCGCGATGGTCGAGACGAGTGCGACGGCCGGCGGGATGGGCTCGATCGCCGCCGACGCCGAGCGGGTGGCGGAGCATCTGCGCGGCCTGCCGGTGGGGATCGCGGCATATAACGCACCGAACCGGACGGCGGTCTCCGGAGAGGTGGCGGCGGTCGAAATCGCGCTCTCCCGGGCGCGCGCCGCGGGGCTCGACGCGCGGCGCCTCGACGTCTCGCACGCCTTCCATTCGCCGCTCGTCGCGGGCGCGGGCCCTCGTCTCGCCACGGCGCTCGCGCGGCTGCCGCTTGCGCCTCTCGGTCGTCCGGTCGCTTCGTCCGTTACGGGGGACCTGTTGCCCGCCGATGCCGACCTGCGGGCGCTGCTGCTCGCTCAACTGACCGAGCCGGTGCGCTTCACCGATGCGCTCGCCGCGGCGTACCGCGATCACCCCATGGATCTGTGGCTTGAGATCGGCCCCGGCCACATGCTCGCGAGCCTCGCCGCCGAGACGCTGGGCGCTCCGACGATCTCGCTCGAAATGGGCGGCCCATCCATCGCCGGGCTGCTCACCGTCGCGGGCGCCGCCTGGGCGCTCGGCTCGTCCGTTGATCTGGCGCCGCTGTTCGCGGGTCGCTTCTTGAAGCCGTTCGATCGTTTCCGCGCACCTCGATTCCTGGCGAACCCGTGCGAGCTTGCACCGCTGCCGGATGCGCGGTTCCTGGCCGCCGAAAGGGAAACGGAGTCCGTCTCGCCCGCGCCTCCCGCGGCCTTCGTGGACGATCCGCTCCCGTCGATCGAAGTCGTCCGCGCCCTGATCGCGGAGCGCACCGAGCTGCCCCCCGGAACGATCGGTGACGAATCGCGCCTGCTCGGCGATCTCCATCTCAACTCGATCACCGCGGGCCAGATCGTCGCCGAGGCGGCGCGCCGGTTGGATCTGCCGGCGCCCGCGTTCCCCTCCGGCTACGGTCAGGCGACGGTCGCCGAGGTGGCCGCGATCCTTACCCAGAGCGCACTTGCGCGTTCCGCCGGTCGCTCCGAAGAGCCGGAACGCTTTCCGGCCGGAGTGGCGCCCTGGCTGCGCGCGTTTCGCGCCGAGTGGATCGAGCGCCCCTTCGACGCCCGCCGCCAGCCGGTTTCACCCTCCCTGATAGCTTCTGTTTGGTCGGTCGTCGCCGTCGGAGATAGCGCGGCGTTCGGCGCAGCGATTCGCGAACGCCTGGCGGCGGAAGAGCGGAACGAACCGGGGGTCGTGCTCGTGCTCCCGGCCGCGTTGGACACCTCGGCTTTCCCTGCCTTTCTTGCCGCCGTCCGAGCGCTGCCCGTGCGCGGGCCCGCCCGGTTCGTGGTGATCCAGCGGCGGGGCGGCGGCGGCGGCTTTGCCCGCACGCTCCACCTCGAACGGCTGGAGGTGCGAACGCTGGTGATCGAGATCGATCCAGCCGATCCGGCGGCCCCCGACCGAGTGGTCGCCGAGATCGCGGCGCAGCCGCGCTCGCGCGGCCATCTAGAAGCGCGCTGGCAGGGTGACCGCCGAAGCATCCGACAGATCCGCCTCGCCCCCATGGGTGAAGAGGTCCCCGCCCCGGCTCTCGGTCCCGACGACGTCCTCCTGGTCACCGGCGGCGGCAAGGGGATCGCGGCCGAATGCGCGCTGGCGCTCAGCCGCCGGACCGGCGCCCGGCTCGCGCTGCTCGGCCGCTCCGACCCGGGCGCCGATCGGGAGCTTGCGGCTAACCTCGACCGCTTCGCCGCCGCGGGCATCGTCCACGCCTACTTTCGCGCCGACGTCTCCGACCGCTCGACGGTCGTCGGTGCCGTGGGGAGAGCCGAACGCGCGATCGGGACGGTCACCGCCTTGCTCCATGGCGCGGGAACCAACGTGCCGCGGCGGATCGAGGATCTCGACGAGGCGGCGATGCGCGCGACGCTCTCGCCGAAGGTCGCCGGGCTGGAAAACGTTCTCGCCGCCGTCCCTTCCGAACGGTTGAAGCTGCTTTTCGCGTTCGGCTCGATCATCGCCGAAACCGGGCTGCCGGGCGAAGCGGACTACGCGCTCACCAACGAATGGCTGGCGCTCCGCATCGATCGTTTCGCGCGCGAGCATCCGGCCTGCCTCTGCCGGACGCTCGCCTGGTCGGTCTGGGCGGGTGCCGGCATGGGCGAGAAGCTCGGCCGGATCGAGGCGCTGATCCGCGAAGGGATCGCGCCGATCCCGGTCGACGCCGGCGTCGCGGCGTTCTTGGAACAGGTGACGCGGCCGAAGGCGACGCTCGACTCCACGGTGATTCTCGCCGGGCGTTTCGGCGAACCGCCGACCATCGATCTAGGTCTCCCCGAGATACCGCTCCTCCGCTTCCTCGAACGGGTTCGCGCGTTCGTGCCGCAGGTCGAGCTGGTGGTCGAGAGCCGGCTTTCGAGCGACAACGATCCTTACCTCCTCGACCACGTCTTCCGCGGCGAGCGGCTGCTGCCCGCCGTGGTCGGCCTGGAAGCGATGGCGCAGGTCGCGACGTTCCTCCTGGGTCGCGGGTCGGAAGGCCCGGGAACGCTGCCGGTTTTCGAGCAGGTCGAGCTGGCGCGGTCGGTGGTGGTTCCCGAAGAAGAAACGCGGACGATCCGGATCGCCGCCCTGGTCGTCGCGCCGAATGCGGTCGAGGTCGTGCTGCGCGACGAGGCGACCGGCTTTGCGGTCGATCATTTCCGCGCGCTATGCCGGTTTGAAGCTCACCGAGAGGAAGGGACGCCAACGCTCGACCTGCCGACCCCGGACGAGGAGCCGGTGGCGTTCGATCCGTTCGCCGATCTTTACGGCGGAATCCTGTTCCATTCGGGTCGTTTCCGCCGATTGCGGCGCTATCTGCACTTGACCGCCACTTCGTGCGTCGCCGAGTTGGCGTGCGACCCGGCGGTTCCCACGTTCGGCCGCTACCTGCCCGATCGGTTGCTGCTCGGCGATCCGGCGGTCCGCGACGCGGCGATCCACGCTATTCAGGCCTGCATCCCGCACCGCACGCTCCTGCCGCTCTCCGTCGAACGGCTGATCGCCGGCCGGCTCGACGGGCCGGGACCGTACCGGCTCGCGGCCCGCGAGCGCTCGCGAGAGGGAGACACGTTCGTCTACGACCTGGAGCTGCGCGATGAATCCGGCCGGCTCGTCGAGCAATGGCAAGGGCTCGCGCTGTGCGCGATCGATGCCGCCCCTCGTCCCGCTGCCTGGCGTGCCGCCCTGGCCGGCCTCTGGATCGAGAGGAGCCTCCAAGAGCTGGTGCCGGGCGCGCCGCTCGCCGTCGAGATCGCGCCGGCTGCGGAGGGGAATGCGGCGCTCGCGCGGGTGGCGGCGCGAAGCGCCGAAGGCGTCGAAGTACGGCTCTCCCGTCGCCCCGACGGCAAGCCCTTGGTGCTCCCACCCAGTGCCGCCGCGGTCGTTGCCAAATCGGATTCCCGGTCCTGGGTGCTGGCGGTGGGCGGATGCGGTGGGGAGACGGCGGCCCTCGGCTGCGATCTCGAACCGGTGGCCTTGCGCGGTGACGATCTCTGGCGCGACCTGCTCGGCCGCGAACGCTTCGACCTCGCCCGTCTGCTCGTCCGCGAGCTGGGCGAAACTCTCGACGAAGCCGCGACGCGGATCTGGGCGGCGGGAGAGGCTCTTCAGAAAGCGGGAATGCCGCCCGGCGCACCGCTGGTACTTTCAGGAGGTGAGACCGGGTGGGCGCTTCTCTCGTTGGGCGGGCCGCGCGGAGTTACGGTCGCGACTGTGATCGCGCCGCTGGAAGATCCTAGAGCTCGCTTCGCGATCGCGATCGCCCACGGAATGCGAGAGACCGCCGTTGATATTGGTCGCTTCGGCGGAGGCGCGTTCGAGCGCGAGCTGCGGCTTCCGATCGCCGCGGCGCCGCGGCTCGCGTAGGCTGGTATCGACGATGCGTACCTACGAGATCCGCATGGTGGTCGGGTTCGAAGAGACGAACCTGGTCGGCAACGTCTACTTCGCCAACCACATCCGTTGGCAAGGCAAATGCCGCGAGATGTTCCTGCGCGAACACGCCCCGGACCTGGTGGCCGAGATCGGCCATGGCCTGGCGCTCGCCACGGTCCGCTGCTCGTGCGATTACCTCGCCGAGCTGGAGGCCTTCGATGAGGTCGCGGTCCGCATGCGCCTGGGCGAGATGGTGCAGAACCGGATCACCATGTTGTTCGAGTATTGGCGCGTCGGGGGAGTCGGACCACGCAGCCAAAACGTCCCCGAGCTGGTCGCCCGCGGCGAGCAGCAGATCGCCTGCATGCGCCGCGAAGCGGGCCGCACGGTCCCGACCGCGATCCCGGAAAGTCTGCGCGAGGGGTTGCTGCTCTACTCGGAGTGACCCGCGGCCCCGACCCGCAGGAATGTCTCGGTCCCGACCACAGCAGGATCGAGAGCGAATTCCCACAGATCCAACCCGCCGAACAGCGCCTTGACGTTGCTCCAGCCCGCCGCCTGCATGTGGCGGGCGCCCTCGACCGCCGTCGCGCCGTCGTCGTCGAACAGAACGACGTCGCGATCGCGCGGCGGCGCCCACTCCGGCCCCGGATAGGGGATCGCGCCCACGAGCGAACGGGCGCTCGGTTCCGGACGGACGTCGATCAGCAGCGGGGGATCGCCGTCGGCGAGGCGGCGGAACACATGGTACGGGGAGATTTCGAGCGCGGGATCGAACTGGATCACGGGGGTCGAGTCGTCGAGGAGGCGGACGGGCATGGTCGGATTCCGATTGTGCACCAAACCGGACCGAACGATACAGGAAGAATGAACGTGCAATTTCTATCGTTCTGGAAGTAGTCTATGGCAACGCACCCATTACGCCCCTGACGCAGCCGGACCGGCGGAGGAATCTCACCCCCCGCGTCCGTCTCGATCAGAACCGTCGAGCCATGCGGTGAGGAGGGATCCATGTTCGGAATTCGCACTCGGATCGCTGTGTGCCTGATCGGAGGCGCCCTGGCCGGCCTGGCCCGGCCCGCCTGGACGCAAGGCGAGGCGCCGCCGGCCAAGGCAGGGAACGAAGCCGAGGCGCTGACCCGCGCCGGAGACGCGGGCAGGGTGCGCGAAGTCCGGCTCGCGCTCGTCTGCTATGGCGGCAGCTCGCTCGCCATCTACATCCACGGCAACGCCAAGGAACTGCACCGGCTCGTCATCGCGTCGAAGGCGCTCCAGATCGACGTGAACGCTTCGGGCTCGCCGCTGCCGAGTTATATGGCGGATCGGGCCAACCTCAAGCGGCCCGAACCCGGTCCCCAAGGCCTGAAACTCAAGGGCTCGACGCGCGTCTGGTATGACCGCCTGCTGGACGTCTGGCTCCAAGACCCGCAGCGGGTGCGGACGCGCGTCGTGGTCGACGTGATCGCCGGCACTTCGGCCGGAGGGATCAACGGGGTCATTCTGGCCAAAGCCCTGGCCCATGACCTTTCGCAAGACGAGCTGACCACGCTCTGGATGGAGAAGGCGTCGTTGCGGCGCCTGACCGACAACTACTTCGGCTTTTTGAAGATCTTCGTCGGCAAAGCGCCGATCAACGGCAACGCCCTGGCGGGCTGGCTCTTCGAAGCGCTCGACGGAATGGACCGCCAGGCGGTCGGCGGCAAGCGCAGCCTTCTGCCGCATGGCGACCGGCTCGATCTGTTCGTCACCACCACGGATCTCTACGGCTACCCGCAGCAGGTGGTGATCAACGACCCGGCGCTCGCGGCCGAGAAGCACTTCCCGCACGTGCTCCATTTCATCTATTCCGGCGAGAACGGGGGGTGCAAGAGCCCCTCCGGCACCGACGGCCTGCTCGATGATTTCTGTCCGGAGTGGACGCAGTCGATGGCCTTTTCGGCCCGCGCGTCGTCGTCCATCCCCGGCGTCTTCCCGCCGCTGGCGCTCGAACCGACTCTGAACCGCTTCGCCCGGTTGACGCCGCAAGGCCGACAGATCGCCGGAGTGGCTCCTCCGGCGCCGCGCGATCGGGTGGTCGAGCGCCTGTTCCGCAACTACCAGCTCCAGGAGCCGAACCGGAAGGTGAGCTTCGTGACCGACACCTATTTCGTCGACGGCGGCGTGCTCGACAACCACCCGTTCGGCCCCGCGATCGCCGAGGTTCTGCGCCGGCCACACGATCAGGAGGTCAAGCGCTTCCTCCTTTACCTCCAGCCCGATCCCGGCAAGCCGCCCGGAGCCCCCAACGGTAAACCGCCGGGCCTTTTGGGGACGATCAAGAAAGGCCTTTCGGGACTCCCCAGCCAGCAGCCGATCCTCGGCGACCTCAACGACGTCGCGGCTTACAACGAAAACGTGCGGCGGATTCACGACATCGTGCATTCGGAGGAGGTTGCGACCCAGGCGCTCGAGCGGAAGGGCGGTGCTGTGCCGGATTGCCAGAAACCGGAGAGTCTCACGGTGGCGCAGCGCTTCGGCTGCGCCGCGGGGTACTCGGCCGCGAACCTGGACGACGAGCTCAAGAAAGCCAGCCCGGAGAGGTTGCGGGAGACTCGTCTCGCGGTCGAGGAGGCGGCCGACAAAGGGGTGACCGAGCTGTCCGGCCGCAGCTACTACAGCCTGCGGGTCCACTCGGTTTTGGACCAGTTCGTCGAGGTGATCGCGGGCGAAAGGGTTTGCAACTACCCGCCGGAGAGCGCCCACCGGGCTTTGGTGGCGAGGATCATCGAGCGCTGGGCTCAGAAGATCGGCTTGATCGACGACCCCGAGGCTCCGGAGGATCTACCGGACCCGATCGCGCAGAAAAAGACCCAGCTCGATTTCCTCAAGGATTTCGATATCGGCTACCAGCGGCGTCAGCTCCGCTTCGTGACCGATTGGATCAATGGCCAGTACACGGCAAAAGTGCCGCCGACCCAAAGCGAGCGGGAGGCGCTGGACGAGCTCAAGGCCGCGGCGGCGGAGCGGATCGAAGATCTCACCCGCTTGGTGGACGGGAACGATCCGGACCCCCAAATGATCGAGCAGGTCGGAGCTCTCAAGCGGCTCTTCGGGAATCTGAGCCCCTGGCCGAGCCCTGGCGGCAAAGCCGAGACGATCCAAGAACTGGCCCGACGCTTCGTCGACGACGGCGAGAACCTGGCGGCGCTGGCGGGCCTCCGCGAGAACCTCGGCGAGGCTCTCGAGCGCCTGCAGCAGCAGGTTCGGCTGCGCTCTTTCAAGGACTTCAAGACCAAGGGCCTGGGCCTGCCGGAAGACAAGCGGCAGCAGATCCTGGTGCGCTACTTCGGTTTCCCCTTCTGGGACCGGCAGATCTACCCTCTCGTCGCTTTCTCGGATCTCGGCGAATTCGCGCAGATCGAAGTCGTCCGCTTGAGCCCCGACGATGCGACCCTACTGGGCGGCGGCTCGGCCGCCAAGAAGCTGGTCGGCTCTCGCGTCGCCCACTTCGGCGCCTTCTTGAAGCGCAGCGGCCGGGAGTCCGACTACGTCTGGGGTCGCCTCGACGCGGCCGAGCGGCTGCTCGCGATGCTCGGAATCCCCGGCCAGGGAGCCGGGGATCTATTCCGCTCGATCGTCGAGGAGGTCAGGGTGAACGAGGCGGACCTGATTCGGGGGTCGATCTTGACGAAGCGGGAAGCGGACATCGACCGGCACTTCCCGAAGTGAGGCCGGGCGCGGCGGTGACGCCGCGCTCCAGGCCTCGATCGCCTCGGTTGCATATGCCTCAAAGCACCCGCGAGTCGTGATCCGCCCAGACCAACCCGGACATCACCTTGGGCAGGAATCGCGTCGATTTCGGCGGCAGCATCTCGCCGTGCTCGATCGCGAGGGCGAACGCGGCCGGGGTCATCGGCGGCAGCCAAATTCCGGTGCCCGCTTCGCCGTTTTCGACCATGCCGAACAGGACGGCCGGATCGGAGCGGTAGGTGGTGGTGCCATCGACCGCCGCCTCGGGGGCGAGGCCGAGCGCGGGGTAGACGATCGCGTGGAGGAGGACGACCGCGACGTGCCGCGCGCCGGGGGAGAGCGAGGCCGGGGCGCGCTCGGGGTCGAGGATCCAGATTTCCGCCGGGCGTCCCTTCACCTTGAGGCCGATTGCGGTGGCGCCGGCCGCGGCGACGGCTTCGGCCAGCGCGGTGCCGGTCGGGGCTTCAACCGTTCGCCTTTCGGCGCCCGAGGTGGCGGCGATCGCGTCGAGGTCGATCGCCTTGCCGAGAGCGCGGTGGATCGGATCGATGGTCAGCGCGGGCGACGAGAGGCTGGTGACGATCGCGAGCTTCGCGGAGGCCGCCGTTCCGGGCGCCGAACCGTGAGCGCGGGCGAAATGGCCGGCCACTTTGTAGCGGTGGTGGCCGTCGGCGATCGCCGAGGGTCCCGCCGTCGCCTGCTGGTAGAGCGCTATGCGCGCCGGGTCGTCGACCCGGAACAGGAGGTGGTGATGGCCGTCCGGGTCGAGATGATCGACCAGCGGCTCCTTGCCCGCAATGTCCTCGGCGACCAGGGCGTCGAGCTTTCCGCCGTCGTCGGAGAGGAGCAACGCCGGCTCCAAATCGACACGCGTGGCTTCAAGCAGCGCGGTGCGGTCGGCGATCGCTTTTTCGAGCGTCTGTTCGTGCGGCCGGATGGTCGCGGCGTCGGCGATCTCGACCAGGCCGACGACCCCGAGACGCCGGCCGCCGCCGGCCAGCTCGATCACGTAGGGGTAGATCGCGGGCTTCTCGTCGCGGACGACGCCGCCGTCGTTCATCCAGGCGGTGTGAAGGGCGGCCGCGCGGACGTAGGGGTTCTCGCCCTCGGGGGCGACGGGGCAGGTGAGATGGACGAACTGAAACGGCGACTCCGCCTGGTAGCGGTCGCGAAGCGCCGGGTTGATCTGGTCGTAGGGGAGGGCCGCGAGCGGGCCGGGATTTCCGGCCGAAGCGCCGTAGCGAAGCCCTGCGAAAGCAAATAGACGCATCTTTCCTCCGGTTGGTTACCCGCTGAGGCGGGGATTCTATCCCGACGCCTACGCCCGATTTCGTTGGCTACGCATAGAGATTATGCTATATTGGGATATCGCCACGGAAAACGGGCGGACCGGAATGATCGATCTCGCTGGCTCGATCCTCGCATCAATAGAGCTATGCATCCATGCCGGCATCTCGATCGCTGTTCGGAATTGCGCAAGGTGGTGGGGAGACGGGAAGTCTGATCCCGAAGGTCTGTCGCGGAGCCTGACGCTCCGCCGGAGGACTTAGATGCCGATTTCTGTCACTTCTTGGCGTCGGTTTTCGCCAGCGAGGCGATCGACGACAACTGGCGTCCTTGCCGCTCTGATTCTCATCGCCGGTCTTTTGACCCCGGTCGGTTCGGCCCTGCAGGCGGAAGAGGCACTGCTGCCGCTCTCGGCCGCGCCGATTGTCGGGGAGCGGATCGAATCCGCTTCCGGCGCCGCCGCCGAGGTGTTCTCGTTCGACGACCGGCTCGCTTCCTCCCTGATCGCGACGCCGGTCGAGCGCGACTTGACCCTGGAGGCCCTGCCCGTCGCACCGGGGGTCCGTGCCGACGTGATCGTCGCCCGCCACGAGATCTACGCGCCCGACGCGAAGATCTTTGCGATCGGCAAGGGCGGAACGACCGAAGTGCCGCGCTCGCGCTGGATCTTCTTCTGGGGCGTCTCGGCCGAAGACCTGTCGACCCGCGTGTTCCTGTCGGTCGATCCCGACCGGGGAGAGATCCGTGGCTTTGCGACCGGTCCGAAAGGGACCTGGGACTTTGAGCCCTACGCCGCTGCCGGCGAAGGGATGAGCCTGATCGCGCCTCCGGCGTTCTTCCAGACCGGACCGAAGACCAGCGAGCCGACCTGGGCCTGCGGCGAGGACGAAGGGCCGGGCTTCCTGTCGTTTCCGCCGGCGGTTACCGCCGAGGCGGCGGACGGCGGCCCGAACGCGATCACCTCGCTCCATTCGATCACCCTCGCGATCGACACCGACAACGAGTTCATGCTGAACAAGGCCTGTTCGGGCAGCCCGGCGGTTTGTAACAACACGACCGTGGCGAGCAACTACCTGGCGAGCCTGGTGGCGGCGATGAGCTCGATCTACGAGCGCGACCTGCTGGTCCGCCTGCTCCAGGGGAACACGACCTTGCGTCCGTCCACGACGGCGGATCCGTACGTGCAGAACTCGAACGGCAACGCCTCCCCGGCCGAGTTGCAAGAGTTCTCGAGCTATTGGGGCGCCAACTTCGGCGGCGTCACCCGCGGCCTCTCGATGATGATCTCGGGCAAGCAGCCGCAGAGCAACGCCGCGTCCGGCATCGCCTGGATCAACGGCCTATGCAGCACCAGCGTCGGCTACAGCTTCAGCAAGGTGTTCGGTCCGGCGTTCGCGGTTTCCAACGACGCGAAGCTGGTCGGCCACGAGCTGGGACATAACTTCGGCTCGCCCCACACCCATTGCTACTCCCCGCCGCTCGACAACTGCTACAACGGAGAGGGGGGTTGCTATGCCGGCGGCACCAGTTGCCCCGCTGCGACGACGATCAACGGCGTCACCAACGTGCGCGGCACGCTGATGAGCTACTGCCACATTCTCGGCGGCTGCACCTCGTCGTCGGTGTTTCATCCGACCTCGGTCGCCCTGATCGCGCCGCTCATCCAGAGCCGGGTGAACGTCTGCATCTTCCCCGGCACCGGCGGCGGGGCCGGCAGCGTCAGCGGCGTCTCACCGCGCTCGGGCTCGGTGGCGGGTGCCACTCCCGTCACGATCACCGGCTCCGGCTTCCTGGCCGGCGCCACCGTGACTTTCGGCGGCAGCGCGGCCACGTCGGTCGTGGTGGCCAACTCGAACACGATCACCGCCCGGACCCCCGCCAAGGCGACCGGCAAAGTAAGCGTTGCCGTGACCAACCCGGGCGGCTTGGCCCTAACGCTCGCCGACGCGTTCTTCTACATGCCCGCCGACGCGGCCCGGAGCTTCTTCACCATCTCGCCCTGTCGCGTGCTCGACACGCGGAACGCCGGATCCGGCGGCGCGCTCGCCGGCAACTCGACGCGGGTGGTCCAGGTGACCGGGATCTGCTCGGTGCCCAGCTCTGCCAAAGCGATCTCGGCGAACGTCTCGGTGGTGACCGCCGGAGGCGCCGGCTTCTTCGGCGCCTTCCCGGGGAACGGCTTCCCCCTCGGCACCACGATCATGAGCTTCTCGGCCGGGCAGACGCGGACCAACAACGCGGTCATCCTGCTCGCGACCGACGGCGCCGGGACCGCGCTGTTCCAGAACGGGGCGACGCAGGGGGCGCATCTGGTGCTCGACGTGAACGGGTATTTCCAGTAGGGGCGGCGTAGTTCAGCGGGGGCAGACACGCAGGTCTGCCCCTACGGTTTGGGACCTTGGCGACGGCATCGTAGGGGCGCACCTGCGTGTGCGCCCGCGAATTCGCCGTCCTATTTTCCCGCAACCGCCGCGAGCGCCTGTTTCCTCGCGCCTTCGAACTCGTCGCCGGGGGTCCAGGTGGGCATCGCATCCTGCTGGGCGATCCAGAGCGCGGCGTAAAAGCCGAGGCGGGCGTCTTCGATCATCCCGTCGTAGTTCCAGTCGGGCTCGATCTCGTCGCTCGGCTGATGGTACTGAGTCTCTTCCCACTTTTCCTGGATTTCTTTGCCCCAGCCTTCCGGCTTGCCGCGGAACTTGCGCCCGGCGTCCAGGTAGATCGCCGGGACGCCGATCTTGGCGAAGCTGAACTGGTCGGAGCGGTAGAAGAAGCCGCGATCGGGCGCTTGGTCGGGCAAGACTTCGCGTCCCTGTTCGGCGGCGAGATCCTTGACCACGCCGTCGAGCGAGCTCTTGCCCAGGCCGATATAGGTGAGGTCGGTGGTCCGTCCCCAGATGTTGCCGCCGTCGAAGTTGACGTTCGCGGCGATCTTGCCCGGGGGATAAGTCGGATGCTCGGCGTAGTACTTGGAGCCGAGCAGACCCTGCTCTTCGGCCGCCACGAACGCGAACAGCACCGAGCGCCGCGGCCGCTCCGGCAGCGCGGCGAAAGCCTTGGCGATCGCCAGGATCTGCGCGCAGCCGGAGGCGTTGTCGACCGCGCCGTTGTAGATCTTGTCGCCGGTCTTGTCGGGCTCGCCGATCCCGAGGTGGTCGTGGTGGGCGGAGAGGATCACCACTTCGGTGGCGAGCTTCGGATCGCTGCCGGGCAGCAGGCCGAGCACGTTGGCGGTGGTCGTCTTCTCGATCTTGGTGGCGAGGTGGAGCGAGGTGCGGCTCTTGAGCGGGATCGGCCGGAAGTCGCGGCGCTGCGCGTCGGCGATCAGCTGGTCGAGATCGAACCCGCCGGCGGCGAACAGGCGCTTGGCGGCCTCCTCGGTCGACCAGGCCGCGACCTGCAGGCGCGGCTCGTCTCCCGCCGGCAGCTCGAACTGCTCGCCGGTCCAGGAGGTCTGCACCACCTGCCAGGGGTAGCCGGCCGAGTGGGTCGTGTGAATGATGATCGCCCCGGCCGCCCCTAGCCGGGCGGCGCTCTCGTACTTGTAGTCCCAGCGTCCGTAATAGAGACGCCGTTTGCCGGCGAACAGGTTGTCGTCCTCCTCCGGATCGTTGTTGAGCATGACCAGGACTTTGCCTTTGAGGTCCATTCCCTTGAAGTCGTCCCAGCGGTACTCCGGCGCCTGGATGCCGTAGCCGACGAAGACCACTTCGGCGTCCTTGAGGTCCGCGCTCTCGGCCTGGACGCCGGCGGCGGCGATGTAGTCGTCGCTCCGCTTCCACTCGACCGACTTGCCGCCGACCGATTTGTCTCCGACTAAAAACGTCCAAACCGCGGGCATCTCGGCGTCGATGCCGACGATGTCGAAGCTCTGCTGCCAGGAGCCGTTCGGTCCGCCGGCAACCAAGCCGAGCGATTCAAGCTCGCTCGCGAGGTAGGCCCTGGCGAGCTGATCGCCCCGGCTCGCCGGGCCGCGCCCTTCGAGCGCGTCGGAGGCGAGGAAGCGGATCGGGGCGGCGAGACTGCCGGCATGGATCGCCTGCGCCGCCTGTTCGGCGCCGGGAGGGAGCGTGACGTCGGCCGCGGCGAGATCGGCGGCGCCGGTCGAAAGCAAGAGCGCGAGGCTCGCGGTCGCGAGGCCCGAAGGTCGGGATCTATGCATGGTCATCTCCTGGGCGAGGTGTGGAGCGGGGTGGGGGATCGGAGGGGGTACGGAACGCATCGCTCGTCCGGCAGACTGTAGCAAATCGAGGAGGGGCGGTTCCCGGGTTGCCCGCACGCCCCGCCGCGAGCTAAGGTCACGCACCGAAGGATGAAAATCGAAACCCAGCTTCGCGACGGCTTGGTCCTCAACTGGGCGCTGCCCAAGGATGTCCTGCCGACCCTGCCGTCGACGCTGCGCTACCAGACTCACACCGAGGACGGCCAGGATCGAGTCTTCGTCTCCGCCGTCCTGTTTCACCACGAGCGGTTGCACTGGCCGGCCCTGCCTCTCGTGCGCTTCTCTTGGCCGCAGATGAACGTCCGGATCTGCGTGCTCGACGAAGAGGGCGTTCCCGCGCTCCTGATCCGGCGGGTCCTGCTGCCTGCGTGGGCCTATCCCGGCGCACGGCTGTTCGCCGGGCCGCCGGTCGCCGCCGCGCGGCTCGACTTTCCCCGCCCTTCGAATCGGCTGGAGGAGGGGGAATGGCTCTGGCGCGCGGTCCGCGGCCGGCGGTTCGCGGTGAGCGCCAAACCGGCGAGCCCACAGATCGGCGCCGGCCCGCAGCTCGGCTCCTGGGAACGCACGGTCCGCTACTTCCACGATCGGCCGCGCGGCTACACGCTCTATCCCGACGGCCTGCGGCGGATGGACGTCCGCCATCCGCCGGTCGCGACCTGGCCGGTGCATGCCGAGATCCGAGAATCCGATCTGCTCGCCGCCTGGTTCGGAATGCCGCCGTCCGCCCTGCCGCCGCTTCACTCCGCCTGGTTGATCCCCGAGGTCGGCTTCTCGTTCGAGCTTGCGCTCACCCCGCGCCTGATCGTGCCGGCGGGCGTGCCGCACCCGGCGGCGAGTCGGGCGGCGCTCTATGACGGGCACCCCGCGGCTTCGCTACGCCCCGCGGCCTGAACCTGGAGGTCTCCTCATGGCCATCGAACGCGTGCATACCGGAGCGCCGTGGGAAGCGGTCGTCGGCTATTGCCGGGCGATCCGCACCGGGAATCAGATTTTCGTCTCGGGCACCGCGCCGGTCGCTCCGGACGGTTCGACCTTCGCGCCGGGCGATGCCTACGCCCAGGCGGCCAAATGTCTGGAGATCGCTCTGGGCGCTCTTGCGCGGCTCGGCGCGGAGGCCTCACACGTCGTCCGGACGCGGATGTTCGTCACCGACATCTCGCGCTGGGAAGAGTACGGTCGGGCGCACGGCGAAGTGTTTCGCGACCATCCGCCGGCAACCTCGATGGTCGAAGTCCGGGCGTTGATCGATCCGCGGATGCTGATCGAGATCGAGCTGGACGCGGTTCTCGCTTGATTCCCGAAGAGCGCGTCGAGGAAGGCGAAAAAGCCGCCCCGCAGATCGATCTCGAAGGCTCCGCCGCGGGGGTACTGCTCGGCTCCGGCGTGGCGATCGCGAGCGCGCTCGGGGTGCGGGTGGCGATGGCGCGCAGTCTCGCACCGGACGACCTGGGCGCGGTTCTGCTGGCGATCGCCGTGACCTCGTTCGTCGGCATGGTGGCTTCCTTTGGGCTGCGCTCGGCCACCGCGCGGCGGATCGCCGAACGGCTCGCGCTGGGACGCAACGCGGAGGCGGAGTCGGCGGCGCGCACGGCGCTGGGGCTCGCTTTCGCTTCCGGTCTCGCCGCGGCTCTGCTGATTCCCCTCTTGCCCCGCTTGGGCCTCGGCCGCCTCGGCGAGCTGTCGTCCTCGGTGCTCGCCGGCACCGCTCCGGCCGCCCTGGGCTTGAGCGTCGGGTTGGCGATGTGGGGGATCTCCCAAGGGCGCGGCGACACGCGGGGGAGGGCGCTGTTCCGCGACGCGGGAGGGAGCGCTCTGCGCCTGACGGGAGTCTTGGCAGCCTCCATCCTCTCGGGCGGTCCGGCGCGGTTTGCGCTCGGCTGGGGCGTGGGCTCGCTGATCGGCGAGCTGTCGTTCGTCGGCTACGGTGCCCGCCGCGGCTGGCTCCGCCGCTCCGCCCCCGCATCGACCGACGTCGATCGCGACCTGTTGCGCTCTCTGCCGCCGTTTCTCGGAATGACCTTGATCAACCAGGCCGCCACCTGGCTCGACATCCTGCTGCTCGGCGCTCTCGCGCCGCTTGCGGCGGTGGGAGTCTACGGCGCCGCGCAGGGACTCGGCCGCGTGCTCGGGCAGGTGAGCGACAGCGCCTCTCACCGCTTCCTGCCCCTCGCCTCGGCGGCCGTCGCGGCGGGCGACGAGGCGGGCCTCGCGGACGGCTACCGGCGTTCGCGGCAGCTCGCCTTCTCCTACCTCTGGCCGGTTCTGGCCCCGTGCTTGCTCTGTCCCCAGGCGCTGGTGCGCGTCGCGTTCGGCGCCCATTACGAGGTGGCGGGCTCGGCGCTTCGCTGGCTCGCGGCCGGCTGGCTCGCCCGCTCGCTCGCCGGCTACACGGAAGAGGCGCTGGTGGCGCGCGGGAGAGCTTCCCAGGTGTTCGCGCTCACGCTCGGCAGCACGCTCGCGACGGCCGTGATGTTCTTCCTCTGGGTGCCGGGGTGGGGCGCGCTCGGGGCCGCGATCGCCGTGGCGATCGGGCAGGCCCTTCGCGGCGCCATCGGGGTAGCACTGCTCGGCGCGCTGCTCCTCCGCGCGGTTATGGCTCCCGTGGACTTTGCCCGTCTGTTCGGTGCCGCGGCGCCGGCCCTGGTGGTGACGCTCGGATTTGCCGCAATGCCCGCCTCCCCGCCTCCTTGGCTGGTGCTCGGCGGGGTCGTGCTCGCCGGGCTTTCGGCCGCTTCACGGCCGGCCGCGGTCGCGCTGCGCGCTTTCATCTCCGGTGCTCAGTCCAAGCGCCCGTCGTAGCACGGCCGCGAGATTCGCCACGTAGGGCGGGTTGAGCATCTGAATATGATCGCCGGGCACGTCCAGGATCTCGATCGGACCGGCCAGCCGGCGCGCCCAGCCGTTGTCGCGCGCCACGAAGCGGCACCAGAGAGAAGCCGAGCCCGGTGCGGGAGCGGCGCGCAGGAGCCAGACCGCCGTGCCCGGAAGGACCGCAGGGGCACCGAAGCGGTAACGCCGCCGAGCGGCCATCGAGACCCGGCGCACCTCGTGGATTTCATGCTCGACGAGCGTGTTGCCCGCCCGCCGACGCAAGGCGCGCTGCGCCATGTGCCCGACCGCCTTGAACGCCGCGGGCAGGCGCCGGCCGCTCGCCAGCCAGATCCGTCGTAAGGCCAGGACCGCAACCTCGGCGTCGCGCAGCACGCGGGCGACCCATGGCACCGCATCCGGCGTGTGGGAATCGCACATCGCGAGCAGAGGCACGGGCTCGCCGCGCGCGGCCAACCGGCGGGCCATCTCGTAGGCGACCAGACCGCCGTAGGAGTGGCCGAGAAGATGGTAGGGACCGTTCGGCTGCACCTCCCGCATCCGTTCGATCAACGCATCGGCGAGCGCTTCGACGGTTCCGAGCGGCGCGCTCCTGCCGTCGAGACCGGGAAACTGGAGAACCCTTAGCGGCAGGCCGCCCGCGAGCGCGGCGGCGAGCGGGCGATAGACGAAGGCGTAGCCGTCGACCGCCGGGATGCAGAACAGGCGCGGTCCGGCGTCCTCCGCGCCGCTCGCGAAGGAGAGGACGGGCACCAGCGCGTCTCTCTTTACCCCCTCCCGAAGATGCTCCGCCAGGCCGCTCACCGTCTGGGCGGAAAACAGGAGCGCGAGGGGCAGAGAGGTGCCGAATCGACGCTCGATCGCGGCAAACAGGGAAACCGCCGCGCGCGAGTCGCCGCCGAGGTCGAAGAAACTCTCGTCGATCCCCACCACCGCCTGGCCGAGCACTTCGCACCAGAGCGCGGCGAGCCGGGTCTCGATCGGATCGCGCGGATAGGTGAGCGTTCGCTCCGCCGTCAGCTCATGTCCGGGCCACCCGGCAAGCGCGCGCCGGTCGAGCTTGCCGTTGGCGGTCATCGGCAGCCGTTCGACCCGGCGAAAGTGAGCCGGCACCATCGGCTGGGGAAGGCGCTCGGAGAGAGCGCGGCGCAAAGCGGAGCGTTCGAGGGGCAGCTTTCCCGAGGCGACCAGGCAGGCGAGCAACTGCGGCTCCTCGCCCTCGCCGGCGGGGCCTGGAGCCTTTCCGCCGATCACGGCGACCGCCGCCTCGGCCACCCCCGGCAGATCGGCGAGCGCGCGCTCGACCTCGGCAAGATCGATGCGCAGACCGTGGATCTTGATCCGGGCGCCCGCCCGGCCGCAGTGTTCGAGCGAGCCGTCCGCGAGGCGGCGCGCGAGGTCGCCGGTGCGGAATGTCCGCTGGCCGCCGGCCGCTCCCGCGGCGACTTGCCGGTCGCGCCAATAGCCGGGACCCAAGCCAGCTCCGGAAACTTCGACCTCGCCCACCTCGCCGGGCGCCACGGGAGCGCCCGCTGCGTCGAGCAGCTCGATCTCCACGTCCGCGGCCGGACGCCCGAGCGGCACATGGACGGGCAGCGGTTCATCGTGGCCGTACCAGCAGGTGGTGATCGTGCCGGTCTCGGTCATGCCAAGGCCGAAGCACAACCGCGCTTCGGGTAAGAAGAGGCGCCGAAACAGTTCGATCTCGCGCCGGCCGACCGGCTCGCCGCCGAGCCGGACGCGGCGGATCCCGTCGAACGTGGCGCCTGGCGGCAGCGTCGAGGCGAACTGGCGGAACAGCGTCACGCCCGAGCTGTAGATCGTGATCCGGCGTTCGTCGAGCCAAGAGCCGAGGGTGTCGATCCCTTCGGTAGTCACCAGGTAGGGGAGCAGCTCCGCACCGGAGAGCAGGGCGGTCGCGAGATCGCGCAGCGCCGGGTTCACGCTCGGCGGATAGAGCAGCGTGCAGCGATCGGTCGGCTCGATCCCGAGCGCTTGCGCGTTGAGCGCGGCGTTCCTAAGCACCGCGCCGTGGGTCTGGATCACGCCTTTCGGCCGGCCGGTCGAGCCCGAGGTATAGGTGAGAGCGGCGATCGTTCCGCGATCGACGGCCGCCGGTGGCTCGACCGGGGCCTCTGCCGCCGCGTCGAGCCAATCCGCCAGGTCGAGATCGAGGCGGATCGGCTGCAGGCGGCCGCCATGGCCCGCCTCGTGCTCTCCCCCCGCGATCATCACCCGCGCGTCGGAGTCTTCGGCGATCCGGACGTTGCGCTCGGCGGGTGCCATGGGATCGAGCGCGACGAAGAAGCGCCCGGCGCGCCAGACCCCGAGCATCGCGGCGGTGAGACGCAAACCGGGTTCCGCCGCCAGCAGCACCGGCCGATCGGCGGGCGCCCGCGCTTCGAACAGTCGCCGCGCAACCCCCGCGGCCAGCCGGTCCAGCTCGCCGTAGGTGGCGGAGCCGTCCGCGGCGCGCACCGCCGGCTGATCCGGCATCCGGGCCGCGACCGCCGAGAATGCTACGGCCAGCCCTCCGGCCTCTGCTTCTCTTACGTCCTCGCCCTCCTTGTCGCCGTCGGGACGTCCGGAGAGGTAGGCGCCATCGGAGGCGGACGGCAGGCGACAGCGGACGTCGAGGATCACGCGAGGGTACGTCTCCGCTTAGGGTCGAAATGAGATGCGGGGGATTGTAGCGCGACTGGGCCCTAGAGGCCGGCGCCGCCCGACCCCTGTGTTAGCATCCCTCCCTGCCGCAATCGTCACAGTTTCGTTGCACCCCTGCCACATGCGACCGGAGTCCTGGAGCGGAGGAAGCCTATGAAGGCCGACGCGATCATCAAGTGGTTCATGCCCAAGGAGGAGCGCTTCCATGAGCTGCTCGGGCGCGGCGCGGTGAACCTGGGAGAGGCCGCCAAGGTGTTCGCCGCGATCGCCCATTCCGAGGACTTCGCGGTACGCAAGGGACACACCCAGCGCCTGCGCGAGATCGAGAAGACGGGCGACGGCATCACCCGCGAAATCTTCGACGCGCTCAACTCGACCTTCATCACGCCGTTCGACCGCGAGGACATCCGCTCGATCGCGGTCGACATGGACGACATCCTCGACTTCCTCGAAGCGGCGGCGAACTCGCTGATCCTGTTCGAGCTGTCCGAGGCCCCGGAGCCGCTGCGCCAGTTCGCCGACATCCTGGTCGACATGGTCAACGAGGTGAGCAAGATCACCGACCTGGTCTGGGACGCGAAGAACCAGGCGCGCATCCACGAGGCGATCGTCCGCGTCTCGGATCTTGAAAATCGCGCCGACGACCTGTTCAACCGCGTGATCGCCGAGCTGTTCCGTTACGACAGCTCGCGGGCGATCGAGATCCTCAAGTGGAAAGAGGTCTACCAGGTGCTCGAAGACGGCTGTGACGCCTGCAAGGACTACACGCACATCATCGGCAACGTTCTGGTCAAGAACGCCTGAGGTCGCTAGTGGGCGCATCTGAGCTCGCACTCGCCGGCATCATCCTCGTCGCGTTGGCGTTCGATTTCCTGAACGGCTTCCACGACGCGGCCAACTCGATCGCGACGGTCGTTTCGACCCGGGTTCTCACCCCTCAGCAGGCGGTGGTCTGGGCGGCGTTCTTCAATTTCGTCGCCGCGTTCGTCCTCGGCACCCACGTCGCCAAAACGATCGGCAAGGGGATGATCAACATCGACATCGTCACGCCGGACGTGATCCTCGCCGGCCTTCTCGGTGCGATTTTCTGGAACTTGATCACCTGGTACTACGGCTTGCCGGTCTCCTCTTCCCATGCGCTGATCGGCGGCTATGCGGGAGCGGCGGTGGCGAAAGCCGGCTTCGGCGCGCTGCTGCTGTCGGGCTGGACCAAAACCCTGATCTTCATCGTGCTCGCCCCGGTGATCGGCGCGGTGGTCGCGTTCATCCTCTCGATCGCCGTCACCTGGATCTTCCGGCGCTACGCCCCCTCCCGCCTCGACCGCCTGTTCCGCCGCCTCCAGCTCCTCTCCGCGGCGGCCTACAGCCTCGGCCACGGCGGCAACGACGCGCAGAAGACGATGGGCATTATCACCGGCCTCCTGGTCGCCTCGGGCCAGCTCGACAAATTCGAAGTCCCGCTCTGGGTCATCCTGCTCTCCCACGCCGCGATCGCCTTCGGCACCCTGTTCGGCGGCTGGCGCATCGTGAAGACTATGGGTACCAAGATCACCAAGCTCCAACCCTTCGGCGGCTTCTGCGCTGAAACCGCCGGAGCCATCACCCTGGTCGGAGCGACGATCGCGGGCATCCCCGTCTCGACCACCCACACCATCACCGGAGCGATCATCGGAGTCGGCTCCACCCGCCGCATCTCCGCCGTCAAATGGGGAGTCGCCGGCCGCATCGTCTGGGCCTGGGTGCTGACGATCCCGATCGCCGCGGTGGTGGCGGCGTTTGCGTACCACTTGATTCGGACGTTTCGGGGGTAGGGGGAGGCCGATTCAGGGGCTGCCCCAGCGAGAACACCAGTGATCTGAGCCAGATCACCACTGAGCTGGCACAGATCACCACTGAGCTGGCCCAGATCACCACTGAGCTGGCCCAGATCACCACTGAGCTGGCCCAGACCACTACTGAGCTGGCCCAGATCACTTCTGAGCTGGCCCAGATCACTACTGAGCTGGCCCAGATCACCACTGAGCTGGCCCAGATCACCACTGAGCTGGCCCAGATCACTACTGAGCTGGCCCAGATCACTACTGAGCTGGCCCAGATCACCACTGAGCTGGCCCAGATCACTACTGAGCTGGCCCAGATCACCACTGAGCTGGCCCAGATCACTACTGAGCTGGCCCAGATCACCACTGAGCTGGCCCAGA
>Ga0068860_100001386_pt1 | contig 26300 bp, 24 predicted proteins | sample KBSSwiS32_FD_66597 | JGI IMG/M metagenome (GOLD analysis project Ga0068860, IMG submission 66597) | Switchgrass rhizosphere microbial communities from Kellogg Biological Station, Michigan, USA - KBS Switchgrass S3-2 | ecosystem: Host-associated > Plants > Roots > Rhizosphere > Soil ...
GGCTGGCCTACGGCGAGACGCTGACGTGCAACGGCGTGCGCGTGAGCCTGCACCCGGCCGGCCACGTGCTCGGCTCGGCGCAGGTGCGCATCGAGCAGCAGGGTCGCGTGTGGGTGGTCTCGGGCGACTACTTCGTCAGCGGCGTCGAGCACGACGTCAACGCCACCTGCGCAGCGTTCGAGCCGCTGCGCTGCGAGTGCTTCATCACCGAATCGACGTTCGGGCTGCCGATCTACCGCTGGCGCGCGCAGGCCGCGGTGCAGCGCGACATCAACGCCTGGTGGCACGCCAATGCGCAGGCCGGGCGCGCCAGCCTGCTGATGGGCTACAGCTTCGGCAAGTCGCAGCGGCTGCTGGCCGGGCTCGATTTGTCGATCGGGCCGATCGCCGCGCACGGTGCGGTCGAGAACATGAACGCCGCGTATCGCGCCGCCGGCGTCGCGTTGCCGCCGACGCGGCGCATCGACGAGTTGCCGCGCGCCGAGCTCAAGCGCGCGATCGTGCTGGCGCCGCCGGCGGTGCACAACAGCGTGTGGGCACGCCGGCTCGGCGACGACGCGAGCGACGCGTTCGCCAGCGGCTGGATGCGGCTGCGCGGCGCGCGCCGTCGCCAGGGCGTCGACCGCGGCTTCGTGCTGAGCGACCACGCCGACTGGCCGGGTTTGCAGCGCGCGATCGCGGCCACCGGCGCGCAGCGCGTGATCGTCACCCACGGCTATGAGGCGGTGATGGTGCGCTGGCTGCAGCAGCGAGGCCTGCAGGCGGAAAGCTTCGTCACCGCGTACGGCGACGATTCGATCGAGGCCGACGCGGCCGCGGCGGCGGCATGAAGGCGTTTGCGGCGCTGTTCGCCGAGCTCGATGCCAGCACGTCGACCGCGCGCAAGGTCGACGCGATGCAGCGCTACTTCGCGCAGGCGCCGGCCGCCGACGCGGCCTGGGCGGCCTACTTCCTGGCCGGCGGCAAGCCGCGCCAGACCGTGCCCACCGCGGTGATGGTCGTGACGGCGTGCGACGCCGCGGGCATCGACGACTGGCTGTTCGACGCCTGCTACCAGGCGGTGGGCGATCTCGCCGAGACGATCGCGCACGTGCTGCCGCTGCCCGACGACGAGGTCGCGCGCGACGACGCGGGGCTGGCCGAGTGGATCGAGCAGCGCCTGCTGCCGCTGCGCGGCGCGCCGCCCGAGGTGCAGGCGCAGGCGCTGCGCCTGTGGTGGCAACAGCTCGACAGCACGCAGGCGTTCCTGCTGATCAAGCTGATCGGCGGTGCCTTTCGCGTCGGCGTCAGCAAGCTGCTGGTGCAGCGCGCCCTCGCGCAGGCGGTCGGCATCGACGCCAAGCTGGTGGCGCAGCGCATGATGGGCTACACCGACGCGCGCACGCCGCCGACACCGGCGCGCTACCGCGCCCTGCTGGAGACGTCCGAGACGCAGCGCAGCAGCGACAGCGGCCAGCCCTACCCGTTCTTTCTCGCGCACCAGCTCGACGCGGCGCCGGCCGCATTCGATGCCACGCTCGGCCCGGCGGCCGACTGGCTGGTCGAGTGGAAGTACGACGGCATCCGCGCGCAGGCCGTCAAGCGCGGCGCTCGCGTCTGGTTGTGGTCGCGCGGCGAGGAGCTGGTGAGCGAATCGTTCCCCGATGCGCTGCAGCAGCTCGCCGCGCTGCCCGATGGCACCGTGCTCGACGGCGAGCTGCTGGTGTGGCCCGATGGGGCGACGCAGCCCGCGCCGTTCGCGGTGCTGCAGCGGCGCCTGAACCGCAAGGTGATCGGCCCCAAGCTGCTGGCCGAGGCGCCGGTGCGCTTCGTGGCCTACGACCTGCTCGAGGACGGCGGCGTCGACCTGCGCGCGCTGCCGCAGCACGAGCGGCGCGCACGCCTGGAGGCGCGCCTGCGCGACACGCCGATCCGCGTGTCGCCGCTGGTGCAGGCGGCCGATTGGCCGGCGTACGCCGCCGTGCGCGCGCAGGCGCGCGAGCGCGGCGTCGAAGGGTTCATGCTGAAGCAGCGCGAGTCCGGCTACGGCAGCGGCCGCACCAAGGCCGCAGGCACCTGGTGGAAGTGGAAGATCGACCCGATGACCGCCGACGGCGTGCTGGTGTACGCGCAGGCCGGGCACGGGCGCCGCGCCAGCGTCTACACCGACTACACGTTCGCGGTGTGGAACCGCGCGCCGACCGATGCAGCCGAGGCGCAGGCGGTGGTCGACGCCATCGCACGCCGCGCGCCAGCGAGCGACGGCGCGCTCGCGCTGGTGCCGTTCGCCAAGGCGTACTCGGGGCTCACCGACGAGGAGTTCCGCCGCATCGACCGCGTGATCCGCGCCACCACGATCGAGAAGTTTGGGCCGGTGCGCACCGTCAAGCCGACGCTGGTGTTCGAGCTCGGCTTCGAAGGCATCCAGCGCAGCACGCGCCACAAGAGCGGCATCGCGGTGCGCTTCCCGCGCATGCTGCGCATCCGCGACGACAAGCCGCTGCACGAAGCCGACACGCTCGACACGCTGCGCGCGCTGATCGGCGAAGCCTGAGCGCGCGCCACGTCGGCGTGCCCGCCACCCCCCGTGGAAACGCGGGGCGGGCAGGCACTCCAATTGCCCTAGACCGCCCGATCACTCGGGGCGCGCATTGGGCGGCGCTCTTGCAGGGGTTGAGTGGGCAACAAGCCCGAGGAGACTTGCATGAACAAGCACCACACGTCACCAAAGTCGCGTCTCGCCACTTTGAGATGGCTACCAACACTGTTCTTCCTGGCGGCCGCTGGATGCGGCGGCGGTGGCGGCGACTCTTCGCCACCGGCCGGCGAAACGCCAGCACCGGCGCCCGCGCCGGCACCCGGACCCGCCCCTGCTCCTGCACCGACCCCGGCGATGCCGGCCGTCGTCGACGGCGGCAGCATCGACGCCACGTCGCACATTGGCACGGTGATGTTCCCCTCGGGCGTCACCGCCACCGGCGGCACCGGCAGCCCGGTGGGTGGCTTGAACTGCGGCCCGGCGATCCAGACCGTCGCGTACTACACGCAGCTCTCGATCTGGCAGAACGGCACGCAGATCGCGCTCCCCGACCGTGCGGGCATCGTGCGCGACGCGGCCGGCAACCTGCAGTGCGTGTACCCGGTGCACACCCACACGGGTGACCTGTCGGGACGCATCCACAAGGAAGGGCCCGACAACACCACCTACACGCTGGGCAACTTCTTCGCGGTGTGGGGCGAGCCGCTGACGGCGGGCAACGTGGCCGGTCTCACGACCACGCCGATGAGCGTCTACATCATCGACGGCGGGGCGATCACGCAGTTCACCGGGGACCCGGCGACCATCGAGCTGAAGTCGCACCGTCACATCGCGATCGTGCTCGGCACCGCGGTGGCGCAGCTGCCGTTCTACACCTGGGCCGGCAACTGAAGCGGGCGCCGCCGAGGTGGCCTCGCGCCACCTCGCGCGGCGCGCGATGCAGCGGGCGCGCTCAGCTGGCGATCACGCCGCACGCGATGCGCGCGCCGCCGCCGCCCAACGGCGCCGGATGGTCGGCGTGGTTGTCACCGCCGGCATGGATCATCAACGAGCGATTGCGAACGTCGGCGAGCTTCACGCGCGGCGCAAGCACCGGGTTGCTCGCCGTGCCGTCGGCCGCCACGTAGAGCGCAGGCAGGTCACCGAGGTGGCCATCGCCCCACGGCTCGCCATGGCGCTTTGTGGCTTCGGGATCGAGGTGGTCGCCGGCAGCCGCCGCGGCTTCGGGCTTGCCGTCCTTGTCGGCCGGTGCGCACGAGGGATTGGTGTGAACGTGAAAACCGTGCAAACCGGGCTGCAGGTTCTTCAAGGCCGGATAGATCGCCAGCCCGTAGCGCGTGTCGACCAGCCGCACCGTGCCGACAGCCGCGCCGTTGCCACGGCTGTCGACGCTGTACAGCGTCACCGACGTCTCCGCGCCGAAGGCGCTCACGCTGGCCAGGGCCAGCACACTCGACAAGCAGGTGCGCCTCATCGTGTTTTGCTCCGCACAAAGAAAAGCCGAGCCGGCCGGCGCCGCGCGCGAGCCGAATTGCGCCACGGCGAGCAAACCGCGTGCCCTCCTGACGCTCAGCGGCCCTTCGCCGGCTCCCGGCGCAACGTGCGCAACGCCGTCAGCGCCTGTTGCACCACCGGCGCTGGATCGCCATTGGCGAGAATCGTGAACGTGACGCGCAGGTCCGACGCCGCCAGCATGCCCTGCGTGAGGTGCAGGTAGCCGTCGGGCTCGACTTCGCGATCGGTGGCCGAAAAGTACGCGCCGTAGCCGGCCGGCCCCGTGAAGTCGACGATCTTCAACTCGCGCTCGGTTGCGCGTGGCTGCGCTGCATCGGCAGCGTGGCGCACCTCCTCGCGCAGCGCGCCCGGCGAGATCATCGGCGCGTTGGCGATGCCGGGCCACATCGGCGTGATCAGCACCTGGAACGCGCGCCCGGCGGGTGGTGCAAACGTGACCGTCGGCGGGTCGTCGGCGGCGCTCTGCTCGATCGCGTCGCGCCACGCGTCGGGCACCGTGAACAGCACGGCGCCGCGCGTGCCGAGCGGCACCCGCACGTCGCGCGCGCAGGCACCGAGCGCCAGGCCCGCGAGCAGGAGGCCCGCGAGCAGGCGATGAAACAGTGCAAGCGTTGGTGTCATGGGCTCACCTGGGCAGTCTCTGGCGCGAGCGCCAGCATGTAGAACTTGGTGTCGACGCTCATCACCGGAAAGGTCGGCGGCAAATCCGGGAGCGCGACCTCGCGAAAGCCGTGCTTCTCGTAGAAGCGATGCGCGGCCACGAACTGGGCGGTGGTGCCGAGGAAGAGCTGGCGCACGGCGCGCTGGCGCGCCCACGCCAGCAGCGCGGCAAGCAGCGAGGGCGCGACGCCACGGCCGCCGCCGCGATGGCTGGCGGCGACGAACATCTTGCGCAGCGCCGCCTGCCGCTGGCCGATGTCGAGCAGCGCCGCCGTGCCGACCACGCGGGCGCCGTCGAGCGCGACCCAGAAGTTGCCGTCGCCACGCCGATAGAAGCCGGCGATGTCGAGCAGATCGGGCTGCGCCTGCAGCGTGATGGGGATCCCGAACTCGGCCTGCTGGATCGTCAGGATCAGCGCCACCACGTCGTCGGCATGCCCGGCGGCGAACGGCACGATGCGGATCGGCCCTGGCATGCTCAGATCTTCGGGATGCGGATGCGGCTGATCATCAGCGAGCCCGACAGCGCGAACAGCAGCACCAGCGGGTGCAGCGTGAAGCCCATCAGCGTGAGCTCGCCGAACCACAGCCGCTCGCGGATCGCGCCGCTCCATGCAGCCACCGCCAGCAGCAGCACCAACACGATCGAGCTCGGGATCGGCGTGCCCTCGAAGTGCGTGACCTTGTCGCTGCCGCCCGACAGCGCCTCGGCGGTGACGTTGAAACGGGCCAGCCGCGAGACGCCGCAGGCCACGAAGTAGGCCAGCACGATGCGGTCGTACAGGCCGTGCAGGCCACAGCCGTAGCCGATCACCGCCGGCGCGACGCCGAACGAGATCACATCGGCCAGCGAGTCGAGCTCGCGCCCGAGCAGCGAGGTCTTCCGGCGCCAGCGCGCGATGCGCCCGTCGAGCACGTCGAACACCAGCGCGGCCACCACCAGCGCGCACGCGATGTGGATGTGCCGCTCGTCCTGGTTCTGCAGGTACGTCATCACCGAGAACAACGCGCCGGTGCCGCACACCGCGTTGGCGAGCGTGAACCAGTCCGCGAGGTGGAACTCGCGGATCATCGAGAACGGCTTCGGCCGGCCGTGCGTCGTCATCGCGCGGTCATTGCACGGTGGCCGCCGCTGCGGGGCGGCATTGCTCGGCCTGCAGCGCGCGCTCGACGATGCGCCGGTACTGCACCAGCGCCGCGTCCATCGCCAGCGGCAGCATCGGTGCCGCCGGGTTGATGGCGATGTTGCGTGCCTGCGCGGTGATCATGCGGCGGTCTTCCTCGAACGCGGCCAGCAGCGACTCGTAGATGCGCTGCGTGATGGTGTCGTCGCCCTGCGTCGCCAGCCGCGACTGCTGGAAGAAGTAGTGCGTGGTGGTCTCGGTCTCGGGCGTCAGCGTCTGGCAGCTGTGCAGCTGCACCGCGTCGCGCATGTCGTCGGGCTGCTGGCCGGTGGGGCGGCCGCCCGAGCGCATCAGCAGCGTGCCCGGCAGCACGAAGTCATAGATGAACCAGCGGTCGAGGTTGCCGCTGAAGGTGCGCATGCGCTGGTAGTACGGCGGCGGCGGCACGTCGCTCACGTGGCGCGTCACGCGGATGCCGTGCGGCACCGGTTCGAGCGCCGCGCGCGCCTGCGCGATGCGCGTCGACCCGCCGAGCGTCTTCTCGTGCACGTAGCTCAGGTGCGAGAAGTCGAGCAGGTTGTCGCAGATCAGCAGGTAGTTGGCGTCGTAGTGCAGGTAGCCGGGGCGGTAGCACCAGTCGGGGTGGTCGCACGAGAAGTTGTCGGGCAGCATCGTCATGTCGATGCGCGCGGGCTCGCCCATCCAGACGAACACCCACTTGTTGCGCACTGTCACCGGATAGGCGCGCACGCGTGCCTTCGTCGGCACGCTGTCGAGCCCCGGCACCTCGACGCAGGCGCCGCTGGCGTCGAACTTCATGCCGTGGTAGCCGCAGCGCACGCAGTCACCCTCGCGCCGGCCCAGCGACAGCGGCGCCAGGCGGTGGCAGCAGCGGTCTTCGAGCGCGACCACCGCGCCGTCGGCGGTGCGAAACAGCAGCAACGGCTCGCCGATCACCGTGCGGCTGAACAGCCCCTCGGGTGGGATCTCGTGATCCCACGCCACCATGTACCAGCAGTTGCGGATGAAGGCCATCGTCAGACTCCGTCGGCGTGGTCAGCATAGCGGCATCGCCGCGCGCGGCAAGCCGGGGCGCGAGCGCCACCGTGGCATGAAATCGAATGCCTCGCCTCAGCGCGGCGTGCACTCAGCGCGCGAGCTCGACGTGCGACAGCGCATGCGCGAGCTGGTAGGTCGCGTCGACGACATCGCTGGCCCCCTGCTGCGCGAGCGTCGCCGCGCTCAGCCCGAGCCGATCGAGGTCGGCCAGCGCATCGGATTCGTAGGCGGTGACGAGAAGCGCCCAGTCGACGCCCGCGTCGACGCCGCGGATGCGCTGCTCGGCGGTCATCGGCGGCGTCGCCGCGCCTTCGAGCAAATGCACGCTGCTGAGCCCGCGCCGCGACGGCAGCGACGGCAGCACCGATTGCAGCAAGTTGGCCCGCAGCGCGTCGGCCGACGCCTCGGCGGGCCTGAACCGCAGCTGGCGCGCCGCCTGGCCGAGCCCGAAACCGAAGCTGCCGCTGACGGTGCAGAAGCCGCGCCGCATGCCGCGGTAGTGCGGCATCATCGTCGAGGTCCACGCGCTCGGGTTGTTCAGGCGCGCGAGGTACGCGTCGGAGGTCAGCGTCGACAGCGCCTCGACCTCGTACAGCACCAGGTAGCGCGGCGGCCCGCTGTGCGACACCCATCGGCTGCCGCGCAGGAAGCCAGGAATCGACAGCCGCTCGGGCAGGTGCTCGTGGGTGTGCCAGTCGTCGTGCTCGGCGATCGCCTCGGGTGCGACGTCGAACGACAGCAGCATCGCGGCGGAGCCGAGCAAGGCCATCTCGGGGTGTTTCGTCAGTGGACGCGCTTCAGTCTAGCGTGGGCAGCACCATCAGCCGCGTGCCGGTGCCGCGTCACGGCCTGGGCTGGGCCGCCAGGGTTCGGAACGTCGCGAGCAGGTAGTGCTCCGGCGAGTGCTGGTCGCATGCGGTGATCGTGTCCTGGAACGACAGCACCAGCGCCTCTTCGCCGACCACCGACGAGTGCGGCTCGCAGGCGGCGGTGGCGGGCGCGATCTCGAGCGTCGTGCCGGGCGGCGGACCCTTGAACGACTCGAGCACGATCGCCTTGGCGCGCCCGGCCGCCACCTCGACGACGCGCGCGTACACCGCCACCCGCGCGAGATCGAGCGCGTCCTGCGCGGTCTTGGCGCGCAACTCGGGCGGAAAGCAATCGCACGGGCGCGCCGCCGGCAGCACGGCCCACAAGGCGAGCGCGGCGATCAGGGCCCGCATCGATCGCGTCCCCTCACTGCGACAGACGCAGCTCGCTCAGCTGCGGCTGCACCGCGTCGCCATCGACAGCGGCGATCGCGAACGCACCGCCGCACGGCTTGCCCGCCGATTCGAACGCCATGCCACCGAGCAGCACCATCGTGCTCAACAAACCGGCGGCCGGGGAGACGGCGGGCACCATCGACGCCGGTGCGCCGGCCAGCACCGACTCGACGCGCGGGGCCACCGCGAAGTAGTGCGTGGCACCGGCGCGCGCCTCGATCGCGAGCTCGCAGCGGCCCGGCGCATCCCACATGTCGACCACCAGCGTGTGCGCACCCGGCGCCACGTCGAACACGCGATAGCCCTCCGGCATCACGCCGCCGACCCAGGCGCGGTCGAGCATCAGCCGCGCATCGCGCACCGCGTACTGCGGCGTCTGGCCGGGGCGGATCACCACCAACCGCGCCTGCTCGGCAGCCGGAGGCGCCGCAGCACCCCCCGCGGGGTCGGCAAAGCGCGGCCCGCTGGCCGCGCAGGCCGTGAGACCGGCGACCACACTCAGTACAAGGACCGTGCGTGTCATACCACCTCCGCGCGTGACCCTGGCGCGACTGTCGATGAGCCAAGGCGCGGCGTCAATCACTTGGACGACTCGGGCCGCGTCATGGCGCCGCCGCATCGCGCTCGAGGTAGCTCTGGAACACGCCGACGTGCACCCAGGCCGCGTCGGCGTCGCTCGGCCACAGCTCCTCGGCGTTGAAGCGCACGTCGTAGGTGGGCTCGTGCTCGGCCGACACGCCGTGCGCATGCGCGTCGGGAAACGGATACGCCGGCGACTCGCCGACCACGACGCCGCGCTTGCCGCGGATGTAGCCCGGCATGCGCGCGTGGCCCGGCACGTGATCGTCGCGCACGCGCACGCGATCGCCCGGCTGGAAGCGCTCGCGCGCGGCGACGTTGCTGCGCCCGGGCGCGCTCGGCGCGGCGAGCGGAAACGCGCCGCCGGCGCGCCGCTCGAGCTCCTCGGCGGTGAGGATGCCCTTCTCGACGCACAGCGTGGCCAAGCTGGTGAGCGAGCGCTCGTAGTAGCTCGCACTCAGATAGTGGCGCGGCTCCATGCGCTCGATTGCGTGACGGTACTCGTCCATGTTGAAGAGGCCCAGCCGCACCGCCAGCGAATACAGCGCGTTGACGCGCCGCTCCCACGGCGCATGGAACACCTGCGCGTTCAGCGCATAGCGCACCGGGCCGAAGCCCTGCTTGCCGCCGAGGTCGTGCATGCCGTCCATGTCAAAAGCGTACAGCCGTCAGAAGGCGCCGACGCGCCCCACCGGCCGCGAAGGAGCGCGTTCCGGCCCTCAGGGGCCGCGAGCGAAGCGCGCGTGCGGGCCGCATCCCCTCAGGTCCCAGGCAGGCGTGCGACGCCGATCATCGATTCCTTGCTGACGATGTCGATCAGCTGCGCTTCGCTCCAGCCCTCGGTGTGCGCCGGACGCACCGGCAGCACCATGTAGCGCGTGTCGGCGGTGGTGTCCCAGACGCGGATCTCGACCTCGGGCTTCAGCGTGAGCCCCATCTCCTGAAGCACCGTGCGCGACTGGCGCACGATGCGCGAGCGGTACTCGAGGTCCTTGTACCAGTCGGGTGGCAGGCCGATGATCGTGAACGCGGTGCACGAGCACAGCGTGCAGCAGATGACGTTGTGCAGCGCCGGCGTGTTCTCCAGCACCACCAGGTGACGGTGGTGCTTGGGCATCGCCAGGCCGAGCTCGCCCACCGCGTCGCGCCCGTTGGCGAGGAGCCGGCGCTTGAACGCCGCGTCGGTCCACGCGCGCGCGACCACGCGCGCGCCGTTGCGCGGCACCCATTGCTCTTCGGCCAGGTGCTCGAGCTCTTCGACAGCGCCCGGTGGCCTCAGGCCGTGCGCCTCGAGGGCCGCCTCGATCGCCGCGGTGCGCTGCTCCACCGAGGCGACAGATGGACGCACGTGCATGAACTCAGCCATCGCGGTACTCCAGGGGTGCGCCAGTATAGGCAGCCCGTCATCTGCACGCAGCGCACGTGCCCGCGCGCCGCCGTCGCATCAGATCGCGTTGAGGTGCATCCCGAAGTCGAGCTCGACGATCGCGCCGGTCATCATCGATGCGCCGGTGGCGAGCCACCAGATCGCCTCGGCCACTTCGTCGGGATGGCCGATGCGCTGCAGCGGCGACACCGCGATCTGGTGCGCGCGCCGCTGCGCGAACGACTCGGGTGCCAGCCGCTCGACGAAGCCCTGTTCCACCAGGGCCGGGCACACCGCGTTGACCCGCACCTCGGGCGCCAGCACGCGCGCCAGCGCCAGCGTGAGCGCGTTGAGCGCCGCTTTCGATGCCGCGTACGGGATTGACGAGCCGCTGCCCATCAGCGCGGCACGCGACGAGATGTTGACCACCGCGCCGCGCCCGCTCGCCTTCAGGTGCGGTGCCGCGGCGCGCATCATCTGGAACGGGCCGATCGTGTTGACCGCGTAGATGCGCTGGAAGTCCTCGGCCGACACGTCGTGCAGGCGCGGGTGCGCCACCATCTTGCTGATGCCCGCGGCATTGACCAGCACGTCGAGCCGGCCCAGCGAACGCACGGCGGTGTCGACCAGGCGCACGCAGTCGGCATCGCGCGTGACGTCGCCCTCGATCGCCAGCGCCCGCTGCCCCGGCGCACTGGCGCTGGCCACCAGCGCCTGCGCCGCGGCGTGCTGGCTCGCGTCGAGGTGGTTGATCGCGACGTCCCAGCCCTCGCGGACGAAGCGGCGCGCTGTGGCCGCGCCGATGCCCGACGCGGCGCCGCTGATCAGCGCGACGCGGCGCTCGTTCGCGGTGGCTGCACTCATCGTCTGTTCCTTCAATCGTTCACATGGCGGCCTGCAGAAAATCGAGCAGCAGCCGGTTCACCGCAGTGGCTTGCTCCTGCTGCACCCAGTGGCCGGCGCCATCGACCAGCTCGCAGCCGAGCATGCGCGTGCAGGCGCGCGTCTGCATCGCCTCGAAGTCGCCGGGCTTCTGGAACACGCCCCAGTCGCGGGCGCCGGCGACGAACAGAGACGGCACGTCGATCGTGCGGCCCGAGAAGGTCTGCAGCTCGCTGATGCACGCCGCATCGGCGGCACAGCGATACCACTGCAGCCCGCCCTGGAAGCCGGTGCGCTGGTATTCGGCGCCGTAGACCGCGAGCTCGCGCTCGGTCAGCCACGCGCACGCGGCGATCTCGGCCGCGCTCGGCATCTCCACCGCGACCGTCTGCGCCATCGTCTGGCCGTGCTCCATCACGTAGTAGGTGGGCATGTGCGCGAGCTCGCTCGCGCTCCACGAGCGCAGCGGGTGGGGATGGTTGTCCTTCCAGTCGGCGCTCTTGTGGTGGTAGTAGGCGCGCAGGAACGCCTGCACGCCCTGCTCGCAGCGCCACATGTCGCCGTTGGCCCGGCGCGTCGTGTAGTACCACTGGTAGTGCTGGCGCGGCCAGCGCAGCGCGGCCAGCTGCTCGTTCATCTCGCGCAGGCGCATGGCGGCATCCGAGGCCGGCGCGCCGGCCAGCGGCAGCTGCGGCGGCCCGGCGAATGGCGCGCTCATCAGCACCACCGAGCGGAACACGTCGGGGCGCAGCAGCGCGCACCACGCGGCCACCGGCGACCCGAAGTCGTGGCCGATCACCGCGCCGACGCGACCGATGCCGAGCGCCGCCAGCAAGCCGACCGCGTCGCGCACCAGGTTGAGCATGCGAAACGAGCGCAGATCGCCGTCGTAGTCGGCATCCCAGCCGGTGGTGCGGCCGTAGCCGCGCTGGTCGGGCGCGATCGCGTGATAGCCGGCGGCGGCGAGCGCCGGCAGCACGCGGCGCCAGCTGTACGCGAGCTCCGGAAAGCCGTGCAGCAGCAGCACGCTGGGTCGCCCCGGTTCGTCGTGGCCGGCTTCGAGCACATGCACCGACAAGCCGTTGACGCCGTCGACGAAGCGGCTGCGCACGCCGTGCGGCAACACATCGGAAGGCAAAGGCTGCGTGGACATGGTCGAGCGCGATTCTGCGTCAAGCCGATGACCCGCCAGGTAATGGACCAGCCTGCAGGGCGCCGGCAGAATCCGTCGCACCCCTTGCGCCCTTTCGCGATGCACTCCACCACCTTGCCGCTGGCCGCGCGCCGGCACGCCGCGCTGCCCGTTGTCTGGGCGGTGCTCGGCACGTTCGTGATCACGTTCGACTTCTTCGCGATCAACGTCGCGGTGCCGTCGCTGCGCGACGCGCTGGGGGCCGAGCCGGCGCAGCTGCAGTGGGTGGTGGCGGCGTTCGGGCTGATGTTCGGCAGCGGCCTGATCGCCGGCGCGCGGCTCGGTGACCGCCACGGCGCCGAGCGCGTGCTCGGCGGCGGCTTCGCGCTGTTCGCGTTGGCCAGCGTCGCCGCGGCCACCGCCGGCGGGCTGGCGTGGCTGATCGCGGCGCGCGCGGCGCAGGGCGTGGCCGCAGCATTGATCGCGCCGCAGGTGCTGGCGCTGGCCGGGCGCACCGCCGACGCGACGCAGCGCCAGCGCGCGTTCGTCGCCTACGGCGCCGCGCTCGGGCTCGGCGCGGCGCTCGGGCCGCTGGTGGGCTGCGCGATCCTCGAGCTCGATCCGTGGCAGCTGGGCTGGCGTGCGGTGTTCGTGCCGCAGGTGCTGCTGGCCGCCGTCGGGGCGCTGCGCGCGCAACCGTGGCGCGCGGCCGTCGGGCGCGGCCCCGCGCTCGACGGGCCGAGCGTCGCGTTGCTGGCCGCCAGCACGATGGCGCTGGTGGTGCCCATGATCGAAGGGCGCCGCCTGCAGTGGCCGTGGTGGCTTGCGCTGCTGCCGCTGCTGGCCGCGCTCGGCGGCGTGGTGTTCTGGCGCCGCCAGCGCTCGTTGGCATGGCATCACCAGGGCGCGCTGATCGAGCCGTCGCTGATGCAGCCGCGCTTCTTGCGCGCGTTGCTGAGCGTGCTGTGCTTCTACTGCAGCAACGCGTCGTGCATCCTGATCGTCTCGCTGTGGCTGCGCAGCGTCTTCGAGCTGCGGCCGATCGCCGCGGCCGCGGTCTACACCGCGATGTCCGCGGGCTTTCTGGCCACCACGTTCGGCGCGCGGCGCGGCTTCGAGCGTTGGGGCGATGCACTGGTCGCGCGCGGCGCCTGGGCGCTGGCCGCGGGCCAGTTGCTGATCGGCGCGCAGATCGCGCTGGCCGAGCCGTTGTGGGCGCTGCTGCCGGCCCTGCTGTTCACCGGCGCGGCATTCGGCGTCGTGATGAGCCCGCTGGTGGCGCGTGCGGTCGGCACGGTGCCGATGGCGCACGCGGCGTTGGCCGGTGGCCTGGTCGGCAGCGTGCAATGGCTCGGCAACGCGCTGGGCGTCGCGCTGATCGGCTCGATCTACTTCGGGCTGTCGGCGCAGTCACCGGCACAGGCTGCGCTGGTGAGCCACGGGCTGCTCGCGCTGCTGGCAGTGGGCACGGCGCTGCTGCTGCCGCACTGGCTCGGCGCGCAGGCGACGGTCGGCGCGCGATGAACACGCCGCGCTCCCACGACGGCGTCGACTCGATCGGCACCTTGCTGCGCGACTGGCGCACGCGGCGCCGCCTGTCGCAACTGGACCTCGCGCTCGATGCCGGCGTGTCGCCACGCCACCTGAGCTTCGTCGAGACCGGGCGCTCGCGGCCGAGCCCGCAGTTGCTGACCGCGCTGGCCGACCGGCTCGAGATTCCGCTGCGCGAGCGCAACCGCCTGCTGCTGGCGGCGGGCTACGCGCCGCGCTATGCCGAAGGCCGGCTCGACGCCGGCGCGATGGAGCAGGTGCGCGGCGCGCTGGAGCGCCTGATCGCCGCGCACGACCCGTACCCCGGCGTGGTGCTCGATCGCGCCTGGAACGTGCTGCTCGCCAACCAGGCGGCGCAGGCGCTGGCGACGCTGCTGCCGGCGCATCTGCAGGGCCCGCCGCTCAACGTCATCCGCGCCGGGCTGCACCCCGACGGCTTCGCGCGCTTGACGGTCAACTTCGACGATTGGGGTGGCCACTTGATCGACGTGTTGCAGCGCGAGGCCACGCGCACCGCCGATCGCGCGCTGATGGCGCTCGAGCGCGAGGTGAACGAGTACCCCAACGTGCAGGCGCTGCGCGCACGGCGCGATCCGGCACTGGTGCCGGTGCCGCGCCTGCTGGTGCCGTTCATCGTCGACCTGCCGGTCGGGCGCGCGTCGCTGTTCACCACCCGCACCTTCTTCGGCTCGCCGCTCGACGTGACGCTCGAAGAGCTGTGCATCGAGCTCTTCTACCCCGCCGACCTGGCCAGCGAGTCGCTGCTGCGCGGCCTGATCAGCTCGAGCTGACGCGGCTAGAGCGTGCGGCGCAGCGCCGCGAAGAACAGCTCCGACTGCAGCCGCTCGCCGCAGCACTGCGCACCGACGCGCGCGGCCAGCTCGGGCGCCACCGGCTTGAGCGGCCGGCCGGTCTGCTGCGCCAGCACCTGGTGCATGCAGGCGCGCTCGAGGTAGTACAGGTCGTCGTAGGCGTAGTCGATGCGCTCCCCGCACACCACCACGCCGTGGTTGCCGAGAAACGCGATGTCCGCTCCATCCATGGCGCGCGCGATGCGCTCGCCTTCCGACGGGTCGAGCGCCAGCCCGTTGTAGTGGTCGTCGATCGCGATGCGGCCGTGAAAGCGCATCGCGTTCTGCGACAGCGTGGTGTCGAGGCCGCGCTCGGCGGTGAGCGTCAGCGCGGTGGCGAACGGCATGTGGGTGTGCAGCACGCAGGCCTTCGCCGCGATGCGATGGATCGCGGCGTGGATGAACATCGCGGTGGGTTCGACGTCGCGCGCGCCGGCCAGTCGCTCGCCGTGCGCATCGACCAGCACGGTGTCGTCGGCCTGCACCTCGCTCCACAGCAGCCCGCGCGGGTTCAGCAGGAAGCGCCCCGAGCCGTCGGGCAACTCCACGCTGAAGTGGTTGCAGACGCCTTCGCCGAGGCCGTGGTGTGCCGCCGCGCGCAGCGCCAGCGCGAGGTCGGCGCGCAGCGGGCGCACGGTGGGACTGACGTAGTCGATGGCGTGGGTGGTGGACGGGCTCATGCCCGCCAGTATCGGTCCTTTGCCCAGCCGTGCGCAGCGACGCCCGGTGTGGCCCCGGCACGCGCAGCGCCGCGCCGCGCTACGTCGCGCCGTCGTCGAGCACCACGCCGGCGTGCGCGAGCAGCGCGCGCGCGGCGGCGCCGGCGGCGCGCGCCACCTGCGGTGCGCCACCGTCGGCGTGGCGCTGCACCGCCAGCGTGACCGCGCCCTCGACCAGGATCGACAGCTGCGTGGCGAGTGCGGCCGTCTGCGCGACGCCGAGCGCGCGCAGGCGCACTTCGAACCATGCGCTGTTGCGCGCCTTGATGTCGCGCGCCACCGCCAGCGCCGGGTGCGCCGCATCGCCGCCGAGCTCGGCGATCGCGTTGGAGAACGGGCAGCCGCGGAAGGTCTCGCTCGCGAACCAACGCTCGAAGCGCCGGAACACGCCGAGGATCTCGTGCAGCTCGTCGCCCGGCTTCGGCAGCTCCGGACGGCGCGCGCCGCGCCGTTCGAGGTAGGCCGCGATCAGCTGCTCGCGCGAACCGAAGTGCTTGTACAGCGTGCGCTTGCTGATGCCCGCTTCGAGCACCACGGCGTCGACGCCGATGCTCTGGATGCCGTGCGCGTAGAACAGGCGGTCGGCCGCATCGAGGATGCGCTCGTGCATCGACGCGGGCTGCGCGCTGGCGTGCGCCGTGCTCACCGCCTGGTCTGCCTGGGTGGTGCGGCCATCCGGTGCGGCCCTCACGTGGCCGCGAAGCGCAGGTGGCTCGAGCGGTGCAGCGCGAAGCCGATCTGCACGATGCCGGCCGCCAGCCCGGTGGCCACGCCGACGTGCACGGCGGTGGTGTACGAGCCGAGCAGGTCGTACAGCACGCCGCCGCCGAAGGCGCCGACGAAGCTGCCGATCTGGTGGCTGACGAACGCGACGCCGCCCAGCATGGCCTGCCAGCGCAGCCCGAACACGTCGGTGATCCAGCCCGCCACCAGCGGCCCGACGCCGAGCCACAGGAAGCCCATGATGGCCGCGAACACCAGCGTGCCGGCTGGCGTCGGCGCCGTTGCGAAGTACCACCACAGCGCGAGCGAGCGCAGGAAGTAGATCAGGCCCAGCAGCACCAGCTTGTTCCAGCGCCCGCCGGCCCACCCGAAGAACAGGCTGCCCAGCACGTTGAAGCCGCCGATCACGCCCAGCGCCTGCGCGCTCAGCATCGGATCCATGCCGCAGATCTGCAGGTACGACGGCAGGTGCGTGGTCAGGAAGATCAGCTGCATGCCGCACACGAAGTACGCCGCCGTCAGGATGATGAACGGCACGTGCTTCATCGCCACGCCGAGCGCGGCCCCCGCGCTCTGGTCGAGATGGCCCGGCGACGGCGGCAGCGGCACGCTATCGACCTTGCCGGCGTACCACGCGGCCGGCAGCATCGCCAGCGCGATCACCACGAAGCCCCACAGGCCGACGCGCCAGCCGTAGGCCTGGTTGAGCGCCTGGCCGATCGGCGCCGACAGCAGCGCGCCCAGCGAGCCGGCGGCCGACACCGCGCCCAGCACCGCGCTGCGCATGGCCACGCTGACCGGCCGCGCCGCGGTCGCCATGGCGAGCGCCGGGCCCGTAAAGGCCATCGACATGCCGATCGCGAGGCCCGCGCCGAGCACGACGCCGAGCAGGCCGTGCGACGTGGCCAGCAGCACCAGCCCGATCAGGTACAGCAGCGAGCCGCCGAGCATCAACGGCCGGAAGCCCCAGCGCACCGCCCATGCACCGGCCAACGGCTGCAACACGCCCCACACCAGGTTCTGCATCGCGATGGCGAGCGTGAAGTCGGACACCGAGATGCCGATGTCCTTGGTGAGTGCGGGCATGAACAGACCCAGGCTCTGGCGCAGCCCCATCGCCAGGCTCAGCATCAACGAGGCGCCGACCAGGATCGGCAGCGCGGGCTTCAGGGCTTGCAGCTTCGACGGCACACGGGCTCCTCGGGTGAGGCGCCACGCTACCCGAAGCGAGGCACGAAGTAAACAGATCTGTTTACACCTGCAGGGTTGTGTCCGGGTCGTCCCCCGACGGGGGCGCTTGAAGCGATGCGCCGTGGCACCATCTGGACGCGATGTTCGCCATCTGGCTCAGTGCGCTGCTGCATCTGTACATCGGCTGGCGCATCGCGGCCGACCTGCCGACCGCTGCGGCCGCCGCTTTCGTCGCCGCGCTGGCGGCCTCGGCGGTGCTGATCCCGCTGGCGTTCTTCGGGCGTCGCTCGCGCAACCGCGTCACCGCCGATCGGGCGTCGTGGGCCGGCATGCTGGCGCTCGGTCTGTTCTCCACCTTGCTGGTGCTGACGCTGCTGCGCGACGTGCTGCTGCTCCTGGCCTGGCCGTTCGGCGTCGCGTCGCTCGCTGCGTGGAGCGCGCAGGCGGTGCCGCTGCTGGCGCTGGCGATCGTGGCGATCGGCTTCGTCAACGCGCGCCGCACCGCGCGCGTGCGCGAGGTGGAGGTGCCGGTGAGCGGGCTGCCGCCGGGGCTGCAAGGCTTCACCATCGCGCAGATCAGCGACGTTCACGTCGGGCCCACCATCAAGGGGCCGTACCTGCGGCGCATCGTCGAGGCGGTCAATGCGCTGAGCCCCGATGCGGTGGCGGTGACCGGCGACCTGGTCGACGGCCGCGTGCGCGACCTCGCGCTGCACGTGGCGCCGCTGGCTGCGCTGCGCTCGCGCCACGGGACGTTCTTCGTCACCGGCAACCACGAGTACTACAGCGGCGCCGACGAGTGGATCGCCGAACTCAGGCGCCTGGGCGTGCAGGTGCTGCTCAACGAGCACGTGGTGCTGCGCCACGAGGGCGCGCACATCGTGATGGCCGGCGTGTCCGACACCAGCGCGCACCACTTCGACCCCCAGCATCGCAGCGATCCGCAGCGCGCGATCGACGGCGCGCCGCGCGACGCCGGCCTGCGCGTGCTGCTGGCGCACCAGCCGCGCAGCGCCGAGGCGGCCGCGCAGGCGGGCTTCGACGTGCAGCTGTCGGGCCATACGCACGGCGGCCAGTACTGGCCGTGGAACCTGTTCGTGCAACTGCAGCAGCCCTACACCGCCGGGCTGCATCGGCTCAAGCAGCTGTGGATCTACACCAGCCGCGGCACCGGCTACTGGGGGCCGCCGCTGCGCTTCGGGGCGCCGTCGGAGATCACGCGCTTGCGCTTCGTCGGCACCGCCTGAGGCTCAGGTGCCCGACGGCAGCGGCTGGCCCTGGCACGCCGGCGGCACCTGGCTCGGCCGCAGGTCGGGGCCGCCGGCACACGTCCACTCGATGTGGCCCTTGCCCGATTCGGACGGCGTGAACAGCAGCGTGCCGCGCGGCGTGGTGACTGTCAGCACCATCTGATCGGTGTCGAGCGACAGCTCGCCCCCGCCGGGCAGGTACTCGGGGATGCTGGCTTCCTTCAGCGACTCGGGCACGCGTTCGTGGCGCAGGTAGAACGCACCGAGCGCATCGCGCGCGGCCTGCGTCTGCAGCACCACCTCGGCCAGCTGCGCGCGCGTCTTGAAGTCGTTGTACGCGGGGAGCGCGACCGCCGCCAGCACGCCGATGAAGTAGATCAGGATCAACAGCCCGAAGCTGCCGCCGAGCCGCCCTGCATACGGCACGAACGCGGCCATCAGATAGGCCAGCTTGTGGCGACTCGGCAGCGGCGTGTCGCGATCGACGACCCGCCACACGCGCTTGGTGAGCCACGGGTAGGCCGCCGTCAGTTCGTGGAACGACATCCAGAAGCCCGAGCTCTGCTTCGCCTGCTCGAGGTAGGCCTTGACATCGAACTGCTGCCAGCCGCGCCCACCGGCGGCCAGCGCCGCCATCGCGCGCGCCGCGTGGTCCGGCGAACTGCTGCACGCCAGGCCGTGGCGATCGCAGGTGCTCTCGCGCGCACGCGAGTACGCCGCGCCGACCAGGGGCAGCCACAACACCGGCCAGCGCACGAACTGCCAGCTCAGGTGCTTCATGCGCAGATGGCCGAGCTCGTGCCCGAGGTAGAAGCGCACGCCGTCGGGGTGCTCACTCATCGCCTCGACCACGTCGGACAGCAGCACCACGTACTGCGTGCGCAGGAACTTGGTGGCGAACGCGTTGAGGCCGCCGTTGCCGTTCATCACGTAGGCCTGCGGCAACGGGCTCACCTTCAGCTGCTCGCAGCACGCGACGAACTGCGCGTGCAGGTCCGGAAACTGCGCCGGCGACAGCGCAACGCCGTTGCCCTTGATGTGCGCGATCAGCGTCGAATGGGCGAACAGGTAGACCAGATAGCCCAGCAGCAGCGCCAGCAGCGCGCCGCCGAAGGTGCCGATCACCAGCAGCAGCCAGATCAGCAAGCCGATCAGCAGCGTGAACACCCCCAACACCCGCTCGCGTGGATAGACCAGGTCATTCACGTCGCCCTCCCGTCTTCGGTGTCGCACGACGTGGCATCGTCGCGCGCGGCCGCCATGGTGCCACCGCGCGTGCGCGCCCTGAGCCGGGTTAGCCCTCTGTGCGGTGCGCTGGTCCGGCGCACGAAAAAGCCGGCCCGCGGGCCGGCTCGACGGCGCGCGAACGCGCGCCGGGTTTCGTCGATGCGCTTACCAGTCCATGCCGTAGTAGTTGTAGACGCGGCGCCCGTAGTCGGGCGTGTAGTCCGGCTCGTCGGACTCGGCGTAGCGCGGCGCCTGTTCGAGCTTCTTTTTGTCCAGCGGCACGACGTAGCCTTCCTTCTGGGTGTCGTACTTCAGCATGTTCCACGGCAGCGGGTAGCGATCGGTGCCCATGCCGAGGAAGCCGCCGAACTCGAGCACTGCGTAGCGGATCTGGCCCGACAGCTTGTCGATCATCAGGTCGTCGACCGTGCCCAGCTTGTCGCCGGACGGGTTGTACACCGTGGTGCCTTCGACCTTGTCCGACGAGATGATGTCGGTGCCGGTGCTGGTGGTGGTGGATGTCATCGAAGAACCTCCTAGAAGTGGTCTCGGGGCACTGCGCGAGAAGCGCGCCCCGTACGAGCAGTTATCCGCTTCGTCTCTCGCACCGGCGATCGGAGCGCGGAGCGGTGCGCTGTAGGACAACGCGCCGACACGCGCAGCGTATGCGCACTGCCCGCGGGTCGGCGCGATCCCGACGCGATGCGTTGCGCGAGGGTTCGACGCGTGCGCGCGCGGCTACGGCGCGCGCAGCGCCGCGCTCAGGTCGCCCATCGGGGGCATGCCATTGGCCTTGAGCGCGTCGTCGCGCAGCTGCACGCCGGGCAGCGGATCGAGGTTCCAGCGCCGCGTGATGAAGCGCAGGATCGAGCCGGTGTCGTATGGCGTCTTGTCGACGAACCCCGGCTTGGCCAGCGGCGACACGATGATGGCCGGAATGCGCGTGCCGGGCCCCCAGCGGTCGCCCTTGGGCACGCGCGCGTGGTCCCACGAGCCGCCGTTCTCGTCGTAGGTGACGACGATCAGCATCTTCGGCCACTGCGGGCTCTTCTGCAGCCGCTCGACCACCTCGGCGATGTGCGCATCGCCGTCGCTCATGTTGGCGTATCCCGGATGCTGATTCAGGTTGCCCTGCGGCTTGTAGAAGGTCACCTGCGGCAGCCGGCCGGCATCGGCGTCGGCAAAGAAGCGCGCCTCGAAGTCCAGCAGGTGCGCGCCGCGCCGATCCTGGTGGCGCTGCGGATCGAAGTTGGCAAAGTAGTTGAACGGCTGGTGGTGCGGCTGGAAGTTCTCCTTGCCGCGGTAGATCACGCTGCGCGCCGCCGGCGTGCCGCCGCTCGCCTTGGCCCAGGCGCCGCTGTACCAGGCCCAGGTCACGCCCTTGGCGTCGAGCCGGTCGCCGATGGTGGCCATCGTCTGCGGCACCAGCGTGGTCGGCGTCGCGGGATCGGCGTAGCGCGTGTCGCCCTCGGCCGCCGGCGCATTGCCGCTCGGCTGGTACGCCGGCTGCATCGTGTTGATCGTGTAGGCCGAGCCGTCGGGCTCCTTCGGCGTCAACGCGCCGTCCTGCTTGTAGCGCGGCGCACCGGACAGCGCGGAGGTCGGCATGTTGGCGGCCGGCGTCAGGCGCACGAAGCGACCGCGCGCGTCGAGCTCGACGTCGCTGATCAGGCTCTTGCTCGGCGAGGCGTCGACATTGGGCACCACCGGCACGCAAGCGCAGATCAGGTATTGGTGGTTCAGGTACGAGCCGCCGAACGCGCCCATGAAGAAGTTGTCGGCCAGCGTGTACTGCCGGGCGAGTTGCCACAGCTTCATGCTGCTGCCGTCGTAATAGCCCATCGCCAGGCCGCCGGCGTCGGAGTAGGCGGCAAAGCGGTCGTTGCTGCCGTCGCCGATCTGCATGAGGTTGTTGTAGTAGCGGTGCACCAGGTCGCGCGTGGCGATCGCCTGCGACACCACGACGGCGCTGCCGTTCAGCCCCGCCGGGTCGTCGATGCGAAACGGCTGGTTCGGCATGCCGGCGCTCTGCGCTTGCGTCAGCGTCACCGGCTGGCCGTTGGCGGTGAGCCCGCCCCACGCCGGCGGCAGCGTCGGCAGCACCGCGCCGTCGAAGTCCTTCTGCGGCACGTAGGCGCCCTGAGCGCTCGGGTTCAGGCCCGGTATGCCGTTGGCGCCGGGGAACAGCCCGTACAGCGTGTCGAACGCGCGGTTCTCGGCGTAGATCACCACCAGCGTGTCGATCGCCTTGACCGCATCGTTGCTGCGCTCGCCGCCCGGTGGCGCGGCGCACGCCACCAGCATCGCGGCGACGCTCGCGACGGCGACGCGCCGCAGGGAAAAGGTGGGGGCTCGCGCTGCGCTGTCACTCATGTGGCATCTGGGAAGAGTGGAAAGGATGCGGGCGCGCGTGCCTCGCTGCATCCGTGCGCCCGCGCGTCTGTACCGCTGTGGCTGCAGTTTATCGCGCCGCCCTTGCCCGCCGCAGGCCTTTCAACGACAGTGCGTCGCGTCGCAACGCGGAGCCCGCCGATGCTGTCGATCCAGCAACTCACCCACGTCTATCCCAACGGCACGCGCGCGCTCGACGGCGTGACGCTGGAGATCCCGCGCGGCATGTTCGGCCTGCTCGGGCCCAACGGCGCCGGCAAGTCGTCGCTGATGCGTTGCCTGGCGACGCTGCAGATCCCGAGCTCCGGCTCGATGCGCTTCGGCGACATCGACATCCGCACGCAGCCGGCGGCACTGCGCGAGACGCTGGGCTATCTGCCGCAGGACTTCGGCGTCTATCCCCGGGTGTCGGCCCTGGCGATGCTCGACCATCTGGCGGTGCTCAAGGGCGTGGCGCGGCGCGGCGAGCGGCGCGAAACGGTGGATGCGCTGCTGCAGCAGGTCAATCTGTGGGACGTGCGCCGACGAGCGATCGCCGGTTTCTCCGGCGGCATGCGCCAGCGCTTCGGCATCGCGCAGGCGCTGATCGGCAACCCGCAGTTGATCATCGTCGACGAGCCGACCGCAGGGCTCGACCCCGAGGAGCGCAACCGCTTCAACAACTTGCTGGCCGAGGTGGGCGAGAGCCGCGTCGTGATCCTGTCGACGCACATCGTCGACGACGTCACCGACCTGTGCTCGCGCATGGCGATCCTGGTGGCCGGCCGCATCGTCGCCCACGACAAGCCGGCGGCGCTGATCGGCGCGCTCGCCGGACGCGTCTTCAGCCTCGAGGTCGACAAGGCGGAGCTGCCCGCGCTGCACAAACAGTTCGAGATCATCTCGACGCGCCTGAGTGGCGGGCGCACGCAGATCCACGTGCTGTCCGACGTGCGGCCCGATCCGCGCTTCGAGCCCGTGGCCGCCGGCCTGGAAGACGTGTACTTCGCGACGCTGAGCCGCGAGCGCGCGGCGACCGCCGCTTCACCCGTGGCCATCGCAGCCTGAAGCGCGCGCCATGCCATGCTGAGACACATCGCCGCCTTTGAATGGCGCTACCAGATCAAGAGCCCGGTGTTCTGGGTCGGCTGCCTGATCTTCTTTCTGCTCACCTTCGGCGCGGTCACCTCCGACCAGATCCAGATCGGCAGCCGCGGCAACGTGCACCTCAACGCGCCGTTTGCGATCCTTCAGTTGACGTCGATCATGAGCCTGTTCACCGGCTTCATCGTCGTCGCGATGGTGGCCGGCGTCGTAATCCGCGACGACGAGACCGGCTTCGCGCCGATCCTGCGCTCCACCCGCATCGGCAAATGGGACTACCTCGTGGGCCGCTTCGCCGGCGCGGTGGCCGCCGCACTGCTGGTGATGGCGGTGGTCCCGCTGGCCATCGGCGTGGGCGTGCTGATGCCGTGGCAGGACCCGGAGAAGATCGGGCCGTTTCGACTGTCGGACTACCTGACGGTGCTGTTTGGCTTCGCCCTGCCGACGTTGCTGATCAGCGCGGCGGTGTACTTTGCGCTGGCCACCGCCACACGCTCGCTGATGTGGACCTACATCGGTGCCACCGCGATGGTGGTGCTGTACATCGTGATGCGTGCGCTGCTGCGCGATGCGCGCTTCGATGGCGTGACCTCGCTGCTCGACCCGTACGGACAATCGGCGATCGCGGTGGCCACACGCTACTGGACGGCGGCAGAGCGCAACACGCAACTGCCCGAGCTGAGCGGCGTGGTGCTGACCAATCGCCTGCTGTGGAGCGGCGTCGCCCTCGCGCTGTTCTTGTTCACGGCCTGGCGCTTCAGTTTTGCGCAGGTGCCGGGCAGTGCCGGTGCAGCCGCGCCAGCCGACGACGAACCGCGGCCGCCGCGCCGGGATGCCGCCGCCGCGTTGCCCGCCCCGCGCAGCGACGCCGCAACGCGGCGCGCTCAAGCGTGGGCACTGGCCAAGTTCGACATGGCGTTCGTCTTCAGGAGCCCGGCATTCGTCGTGCTGCTGCTGATCGGGCTCATCAACGCCGGTGCCGGCTGCTGGTTCGCGGGCGAACTGTATGGCAGTCCTTCGTACCCGGTGACGCGGCTGATGGTCGACGCGCTGAACGGTGCGTTCACGATCATGCCGATCCTGATCGCCATCTACTACGGCGGCGAGCTCGTCTGGCGCGACCGCGAGCGCCGCATGCACGAGATCGTCGACGCCACCGCGGCGCCCGACTGGGCGCACCTGTTGCCGAAGATCTTCGCCATCACGCTGGTGCTGTTGGCCACCAATGTCGTGGCCGCGCTCACCGCCGCAGCCGTGCAAGGGCTCAAGGGCTATGGCGCGATCGATGCCGCGGCCTATGCGCTGTGGTTCGTGCTGCCCACCACGGTGGCCGCGCTGCTGATGGCGGTCTTGAGTGTGTTCGTGCAGGTGCTGGTGCCGCAAAAGTTCATCGGCTGGGCGCTGATGCTGCTGCAGCTGGTGGCCGCCATCGCGCTCGCCTCGGCGGGCTTCGAGCACAACCTGTACAACTATGCCGGCACACCGCCGGTGCCGCTGTCGGACATGAACCGGCTCGGCCATTTCTGGATCGGTGCCTGGTGGTTCCTGGCCTACTGGAGCGCGTTCGCCACCCTGCTGACGGCGCTGGCGTACGCGCTGTGGCGACGCGGCGCGACGACTGCGCTGCGGCCACGGCTGAAGCAGTTGAAGCAGCGCCTGCGCGGCCCGGCCCTCGCGCTGCTGGCGCTGGCTGCGGTGGCGTGGATCGGGCTCGGCGCATGGATCTACATCAACACCAACGTGATCAACCGCTACGTCACCGCGCCACAGCGCGAGCGCAGCGCGGCCGAGGCCGAGAAGACGCTGCTGGCATTCGAAAAGCTGCCGCACCCGCGCATCACCGCGGTCAAGATCGACGTGCAGCTGTATCCGCGCGAGACGCGCGCCGTGACGAGCGGCCGCTACACGATCGACAACCCGCGCGGCGTGCCGATCACCGACGTGCACGTGCAATGGGGCGAGCGCACGGAGCTCAACGCCTTCGAGCTCGCTGGCGCGACGCTGAAGCAGGAGTGGCCGCTGTACCACTACCGCATCTACACGCTGGCCACGCCGCTGCAACCGGGCGAATCGCGCGACCTGGCGTTTCGCACCACGCTCGAGGAGCGCGGCTTCAGCAACGGCGCGCCACTGACGCGCGTGGTCGAGAACGGCAGCTTCATCGACAACTCCGAGATCGCGCCGGGATTCGGTCCGCAGCGCGACGCGTTCCTGAAGGACCGCGCCAAGCGGCGAAAGCACGGCCTGCCGCCCGATCTGCGACCACCGAAGCTCGAGGACGACAGCGCACGCGCGTTCAGCGCCTTTCGCCACGACAGCGACTTCGTTCGCGCCGACATCACGGTGACCACCGACGCCGACCAGACGCCGATCGCACCCGGGCAGACGGTGAGCGACCAGGTCGCCGACGGCCGCCGTACCGTGCACTTCGTGTCCGACGCGCCGATCGACAACTTCTATTCGATCCAGTCGGCGCGCTATGCGATCGAACGCGACGTCTGGCACGGCCCGCAGGGCGACGTGGCGCTCGCGGTGTACTTCCACCCCGCGCATCCGTACAACGTGACGCGCATGCTGGAGGCGATGAAGCTGTCGCTGCAATTGTTCAGCGAGCGCTTCAGCCCGTTTCAGTTCAAGCAGGCGCGCATCCTCGAGTTTCCGGCTTACGCCAACTTCGCGCAGAGCTTCGCCAACACGATTCCCTACTCCGAGGCGATCGGCTTCATCGCGCACCCCAGCGACCCCAGCAAGATCGACATGGTGACCTATGTCACCGCCCACGAGATCGGCCACCAATGGTGGGGCCACCAGCTGGTGCCGAGCGACCAGCAAGGCGCGACGATGTTGATCGAGACCTTCGCGCAGTACTCGGCGCTGCTGGTGATGGAGAAGATGTACGGCCGCGACCAGATCCGGCGCTTTCTGAAGTACGAACTCGACCGCTACCTGCGCGCTCGCGGCGGCGAGGTGGTCGAGGAGCTGCCGCTGGCGCGCGTCGAGGATCAGCCCTACATCCACTACCAGAAAGGGTCGTTGGCGATGTACTGGTTGAAGGAGGTGGTGGGCGAAGCGGTGGTCGACCGCGCGCTGGCCGAGTTCCTGCAGCAATACGCGTTCAAGGTGCCGCCGTATCCGAACACCAAGGACTTTCTCGCCATCCTGCGCGCCGAGGCGGGCCCGCAGCACGATGCGCTGATCACCGACCTGTTCGAGA
>Ga0068860_100001387_pt1 | contig 26293 bp, 22 predicted proteins | sample KBSSwiS32_FD_66597 | JGI IMG/M metagenome (GOLD analysis project Ga0068860, IMG submission 66597) | Switchgrass rhizosphere microbial communities from Kellogg Biological Station, Michigan, USA - KBS Switchgrass S3-2 | ecosystem: Host-associated > Plants > Roots > Rhizosphere > Soil ...
GGGATCAGTCTGAAGCGGTCATCTGCCGCATTGGGGGACCTTCCGCTTGTGGCCGGGACGGTGAGTTCGTGAGCGCGCCAGGAAGTTGACTCTTGACGCGTGGGTCTGGGCCCGCCAAGGTCAGCTGTCGGCGAAAACAGCAAACTCACCGTCCCGGCCACAAGCAGTCGGTGGCAGTTCACACTGAAAGCCGACGGTGGAGCACTAGGACAGGCCTCTCGCCATGGTGGCTGGCATCGCGCGACCGACGATGCGCACATCGTCGTTGTGTGGAACCCTGAGGCGTGGTTGTTATGCCTCGGTTTCGCGCTGTGTGGGTATGAGTGAACCCAAGTAGCTCGCGACCGCTGGCCATGCCATCAGTTGGCGCAGAGTGGCGGCCTCGCGCAGCCGCGAGACCCGATCGGCATCCTTCTCCACGAAGATGAAGCGCTCGCATGCGGACTCGAGGATGTCGAGGTGCACCGGTTCGTTGGGGTGCAGGCACACGAACACCAGTTTGCCCGACGCGCGCAGCCGCCTGAAGAAGTCGAGCATGAAGCCGATGTAGCCGTCCTGCGTGTTGAACTGCGGTTCATCGAACAAGTGGACCACCGGCCCAGGCGCGCGGACGGCCTCGAGCAGGAACGCAGGCCGCGTGCGGCGAAAGCGCCGCAGCTGGTACGACTGGTGGTAGTGCAGCGCCAGCCGGTCGCGGTGGTCGTAGCGCACGCGGTGGATGTCCTGCCCGGCCACCAGCACGCGCCCTTCGCTGGGCGCGTTGCCGCCGGTGATCAGCTCGAAAAGCGTGGTCTTGCCGGTGCCGTTGGCGCCCAGCACGCCGACGACGGCGGGACCCTCGACCACCAGGTCGGCGCGCAGTTCGAAGGTGGTCTGCGCGCGGGGCCAGCCGCGCCGGTAGCGCTTGACCAGTCCTTGCACTTGCAGCAGCGGCGTGCCCACTTAGATGCCCAGCCAGCGGCGCCGCAGCGCGCCGTCCTGCCGCATCGCCGACGCGTCGCACTCGTGAACGATGCGCCCGCCTTGCATCACGCTCACGCGGTCGGCCACGTCGAGTGCGCAGGCCACGTTCTGGTCGACCAGCACCACGCCGACCCCTTCGCCGCGCAGGCGCTCCACGGCCCGCATCACGTCCTGCACCACCTTCGGCGCGAGGCCCTGGCTCGGTTCGTCGAGCAGCACCAGTCCGGGTGCGCCCATCAGCGCGCGCGAGATCGCCACCATCTGCAACTCCCCACCGGATAGGTTCTCGCACTCGCGCGGCATCAGGTATTCGAGCGCCGAGAAGAGGGTCAAGCATTCGCCGAGCGACCAGGCGCGAAAGCGCGTCTTCTTGCGTGCGATCTCGAGGTTGCGCGCCACGGTCAGCGTCGGGAACACGCGCCGGTCGTCAGGCACCCAGCCGACGCCGCGCGCAGCGATGCGGTGCGTGGGCTCGCGCGTGATCGGATGCCCGTCGAAGTGCACCGTGCCGCGGCGCGGCGGCGTGAGCCCGAGGATTGAGCGCAGCGTGGTGGTCTTGCCGGCGCCGTTGGGGCCAAGCAGCGCAACCACTTCGCCCGGCCACACGTGCAGCGACGGGCCGAACAGCACCTGTGTCTCGCCGTAAAAGGTCGAGATCGCGTCGACCGACAGCAGCGGTGCCGTGCGGGCTTGCACTGCGGCGCTCACGCGGCGAGGCCTCCCAGGCTGGAACGCTGCACCCAGGGGTTGGCGCGCAGCGCGCTGGGCGTGCCTTCGGCGATCACCTGGCCCCAATGGACCACCGACACGCGATCGGCCAGGCCGAACAGAAAGTGCATGTCGTGCTCGATGATCACGATCGTCAGTTCGCGCTTCAGCGATGCCACCAGGTCGGCGAGCCGCGCCGTGCCTTCGGCGCCGAGTCCTGCCGTCGGCTCGTCGAGAAAGAGCAGCTTCGGCTTCGCCGCCAGCGCCACGCCGATCTCCAGCGCTCGGCGGTCGCCATACGACAGGCTGCGCGACGGCACCTGCTCCTTGCCGGCGAGCCCCACGCGCTGCAGGATGGCCGCCGCCTCGTCGTAGGCCGCACCGTGGCGCGCCAGGTCGCGCCACATCGACCAACCGCGCACGCGCACGGCAGGCAAGGCGATCACCACGTTGTCGATGGCGGCGTACTCGTCGAACAGGTTCATGATCTGGAACGAACGCGAGATGCCGCGCCGCGCCACCGCGCGCGGCGACAGGCCCGTGATGTCCTCGCCATCGAACGTGACCTGGCCGCGGTCGGGGCGGTAACGGCCGGTCAGCACGTTGAAGCAGGTGGTCTTGCCGGCGCCGTTGGGGCCCATGATGCCGTGCAGCTCGCCGCGCGCGATGCTGAGCGAGATGTCCTCCAGCACCACCTGGCGGCCGAAGCGCTTGTGCAAATGACGGGCTTCGAACAGGGCCATTGCTCAGGCTCCGCCGTTGTTCGCGACGTGCCGAGCGGCGCCGTGCATGGCGGCACGCGTCCGTCGACGCTGGCGCCATGCACGCCAGGCGCCCGCCACGCCCTCGGGCTGGAACAGCACCATCGCCATGAACAGGAGGCCGTACCACAGCAGCCAGGTCTCGGTGTAGGCGCCCAGCAGGTCGCGCGCCAGGATGAACACCGCGGCGCCGATCACCGGCCCCCAGAAGCTGACCAGCCCGCCGCCGATCAGCACCATCATCACGACGAAGCCGGAGTTGTGCAGGCTCATCACGTTGGGATAGGCAGAGTTCTGCGCCATCGCGAACAGCGCGCCGGCCAGGCCTGACAACGCGGCCGACAGCACGAACGCCGACCATTTGTAGAGCCACACGTTGTAGCCGACGAAGGCGGCGCGCATCTCGTTCTGCTTGATGGCGCGCAGCACGCGACCCCACGGCGAATGCACCAGCCGCCACAGGAACAGCACGACCGCCGCGAACATCCCCAGCGCGAAGTAGTAGAAGGCGTCGTTCGACACCAACGACCACTCGAAACCACCGAGCCGCAACGGTGGCCGCGCGATCTTCAGTAGGCCGTCTTCGCCGCCGGTCACGGTGTGCCACTTGATCGCGATGAACCACATCACCTGGCCGAACGCGATCGTGAGCAGCGCGTAGTAGATGCCACGCCGGTGCGAAATGAAGGCCGCCACCACCGCGCCCGCCAGCGCGGCACACAAGATGGCGCCAGCCAGACCGCCGAGCAGCTCGGCGCCGGCGCGTTGCTGCAGCAGCCCGAATGCATACGCACCGACGCCGAAGTACGCACCGTGGCCGAACGACGGCATGCCACCGTGCCCGAGCAACAGGTTGTGCGCCAGCGCGAAGGTCATCCAGATCACGATCTCGATCGCGAGGTACTGGTACAGCCCCACGGCGCGCAGCCAGAGCGGCGCGCTGGCCAGCACCGCCAGCAGGCCGAGCATCGGTGCGGTGACGACGGGTGCGGTGGGCGGCGAATGCGGCATGCAGGTGCAACCGCCGCCGCTGGAATGCGGCAGCTCGTGATGAGAATGTCTGTTCTCATCTTGCGCGTGTCAAGCACGTTTGTTCTAATCGCCTTGCCATGACCGCACCCGCCACGTTCCAGGAGTTCGCCGACGCGGTGAGCGCCGCGGCGCCCAAGCTGTCGCCGCAGCAGCGCTTGATCGCGCAGCACGTGCTCGAGCACCCGGACGATCTCGCGCTCGGCACGGCGGCCACCGTCGCCGAGGCCGCCGGTGTGCAGCCATCGGCGCTGGTGCGTTTTGCGAACGCGATGAATCTTTCGGGCTTCTCCGACCTGCAGCAGCTGTTCCGGCATCGCCTGCTGCAGCAGGCCGGCACCTACCGCGAGCGCATTAGCGCGATGAAGCCGGCGCGGGCGGCGCGCAATGGAACGGCGCGCCTGCTGCAGACCGCGGTCGAACAGGGCGTGGCGGAGCTGCACCAGCTCGAGCGCTCGGTGACCGACGAGGCGCTGCAGCAGGCCGGGCGGCTGCTCAGCGCGGCACGCCGCGCGCACGTGCTGGCCCAGCGGCGCGCCTTTCCGGTGGTCACCTACCTCGCCTATGCACTCGGCCAGCTCAACCTGCGCGTGCAGCTGCACGACGGCGTGGGCGGCATGCTCGGCGACTCGGTGCGCCAGATCGATCGCGGCGAGGTGCTGCTGGTCACCAGCTTCAAGAACTACTCGCCCGAGGTGATCGAGGCCGCCACCGCGGCGAAGGCGCGCGGCGTGCAGGTGATCGCAGTGACCGACCATGCGTTGTCGCCGCTCAAGCCGGCGGCCAGCGTGTGCCTGCTGATCGGCTCGGGCACGCCGTCGCAGGTGCGCTCGCTGGTGGCACCGATGTGCCTGGCACAGGCCCTGGTGATCTGCACCGGCCAGTGCCTGGTGCAACCCAAGACCCGGCGGAGGCCGCGTTGACTCGCGAACGGATCGATCTCGATGTCGTGTGCATCGGCCGCGCTGCGGTCGATCTGTACGGCGAGCAGATCGGCGGCCGGCTCGAAGACATGCGCAGCTTCGCCAAGTACGTCGGCGGATCACCGACCAACACGGCGATCGGCGGCGCGCGCCTGGGGCTGCGCACCGGCGTGATCAGCCGCGTGGGCGACGAGCACAACGGCCGCTTCGTGCGCGAGACCTTGCAGCGCGAGGGCGTCGACGTCACCTGCCTGCGCACCGACCCGACGCGGCTCACCGCGCTGGTGTTCCTGGGCATCCGCGATCCGGACACTTTCCCGCTGGTGTTCTACCGCGAGCGCTGCGCCGACATGGGCTTGAGCGTCGACGACATCGACGAACGCTACCTCGCGCGCGCCAAGGCGGTGCTGATCAGCGGCACGCACCTGTCGCACCCCGACACCCGTGCCGCCTGCATCCGCGCGATGAAGCTGGCGCGCCAACTCGGCAAGCGCGTCGTGCTCGACATCGACTACCGGCCGGTGCTGTGGGGCCTGACGGCGCCGGGGCTGGGCGAGCAGCGCTTCGTGTCGTCGGGTCGCGTGACCGAGCAGCTGCAGGCCGTGCTGCCCGATTGCGACCTGATCGTCGGCACCGAAGAGGAGATCCACATCGCCGGTGGCAGCACCGACCACCGCAGCGCGCTGCTGGGCATCCGTGCGGTCAGCGCGGCGCTGATCGTGATGAAGCGCGGCCCGATGGGCTGCGTGGCGTTCGACGGCGCGATCCCGAGCGATCTCGAGCGCGGTCTCCGCGGCCCGGGCTTTCCGGTCGAGGTGTTCAACGTGCTGGGGGCCGGTGACGCGTTCATGGCGGGGTTGCTGCGCGGCTGGGTGCGCGACGAGCCACTGCCGCACGCGCTGCGCTACGCCAATGCCTGCGGCGCGATCGTCGTGTCGCGCCATGGTTGCGCGCCGGCGATGCCCACGTGGGCGGAGTTGCAGTTCTTCTTCGAGCGCAAGCAGAGCGTCGCGCGGCTGCGCGAGGACGAGGAACTCGAGCACGTGCACCGCGCGACCACGCGGCGCGCGACCCCGGATGCGCTGGCGGTGCTGGCGTTCGATCACCGCAGCCAGCTCGAGGAATGTGCCGAGCGCTTCGGCGCCGACGTCGGCCGCATCGCGCACTTCAAGTCGTTGGTGGCGGAGGCCGCACAACAAGGCTACGCGGCGGAGCAAGAGCGCGAAGGCCAATGCGGCGCGCAGTTCCCTGAGCCTGGGGTGATCGTGGACGCCCGCTACGGCATGCCGGTACTGCACCGCCTGGCAGGGCAGGGCCTGTGGATCGCGCGGCCGGTCGAAGAGCCGGGATCGAGGCCGCTGCGTTTCGAGGCCGGCACCAACGTCGGCCAAGAGCTGACGGAGTGGCCAAGCGAGTTGATCGTCAAGTGCCTGGTGTTGCACCACCCCGACGACGAAGCGACCCTAGCGCTCCGACAGACGCAGGCGTTGCGCGACCTGCATCGCGCATGCCAACGCAGCGGCCACGAACTGCTGATCGAGGTGATCCCGCCGCGCCAGATGGCGCAAGACGAGCTGACTGTCGCGCGCGCGGTGTCGCAGCTGTACGGCGCAGGGGTGAAGCCGGAGTGGTGGAAGTTGCCGCCGCTGACCACCGCTGGGTGGTGTGAACTGGCTCAGACCATTGGACGCCACGACGCCTGGTGCCGCGGCGTGCTGGTGCTCGGCCTCGAGGCCAGCGAAGACGAGCTGTGGGATGCGTTTTGCGTGGCGGCGCGCCAACCGATCTGCAAGGGCTTCGCAGTCGGCCGCACGCTGTTCGCCGCGGCCGCGCAATCGTGGTTCGAGGGGCAGCTCGACGACGCTGGAGTCGTCGCCGATGTCGCCGCGCGCTACCAGCGGCTGATCCGCATGTGGCAGCAAGCACGCACGCTTCGGCGTGCAGGAGGCACGGCATGAGCCCGGTGATCGGTTTCGTCGGCCTCGGGATGATGGGCCACGGCATGGCGCGCAACCTGCTGCGCAGGGGCTATGCGCTGCGCTTCACCGTGCATCGCAACCGAACGAACCTGCACGACCTGTTGGCAGCGGGGGCGGTCGAGGTGCGCACCAGCGCCGAACTGGTGACGGGCGCCGAAGCGGTCATCCTGTGCGTGACCGGCTCGCCGCAGGTCGAGAGCATCGTGATCGGATCGAACGGCCTGCTGGAGGCCGCGCCGCCCGGGCTGCTGGTGATCGACACCTCCACCGCCGAGCCGGCATCGACCACACGGATCCGCGAGGCCTTTGCCGCCAAGGGCTGTGCCTACGTCGACGCGCCGCTGGCGCGCACGCCTAAGGAGGCCGAAGAGGGCCGGCTCAACACGATGGTGGGGGCGACCGACGCCGACTTCGCGCGCGCCAGGTCGATCCTGGCGGCGTTCTGCGAGAACGTGATTCACGTCGGTCCGCCGGGCCACGGCCACGTGCTCAAGCTGATCAACAACATGCTCGCGATGACCACGGCGGCCGCGATCGCCGAGGCGGTGGCCGCGGCGGCCAAGTCGGACCTGTCGCTGCACAAGCTGTTTGAGGTGATCTCGGCCGGCGGTGTCAACTCCGGCATCTTCCGGATGATGGTCGGGCCGATGCTCGACGGCGACCTGAGCGGCCTGAAGTTCGCGATCGCCAATGGGCAGAAGGACTTGCGGTACTTCACCCACCTGACCGAGACGCTGCCGACCACGTCACACCTGGCCGAGGCGGCGCACCAGAGCTTCGTGCAGGCCTCGAACCTCGGGTTCGGCGAGCGCTTCATCGCGTCGCTGTTCGAGGCCCAGGAGGCGCTCAACCGCGTGCAGATCGTTCCGCGCTGAAGGTAGGTCCACAGTGCCGGCCAAGGGATGCCGGCCACACCAGGAGACGACTCATGAAGACCGATTCCACCGCTGTCCCCGAGGTGCAACCCGAGCGACGTCGCTTCGTCAGCGCGATGGCCACCGCGCTGGCCGGAGGCGGCAGCTTCTTCGGCCCCTGGGCCCACACGCACGTGTGGTCGCAAAGCGCAGCGGCCAAGCCGCTGGTGATCGGCCTGACGATGGACGCCAGCGGCCAGTACGCGGCCAGCGGCGGCGAGGAGCGCCTGGGCGCGATGATGGCGATCAAGGAGTTCAACGACAAGGGCGGCGTGCTGGGCCGGCCGATCGAGGCGATCCACATGGACACCGAGACCACGCCGGCCACCGGCTCGCGCGTGGCCGAGCGCATGATCAACCGCAACGACGCGGCATTCCTGATCGGTGCGGTGCACTCGGGCGTCGCCAATGCGATCTCGCAGGTGACGCAGAAGTACGGCTGCATCTTTCTCAACACCAACTCGAGTTCGCCCACCGAGAGCGGCAAGGACTGCCACCGCACCAAGTTCGTCTGGGACGGCAGCGGTGCCAATTTCGCGCTGGCCACTGTGCGCAATGCGATCCAGGCCGCGGGCAAGGACTGGGTGCTGCTGACCAACGACTACGTGTGGGGTCACAACACCTCCAAAGCCACGCGCGCCATCCTCGAGGCCAATGGCGGCAAGGTGGTCGAGGAGCTGCTGGTGCCGCAGAACACGCGCGACTTCTCGGCCTACCTGCTGAAGCTGCAGCAACTCAAGCCGCACGCAGTGGCCACCGCAATCGGCGGCGACGACATCAAGGCGCTGCGCCAGCAGGTGGTGCAGCTCGGCCTGCAGAAGAAGGCCGCGTGGATCAACAACCAGCAGGACTGGCCCGACGTCTATGGCCTGGGGCCCGAGGCCATCTTCGGCGTGTTCGGCACGACCTGGTACTACCGGCTCGACCTGCCCGGCGTGAAGGAGTTCGTCGCCGCCTACCAGAAGCAGTACCCCGGCATGGCGATCTCGGTGCCCGGCAACGTCTATCACAACGGCTACATGGCCACGCGCGAGCTGCTGCGCTGCGTGCAGGAGGCCGGCACCACCAACAACATGGCGGTGATCAAGAAGCTCGAGGGCCGGCGCATGAGCGCGCGTGACCGCCTGCAGCACTTCGACGCCTTCATCGATCCGGTCACGCACCACTGCGAGCAGACGATCTACATGGCGACCTACAACGACGCGCCGGCCGAGAAGAACGATATCTTCAAGATCCTGACGCAGAGCGATCCGAAGGACGTGGTCGACCCCGACGCACCGAAGACCTGCAAGCTCGAGAGCTACGAGAGCACGCCGAGCTACGAGAGATGAGTGCGCCGCCGGCCGTCTGGCGGCCGCCCCCCGAGGGGGCACCTGACCCGATCGGGCAACCCGGATCGGGTTGGGCCCCTCGGCTTGACACCGCTGCCCCTGATCGCCTGCGGCGACCTGTCCCCACGGGGATTTTGCTGCGCGCAGTCGCAGGCCCAGTCGTACGATGAGCTTGCTGCCGCACCTGTTCAACGGGCTCACACTCGGGCTGCTGTTCGCGCTGGTCGCGCTCGGCTTCATGCTGATCGTGGGCGTGATGGAGACGATCAACCTCGCGCACGGCTCGTTGTTCGCGCTCGGCATGTACGCGGCGCTGGAGGTGGTGGCGCCGCGCCTGGGTTGGCTGCCGGAGCTGCAGGCGGGCTACGGGTCGCTGCCGGCCGGCACACGCTACGCGCTGGCGCTGTTCGTCGCGCCGCTGCTGGTGGGCCTGTTCGGCCTGCTGCTCGAGTTGTGCCTGCGCCGCACCTATGGGCGCGATCCGCTGTACGGTCTGCTGCTCACGTTCGGCGCGGCGCTGGTGATCGAAGAGGCGATCCGGCTGGTGTGGGGTTCCACCGAGAAGCAGCTGCCGCTGCCCGATGCACTGTCGGGCGCGGTGCTGCTCGGCGACCTGATCTATTCGCGCTACCGCCTGTTCGCCTGCGGCTTCGCAATGGTTGCGATCGGGGCGCTGTGGCTGTTCCTCGAGAAGACGCCGTACGGCGCGATCATCAAGGCCGGTGCGCACGACAGCGAAATGGTGCGCGCGCTCGGCATCAACCTGGCGCGGCTGCGCGCCGCGGTGTTCGCGCTCGGTGTCGCGCTGGCCGCGCTGGCTGGCGTGGTGATGGCGCCGATCTGGGGCATCCGGCCGCAGGTGGGGGTGGATGCGGTCGTGCCGGCGTTCCTGGTGATCGTGCTCGGCGGCGTCGGCTCGCTGTGGGGCGCGGTGGCGGCGGGGCTGATGGTCGGCATGGTGGTGGGCCTGTCGGGCGCGTTCGCCTCGGAGTGGTCGATGCTGTCGATGTACCTGCTGTTCATAGCCGTGATCACGTTTCGTGCGCGCGGGCTGTTCGGTCGCAAGAGCATTCTGGACAACTGAAATGAATGAACCCCCACGCTCACTTCGTTCGCTGCCCCCCGCGGGGGCGCGTCAGTGCCTTCGGGCGGCCGCGCGGAAATGACGTGAACATCTTCGAAGACAAGGTAGCGGTCGTCACCGGCGCCGGCGGCACGATGGGCCGCGCGGTGGTCGACACGCTGGTGTCCCAAGGTTGCCGCGTCGCGATGGTCGACGTGCGCGCGGAGTCGATGCAGCCCGCCGCAGCGCAGTACGGCGCTCGGGTGATGGCCGTCGCCTGCGACATCCGAGATGCCGCCGCGGTCGAGTCGGCCCACCGCCGCATCGTCGACGCTTGGGCGCCGGTTGCCATCCTGGTCAACAACGCCGGCGTGCTGACCAACGCCAAGATCGAGGCCACCACATCCGACAGCTGGCGCGAGGTGATGTCGGTCAACGCCGAGGCGCCGATGGTCTGGTCGCGCTGCGTCGTTCCCGGCATGAAGGCGGCGCGCTGGGGCCGCATCGTCAACGTGGGATCGTTGGCCAGCAAGACCGGCGGCCTCACGGCCGGCACCGCGTACGCGGTGTCCAAGGGTGCGATCACCGCACTCACGTTGTCATTGGCGCGTGAGCTCGCGCCGCACGGCGTCACCGCCAACGCGGTCGCGCCGGCCTACGTGCGCACGCCGATGGTGACCGAAGCGCTCACCGAGGCGCAGCGGCAGGCGCTGCTGCAGCAGATCCCGGTCGGTCGCTTCTGCGAGCCGGAGGAGTTCGCGCACGTGGTGGCGTTTCTCGCGTCGCCCCTCTCCGGCTTCATCACCGGCGAGGTCGTCGATCTCAACGGCGGCCTGCACATGGACTGAGCCTCGCGATGCCCACACCCCAATCCTTCGCGCTCACCGGTCGCGTGGCGTTCGTGCCGGGCGGCTACGGCGACATCGGCCGCGCTGTGGCGTGGCAGCTGGCCAGCGCCGGTGCATCGGTGGCGGTGGCGGGCCGTGATGCTGCCAAGGCCGAACGCCTCGCTGCCGAACTGACGCAGGCCGGCCATGCCGCGCTCGGCCTTGCCATGGACGTCAGGGACACGGCGCAGATCCGATCCGGCACCGAACGCGTGTCCGAGCACTTCGGCGCACTCGACCTGCTCGTCAACTGCGTCGGCAGGCAGCGCGAGGAGCGCCTGGCCGAGGTGACCGAGGCCGCGTTCGATGAGATCGTGCAGATCAACCTGCGCGCGGCGATGTTCCTGGCGCAAGCCGCGGCGCGTTGGCAGATCGCCGCCGTGAAAGCGGGTCGCGCGCCGGGGCGCCAGATCCACGTGCTGTCGGTCCGTGCCCAGCTCGGGATGCGCGACCGCGGCTACTCGGCGTACTGCGCCACCAAGGGCGGCCTGGTGATGCTGATCAAGCAGCACGCGGTCGAGCTGTGCAACCACGGCATCACGGTCAACGGCATCGCACCCACGGTGGTGCGCGGCGAAATGGGCGCGCACTGGCTGGCCGATCCACAGGTGCGCGAGCGGCTGTTGCAGCGCATACCGCTGGGCCGGGTGGCAGAGCCCGAAGACGTCGCCGGGCCGATCCAGTTCCTATGCAGCGACGCCGCGAGCTTCATCACCGGACAGGTCATCTACCTCGATGGGGGCATCACCGCCACGCAGTGACCATCGCAACCCGAGCGCTTCTTGAACACCACCAGTCGAGGAACAGGAGGCGACTTTCGTGCGCTCGAGCTGCGTGATTCAAGAGGCGCGGCAGTTGTATGCGGCCATCTCAAGTCAGCGCGCGAACGCCGGATTGAGCACTGGAAGCGCGTCAGAGTTTTGAAGTGCCGTGTGCATCGGCTGCGCCGACTTCATGCGGATGGTGAATGTCTGGTGTCACTAGAGCCGGTTGACCGCCATGGGTCGACTTTCAGGCGGTCGTGTCGCGCAAGACCAGACGTTCGACGGTGCTGGCATGGTCATTGACGACTCTATTTCGTGGTTGCGCTGACTCGGGTCGCTCGCAACAGGGGTTGTTTACGACCTTCCGTGAAGGTGTCAGCGAGCCCAGCGTCGCCAAAACGCATGCATGCTGTGTCGACGTCTGCGACTGTGTTCACTCAGAACACACGCCCACCACCGGCGCTGAGCTCGGCCCAATCGAGCTCTTGCACCAGCACGCGGTAGGCGTCGTCGCCAATCACCTCGTCGCGCCGCAGCTCGAACGCGCGCTGCCGCGCTATGGCGATTGCGCGCCGTCTGAGCGGCCCTCCGGGCACTTCGTCGACCGGAGCGTCATGTGCCTCGCTGCTGTTCAACTCGACGACCGCGCCATACTCCTTGCGCAGCAATTTCGCTGAAAGCGTGTCGTCGTCCTTGATCGCGTCGATCAGCGCGCGATACGCATGTGCGCGGCCCAGCCGGATCTCGCGGCCGACAGGGTCGTCGTCGGTCAAGCCCATGCGCTGAATGAGCGGCTTCATCGTGAGGCCCTGCAGCACCAGCGTGCCGAGCACGACCGCGAAGGCGCACAGCAGGATCAGGTCGCGGTACGGAAAGGGTGCCCCGTCCGGCAGCGTCTCCGGGATCGCGAATGCCGCCGCCAGCGTGACGATGCCGCGCATGCCGGCCCACGAAACCACGATGCCGCTGCCCACCGTCGGCCGCGACCACGCCGGCACGCCCCGCTCGCTGGCACGGTCATGGCGCCAACGCCTCAATGCGTTGTAGCTCATCACCCAGGCAAAGCGCGCCGCGATCGTGACGGCCAACACCAGCGCAGCCGTGACGAGCGCATCGGCACGCGCACCGCCGGTGTCCAGCCGCGCCCAGATCGGCCGCAACTGCATCCCGATCAACACGAACGCGAACGCGTTCAGCACGAACACCGCCGCCTCCCACACCGCGAAGATCGGCACCCGCATGTGCGCTGGCATCTGCGGGCCGCCGCGCCGAGCCATCGTCATCGCGAACGCGACCAGCGTCAGGATGCCCGACAGGCCGACGGCTTCGGCCGCGATCCACACGCCGAAGGTGCAGGCGAACTGAACGATCAGCGAGACCGGCACATCGTGCAAGCCGCTCGTCAGCGGTCGCAGCACATACGCGCAGCCCACGCCCGCGGCGAGACTGCCGAACACGGTCAACAGGAACACCGGCGCGACACTGCCGAAGCCGAGATGTCCGGCCATCATCGTCATGATCGCGAGCCGGTAGACGAGCAGTGCGCTCGCGTCGTTCAAGAGGCTTTCGCCTTCGAGGATCTTCAGGAGCTTGTGCGGCAGCTTCACCTGCCGCATCACCGCAGTTGCCGCGGCCGCATCCGGCGGGGCCACGATCGCTCCAAGGGCGATCGCAACCGGCCACGGCATCTCGGGCACGAGCCAGCGTGCCACCAGTGCGACCGCCAGGACCGTGGTGCCGACCGCGGCGAGCACGAGCCCCGCGACCGGCCGCCAGTTCGCCCGCAGGTCGCGCAGCGAGGTGTCGTAGGCGGCATCCACCAACACCGGCGCGACGAACAGCGTCAGCGCGAGCTGCGGGTCGAGCGTCCAGTTCGGACTCGCCGGTACGAACGCGAGCAGCGCGCCCCCGAGCGCGAGGAAAGTCGGATACGGCGCGCCCAGCTTGCGCGCCAGGGTCGCCAGCAAGGCAGCACCAAGGAGCAGCACGATGATCCATTCGAACGTGTGCATGGAGTGCAGTCTTGTCGTTCCCCCCGTGCGGATTGTGTCCGACCCCGCGAGGCGGGTTGCCGAGTCCGATCGTCGCCCCGGTCGCCCCGCGAGGCACCGTGGACTTGGATGACGGGCGCGAACCTCAACCCGTCAGAGCGGCTGTCGATGCCGTGCGCCGCGCGATGTCGCGAATGTGAATCACGACGAGCGATGCGCAGGCGATCTCGAGGGCCATCGACAGCAGGGGCACCAGGAAGGCGACCGAGAACTCCCATCCGGACAGACGAAGGACAGTGAGCAAGGCGTCGCAGACCACCGAAGCAACCAGGCCGCCCGCCGCAAGAGTGCACAGCAGCAAGAACCGGCGCAGCCGCCGGTGGTAGGACGGATCGAAAGCGATGGGTGTGCGGCCCCGGCCGACGCACGCCCAGCCCGCGCATCCACTCAACACAGCGAAGCAGAAAGCGGCACGGTCGATCAGGCCGAGCGTTTCGCCGAGCGGCCGGGTCGCTTCGCAGACTGCCCATTGCGTCAGGTCATACCATGTGAGGCGGGTGGCCATCGCGAGGAAGACCCCCGCGATCACCAGCACGATCGTCGCGCCGACCTTCCGGGTCTGCCCACCGAGTGAGGCTATGGCGAACTGGGCCGCGATGACGCGTGGATCGCCGAAATTCGCAATCGCGCGACGCTGCGCGTCGAGCGGATCGCTCGTGGCATCGGCCGCGACGACCTCCTGCAAGTGGTCTTCGATTTCCTGCCGCACGCGCCGCGCCAGGGAGCGGTCGAAGCTGAGGCTGGCCGCCAGCGATTCGGCGTAGGCGGAGATCACGCGGAAGTCCTCCGGGGCCGCGCACCACCGAGCAGGCCGTCGATCGCGGCCGAGAATTGCTCCCACACCTCGCGCTGCCCAGCGAGCTCACTGCCGCCGCGCTTGGTCAGCGCATAGATCCGACGCCGGCGCCCGCTTTCGGCAGTCACCCAGCGACTGACGAGCAGACCCGCTTGCTCGAGGCGATGCAGCACCGGGTAGACGGTTCCCTCTGGCAGGTCGAATCTCTGGCCGCTGCGGCGCTTGACTTCCTCGATGACGGCGTAGCCGTGCGCCGGGCCGGCCGCCAGCGCCGCGAGCACGATCATGTCGAGATGCCCCTTGAGCATTTCGCCTTCCATGCCGCTGCTCCGTCTATTCGCCGCGAAGCTGCTTCAGCAGCCCGGCAGTGTCGACCAGGTCCCAATGCTCGGCGAACTTCCCGTTTTCGACGCGCCAGATGTCGATCGTCTTCAGGGTGAAGCGTCGCCCGGTCGGGGCGATTCCCTGCAACGGCTCGGTGTGGGTGGCCGCAAAGGCCATGCGCGCGACGACCTTGTCGGCGGCGATGACCCGGTCCTCGACCCGCACCTGCACGTCCGGCATGCGCGAGAAGATGCCGTGGAAATTCTCGATCTGCGCGGTCAGGCCCGAGGGACCGCGGCCCGAATGCTGAATGTAGGTTTCGGTGAAGAGCTCCGGAAAGGAACTGGTGTCATGCGCGTTTGCCGCCGCCACGTATCGGTCGAGCAGCGCCGCGCCGATCGCCGCGGACTCGGCGGGCGAGCAATCGCCGGCAGCGAGCGCGGGCCGTGCAACCAGCTCGGATCCACCGAACATGGCGAGAGCGAGCACGTCGCGTCGGTGCGCCATGGTGACCTCCTATACATAGCAATGCTATGCCTCGGGTCACAAGGCTGTCAAGCGCTCGCTCTGGCGCCGGAGCTTGCCGGCGTCGCGACCGAACGAAGACAGCATCGCCATGGCCGGCGTGCCGACGCCGACTCACGGGTCCGCGGCGTGATGGTGGATGCTGACCGCCTGACCGGTGAGGTTGCGCGCGGCCGGCGAGCAAAGGAACAAGGCGAGCGCGGCGACATCGTCCTGGTCGACCCTGCGGCGCGCCGGACTCGCGCCCGACAACGGTTCGGGGACGACGTCGACGCCGGCGCCAGGCATCTCGGAGCGCGCCGCGATCACCGCCGGGTGTTCGCCTCCGATCGCGGCAGGCAGGATGGCGTTGACGCGAATCCCATGCGGGCCGAGCTCCAGGGCGAGCGACTTCATCAGGCCGATCACGGCCCCGTTGCTGGACGCATAGAGTGTCCGGAAGCCCAGGTCCGAAGGCCTGGTCATGGGCCCCGTCGCGATCAGACACGGGCTGGCCAGCGACTGCTTCAGCAGCGGCACGGCGCGCCGAGCGAAGTAGAACTGACTGTTAAGATTGACTGCGATCGTGCGTTCCCAGAAGCCCCCGTCGATGGCCTCGATGGGCCCGATCGGCCCGGCAATCCCCGCGTTGCTGATCAGCACGTCGAGTCCGCCGAGCGCGCCGCGCACGTCATCGAACACGCCATCGACGTCGGCCGGGAACGACGCGTCGGCCATGCTGCCGGTGATCCCAGGGATTCTCGATGTCAGTCGGTCGAGGGCACTGCGGTCGACGTCGCACACGTGCACGCGCGATCCGGCTTCGTGGAATGCCCGTGCGATCGCCGCGCCGATGCCACCGGCGCCTGCCGTGACCAAGACGCGCAGATTCGGAACCGGGCGAAGAGAATCGAGTATCGACATATGGGCTCTGCGAGTTGACCGCTCGGCTGACAGCGAACCCCTCCAGCCGCAGCCGCCAGCGCGCGAGTCTCGCTGGTCTGCGCACGGAACCCAATGTGATCCGCGCACATCGGCGAGGGCGCTTCAATGTCGCCGTCGCCTGCCCCGCGGCGCGCTGGACAATGCGTACCGCCCACTCGGTGGACCGGACAACCACGCATGCAGCCATGAGACGCTCTCCTCACGACGAACGCCATGAGCTGGCGGTCCGCGATCTGATCGATCTGCTGCACCAGGGCGCTTCGGCCGACGAATTCGCGCGCCGACTGGCCCTGGTCGACGCCCTGCCAGCCGAAGACCCCGGCAAGGCGGCGCTGACGGAGGCGGTGCGCATGGCCATGGCGGTGCGCAACCGGCTCGAGCTCCACCAGGAGCGAGAGCGCGGCTTGCTGGCGGTGATCGAATCGGCGCAAGACCTGTCCAGCCGCCTCGACCTGCAGGGTCTGCTGAAGGCCATCGTCTTGCGCGCGCGCAACCTGCTGGGGTCGGACATCGCCTGGTTGTCAATCTACGACGGCGATGCGGCGGAATTTCGAGTGCTGGTGGTCGACGGCGCGCTGTCGCGCAAGACCTCCGACATGGTGGCGCGCCGCGACCGTGGCGTGGTCAGCATCGTGATGTCGACGCGGCTGCCGTTCACGACGCCCGACTACCTGCACGACCGGCGCATCGTGCACGACCCCAAGCTCGACGACACCTTTCGCGAGGAGGGCATCGCCGCACTGGTCGGCGTGCCGCTGATCTGGGGTGGCGAGGTCGTCGGCCTGCTGTTCGTCGGCGATCGCTACCACCGCACGCACACGGCGCAGAGCATCTCGGTGCTGTCCACGCTGGCCACCTACGGCGCCGTGGCCCTGAAGAACGCGCACGACTTCGAGCGCGCCAACGCGGCGCTCGCGCGCGCCGATCAGGCTCGCAACGAGCTCGAGCGGCACCTGCGCAACATCCAGGCCGCCATCGATGCCCACGAGCAGATCACGTCGCTGCTCGCGCGCGGCGCCTCACTGGCCACGCTGTGCCAGTCGGTCGCGCAACTGCTCGGCGGCAGCATCCTGGTGCTGGATGAGGCGGGCCTGGTGGTCAGCCGCGGCGTGGCCACGGGGTACGTCGCAGGCGCGGCGCAATCGTACGCGCCGCATGGCGCGCACGCGGCCGAACTGAGCCGCGCCCTGCGCAACAGCCGCGCGACGGGGCGCTCGGAAGCCGCCTACCAGGTCGATGGCGAGACCTGCCGCTTGCTGCCGGTGATCGGCGGCGACGACATCCTTGGGTCGGCGCTGCTGTTCCATCGCGGCGAGCTGGAAGAGATCGCCGTTCGGACCTTCGAGCGCAGCTCCAGCGTCATCGGCATCGTGCTGCTGTCGCAGCAGCGCCTGGAGGCATCGCGCAGCCGCAGCGCCTCGACGTTGTTGCGCTCGCTCGTGTCTGCGCGCCAGGACGATCCGGCCGTGCTGGCCAACCGCGCCGAGCAACACGGCATCGACCTGACGCGCCCGCTGTCGCTGCTGCTGGTGCAGGTGGACAGCCCGGGCGCCAACTACGCAGCGAGGCACTTCGGCAGTCTCACGCCGCTGCCCAACGCGTTGGTCGATGACATCGATGGCGTCCTCGTCGTCCTGTGCAGTGCGACCGCCGCGTCGGACGCCCGCCAGACGATGTCGACCTGGATGCGCCAGGATCTCCATGCCACGTATCGCGGTGCGATGTCGCGCCCGGTGTCGCGTCCGGCGGATATTCCAGCGCTGTACGCGACGCTGCGGCGGGCGTTGGCCGTGCTGGGCCGCATCGGCGTGCAGGCCCAGATCGTGGGCCAGGACGAGTTGGCCATCTACTCGACGCTGTTCGAGACGCACGACCAAAACAGCCTGACCCATTTTCTCGAGGCGACCATCGGCCCGCTGATTTCGCACGACAGCCATCGAGGCTCGGAGCTGGCGGCCACGCTGCTCGCCTACTTCGACTGCAACCAGAACGCCAAGACGACTGCGCAGCGCCTGGGGATCCACGTCAACACCGTGAGACAACGCCTGTCGACGATCGAGGACCTGCTTGGTCATTGGGGCCAGGCGTCGCGCGCGCTCGAGCTCCACATCGCCGTGCGCCTGTGGAGCCTTGGCGCACGGTCCTCCTGAGCCCGCACCTTTCTCGATGGCGAGTCGATGCCGTGCCGGGGCCCGGCATGGACAGGGTTTTCGCGGTGGCCTTCGAACACATTGCCCGCCGGCCGGCAATGTGAGTCCCCCACATTGAAGCGGGCGATGTGCAAACGGAGACTACGGACCGCTCGGGAGCGGTGACGCTCCGACTGGCGCTCGGCGAGTCCTTCGCGCGCGACGCGCGCGCGCCACCGTCGAACAACATGCACAGGAGACAACATGGGAAAGTCGATTGCCGCGACCCGATTGGGGTTCGCTGTCTTCCTCGTGGCGCTGCTTGCCGGTTGTGGCGGCGGGGGCACGGGCAGCGAAACCGCGCCACCGGGTGACTCCAGCGACAGTCGTCACCGGCCTCCCGGCAAGCCGCTGACTTGCGCGCAACTGGTGGGGATGACCATTCCCGCCTCGTCGATCGGCCTGCCGACCTCCGGCGCGACGGTGACGTCCGCCGCGGTGGTCGCCGCCACCGGCACCGGCGCTGCAGCGATTCCGGAGCACTGCCTGGTCAACGGGAAGATCTCGCCGGTCGACACGACCGCACCCGACATCCTGTTCAGGGTCGCGCTGCCGACACTCTGGAACTTCAAGGTCGTCATGTTCGGCGGCGGGGGCTTCAACGGCACCATTCCCAACGTGACCGGCAACGTGCCGGCCGGGCCGACCGATCAGCTGCGTCCGATCGGCCGCGGCTATGCCACCTTCGCCAGCGACTCGGGCCACCAGGCCAATGCGCTGGGCTCGCTGGACGGCAGCTTCGGCCTCAATGACGAAGCCATCCGCAACTGGAGCGGCGAGGCGCTCAAGAAGACGCGCGACACGGCGGTCTTCTTGATCAAGGCACGCTACGCGGTCGATTCGATCCGCAAGGCGTATTTCGCGGGCGGCTCGACCGGTGGGCGCGAAGCGCTCGAGTCGATCACGCGCTGGCCCGACGATTGGGATGGCGCCATCGCTTGGTATCCAGCCTGGAAGCAGGCCTCGGCCATCCTCGCCGGCCACGCCGTGAGTCGCGCACTCGCCAAGCCCGGCGCCTATCCGGCCTCGGCGGCCAAGCGCGAGCTGCTGTTCAACGCGGCCATGGAGGCTTGCGACGGGCTGGACGGCGCGATGGACGGCCTCATCAACAACCAGTTGCGTTGCAACGCGATCTTCGACCCGGCCACGGCGAGCGTCAACGGCAACCCGCTGCGCTGCCCCGATGGCGCCGACACCGGCGACACCTGCCTGTCGGACGCGCAGATCACGGCGATGAAATCGCTCAACTCCGACACCCGCTTCAACTTCGAACTGGCCAGTGGCGAGGACGGCTTCCCGGGCTACAACATGTGGGGCTCCGACCTCGGCATCACCACGCGCACGTCGCCGCTGGAGCCGATCATCACCTTCCTGGCCCTTGGCACGTCGCAGCCCACGCTGCCGATGCCGGCCACCGCGCCGTACATCAGCAAGATGACGGATCAGTGGATCCAGTACTTCGTCACCCGCTCGCCCGGCTACGACACCTTCTCGTTCGACCCGCAGAACCCCGGCCCATGGGCAGACCGGGTCAGCCAGCTGAGCACGCTGATGGATGTGCCGGTGAACCTGGACGCGTTTGCCGCCAAGGGAGGCAAGCTGCTGCTGGCGCACGGCATTTCGGACGTGCTGGTGGCCACACGAGCGACCGAGGAGTACTACGAGCGCCTGCAGGCCAGGATGGGGCCGTCGGAGGTCGCCAAGTTCGCCCGCTACTACGAAGTGCCTGGTTATGGGCACGCGGCCAGCTCGACGTTCAACGCGGCCTGGGACTCGCTCACGGCCCTGGAGAACTGGGTCGAGCGGGACACCGAGCCGAGCGCGCAGGTCGTCACCGACACCGCAGGCGTGCCCGGCCGCACGCGGCCGCTGTGCGACTTTCCGGAATGGGCGCAGTACAACGGCACGGGCGACCTGAACCTCGCGGCGTCGTTCACCTGCGTCGAGCACGAAGCAGTGCTGCCGACGCAGCGGCAGACCCACCTGGGCCCGATCCTCGGCAACGACTACTCGGCCACCAGCGGCACTTATGCCTGGAGGGGCATCCCCTTCGCGAAGGCGCCGGTCGGTGACTTGCGTTGGAAGCCGCCGGCGGAGCCGGCCGCGTGGACCGCGCCCAAGACCGCGCAGCAGTTCGGCAATGCCTGCGTGTCTTTCGGCCGTCTGTACGGCCCCGGCTTGAACAACAAGTACGACGCGACCATTGGCACGACCCTCGGACAACCCGTCGGATCGGAGGACTGCCTCTACCTGAACATCTGGCGTCCAGCCGGCGCCGCCACCAACCTGCCGGTGATCGTGTTCGTGTACGGGGGCAGCAACGTCACCGGCTACACCGCCGACCCGGTGTACGACGGAGCCAACCTCGCGAAGACCGCCAACGCGGTGGTCGTCACGATCAACTACCGCCTGAGCCTGTTCGGCTTTTTCAACCTCGGTCAGTTGAAGACGGGCGACCCGCTGAACGACTCGGGCAACTTCGCCCTGCTGGACCTGATCAAGGGCCTGCAGTTCATCAACCGCAACATCGCCAACTTCGGCGGCAACCCCGGCAACGTCACGTTGATGGGCCAGTCGGCGGGCGCGGTCAACGTTTATGCGGTGATGACGTCCCCGCTGGTCGTGGACGCCAACCCGGCGCTGGTGCATCGTTTCGTGCCGATCAGCGGCGGCATCGCGCTGGCCGGCGAGGTGCCAGCCGGCAGCATCGCCACACTGGCGCCGGCCTCGGCCTTCCGGGGTCAAGCCGACTTTCTGCTCGCCAACCTGGTCATCGGTGACGGGCTGGCTGCCGACCTCGCCTCGGCGACGGCCTACATCGCGTCGCAAACGCCCGAGCAGATCGCGACCTATGTGCGCGGCAAGAGCGCGGCGACGATCGTCAACACCATCGTCGCCAAGCTGGCGCCCATCGGTGCATCGGGCTCCGGGCCCATCCCGGACGGCAACGTGCTGCCCACGAGCCCGATCAGCGCCATCCGCGCCGGCCGATACGTGAAGGCGCCGCTGCTGGCAGGCAACACCCGCGACGAAGGCAAGCTGTTTCCGACGCTGTTCCCGCTGGCGGGCGGCACCGGCAGCGCCCGCCTGCTCAATGACGCGACGGTGTTCTCACTGGCCTTCAACTACAAGCCCGACGGCCCGCCGACGACGACCCTAGAGGAGTGGATTCCGCCGTCATACCTGCCGATCACCACACCCGTCACCGGGTTCAACGCTGTGGCCGACAAGCTCAGCAAGATCTTCTTCTTCGACAACCGCGATGCCGTGCTGTCGGCCGTGCAGACGCAGCAGAGCAACATCTGGTACTACCGCTTCGACTGGGACGAGCTGCCCGCGCCGTTCAACGACATCTACGGCGCGGCCCACGCATTCGACCTGTGGTTTGTGTTCGGCAACTTCGGCCCCTCGCTGTACGCCAACATCGCGTTCACGACCGCCAACCAGCCCGGCCGGCTGGCGCTGTCGGACGCGATGATGCGCAGCATCGGCGCCTTCGCGCGCAATGGTGACCCCAACAATCCGGCGCTCGGCGTCTCCTGGCCCACCTGGCCGTCGACGCTGCGGTTCGATGCCACGCCCACCAGCAAGGTGATCTCTGTCCAGTAGCCAGCCCTCGCGAGCCGAGCCACGCGGCGCCGAGCACTTCGGGCCGGGCGAGGAGGCCCGCCGCGGCGGGCCCGGCCCGACCCTGGCGGGCCGCGGCCGCCTGCAGCGCGGGCGACAGGGCTCGCACGGCCACGCCATCGGCGCGAGCGAAGCCGCGCGTGCGGGCTGGCCCAACGGGCGCTGCGCGCCATCGAGGCAGCAGGCCGCGATGCTGCGCATGCTGGTGCAACTGCGCGAATACCAGGGCTTCAACCAGACCGCGTTGGCCGATCGGCTCGGCATCACGCAGAGCGAGGTGAGCAAGTTCGAGCGCGGCGAGCGCACGCTGGACGTGCTGCGGCTGCGTGCCTGGCTGCACGCGTTGGGCATCGGCCTGACGCCGTTCGCCGACGCGCTCGAAGGCGAGCTAGACCGACTGGACTGCCTGACGGACTGAGCCGTCGCGCGCTGCGCCGCGCGGGAAAGCCCGCATGGCGCGGGCCGGGCCGCTCCACGAAGCTTGTTGGACTGTCCGATTGTCCGACCGAAACTGTCCGACCGAAACCGTGGGCCTGGTTGCCGCACCCGAAAAGACCGACATGGCGATCGGCGCTCCGCTGGCCGGCGTGTCGGTGCAATTTCGCTCGCTGGCGCGCCAGCCGGCCTATCGCGCGGTGTCCAGCGTGATGGAGCAGCACATCCTGTCGGGTGAGCTGAAGCCCGGCACGCCGTTGCCCTCGGAGCAGGAGCTGGCCGCGCAGTTCGGCGTCAACCGTTCGACGATCCGCGAATCGATCCGCGTGCTGGAGCAGGAGGGCTTGCTCGAGCGACACCAGGGGCGCCGCCTGTTCGTCGTGCTGCCCGGCTTGTTCGATCTGGCGCCGCGCGCGCTGCGCTCGCTGATCCTGCACCAGGTGACGTTCGAGGAGCTGTGGGAAGTGGCGATCGTGGTCGAGCCCGAAGCGTCGCGTCTGGCGGCGCGGCGCGCCGACGCCGCCGATCTGCGCGAGATCGACGACAACCTCGCTGCCGCGGCCGAAACGGTGGGCGGCAAGACCGATGCCGCGCGAATCCGGCGCCACTGGGAGCTCGACGCTGCGTTCCATGCGCTGATCGCGCGCGCGTCGAAGAATCGCTCGCTGATGATGTCGCGCGAGTCGTTCAGCCTGCTGTACAAGCCGCTGGCCACGCGGCTTCAGCAGGTGCTGCCGCAGTCGGCCGCTCGCAACCTGCATGCGCACCGCCAGATTGCGGCCGCGGTGCATGCGCGTGACGAGCAGGGCGCGCACGAGTGGACGCGCAAGCACCTGGTCGACTTCCGCAAAGGTTTCCTGCAGGCGCACCTGCCGATGGACGCACCGGCCGACGGCGTGCCCGAGCCCGCACGTTCGGGCCAGCGCATCGCGCAGCGGGCGCGCGCTCGGGTGCGCCCGCAGGCTGGCGTGAGCAAGACGCGATGACCCTGCCTTTCAGCACCGGCCGGCTCAGCCAGCAGGGGATCGTGTTCGCGATCTTCGTGCTGATGTTCGCCGGCTTCGCGCTCTTCCTGCCGGGCTTTCGCACCGCGTCGAACATGCTGGGCCTGCTGCAGAACGTGGCGATCCTCGGCATCCTCGGCCTCGGCATGGCGATCGTCGTGATCGGCCGCGGGATCGACATCTCGATGGTCGCGGTGCTCGCCGTGCCCGCGGGCCTGGTGCTGCAGATGGTGCAGGACGGCCATTCACTCCCGGTGGCGTTCGGCTCCGCTCTCGCGCTGGCGCTCGTCTTCGGCCTGGCCAACGGCTGGCTGATCGCGTATGCCGAGGTGCCATCGCTGTTCACGACGCTGGCCTCGGGCCTTTTTCTCGCCGGGCTCGGGCAGGTGGCGCTGTTCCGGCTCGACATCGTGCAGTGGAGCCCGCAACTCGACCCGTTCGCGTGGATCGGGCGCGGCACCCTGGCCGGCGTGCCGATGCCGGTGATCGTGTTCGGCGCGGTTGCGCTGCTGGTGTCGTTCTTCCTGCGCAAGACGCGGCTGGGCACCTACGTCTACGCGGTGGGCGACAACCCGTTCGGCGCGCGCACCACCGGCATCCCGACACGCCCGGTGATCGTGTTGCAGTACGTGCTGGCGGCGCTGATCGGCATGTTCGCCGGCCTGGTGATGGCGGCATCGGTCAACAGCATGCCGACGCGCATCTACAACTCCACCATGATCTACGACGTGATCCTGGTGGTGGTGCTCGGCGGCATCGGCCTGTCGGGCGGTCGCGGCGGCGTGGTCAACGTTGTGATCGGCACGCTGTTGATCGGCACGCTGCTCAACGGCATGACGATCCTCGACGTCTCGTACTCGGCGCAGAACCTCATCAAGGGCGTCGTGCTGCTGGCGGCGATCCTGATCGACTCGTTCGTCAACCCGCGCAACGAGGAAACGGCACAGCAAGGCGACATCTGACATCACGGCGGCCGGGTTGCCGGGCCGCCGTGCCACCATCCAATCGAGGCAACACACAGGAGACACGGCATGACACGCAAGCACAACATCCGCCGCGCCCTCGGCACGGTGGCGCTCACCGGCGCGGCACTGGCCGCCGGGCTTGGCGCCAGCCTGAGCGCGTTCGCCGAGGGCAAGGGGATCGACGAACCGTTCCGCGAGGGCTACCGCAAGGCGCTGGCCGGCAAGACCGTGGCCTACGTGCCGGTGGCGCTCGGCTTCGATCTCGCGCAAGGCTGGCTCGAGGGCCTGAAGAAGGAGCTCGAGCCGCTCGGCGTCAAGATCGTGGTGCGCGATCCGAACTGGAACACCAACGCCGGCGCGCAGGCGGTGACCACCCTGATCAGCGAGAAGCCCGACGTGATGGTGCTGCACAACCCCGACGTGCAGACCTACGCCAAGCTGATCCAGAAGGCCGAGTCCGAAGGCATCGACGTGGTGCAGATCAACATGCGCTCGGCCTATCCGTCGGTGGTCTACGTCGGCGCCGACTGGATCGAGATCGGCGAGAAGGCCACCACCGCGGTGGCCGACGCCTGCAAGGGCAAGTCCAACAAGATCGCGATCGTGCAAGGCGCGCTGTCGGCTGCGGCCAGCGCCTACACGCTCAAGGGCGTGGAGAACGTGCTCGCCAAGCGGCCCGAGTTGAAGGTGGTGTCGAGCCAGGCGGCCGACTGGGACGCGGCCAAGGCCAAGGGCATCACGCAGACCGTGCTGAAGCAGCACCCCGACCTGTGCGGCATCGTCGGGTTCTGGGACGGCATGGACTCCGGCACCGCGGCGGCCATCAAGGAAGCCGGGCTGACCGGCAAGGTGTTCCTCGCCACCTCGGGCGGCGGCGAGCAGAAGGGCGCCTGCGACCAGGTCAAGAGCGGCGCGTTCGACCTCGACATCAGCTACGACGTGCCGACCCAGGCCAGCAACATGGCGGCGCAGATCAAGTGGCTGCTGCAGAACAAGGGCAAGGTCAAGGACGCGAAGGGCTCGATCTACACCACGCTGATCCCGATCACCAAGGCCAACGCCGGTGTCGAGGGGACGTGCTGGAAGCTCGGCAAGAGCTGACGCGCCGCGCGTGATGGATCAGTCGCTGGGTTCGGCCGCGGCGCCGCCGTTGGCCGACACGCCCTACGCGCCCACGCACACGCTGGGCGACCGCCTGACCGAGCTGCGCTACCGGTGGTGGCCCGACCACGTGCTGGGCGAGATCCTCGCCAAGCGCTGGATGGAGACCGCCATCCCGGTGGTGGTGCTGATCGGTGTCGCGCTGGCGCTGTCCAGCGCGATCCCGAACTTTCTGTCGCCGGCCAGCCTGGCCGACACCGGCCGGCAGGCGGGCGAGATCGGTTTCATCGTGCTCGGCATGGCGCTGGTGATGATCGTCGGCGGCATCGACCTGTCGGTGGGGTCGACGTTCGCCCTCACGAATTTCTGCGCGCTGTACTTCATGCACGTGCTGAAGTGGCCCGTCGCCGGCGCCGTGGTGGCCACGCTGGCGTTCGGAGCGCTGCTCGGTGCGGTCAACGGCGTGCTGATCGGCTACTTCCGGCTGCGCGCCTTTCTGACCACGCTGATCACCTTGATCATCTACCGCGCGCTGTACGACCTGCTGATCGCGGACTACTCGACGTTGATCGCCGCCGGGTTTCCCGACTCGAAGGTGTGGGACTTCATCGGCAGCGGCGCCTGGCTCGGCGTGCCCACGGTGGTGTTCGTGTACGCGCTGGTGGCGATCTTCGGGCACGTCTTCCTGACCCGGCTGCGCCCCGGCTGGCACGTGATCGCGATCGGCGGCTCGCGGCGCTCGGCCTACAACACCGGCATCCCGGTGCGGCGCACGGTGGCACTGTGCTACGTGGCCGGCGGCGTGCTCACCTCGGGGGGCGGCATCTTCTTCGCCTCGCGGCTGGCCACCGCCGGCGGCGACATCGGCGTCAGCCTCGAGGTCACCGTGCTGACGGCGTGCGTGCTCGGTGGCATCAGCCTGGGCGGCGGCAAGGGCTCGGTGATGAAGGCGCTGGTGGGCACCTTGATCGTGCTGCTGATCGTCAACGGCCTGACCACGATGTCGCTGCACGGCGGCTACAACCGCATG
>Ga0068860_100001400_pt1 | contig 26146 bp, 20 predicted proteins | sample KBSSwiS32_FD_66597 | JGI IMG/M metagenome (GOLD analysis project Ga0068860, IMG submission 66597) | Switchgrass rhizosphere microbial communities from Kellogg Biological Station, Michigan, USA - KBS Switchgrass S3-2 | ecosystem: Host-associated > Plants > Roots > Rhizosphere > Soil ...
CCACGCCATGTCGGTGATGTGCAGCAGGCCGTCGATGCCACCGAGGTCGACGAACGCGCCGTATTCGGTGATGTTCTTGACCACGCCGTGCACGATGGCGCCTTCGGTCAGCGTCTCCAGCAGCTTGGCGCGCTCTTCGCCCATGCTCGCCTCGACGACGGCGCGACGCGACAGCACCACGTTGTTGCGCTTGCGGTCGAGCTTGATGACCTTGAACTCGAGCGTCTTGCCTTCGTACGGCGTCAGATCCTTGACCGGGCGGGTGTCGATCAGCGAACCGGGCAGGAACGCGCGGATGCCATTGACCAGCACGGTGAGGCCGCCCTTGACCTTGCCCGAGACGGTGCCGTTGACGAACTCGCCGGACTCCAGCGCGTTCTCCAGCGCCAGCCATGAGGCCAGTCGCTTGGCCTTGTCGCGCGACAGGATGGTGTCGCCGTAGCCGTTTTCGATGGCGTCGATCGCCACCGAGACGTAGTCGCCCACGGCGACTTCGACTTCGCCCTGGTCGTTCTTGAACTCATCGATCGGAACATAGGCCTCGCTCTTGAGGCCCGCGTTGACCACCACGTAGTTGAAGTCGATGCGCACCACCTCGGCGGTGATGACCTCGCCGGCGCGCATCTCGCTGCGCTTGAGCGACTCTTCGAACAGGGCGGCAAACGATTCGCCGCCCGCAGTGGCGGATTGGGCTTGTGGCATGGAAGTTTCCTAGCGGCCGGACAGGGACAGCGATGGTGTGGAACCGGCCTGGCAACCGAGGTTGCGGGTTAGGTTGAACATCCGCTCGAGGTGCCCGGCGCCTTGCGCGGCCGGTGAACCCCTGGCGGGCCTGTGACCTCAGATCGACACGCCGGGCGGGCGTCTCAACCGAAGGGGTTGCGCTCGCTCCACCACTGCAGCACGCGATCGGCCGATTGTTCGATCGTGAGCGACGAATTGTCGAGTTGGAGCGCATCCTGCGCTGGCTTCAGGGGCGAAACGGCGCGTTGGATGTCGCGCGCGTCGCGCGCCTCGAGGTCAGCGCGAAGGTCGGCGATCTTAGCCGAAATGCCCTTTGATATCAATTGCTTATGGCGCCGCTCCGCGCGCATCGCGGCGCTCGCGGTGAGAAAGACCTTGAGCGGGGCATCGGGGAACACCACCGTGCCCATGTCGCGCCCGTCGGCCACCAGCCCAGGCACGCGCCGAAACGACAACTGCAACGCGTGCAAAGCCTGGCGCACCTCGGGCAGCGCCGACACGTGCGAGGCGAGCGCACCCACCGCCTCGTGGCGCAGCGCCAGCGTGACGTCGATGCCGTCCAGAAAGACCGTGTCGCCCTCGAAGCGCAGGGGCAACTCCGCGGCCAGGCGCGCCAGCGCGGGTGCGTCCTGGATATCGACGTCGTGGCGCATCGCGGCCAGCGCCGTGGCGCGGTACAGGGCGCCCGAATCGAGTTGGTGCCACCCCAGACGCGCCGCCACGGTGATGGCCAGCGTGCCCTTGCCAGACGCGGTGGGGCCATCGACCGTGATCACCGGGATGTCGGCGGTGTCGGTCTGCACCACGTCGAACAGCGTCTCGAAGTACTCGGGGAAGGTCTTGGCGACGCAGCGCGGGTCGAGCAGGCGCACCGGCACGTGGCCGCCGGTCAGCGGATTGAAGGCCGCCAGCGACAGGCACATCGCCATGCGGTGATCGTCGTAGGTGCGCAGCGTGGCGCGTCGCCAGGCGGCGGGCGATGCCGGCGGTTCCACCTCGATGAAATCGGCGCCGTCGACCACCGTGGCGCCGAGCTTGCGCAGCTCGGTGGCCATCGCGGCGATGCGGTCGGTCTCCTTGACGCGCCAGCTGCCGATGTGCGTGAGGCGCGTGCGGCCGGCGGCGAACAGCGCCATCGTTGCCAGCGTCATCGCCGCGTCGGGCATGTGGTTGCAGTCGAGCGTCACGGCCTGCAGCGGCCAGGCGCCGCGGCGCACCTCGATCCAGCCCGGGCCGCCGCTGACGCGTGCGCCCATCGCCCGCGCGGCGTCGACGAACCGGATGTCGCCCTGGATCGAGTCGAGCCCGACGCCTTCGATGCGCAGGGGCGCTTCCACCGCGGCGATCGCACCGGCGGCAATGAAATACGACGCCGACGAGGCGTCGCCCTCGACGTGGATGCGTGCCGGCGCGCGGTAGCGGCTGTGCGGCGCGATCGTGAAGCGTTGCAGGCCCTCGTGCTGCACGGCGATGCCGAAGCGTCGCAACAACGCGAGCGTGATCTCCACGTACGGCTTGGAGATCAGCTCGCCGTCGACTTCGACGACGATCGGCGCGCTGCCGCTGGCCAACGGCAGCGCCAGCAGCAGCGCGGTGAGGAACTGGCTCGAGACGTCGCCGCGCACGCGGATCGCCTGCTCCAGCCGCAGAGTGCCGTCGGCGTCGCCGCGCAGCCGCAGCGGCGGATAGCCGTCGTGCCGCAGGTAGTCCACCTGCGCGCCGAGCTGGCGCAGCGCATCGACCAGGTCGCCGATCGGCCGCTCGTGCATGCGCGGCACGCCGCTCAGCTCGAGGCTGCCGCCATCGCGCGTGACCAGCAGGGCCAGCGCGGCGGTCAGCGGCCGCATCGCGGTGCCCGCGTTGCCGAGGAACAATGCCAGCGGGCGGTTGAGGTGCCGCAGCGAGCCCCCGATGCCGGTGACGGTCGTGCGCCCGCCGTCGCTGTCGATGTGGCAGCCCAGCTGCCGCAGCGCCTGCAGCATCACGCGCGTGTCGTCGGAGTCGAGCAGGTCGTGGATCTCGGTGCGGCCCTCGCTCAACCCGGCCAGCAGCAGCACGCGGTTGGAGATGCTCTTGGAGCCGGGCAGCCGCACCGTGCCGGCGGCACGGCGCAACGGCGGCAAGTCGAGCTGCGCGATGTCGTACATGGCCGGCGGCCTGGAGCGGCGCGGGGTCGGCTCTTCAGCTCTTGCCGCTGCCGCCGCGCGGGCTGCCCAGCTGCCAGCCGGCACGTGCCTCGGACGAGCTCTTGATCAGGTCTTCCAGCGCGTCGCCGTTGCCGCTCTTGATCACGTGCTCCATCGCGTCGAGCGTGTGGCGGAAGCGCGCCGACTGCTTCAGGATCTCTTCGCGGTTGGCCATCAGGATGTCGCGCCAGATCGTCGGATCGCTGGCCGCGATGCGCGTGAAGTCGCGAAAGCCCGGGCCAGCCAGAGACAGGAAGTCGCGCCCGGCGGGTTGATTGACCACCGCGCTGAAGTAGGCAAACGCCAGCAGGTGCGGCAGGTGGCTCACGGAGGCAAACGCCGCGTCGTGGTTCTCGGGCGTCATGCGCAGCACCTGGGCGCCGATCGCGGCCCACACGTCGGTGGCCTTCTGCACCAGCTCGGGCAGCGTCTGCGGCAGCGGCGTGAGGATCACCTGGCGTCCGGCGTACAGCGCCGCGTCGGCATTGTGTACGCCGGCCACTTCCTTGCCGGTGATCGGATGCGCCGGCACGAAGGAGGGCACGCGTTCCTTCAGCACACGGCGCGCAGCGTCGACCACGTCGCGCTTGGTCGAGCCGACGTCCATGAACAGCACGCCCGGCTCCACGAGGTGCCGGATCGCCTTGAACGTCACCTCGGTGGCCGACACCGGCACCGCCAGCAGCACGATGTCGGCGCCGCTGACGGCCAGCAGGGCCGATTCGGCGGCCACGTCGATCACACCCATGCGCTTGGCGCGCTCGGTGGTGGAGGGCGATTTGCTGTAGCCCACCACGCGCTTGACCAGGCCGGCGCGCTTCAGTGCCAGCGCAAACGAGCCGCCCATCAGGCCGCATCCGATCACGCCGAGTTGGTTGAACATCGTCTGGCCCGATTGCATGGTCAGTGCGTGTCGATCGGGTAGGCCCCGAGCACCTTGAAGAACGCGCAGGTTTCGCGCAGCTCGCGCAAGGCGATGCCGACTTTCGGATCGTCCGGATGGCCCTCGATGTCGATGTAGAAGTAGTACTCCCACTGGCCCGAGCGCGCCGGCCGCGACTCGAAGCGGCTCATCGAGACGCCGTGCCTTTTCAGCGGCACCAGCATGTCGTGCACCGCGCCGGGCTGGTTGGCCACCGACACCACCAGGCTGGTGCAGTCGTGGCCCGAGGGCTTGGGCGCCGGGTGGCGATCGGGGTGCGTGAGGATCGCGAAGCGGGTGCGGTTGTGCGCCTCGTCCTGGATCGCCTGCGCCAGCACGTGCAGGCCGAATTCGCCGGCCGCGCGCGTGCCGGCGATCGCGGCCAGCGTGCGATCCTGAGCCGCCAGTCGGGCCCCTTCGGCGTTGCTGGTGACCGGGCGACGCTCGGCGTCGGGCAGATTCAGGCTCAGCCAGCCATGGCATTGCGCCAGTGCCTGCGGATGCGCCAGCACGGCCTCGATGCCCTGGCGCGTGTTGTCCTTGCGCAGCAGGTTGTGTCGAACGATCAGGCTGGTCTCGCCGATGATGAACAGCGGCATCGTCAGGAACAGGTCGAGCGAGCGCGCCACCACGCCTTCGGTGTTGTTTTCGACCGGCACCACGCCGAAATCGGCCGCGCCGGCGCTGGTTGCCCGCACCACCTCGTCGAAGTTGATGCACGGCACGCGCTCGATCGAGCTGCCGAAGTAGCCGAGCGCGGCCTCCTCGCTGAACGTGCCGGCCGGCCCGAGATAAGCCACGCGCGTGGGCGTCTCCAGCGCGCGGCAGGCCGACATGATTTCGCGCCAGATCGGCGCGATGCTGTCGTTGCCGAGCGGCCCCGCATTGGCGGCCTTGAGGCCGTCGATCACCTGCGCTTCGCGCTCGGGCCGAAACACCACCGACCCTTCGTGCTTCTTCAGCTCGCCCACTTGCTGGGCCACTTCAGCACGACGGTTGAGTGCACCCAGCAACTCGCGGTCGATCGCATCGATGCGATCGCGCAATGCCTGCAGTTGGGAGTTGGGCGCGGCCTCGGCCATAGGGTGTTTCGAATTCTTGCACGCCGCGCGGCCGCCGCGGCGTGCCGATGCCTCAGTCTGGCCCTGTAGAACCGGCTGGCGGCGTGCCACCGTTGCCGCTTTCGGGCTCTTCGGTGTCGCCGTTGGCATCGTTCTCGACGATGCGCTGCAGGCCGGAGAGCTTGGTGCCATCGTCGAGTGCGATCAACGTCACACCCTGGGTGGCACGGCCGAGTTCGCGGATCTCGGCCACGCGGGTGCGCACCAGCACCCCGCGGTCGGTGATCAGCATGATTTCGTGTTCGGGTCGTACCAGCGTGGCGGCCACCACCCGCCCATTGCGCTCGCTTTGCTGGATCGCGATCATGCCCTTGGTGCCGCGCCCGTGGCGCGTGTACTCGCCGATCGGTGTGCGCTTGCCGAAGCCGTTTTCGGTGGCGGTCAGCACGCTCAAGCTCTCGTCCTCGGCCACCAGCATCGCGATCACGCGCTGGCCGTCATCGAGCATCATGCCGCGCACGCCGCGCGCCTGACGGCCCATCGGACGCACGTCTTCCTCGTCGAAGCGCACCGCCTTGCCGCCGTCGGAGAACAGCATCACGTCGTGCTTGCCGTCGGTGAGCGCGGCGCCGATCAGATAGTCGCCCGGGTCGAGGTCGACCGCGATGATGCCGGCCTTGCGCGGGTTGCTGAAATCATCGAGCGCAGTCTTCTTCACCGTGCCGAGCGCAGTGGCCATGAACACGTAGTGATCGGCAGGGAAACTGCGGAACTCGCCGGTCAGCGGCAGCACGACGGTGATCTTCTCGTCAGCCGTCAGCGGGAACATGTTGACGATCGGCTTGCCGCGGCTGGTGCGGCTGCCCTGGGGCACCTCCCAGACCTTGAGCCAGTACACACGCCCGCGGTTGGAGAAGCACAGGATCCAGTCGTGCGTGTTGGCGATGAACAGCTGGTCGATCCAGTCGTCTTCCTTCGTGACCGCGGCCTGCTTGCCGCGGCCGCCGCGCCGCTGCGCGCGGTAGTCCGACAGCGCCTGACTCTTGATGTAGCCGGTGTGGCTCAAGGTGACCACCATGTCTTGCGGCGTGATCAGGTCCTCGGTCAGCAGCTCCTGCACGTTGCGCTCGATCAGGCTGCGGCGCGCACCGGCCTTGGTCTGGCCGAACTCCTCTCGCAGCGCGAGCAACTCGTCGCCGATGATGCGCACCACGCGCTCGGGCTTGACCAGGATGTCGAGCAGGTCGGCGATGCGCTCCATCACCTCCCGGTATTCGGTGATGATCTTGTCCTGCTCCAACCCGGTCAGGCGCTGCAGGCGCATCTGCAGGATCTCGGTGGCCTGTTCGTCGGACAGCCGGTACAGGCCGTCGAACTGCAGCCCGTAGTGCGCCGGCAGCCCTTCGGGGCGGAACGCTTCGCGTCCGCCCGGCGTCTGGTCCTGCGCCCGGGCCAGCATCTCGCGCACCAGCGAGCTGTCCCAGCCCTTGCTCATCAGCGCCGCCTTGGCCACCGGCGGCGTCGGCGAGGTCTTGATGGTCTCGATGAACTCGTCGATGTTGGCCAGCGCCACGGCGAGGCCTTCGAGCACGTGGCCGCGCTCGCGCGCCCTGCGCAGCTCGTAGACGGTGCGCCGCGTCACCACCTCGCGCCGGTGGTCGAGGAAGATCTCGACCAGCTCGCGCAAGTTGCACAGCTTCGGCTGGCCGTCAATCAGAGCGACCATGTTGATGCCGAAGGTGTCCTGCAGCTGCGTCTGCTTGTAGAGGTTGTTGAGCACCACCTCGGGCAACTCGGCGCGCTTGAGCTCGATCACCACGCGCATGCCGGACTTGTCGCTCTCGTCCTGGATGTGGCTGATGCCTTCGAGCTTCTTCTCGTTGACGAGCTCGGCGATGCGCTCGAGCAGCGTCTTCTTGTTCACCTGGTAGGGAATCTCGTCGACGATGATCGCCTGGCGCTGGCCGCGATCGATGTCTTCGAAGTGGCACTTGGCGCGCATCACCACCTTGCCACGCCCGGTGCGGTAGCCCTCGCGCACACCGGCCAGGCCGTAGATGATCCCGGCGGTCGGAAAGTCGGGTGCCGGCACGATCTCCATCAACTCGTCTATGGTGGCCCGCGGGTTCTTCAGCAGGTGCAGGCAGGCATCGATGATCTCGTTGAGGTTGTGCGGCGGAATGTTGGTGGCCATGCCCACAGCGATGCCGGCCGACCCGTTGACCAGCAGATTGGGCAGCTTGCTCGGCAGGACCAGCGGCTCTTTCTCGGAGCCGTCGTAATTGGGACCGAAGTCGACAGTCTCCTTGTCGATGTCGGCCAACATCTCGTGCGCGATCTTGGCCAGCCGAATCTCGGTGTAGCGCATCGCCGCCGCGTTGTCGCCGTCGACCGAGCCGAAATTGCCCTGGCCATCGACCAGCATGTGACGCAGCGAGAACGGCTGCGCCATGCGCACGATGGTGTCGTAGATCGCGGTGTCGCCGTGCGGGTGGTACTTGCCCATCACATCGCCGACGATGCGCGCGCTCTTTTTGAACGGGCGGTTCCAGTCGTTGTTCTGTTCGTGCATCGCGAACAGCACGCGCCGGTGCACCGGCTTGAGGCCATCGCGCGCGTCCGGCAGTGCCCGCCCCACGATCACGCTCATCGCGTAGTCGAGGTACGAGCGGCGCATCTCCTCTTCGAGGCTGACGGCCAGGGTTTCCTTGGCGAATTGAGTCATGCGGGGAGCGAGCGGCCCTGTTCGGCCGTCTTTGAAACAAGGCCGGGCGGCCTCGCCGCGATAGCGGGTAAGGGGCAATTCTAAGGGGCTACCCCGTGTCGCACCTTCGCAACAACAAGCTTCGTCTTTCGCTGGCGCAGATCACAATAGGGACGGTCATGGACCCTATGGCAGAATCTTCGAGGCCGGTGGTGAGCGCTCGTAGAACCGGGTGTTTGCCGGGTTTTCTCGCTTCCGACGTGAACATCTCGCAGGCAGCTGCGACTATCCCCCTGAGAGGAGAATCATGAAGAAACTCAACAAGGTGGCGGCGCTGTTTGCCTCCGCTGCTTTGGCCGCGCCGATGGTCGGTCTCGCGCAGTCCAATTCAGCGGACAACTGGCGCGCCGGCGATGGCACGGTCTGGAAAAACGGATCCGGCGACGCCTGCTGGCGCGATGCCAGCTGGACCCCGGCCACCGCCAACCCCGCTTGCGATGGCGCACTGAAGCCGCCGCCCCCGGCCCCGGCTCCAGCGCCGGCGCCGCCGCCGCCGCCGCCCCCGGCGGCGCCGCCTCCGGCAGCGCCTCCGCCTCCCCCGCCTCCTCCGCCGGCGCCGACCAGCGAGAAGGTGACGTTCGCGGCTGACGCGTTCTTCGATTTCGGCAAGTCGACGCTGAAGCCCGAAGCCAAGGCCAAGCTCGATGACCTGGTGGCCAAGACCTCCGGTGTCAACCTCGAAGTCATCATCGCCGTGGGTCACACCGACTCGGTGGGTGGCGATGCGTTCAACCAGAAGCTCTCCGTGTCGCGCGCCGAGGCTGTGAAGGCGTACCTCACCAGCAAGGGCGTCGAGAAGAACCGTGTCTACACCGAAGGCAAGGGCGAGAAGCAGCCTGTGGCCGACAACAAGACCGCCGAAGGTCGTGCCAAGAACCGTCGCGTCGAGATCGAAGTGGTCGGCACGCGCACCAAGAAGTAATCGCGCGGTCTGACGACCTTCAAAGCCCCGCCGTGGCGGGGCTTTTTCATGGCCGCCTCGCCGCGTGGTGCACGCTACGATCGGGCCCATGGAACTCAATGCCGATCCGCAGGAGCTGAGCAAGTTCAGCGAATTGGCGCACCGCTGGTGGGACCCGCACGGCGAATTCAAGCCGCTGCATGCGATCAACCCACTGCGCCTGGACTGGATCGATCGCCTCGCGCCGTTGCGCGGTCGCCGTGTACTCGACGTCGGTTGCGGGGGCGGCATCCTCGCCGAATCGATGGCGCAACGAGGCGCGCAGGTCACCGGCATCGACCTCGCCGTGAAGCCGCTGAAGGTGGCCAAGCTGCACGCCATCGACGCCGGCGTAACGGGCCTCGAGTACCTCGAGGTGTCGGCCGAAGACCTGGCGCAGCAGCGACCGGCCGCGTTCGACACCGTCACCTGCATGGAGATGCTCGAGCACGTGCCGCAGCCCGATTCGGTGGTGCGCGCGTGCGCAGCGCTGGCGCGACCCGGTGCGCACCTGTTCTTCTCCACCATCAGCCGCAATGCCAAGGCGTTTGCGTTCGCGATCGTGGGCGCCGAGCACGTGCTGCGGTTGTTGCCCAAGGGCACGCACGAGTACGCGCGGTTCATCCGTCCCAGCGAACTGGCGCGCGCTTGCCGCGCGGCCGGGCTCGAGGTGATCGACCTGCAAGGCCTGCAGTACAACCCGCTGACCGGTCGCTACTGGCTATCGGGCGACACCAGCGTCAACTACCTGTTGGCCTGCCGCAAGGGCGCATGACCGCCGCGCAAGACGATGGCGCGCCGGCGCGCACCCGTGCAGCCTGCGACGCGGTGCTGTTCGACCTCGACGGAACGCTGATCGACAGCGCGCCCGACTTGGCGGGCGCGGCCAATGACCTGCGCGCGCAGCACGGCCTGGCACCGCTGCCGTTCGACGCGCTGCGCCCGATGGTGGGCGCGGGCGCGCGCGGCATGGTGGGCGCGGCGTTCGGCGTGAAGCCCGGCGATGCGCAGTTCGAGGCGCTGCGCGACGCGTTCCTCGCGCGCTACGCGCAGACGCTGCTGCGAAGCACGCACGTGTTCGATGCCGTGCAAACGGTGCTGCGTGCGCTCGAGGCCGCGGGGGTGCGCTGGGGCATCGTCACCAACAAGGCGGCGCGCTTCACCGAGCCAATCGTCGACGGCCTGGCGCTGCGCGCGCGCACCGCCGCGCTGGTCTGCGGCGACACCACGCCGCATGCCAAGCCACACCCGGCGCCGCTGCTCGAGGCAGCGCGCCAGATGAATTTGCCCGCGGCACGCTGCGTCTATGTTGGCGACGACTTGCGCGATGTGGTGGCGGGCCGCGCGGCCGGCATGGCGACCTTGATCGCGTCGTGGGGATACCTCGGTGACGGTGCCCCGCCGCACGAATGGGGCGCCGATGCGATTCTCGGCACACCCGCGGAGCTCTTGAACTGGCTCGGTGTGGCCTAAACTAGCCACTCCTGGGGCCGACCTGGCTTCGACGTGGGTGCGGAGTCGGATCAGGGCATGCCGAGCGCCAGATCAGCTCGTTAATCCAGCTGGAACGAAGTAACTGCGAACGACGAACGTTTCGCCCTCGCCGCTTAAAAACCGGTGAGCCTCGCAACGGTTGGCCGATGGGCCGGGCCCGAGCCGCAAGGCGAGGGTTGCGAGGTCATACACATTGGCTGGCGATGCACCGGGTCACTTGGTGCATTGCGAGACGCAAGGTGACTGGCAGATCCGGTAGCGTGCTGCTGCGCGACCGGAGATGCGAGATCCAAATCAGACAGCTACGCATGTAGAACTGGCCGGCAATGGCTTGCGGACGGGGGTTCGATTCCCCCCGGCTCCACCAGACAAACGGGCCCTGCAGTGCAGGGCCCCGTGGCGACAAAGCGCGCCCGGATCGTCGCGCCTGAAGGCACCAGCTGCGCGCGGCATCCGGTGCTTCTTCTTTATGGTCGCTAAGGCAGGCACAGCGCTTTGGCCTGCACCATCGTGCGCTCGGGGAAGGCCGGGGTGGTGGCATCGATGCTGCCGACGAACTTCGCGAGCCTCGCGCGATCGGCCGGGTTGGTGAGCGTGTCGACACCACCGGTGCCCAGGCTGCGATGCTGCACATTGGCCAACACGTCGTCGAGCGTGGGCGCCGCGCCGCTGTGGAAGTACGGCGCGCCGGCGAACACGCTGAGCAGCGATGGGATGTTGATGCCCAGTGCACCGTTGGCACCGTCGGTGTTCAGCTGGCCCGCCACGGCGCCTCCCTTCAGCTCGTTGGCCAGCGTGGCGTCGAACGTTCCCGCTTTGCACAGGAATCGGTTCAGCTGAGCCAACGTGATGTCGGCGGCCGCCGGCGGCGGTGTGAAGTCGATCGTGCTCGCGGTCCAGTTGACGCCGCCGTGGCAGCCCTGGCAATTGGCAGCCGCGAACAGCGCACGGCCGGTCGCGACGTCGGGGTCGCTCGCCTTGGACGGCGTGATCGGTGCGCGGATGCCGAACGCAATGTAGGCGGCCAGCGCGTCGAGGTCGGCATCGCGTCCGGTCGTGGTGGCGGCCTCGGCTTCGCGCGTCGCGTCGGTGCAAGTGGCATTGACGGTGAAGCGCAGGTTGAACACGCACGGGTCCACCGCGGCGCGGTTGCCGAACGGGTCTTTCAGCGCGATCAGGCCCTGGCCGCCCGACACGTTGCGGATGTTCAGCTCGAAGTCCTGGATCTCGTCGCGCACCGCCGACCAGTTGAGCGCACGCTGGTGGAAGGCCGGCAGCAGCGGCGCGAAGTTGCCATTGACGTTGACGTTGAGCTGCGGCGTCTGCGGATGCGCGGCAGTGCTCTCCATCGAGATGGTCTGACGCGGTCCGTCGCCGAACATCCAGGTGACGCCGTCGGTCAGTCCACGCGGGTGGCAGCCGTAGCAGCTGCCCCAGCCGAAGTCCGACATGCGGCCCGCCGGCTTGCGCGCGTCGTCGTTGGTGCCTTCGGGGCCGATCGACGTGTTGAACAGCTCCTTGCCGCGCAACACCTTCTGCGCGAATGCCGTGCTCGGCAGCGCGGTCGACGCGATGCGCGCGATCTCCTTGAACTTCGACGGGTCGCTGCCCGAGACGTCGATCACCGAGACGTCGCGCGACACCAGGTTCATCACGTAGGCACGCGTGTCATTGCTGTTGATCACCACGCCCTCGGGGCTCGAGTTGCGCGCGTCGCCGCCGGCGTCGACGCCGACTTCGATGCGCACCACGTTGCCCGGGTCGCCCGCGGCCTGCGGCGCGTTGATGGTGGGCCTGTTGTTGGCGTCCAGCACCAGACGCACCAGGCGGTCGGTGGCGCGCGACAGCACGAAGCCCTCGAAGCTGCCGTTGTGCTTGAAGGCGAGTGCGGCCGGATTGGTCGGGAACAGCTTCTTGCCCACTGCCTCGAGCTGCACGCCCTTGTTCATGTTGAAGGTCTCGGCCACCGCTTCCTGGTCGGCATCGAGGTCGATCACGGACACGAAGGCCTGCACGTTGACGTTGAACTTCACCGGCCCGTTGGGCGACGACGCGGTATTGGGGAGGTAGGCGCGATTGCCGCGCACGACGATGCTCTCGAGCTGGTTCGGGAACGCCAGCGTGTCGACCTTGGTGGCCGCGGTGCCGTCGGACACGGTCTTGTCGAGCGTCGAGCCGTCGGACTGGAAGCCCGTGGCCTTGGCGCTCAGCTTGATCGTCTTGACCAGCGTGTCGGTGGCAGCATCGATCACGCCGACGCGGCCCTCGCGCCCATCGTCGCGGCCTTCCTTCTGGTCGATCGGTCGCGCATCGTCGACCAGTTGCGCCAGAAACTGCGTGACATAGACCTGGGTCTTGCCGTTGCGTTCGGCCACCGCGATCGCGCGCGGCTTGGCGCCCACGGCGGCAATCGTCTTCGCCACCGTGTCGCTGCCGGTATCGATCACGCTGACGTCATTGGAGCCGAGGTTGGCCACATACAGCTTGCTGCCGTCCAGCGTCAGCGCGCAACCGGTCGGCTCGGTGCCGACGGTGATCGTCTTGACCACCGCACGCTGGAGCGCGTCGACCACCGAGACCGTGCCGCTGACCGCGTTGGTGACGTAGAGCTTCTTGTCATCGGGCGTGATGGCGACACAGCGCGGCTCGTGGCCGACCGGCAGCTCCATGAGCTTGCGGTTCGCGTCGCTCGCCACGTCGAACAGCGTGACCGAGTCGCTGTCGGGGTTCACCGACCACACCGATGCGTTGTCGCTGCTCACCACCAGCGGCGTCGAGTGGCTCTGCGCCAGACGCGGCGCGTTGCCGCCGCCATTGCCGCCGCCGTTGCCACCCCCGTTGCCACCGCCGTAGCCACCGCCACAGCTTGCCAACACCACAATGACCGCGCATTGCAGCGCCTTCAGCCATCGGTTGCATCGATGTTCCATGTTGCCACCCCGTAGAGATTGATTGCCGTGCGCAGACATCCGGTGTCTTGCGGGGCACCGATGTGCACGTGGCGGCGACTTACGGGATGCGTGCGCCGACGGACGCATCGCACGGACGTGACGGAATCGAACTAGGGATAAGGGCGGCGCGGCCGCGAAGAATCAGGCGAAGCGCTTCTTGCCGGCAAACATCACAGGCGCTTCAACCGGTGCGGGTGCCTTGACGGCGGGCGTCGACGGCGTGACCCAACGCCCTTCGACCAGCACCTCATGCGGCTTGAACTGCGCCTTGTAGGCCATCTTCGGGCTCTGCGCGATCCAGTAGCCGAGGTAGACGTGCGGCAGCTTCAGCAGCTTGGTCTGCTCGATCTGCCACAGCACGCTGTAGGTGCCGTAGCTCGCTGCAGGGTCGGGTTCGAAGAATGTGTAGACCGCCGACAAGCCATCGTTCAACACGTCGAGGATCGACACCATGCGCAACGCCCCGGTGCCGTCGCTCGAGGGCTCGCGAAATTCCACCAGCCGCGAATTGACGCGACTCTGCAGCAGAAACTGGGTGTACTGGTCGACGCTGTCATGGTCCATGCCGCCACCGGAGTGGCGGCCCGACTGGTAGCGCAGGTACAGCTGGTAGTGCTCGGGCAGGAAACACAGCCGCAGCACGCGCGCCTGCAGGTTGCCGTGGGCTTTCCAGGCGCGCCGCTGGCTGCGCGACGGATCGAAGCGCTGCACCGGCACGCGCAGCGGCACGCAGGCGCGGCAGCTGTCGCAATATGGCCGGTAGGTGAACATGCCGCTGCGGCGAAAGCCATTGGCCACCAGCCCCGAGTACGCGTCGGCGTGGATCAGGTGGCTCGGTGTGGCCACCTGCGAGCGCGCCAGGCGGTCGGGCAGATAGCTGCACGGGTAGGGCGCCGTCGCGTAGAACTGCAGCGACGACAGCGGGAGTTCTTTCGGATGCGTCACGGGGCGGTCGCTTCCTGCGGCGCGCTGCGCGATTCCAGGCCGAGCTGCGCCCACATGATGCGATCATAGGTCCAGCGCCGCGGCGGCGCTTCGTCCAGGGCGGCCGCGAGGTGGCGCTCGAAGGCGGCGCGGGGGATCTCGCGGGCGCCGAAAGACGCCAGGTGACTGGTGTGCTGCTGGCAATCGATCATCTCGATGCCGTGGACCCGGCAGAATGCCACCAGCGCGGCCAGCGCGATCTTCGACCCGTCGGAGCGCCAGCTGAACATCGATTCGCCGAAGAACATGCGGCCGATGCCCACGCCATACAGGCCTCCGACCAGCGTGCCGTCCATCCACGTTTCGAAGCTGTGCACGCGGCCTTCGTCGTGCCACTCGCTGTAGGCGCGCACCATGGCCGGCACGATCCAGGTGCCGTTCTGGCCTTCGCGCGGCACCTGCGCACAGGCGCCGATCACGCGGTAGGCGTCGTGGTCGATGCGGATCTCGCCGTCGGGCGACGCGATGAACTTGCGCAGCGTCTTGGTCAGCGAACGCGAGAGCTTGAACTCGCGCACCGGCAGCACCATGCGCGGATCGGGTGTCCACCACAGCACCGGCTGCCCGTTGCCGTACCACGGGAAAACGCCGCGCCGGTAGGCCTCTTCGAGCCGTTGGGTGTTGAGTCGGCCGCCTGCGCACAGCAGGCCGGGGGCATCGCTGCTGGGACCCAGAGCGCGGCGCGTGGCCGGCAATGGGGCCGTGTCATCGATCCAGGTCAGCTCATGCATCGTGCCCATGTTGCCAGGGTCTGGTAGACCTCGGTTCCCCCGGTGTTCTACCAGCAGCAGCTTTCGTGCCCAGGCCGCATGATGCACAGGCCAAAGCTGGTTTGGGAACCCTCATGTGCAGGACTTGGTGGATCGCGGCGACCCTCTGTTGGGCGGTGGTCGCTTCGGCGCAGGACTATCCGACGAAACCGGTGCGCATCGTCGTTCCGTTCGCCGCCGGTGGCCCGGCCGACGTGTATGCGCGCTTCATTGCGCAGCGGCTGCAGGCTGCACTCGGCCAGCCGTTTGTGGTCGACAACAAGCCGGGTGCCGGCGCCATCACCGGCACGCAGGAGGCCGCGCAGGCGGCGCCCGATGGCCATACGCTGTTGATGATGTCGAACACGCACACCGTCAACGAGACGCTGATTCCCAATCGCCCGTATCAGCTGATGCGCGACTTCGCGCCGGTGGCGCCGGTCAACTACTCCGACCTGGTGCTGGTCGTGAATTCAAGCGTGCCGGTCCACGACGTCGCCGAGTTGCTGGCGCTGGCACGCAGCAAGCCCGGGCAGCTCAACTACGCATCGTCCGGGCCTGGCACCCCGTACCACATGGCTGGAGAGCTGTTCAAGTCGCTTGCCAACATCGATGTCGTGCACGTGCCGTACAAGGGCAGCTCGGGTGCGCGCACCGACGTGCTGGCTGGCCACGTGCAGCTGATGTTCGACGCGGTCACCGCGATGGCGCCGCAGGTGCGCACCGGCAAGGTCCGGGCGTTGGCCACCACGGGTCGCACGCGCTCGTCGATCCTGCCTGAGGTGCCGACGCTGGCCGAGGCCGGCGTGCCGGGCTACGAGGCGGTGATCTGGCTTGGCGTGATGGCACCGGCCAAGACGCCGCCCGCGGTGCTGCACAAGCTCAATGGCGAGATCGCGCGCATCGCCGCGCTGCCCGAGGTGAGGCAGGAGTGGTCCGCACAGGGGGCCAGCGCCATGTCGATGAGCGTCGAGGAGTTCGATCGCTACCTGCGCGCCGACATCGACAAGTGGGCGCAGATCGTGCGCAAGGCCGGCATCAAGGCCGAGAACTGACGCGTGGCCGCGCGACCGCTGCACCTGCTGAGCGCCGGCGCCGCCAAAGCGCTGGTGCAGGGGCTGCAGGTCGAGTTCGAACGCAGCAACAGCCTGTCGCTGTCGGCCCAGTTCGGGGCGGTGGGTGCGATGCGCGAGCAGCTCGAAGGGGGCGCGCCGTGCGACGCCATCGTGCTGACGCGCGCGATGCTCGACGACCTGGCGGCCGCCGGCCGCATCGACGCCGGCAGCGTGCGCGACCTCGGCTGGGTGCACACCGGAGTCGCGGTGCCTCACGGCGCACCGACCGCCGCGCTGCCGGATGCGGCGGCGCTGCGCGCGCTGCTGCAGCGCGCACGCGCGATCTACCTGCCCGATCCGCAGCGAGCGACCGCCGGCATCCATGCGCTGAAGGTTCTGAGTGCGCTCGGCGAGGCGCAGCCCGAGCGGCTGCGCGCACATCCCAACGGCGCTGCGGCGATGGCCGCGCTGGCGCGCGACGGCGACCCGGCCTCGGTGGGCATCACGCAGGTCAGCGAAATCCTCTACACGCCGGGGCTGCAATTGCTCGGCGCGCTGCCGCCGCCGTTCGCACTGGCCACTCTGTACAGCGCGGCGGTGGTGCATGGTACGGTGCAGGCCGAGGCGGCGGCGAACCTGGTGGCGCTCCTGTGCGCCCCCGCCCAGGCGGCGTGGCGCCAGCGCAGCGGCTTCGAGCCGCAGTGAGACGTGTCGATGGCATCCAGGACCCATGTGCGCGATGAGCGACGAGCCCGATGACGGCGAGCTGGCGGCAGTGGCGGCCGAGCGCGCCGGCCAGCTGCTGCTCGCGCTGCGCGCCGATTCGGGGCTGCGTGGTGATGCGCTCGGTCGTGCCGGGGATGCCCAGGCCAACGCAGCCATCGTCGAGCTGCTGACGCAGCATCGACCCGCCGACGGCTTGCTGTCGGAGGAGCAACCCGCGAGCGCCGCACGCCTGCAGCAATCGCGCGTGTGGATCGTCGACCCGCTGGACGGCACGCGCGAGTACGGCGAACCCGGCGCACGCACCGACTGGGCGGTGCACGTCGCGCTGTGCATCGATGGCGCGCCCGCGGCTTGCGCGGTGGCGCTGCCGGGCCTGAAGCAGCTGTGGCGCAGCGACCAGGTGCGTCCGCTGCCCGCGCCCTATGGCGGCCGGCCCCGGCTGGTGGTGAGCCGCACCCGCGCGCCACCGCTGGCAGAAGCGCTGGCGCAGCGCCTGGGCGCGCAGTTGCTGCGCATCGGCTCGGCCGGTGCCAAGGCGATGGCCGTGCTGCGTGGCGACGCAGAGCTCTACGTGCACGCCGGCGGCATGAACGAATGGGACTCGTGCGCCCCGGTCGGCGTGGCGCTGGCGCACGGCCTGGTGGCGTGCCGCTTCGACGGCACCCCGTGCCGCTTCAACCAGGCTGATCCGAAGACACCCGACCTGCTGCTCGGTCGCGCCGAATGGGTCGCGCAGGCACGCGCGTTGCTGCCGTCGCTCTGACGCGACGCCATCCCCTGGTAGTTCGGATCCGAACTATCTGGAGGTATTCTCCTATCGGAATATTCAGATAATATTTCGGATCCCAACTGACGATGTCCAGCGCCATTCGCACCAGCGGCCAGCTCGGCCCCGCGTTGCGTGCGCTGCGCCAGCAGCGCGGCTGGTCGCAGACCGAGCTCGGCCGCCGCGTCGGTCTGTCGCAGGAGCGCATCTCGAGCATCGAACGCCAGCCCGAACGCATCACGGTCGGCCAGCTGCTCACCGTGCTGATGGCGCTCGAGGCCGAGCTGCGGGTGGATGTGCGCCAGCACGCGCAATCCACAGGGCGTTGGTGATGGCTGGACGGCCGAGCCGTCAGCGCGCGCTCGATGCCTGGATGAACGGCCGGCGCGTCGGTCGCTGGAGCATCAGCGCCCAGGGCGTGCACACGTTCGTCTACGACAGCGCGTGGCCGGGCGCGCCCGAGGCGCGGCCGTTGTCGCTGTCGCTGCCGCTCGGCAGCGCCCGGCCTGCGCGGGGCGAGCGCGTGCAAGCGTATTTCGACCACCTGCTGCCGGCGGCCGCGCTGCCGCGCCAGCGCTTGCAGTGGGCGTTCGGCGTCGCCAGCGCGGAGACGTTCGACCTGCTGGCTGCGGTCGGCCGCGACTGCGTCGGTGCGGTGCAGCTGCTGGCGCCGGACTCCGAACCCGGTGACCCGATGCGCGTCGAGGGCGATCCGTTGTCCGAGCGCGAGTTGGCGCTGCTGCTCGACGCCTGCGTGGCGCCGCTCGATGGCTCGACGTCGTCTGCCGACGTGCCATGGCCGTGTGTGGCGCTCGGCGGCGCGCGGCCCAAGACCGCGTTGCTGCGCAGCGGCGCGCGCTGGTGCGTGCCGCGCGGCGCGACGCCGAGCACCCACATCCTGAGGTTGCCGCTCGGGGCGGTGCCGGGTGGAGCGCCCGCGATCAGCACGTCGCTCGAGAACGAATGGCTGTGCGCGCAGCTGCTGCGCGCCTTCGGCTTCGAGCTGCCGGCGTCGCGCATCGAGGCCATCGGGCCGCACAAGGTGCTGGTGGTGGAGCGCGTCGACCGTCGCTGGCTCGACGATCGCTGGTGGGCGCGCCTGCCGTTGGAAGACTTCTGCCAGGCCACCGCCACGCCCGCCGCGCGCGGTGCCGCGGCGGCGGGCGGCCCGGGCGTGGGCCGCATGCTCGATCTGCTGCGCGGCTCCGAGCACGCGGCCACCGATCGCGAGCGGTTGCTCGCCGCGCTGGTGGTGCTGTGGCTGCTCGCCGCGCCCGACCTCAGTGCCAAGCACTTTGCGCTGCGTCTGCTCGCCGGCGGCCGCTACACGCTGGCGCCGCTGTGCGGGGCGCTGTCGGCGTGGCCGCTGCTCGGGCGCTCGCCCAAGCCCTCGTCGCTGCAACGCCTGCCGTGGACGCTGTCGCCGAGCGGCGAGCCGCTCGCGCATCACCAGGTCCATCGCATGCACTGGCTCCAAGCGGCGCGGCGCCACGCGGTCGGCGCCGGCTTCGACGCGGTGCTCGACGGCATCGCGCACTGGGTGCCGCAGGCGATCGAGCGCGCATGCGCCGCGTTGCCGCCGGACTTTCCGAGCTCGGTCAGTGAGCCGGTGTTCGACGGCTTGCAACGCGGCGTGCGGCGCCTCTCCAGCTGAGCGAGCGCCGACCGGCGTCACGCCGGCATGCGGCGCACGCCCCGTGCGCGCAGGCGAACAGTGCCCATTGCAGCTGAAACGCCCGGCGCGGGTTGCGCAACCCGCGTGCAACGCACGCCCTCGAGGATCCCAGCGTGTTCAAGGCAACGACCTGGAGAGTGACGATGGACCACGAACTGCACCAAGCGCTGACCGATCTGACGGCGGGTTCCACGCTGCGCCTGCGCGATGGCCAAGGCCGCGCCGTCGTCGTGTTCGAAGGCCAGGTCTGGATCACGCAAGACAACGACATGCGCGACATCGTGCTGGCCGGCGGCGAGAGCTTCAGCCTCGACCGCCCGGGCCTCACCGTCGTGCAGGCGTTTCGCGACACCAAGCTCGCGGTGCTCGAGGCAGAGCCCTTTGTGGCGCGTGTGAGCAGCTACGACCTTCACCGGTTGGCACGCCGCGAGCGCAGCGCAGCGATGGCGCGCGCCTGGCATCAGGGTGTGGCGGCGCTGCGCGGACTGGCGGCGCGCCTCGCGTCGCGGCCGGCAGCGACGCGCGCGCCAGCGCTGCGTGCCTGCACGGTCGGCCACTGAACGCGCGCGGCGGAGCCGATGGACAGCGCGGTGCGCGAGGCCGACTGTGAGGCGGTCGCGGCCCGGCGGCACGACCGCCGGCGCGCCAGCGTGCGCATTCGCTCTGTCTGCCCAACCGACGCTCCGCTGATCGACGCCCTGATCCGGGGCCTGTCCCTGGGCTCGCGGCAGCGTCGCTTTCATGTCGGCATCCAGGCGGTGGGGGCGGTCTGGCTGGAGCGCATGACGCATCCCGACCCGACGCGCGAGCACGCGCTGGTGGCCGTCGCGACGCTGGACGGGCGCGAGGTCTGCGTGGCCGAGGCGCGCTCCGTGGTCAGCGACGACGTCGCCGAGGGACGGGAGTTTGCGCTGGTGGTGGCCGACGGCTGGCAAGGCCGCGGCATCGGCAAGACGCTGCTGCTCAGCCTGGGCTGCCATGCGGCGCGCCATGGCGTCGAGCGCCTGGTGGGAGACGTGCTGCGCGACAACCTCGCGATGATCGGTCTGGCGCGCGGCCTGGGCTACGCGCTGCGCCGGCATCCCGCCGACCCGCGGCTGGTGCGCGTCGAGCGCCCCTTCGTCGCATTGCCGCCGGCGCTGCGCCCACCCCTCAGTCTCGCCGGCCAAAACTTCATTTGAAACACAACGCCGGGCGTGCTGACACGCCCGCGCAAGCCTGGCGCTCGACCATGGCGACAACACGCAGCGAGGACCGACATGGCACCCACCATCCCCACCCACAGGCCCCTCATGACGGCCACCCGTGCGGCCGTGCTGGTCGCAGTCGTCGCCAGCGCGTGCAGCGTGTACTTGGCGCTGGCCAGCAGCAGGGTGCAGGCCGCGTCGCCCGAATGGGTCACTGCCGCGGGCGCATGCCTGGCCGCCGACGCCAACCAACATGCCAGCCATTGAAAGCGTGGCGCCGCGCGGGGCATCCGCGCTGCGCCGCGTGCGGCTGGTCGACGCCGACCTGACTTGGCGCGACCTGCTGGGTCAATGGCTCTCCACGCTCGGCTGCACGGTCGTGCCCGAGCCGGCGAGCGACGTCGAGGCACCGCCGAGCGCCGACCTGGTGATCGTCGACGTGCCGTTTCCGCGTCAGGGCGGCGTAGACTTGGTGCGGCGCATCGCCAGCCAGCACCCGTCCACGCCGATCCTCGCCTTGTCGACCAACTTTTTCTCCGGCATCGAATGCTGCGGCCCGGTGGCACGCGCGTTGGGGGTGGATTGCGTGCTCCCCAAGCCGGCCACGCGCGAGGCGCTGGCCACCGCGGTGCGCCTGGTGCTGCCGACATGAAGCTCCCCCGCGCACGGCGGCTGTCGTGGCAGGCCTGTCTGGGGGTGGCGCGGCGGCCTGCCTGACATGGCCGGGCCGGCCGCACCCGCCGCCAGTCCCGCGCGCCTGACCTGGCGCAGCATCCCGTGGATCGGCGGCGTCTTCATCGCCGCCATCGTTGCGCTCGCCACCTACGACATCGTGCGCGGCCATCGCGCGAACGCGCTGGACACCGCGCGCGAGCTCGATGCGCACTCGCGCATCGTGGCCGAGCAAACGGCGCGCAGCCTGCAGGCGGTGGACCTGGTGCTGCGCCACATCGCGAGCCAGCGCCACAGCGGCACGCGCGCCGAGCTGCACATCTTTCTTCGCGAGCAATTGATCGGCCTGGTGCAGGTCGAGCAGCTGATGCTGTTCGATGCCCAGGGCCGGCTGCTGGCGAGCTCGGCCGCGGCCGAGCCGCCCGATCCACTGCCCGACGTGTCGGGCGATGCGCTGTTCCGCACGTTGCAGGCCGGCAACGTGATCGAGCCGGTGGTCGAGGGTGTGCGCCGCGATCCGTACCACCCGGGCCAGTGGGTGTTTCCGATCGCACGCCGCCTGCGCACGGCCAACGGCAGTTTCGCCGGCATCGTGGTGGGCGAAGGGCGGGTGGACTACTTCCAGCAGTTCTACCGCGACGTGCGCCTCGGCGCCGGCACCACGGTGTCGCTGATGCATCGCAACGGCACGCTGGTGGCGCGCTACCCGACCGCCGATGCCTCGCTCGGCCAGCATTACGGCATCGTCGAGGCGATGCTGGCGCTGCGCGACGCCGATCCCGATGGGCCGATGCGCAGCAAGAGCCCGCTCGACGGCGTCGACCGCTTCGGCGCGCTCGCGCTGGTGCCCGAGCAGCCGCTGGCAGTCATCGTCACGCGCGACGTCGACGTCGCGATGGCGCCGTGGCGCCAGCAGACTGTGGGGACCATCGCGCGCACCCTCGCGATGGGCGTGCTGGCAGCGCTGCTGCTGGCGGTGCTGCGCCGGCAGTTCCTGCGCCTGGACAAGACGCGCGCCTCGCTCGAGCTGTCGCGCGAGCGCTTTGCGCTCGCAGCCGCCGGCTCCGACGAAGGCATTTGGGACTGGGACGTCGCCGGCGACAAGGTGTACGCGTCGGCGCGGGCGCGTGAGATTTTCGGCCTGCCGCACGGCCCCGACACGCAGCCGCGCGAGGCGTGGTTTGCAGCGATTCGTCTTCACCCCGACGACATCGGGGCGCGCCGCCAGGCGATGCGGGCGCACCTGAGCGGCCTGACGCCGGTGTACGAGGGCGAGTACCGCGTGCAGCACGGCGAGCACTGGCGCTGGGTGCGCGTGCGCGGGCTGTGCGTGCGGGACGCGCACGGCGAGCCGGTGCGCATGGCCGGTTCGGTCACCGACATCGACTCGCGCCGCCGCGCCGAAGACGCGATGAAGCTGTCGGAGGAGCGCTACGCGCTGGCGATGGCAGGCCTCACCGGCGGCCACTGGGTGTGGGACACCGAGACCGACGCGCTGTTCGTCTCCGACAGCGTGCACCAGCTGTTCGGCCTGCCGCCCAACACGCAGATGAGCACGCGCACCGAGTACTTCCGCCGCGTGCGCGTGCACCCCGACGACTGGAGCGGACTCACCAAGATCAACGAGGACGTCGCCGCGGGCCGCGTGATCCGCTTCGACTACGAGTTCCGGATCCTGCTGCCGGGCAGCGACGCGGTGCGTTGGATCCTGACGCGTGCGCACAGCTTCCGCGATGCGCAAGGCCGCACGCTGCGCGTGGCTGGCGTCAGCGTCGACATCTCGGCACGCAAGCAGACCGAGGAGGCGCTGCGCCTGAGCGAGGAGCGCTTCGCGCTGGCGGTGCTCGGCTCGGACGATGGTGTATGGGACTTCGACTACGTCAATCAGCGCGTGTTCGCGTCGCGGCGCTGCCGTCAGATCCTCGGCATCCCGCCTGAGCCCGAGGTACAGCCGCTTGACGAATGGTTCAAGCTCGTGGTGCTGCACCCCGACGATGCGCCGCAGCGCGAAGCCGCGATGCAGGCGCACCTCGACGGCCTGACGCCGGCCTACGAAGGCGAATGGCGCATCTGTCATCCGGGCAACCAGTACCGCTGGGTGCGCGTGCGTGGCATGTGCGTGCGCGATGCGGCCGGCAAGCCGCTGCGCATGGCAGGCTCGGTGTCGGACATCGACTCGCGCAAGCGCGCCGAGGAATCGCTGCGCCAGTCGGAGGAGCGCTACGCGCTCGCGGTGGCGGGTTCCGACGACGGCGTGTGGGACTGGGACCTGCGCTCGGGCATGGCATTCGAATCGGCGCGTGCGCGCGAGCTGCAAGGCCTGTCGCCGGGGCCCGAGGTGCAGCCTCTGGACGCCCTGGTCGAATCGTTGCGCGTGCACCCCGACGACGCGCCGCGCCGCGCCGAGGGCATCCGCGCGCACCTCGCCGGCGAGACGACGGCCTACGAGTGCGAGTACCGGGTGCGCCGCGACGACGGCACGTACCGCTGGATCCGCGTGCGTGCGCTGTGTCTTCGCGATGAGGAAGGGCGGCCGTACCGCATGGCTGGCTCGGTGAGCGACGTCGACGACCGCAAGCGCGCCGAGGAGGCGCTGCGCATGTCGCAGGAGCGCTTCACGCTCGCGGTGGCCGGCTCCAACGACGGCATCATCGATTGGGACATGGTCAACGACAGCATGTACACGTCGGAGCGCATGCTGGAGATGATCGGCCAGCCACCGACGCCCAACACCCGCACGCGCGACGAGTGGATGGCGCTGCTCGACCTGCATCCGCACGACCGCGAGCGCCATGCGCAGGAACTGGAGCGTTTCCTTGCCAGCCGCGAGACGCTGCGCGAAGGTGAGTTCCGCATGCGCCGTGCCGATGGCGTCTATCGCTGGGTGCGCCTGCGCAACTTCTGCATGCGCGATGCCGACGGCGCGCCGCTGCGCCTCACAGGCTCGGTGAGCGACATCGACGACTACAAGCGCGTCGAGGCCGCCTTGCGCGAATCGGAAGAGCGCTACGCGCTGGCGCTCACCGGCTCCAACGAAGGCCACTGGATGTGGGACATCGGCCTGGGGACGATCTTCGTCTCGGGCAAGCTGGCCGAGATCTTCGGGCTGCCGGGTGGCCAGCAGGTGCTGCCGGCGCACAACTACTTCGAGCGCATTCCGATCCACCCGGACGATCGCGAGCGAGTGGGCCGCAATCGCGACGAGCACCTGGCCGGGCTGACACCGCGCCTGGACCACGAGTTCCGCATCATCCGCCTCGACAACGGCGAGGTGCGCTGGATCCACACGCGCGCGCAGTGCTTTCGCGACGTCAACGGCCAGCCGCTGCGTCTGGCCGGCTCGACCACCGACGTCACTGCGCGCAAGCAATCGGAGGAGGCGCTGCGTCGCTCCGAAGAACGCTATCAACTCGCGGTGGCCGGCTCCAACGAGGGCCTGTGGGACTGGGACCTGGCCAGCGACATGCTGTTCCTGTCGCCACGCGCGCAACAGCTGACGTTCGTCGAATCGGCCGAGCCGCTGCAACCGCGTCGCTTCTGGATCGACAAGACGCGCTACCACCCCGACGACGTCGAGCCGGTGCGGCGCGCGCTCGGCCGCCACCTGCAGGGCGAGACGCCGTTCTTCTCGGTGGAGTACCGCGTGCAGCACCACTCGGGCGTGTGGCACTGGTATCGCCAGCGCGGCATCGCGCTGCGCGACGACCGTGGCCGGCCCTACCGGATGGCCGGCTCGATGGAGGACATCACGCAGCGCAAGAACGCCGAGGCCGATCGCGACCGCCTCGAGACCCAGCTGCGTCAGGCGCAGAAGCTGGAGGCGATCGGCACGCTGGCCGGCGGCATCGCGCACGACTTCAACAACATCCTGGCTGCGATCCTCGGCTACGGCGAGATGGCGCAGAAAGACGCCGCCGACGGGTCGGCGCAGCGCCGCCACATCGACGCCGCGCTCAGTGCCGGCATGCGCGCCAAGTCGCTGGTGGAACGCATCCTCGCGTTCAGCCGCAGCGGCATGGGCGAGCGCGTGCCGGTGCACGTGCAGTCGGTGGTGCAGGAAGCGCTCGACCAATTGAAGGCGTCGCTGCCGCCCGACATCGCGCTGCACGAGCGGCTCGACGTCGGCGACGCTGCGGTGCTGGGCGACCCGACGCAGGTGCACCAGGTGGTGATGAACCTGTGCGCCAACGCCGTGCAGGCGATGCGCTCGCGCGGCGCGCTGACGGTCACGCTCGAGCACGTGCAACTGCACTCGCCGCGCTGCGCCACCAGCGTGCTGCCCGATGGCGCCTACGTTCGCCTGAGCGTGCAGGATACCGGTACCGGCATCTCGCCGCAGGTGCTCGAGCGCATTTTCGATCCGTTCTTCACCACCAAGGAAGTCGGCGTCGGCACCGGCCTCGGATTGTCGCTGGTGCACGGCATCGTCACCGACCTGGGCGGCGGCATCGACGTCGACAGCCGGCCCGGCCAGGGTGCGACCTTCACGGTGTACCTGCCGTGGAACAGCACCGTGCAGGCGCCCGAGCCCGAGCTGGAAGAGGTGACCGCCGGTGCCGGCGAAACGGTGCTGCTGGTGGACGACGAGGAGGCGCTGGTGCGCCTGGGCGAGGAGATGATCGCCGGTCTCGGCTACGAGCCGGTGGGCTTCACCTCGAGCACCGCGGCGCTCGAGGCGTTTCGCGCGTCGCCCGAGCGCTTCGACGCCGTGCTGTCCGACGAGGCGATGCCCGACATGACGGGCTCGGAGCTGGCCAAGGAAATCCGCGCGATCCGCGACGACATCCCGATCGTGCTGATGAGCGGCTACGTCACGCCGGCGCTGGCGCACCGCGCACGCGACGCCGGTGTGCACAACGTGCTGGCCAAGCCGCTGGTCGCGCGCGACATCGCGCGCAGCCTGGCCGACGCGCTGCAGCAGGTCTGAACGGCGCGTCGCGCGGCCCCGCCGTTTCATCTGCAACGCGACGCGCCCGGTGCGGCAACCGCCCGGCAACGTCGTCTGGCCAGCATGCGCGGCTTGCGCCGGTCGGCGCCAGGGATGCGGCGTGCGCAAACGCTTCGGCGGATTCATCGATCAGCGGCGTCGTGCGCGCCGCGGCCGCCTCGACCGTGGCGCGCGATGCTCACTGCAGCGGCATCAGGATGTGCTGCACCGTGTGCCGGCCGACCTGCTCGCCCTGCGCGAGGCCCGCCTGGGTGGCGAACCGGAAGTGGATGCCTGCGCGCACGCGCGAGTCGGCGTTCTCGCGCGCGGCCTCGCTGAAGCT
>Ga0068860_100001403_pt1 | contig 26125 bp, 23 predicted proteins | sample KBSSwiS32_FD_66597 | JGI IMG/M metagenome (GOLD analysis project Ga0068860, IMG submission 66597) | Switchgrass rhizosphere microbial communities from Kellogg Biological Station, Michigan, USA - KBS Switchgrass S3-2 | ecosystem: Host-associated > Plants > Roots > Rhizosphere > Soil ...
TGACTCTGGCGAACAGATCGACGGTGCTGGGCCCGGCCAAGAACGGCCCCATCTTCAAAGCCGTCGCCACCGTGTGCGTAGCCGTGGTCGGTCTTTTGTCGTTTGTCGTCCTCATCCAAACGGTATCCGGCTTAGAGTAAGTGTTCCTCAGCGCCGACGTCGTGAGCGAAATTGGCTGCGCACCAACGCGCCTGAACTCTCCGTGTTGGTGGTGACACTTGTCGGCGCCGAACGCTGACGGATCAGCGGTCCAGAACCGACGAGATCCATTTGCCGATGTCGCGATGGACGCTGTCCTTCTCTACCTCGTTGAAGATCTCGTGCTGGCCACCTGCATAGAAGCGGTATTCGAGGGCGCGATGGCCGTGGTTCATGTAGCGGGTGATCAGAACTTGGATCGTCTGTGTCTTGCCGCCGACAGGGTCCTCGGCCCCGGCGATGAACAGGATCGGCAGGTCGAGCGGAACACGCGCTTTGTTCTCGGGGAGCCACAGGTCGTGGAAACCCTTGATGACCGAGTAGGTCATGCTGTTCGAAAACGGCTTGGCGCACAAGGGGCCGCTGCGGAATTTCCGTATCTCGTCGGGGTCGCTGGTCTGCCATTCACAACCTGTGCGGTTCGACATCCTTGACGAACGGCGCCCGCCAGGAGATCACTGCGCCCGAACGCGATCAGCGGCAGGTCACGATGCTCCGTCCTCGCGATGTCGGCGAGCTGCTTGATATCGGCCGTCATGTCATGCCAGGCGGTGATCCCCGCCTGTCCCAGCTTGCCGGGACCCGCGGTCCGGCCATGCCCGCGCAAATCGCGCGCGTGGGCGATGCAACCCTGTGCTGCGAGGAATCGGGCAGCCGGTCGTACCGTCCACTGTGTTCGGCTATGCCGTGAGTGATCTGCACCGTGGCCTGCGGCCGGATACCGCACGGCGGCTCCCACTTGCGGACGAAGATCGGTGCCTGGTCGACCTGCGATGCGAACGTGAACGAGGCGGTGCCAATCACCCGATGAGTATCTGGCCGCGATCAGGAAGAACACCGGTCAGGACGAACGCTTGTTTCCAGGGACAACGCTCGCGAATCGGCGCCTTTTGTCTCCAGACGATAAGACGCCGTCAAGACTTGGTCGCTCCGCGACATCGTCTGGCTGCGCCGCCGCACCTAAATTCTTGTCCACGAACTCAGCGGCGAGTTCCCCAAGACAAAGACCGACGATTCCGCTCCGCGGAGAATGCGAGAAATCCAATGCTCTTCCCGATCGTGATCTTCCTGATTGTGCTGTCTCCTCTGTTCATTCCGGTCGGCGTCACGGTCGTCCACGAGTTCGGCAACTGGCGCAGCAACCGCGCCGCCCGTCCCGCCCGCTCGTTCCGCCAGTTCCGCCCCGCCGTCGGCCTGGTGCCGGCGACCGCGTAAAGGCGCCTCCGCTTACGAACGTGACGCCGATAGGCGTCACGTTCGACGCGTGTCAGGCCGCGTCGGTGATTCCCGCGCTGATTGTCAATTCCGAGCCATGTTGTGGCGAGGACACCGCGTTCGTTCGCCTCAACGTCGATCAGGGCTGGCTCGGCACCAGCCGCAGCGAAATCGAGTTGATGCAGTAGCGCTGATCGGTGGGCGTCGGGTAGCCCTCGCCCTCGAAGACGTGGCCTAGGTGGCTGTGGCAGTTGGCGCACAGCACCTCGACGCGGTGCATCCCAAGTGAGTCGTCGGGCCGAAGGATGACCGCATCGGAGTCGGCCGGATCGAAGAAAGACGGCCAGCCACAATGGGATTCGAATTTCTCGCCGCTGCGGAACAGCTCGGCGCCACAGGCGCGGCACTCGTAGACGCCCTCGGTCGTGGTGTCGGTGTACTCGCCGGTGAACGGCCGCTCGGTGCCGGCGCGGCGCAGGACTGCGTATTCGTCGGGCGCGAGTTTCTTGCGCCACTCGTCGTCGGTCAGCTGCAGCTTGGGGGCTGGGGTCGTCATGCCTCCACGCTAGCGATGTTCAGCGCGACGCACCCGCTCCTCGGCGTATGCGAACGCCGCTTCCTCGTCATCGACCTCGAACTCGCACATACTCGTGCATCGGCCGTCAGCCACCTCGAACACGAAGAGCCGTGTCCATTCGTACTTCTCACCTTCTCGCCCCACCGCCCGCCGCTCATTGCGACCGACGCAACAGGTCGGCGACAACCAGCGCTCGGCGGAGTTCCAAACCCGCGAGGAGGCGAGCACTGTGTTGAGCTCCTCGAAGCTGCTGCGAAACTCTGCGGCCGAGCGGTCCGGAAACCCTCTTCGCGACCGGCTTACGACGCGGATCTCCGGGTCGGTGAGCTCACCGAACACCCGGTCCCAATCGCTTCTACTGACGGCGATGAGCCACTCTGCCCCGATGTGAGCACCTTGCGCGAACGCCGCGCCTTCCACCGCGCTGTAGCGCCGCGCGAGCTCGCGATAGGCGCCGTCGAAGTCGTCCTCGTCGAACCGACCCTCGTAGCTGAAGCGCCCGATCTCGTCGACCTCATGCACGATCAAATAGGACGTCTCGAAACCATCCTCGTTCGACGAGCGGGTCCAGCCCAGGTGCAGGCGCTCACCCCGTACCGCCAGTGTGCGACCCTCGAACTCGGTGTACTGCGTGAGGATGCGTTCAGCGGCCATTCGCAAATCGACAAGCGGGTTGCCGCGCAACCGGCGGCGGTCTTCGTACTCAAACGGCTCGGCGTAGCACCCGACCATGACGTCGACATCATGCGCGCGCCCGGCGCGCCACAACGCATCCCATCTCTCGCGGGCCTTGTTCGCGACCGCGAGCCGGCTGCTGGTTGCCCGAACCCGTTCCTCGGCGTAGGCGAACGCCGCCTCTTCGTCCTCGAGCTCGAACTGGCACACCCGCGCCATCCGCCGATCGCGGACCTCTCCGACGTAGATTCGCGCCCACGTGTAGCGTTCACCCTCCGGGCCCACCGCCTCGCGGTCCAGCCGAGTGACACAACAACTAGGCGACAGCCACCTCATGGCCGAATAGCACGCGCGCGCCGAGGACACCATCTTCGACAGCTCCTCGACGCTCGCACGAAACTCGGCGACCGAGCGATCCGGGAAGATTGAGCGTGACCGATTCTCAAATCGCATGTCGGGGGCAGTGAGTTCGCCGAACAAGCGGTCGAGATCGCCCTGGTTGTGGGCGATCATGTAGTCGGTTATCAAGCCACCCGCTTCGGCGAACGCCGCGCCGTCTCCGGCGTAGTAGCGACGGTCGAGCTCGCGGTAGGCGCTGTCGAAGTCGTCCTCGTCGAAGCGGCCTACATAGACGATCCGACCGTCATCATCGATTTCGGACAGATCCAGGTATGTCGTTTCGTATCCGGCCGCGTTCGACCAGCGGGCCCGGCCCAGTTCCAGATACTCACCGCGGACGGCTAGCGGGCGCACCTCGAAGCGGCTGTATTGCGCCAGGATGCGCTCAACGGCGGCCCGCAGTTCAGCCACACCGCGGATTGGGTCACCGCTGAGTCGCCGACGATCGTCATACACAAACAGATCTGAGAAGCACCCGATTGTCGCTTCGAGATCAGCGGCGCTCATCGCCCGGTGTAAGGCTTGCGCAGTTTGGCTGGCGCGGTTCGTGACGGCGAGCCGGCTGCTGGTTGCGCGCATCCGCTCCTCGGCGTAGGCGAACGCCGCCGCCTCATCCTCGAGCTCGAACTGACACACCGACGCGAGACGGCCGTTATGGACCGCGATCACGGCGACCCGAGTCCATCGGTACTGCTCGCCGTACTGTCCCACGGCGTCTCGGTCGACGCGGGTCACGACCCAGTCCGGTGACATCCAGCAGACGGCACCGAACCACGTCCGCACCGAAGGGACCATCGCGTTCAGCTCTTCGAGGGCTGCGCGAAACTCGGCTGCGGAGCGATCACCGAAGACCGATCGCGACCGGTCCTCTAGTCGTAAGTCGGCGGCGACGAGCCCGCCGAACGCCGGGTCGAAGTCGCCGTGGTTGACGGCGAGCGCGAAGCCGGCCGTCGCGGCACCCGCTTCGGCGAACGCCGCGCCCTCTCCGGCGTAGTAGCGCTCTTCGAGCACGCGATAGGCGGCTTCGAAGTCGTCAGAGTCGAAGCGGCCTTCATAGACGATCCGACCGTCATCGCCGATTTCCTGGACGTACAGGTGGGTCGTCTCGTACCCAGCGTCATTCGACCACAGGCCCCAAGCCAGGTGGAGGCGCTCACCTCGCACGGCCAGCGTGCGCGCGTCGAAGCGGCTGTACTGCTGGGCAATGCGCTCAGCGGCGGCCCGGACTTCAGCCGTACCGCGGATTGGGTTACCGCTAAGTCGCCGGCGATCGTCATAGACAAAGCGATCTGAGAAACACCCGACTGTCGCTTCGAGATCAGCGGCGCTCATCGCCCGGTGTAAGGCTTGCGCAGTTTGGCTGGCGAGGTTGGTGACGGCGAGCCGGCTTGTCGTCGCCCGCATCCGTTCCTCGGCATAGGCGAAAGCTGATGCTTCGTCGTCGATCTCGAACTCGCACATGGACGCGAGTCGCCCATCGTTGATCTCGAGCACCAGGATGCGCGTCCACGCGTACAGTTCGCCGTCCTGGCCGGCGGCCTCGCGATCAAGGCGGGTGACGCCCCACGTAGGCGAAAGCCAGCATACGGCCGAGAGCCACGTCCGAGATGTGGCGACCATGGCGTTCAGCTCCCCGAAGCTGGTGCGCAACTGGCTGGCCGAACGGTCGGGGAACGCAGAGCGCGACCGGTTCTCGACGTGTATGCCCGGGGTGCTGAGTTCACCGAAGAACCGGTCGAAGTCGCCCCGGTTCACCGCCGTTATCGCTTCACTGGCAGCGGTGCCTCCTTCGGCGTACGCCGCGCCCTCCCCGGCGTAGTAACGGCGCTCGAGCTCGCGGTAGGCGCTTTCGAAATCGTCCTCGTCGAAGCGGCCCTCGTAATCGATCAGCCCATCGCTGTTGATCTCGAACACATGCAGATGCGCCGTCTGGTTCCCGGCATCGTCAGACCAGCGGCTCCAGAACAGATTCAGGCGGTCGCCCCGTACCGCGACAGTGTGCCACTCAAAGTGGTTGTACTGCTCCAGGATTCGATCAACAGCGACTCGCAGCTCTGCACGTCCCTGGATGGGAGCCCCGCTGAGGCGCCTCCGATCGTCATACACATACTCATTCGAGATGTAGGAGAAGGCGCGGTCGATGTCGTGGACATTCAGCGCGGTGACCACCCCGAGTGCTGCCTCGCACGACCGGTTCCTGACGGAGAGTCGGCTGGCGGTCACTCGTATCCGTTCCTCGGCGTACGCGAACGCTGCCTCCTCGTCTTCGACGTCGAACTCGCACACCGACGCGACGCGGCCGTCGATGACTTCGCACGCGATGACCCGCTCCCATGCGTACTGTTCGCCCTCTGGTCCCACGGCTTCCCGTTCCTGCCGGGCAACGCTCCAGGTCGGCGACAGGCAATGCAGCACCGAGTTCCACGTCCGAGCCGAGGCGACCATCGCGTTGAGCTCGTCAAGGCTGGCGCGGAACTCCGCCATGGAACGCTCGGGGAGGACCGACCGCGACCGGTTCTCGATGCGGAGGTCGGGGACGGTGAGGTCGCCGAGCAACCGATCGAGATCGCCTTGGTTCAGGGCTGTGATCCAGTCGGTGGCAACAGCGCCTGCTTCGGCATACGCTGCGCCCTCACCCGAATAATATCGGCGTTCGAGCTCGCGGTAGGCGCCCTCGAAGTCGTCCTCATCGAAGCGACGCCAACATTCGATCCGCCCGTGATCGTCGAGCTCAAATATGTTCAGGGTCGTCGCCTCGTTACCGGCGTCATCCCACATGCGAAGCCAACGTAGTTCGAGCCTCTCGCCTCGAACGGCGAGCGTGCGCCATTCACTGTGTGGGTACTGCTCGAGGGCGCGCTCGGCGGCTGCGCGCATCTCAGCAATGCCCTGGATCGGGTCACCGCTGAGTCGCCTCCGATCGTCATATACGTACCGATCCGAAAAGTCAGCGACGGCACCGCTGATGTTGTGACCTCGATAAGCCCGCCATGTGGCGTCGACTGTCCCGCTTGCCCGATTCTTGACTGCCAGCCGCGACGTTGCGGGCCCAGTCTCATCAGGCGCGGCTTGCGATGTTGTTGGAATGAGGGGCGCAACCACTCGACCCATCGCGCTCGCTACTTCCTTTGCTGCATAGAGTTGCTCAGCGTTATTGCGGGCGTCGTTGGCGCCCTTGGCATCTCCGGCAGCGGCAAGCACCCGGCCCAGTGCCAGGCAGGCCTCGGCGTGGTCGAGCACCAGGTCGGTGCCTGCGGCGACCGACACCGCGTCCCGGGCCATGGCGACTGCCTCTGCGTCCCGCCCTTGGGCCGCAAGGATTTCCGCCCGCACCGCGCGCCACGCGATCGCCGTCTTCAGGTTGCGGCCTGCGAGGCGCTCGCTTTCAGCGGCATGCCGGTCGGCTTCGCCGACGCGGCCCTGGGCGAGCACTGATCGCGCGAGAAGCGCGGCAGCTTGACCGGCGTCGGCGCCCACCCCTAGGGCGTCCAATCCCTCGAGTGCCGTGCGGAAGTGCGGCTCGGCGGCCACCGGGTCGCCCTCCATCGACTCGATGATTCCCGCGAACAACTCCGTCTCCATCAGCCCATGACGCAGGCCGAGGTCGGCGACGACCTGGCGGGCGTCGGCCAGCATCGTGCGGGCCTTGTCCGGCCGACCCCGAAGAAATTCCAGCACCGCCAGACAGCGCAACGACGTCGCCTCGAGCGACGGTGCGGCCGTCGTCATCCGCTGCATCCGAACCACGTCGAGGCACCGGCCGCCTGCCTTCGGCACTGGGCTCGGTCCCCACAGCGCCGCCGCTGGCGCCGCGCCCATTGCCGCGGTGATCTGTCGATGGTCCCCGCTCCGTCGCGCCGCGATCAGCGCATCGAAGAGGTCGACTTCGCAGTCGCCGATCCGGCCGAGGCGAGCCCGCGCACCCGCCCGCACCCTGTGCGCCTTCGCCAGCCCCGCCGGATCTTCGCGGCGGCCGAACTCGTCGATGGCGCCCTGGAGGCGGGCGTCGACCTCCAACAGCCGCTCGGGATCGGTGTAGACGACGAATTGACACCGGTAACACGTCGCCCATGGCGCCAGCTCGTCACCCGCGATGCGGTCGAGCTCGTCGACGAGGGGAGCGCCGGAAGCCACGTCGCCCGCCGATAGGAAGGCTTCGCAGCCGATCAGCAGCAGGTCGGCGTGGACCCCCTCGTCGGCAGCTGCCAGCGCCGCGCCGCGGGCCGCCTGAGTGCCTGCCGAGACGAGCTCGTCGCGGTCCAGGGCACGGCGGGCCGACGCGGCGTAATGGCGGGCGGACCTGAGTGCGAGAGCGCCGGTGTGCTCGTCGAGTGTGCCGAGCTCGCGTCGATAGCCGTGGGCGGCTTCCAGGTGCCGGGCGATCATCTCGTCGGAATCGAACGCCACGCTCGGTCCGCTCGTGGCCGCCCAGTCGGCCAGCCGCTCGTGAAGGTCCGCGCGGTCTGACTTCAGCAGCCGACGGTAGGCGACGTCGCGAATGAGAACGTGATGAAAGCGCCAGACCGGTTCGTCGCCGACGTATGCACCGCTCGGTTGAGCGAGTTCGAGCCGACGAAGTCGGTTGAGGGACAACTTGATTCCCGTCGGAGAGCTGTCCGCGAGCGCGCGCACGGCGCCCAGCGAGAAGTCGCTACCGACCACTGAAGCGATCTCGAGGATGCGCCGATCGGTGGCGTCGAGCCGCTCCAGCCGTGATGCGAGCAGCGCGTGAATCGTCGGCGGGATGGCGATGGCGTCAACGTCGATCGTGAGGCGCCAGCCGGCCGGCTGCCGGACGAGGACCCCGTCGTGCGCGAGCATCCCGATCAGTTCACGCACGAACAGGGGATTGCCTCCGGTCGACGCCGGTAGGCGGCGCAATAGTTCGTCGGGCAACTGGGTTGCGCCCAGCACCTTGGCGGCGAGTTCTGCGGTCGCTCCGGCGTCGAGGCCACCGAGAAGAACCGCTTCGGACACCCAGCGGCTGACGGCTACGAGGTCTGGCCGGATCTCGCGGAGCTCGGGCCGGGCGAGCGCCAGCACGAGAACGGGCACGTCCTGCACCCACTCGACGAGATGCTCGATGAAGTCGAGCAGCATCGTGTCGGCCCACTGAATATCGTCGAGGACGAGCAGAACCGGGCGCCCCGACGCCAGCACCTCCACGAACCGGCGTAGCGCCCAGAAGGTCTCTTCGACAGAGCCTGGAACGCCGGTCGTCAATCCGTTTAGGTCACGCAGCAGCCGATCGCGTTCGGGAACGCTTGTGGGAACCTCGGTTTCGAGGTCGCAGGCCCGCAGCACCTCGACGATCGGCGCCAGTGCGACGGTCCGTTCGACGGCGCATCGGGCCTGGAGAACATGGGCATCGGCCTGGGCGCCGGTGAACTCCGCCGCCAGCCGGCTCTTGCCGACGCCGGGGTCGCCGATGACCGTGACCAACCGGGCCGCCCGCGCGGCGACCGCGTCGTCGAGGACGGCCTGCAGCCGTTTTACCTCGTCGGCGCGGCCGACGAACGGAGTCGCGTCCGCGGCCTCCGACTGGCGCGCGAGCCACTGATACACCGCGACGGGCGCGGTGCGTCCCTTCACCTGCACTTGGCCGAGGGACTCGTACCCGTACCGGCCGCGCGTCGATCGCCATGTCTCCTCGCCGACCACGACGCGGCCGCGCGGGCACTCGGCCTCGAGCCGGGCGCCGACGTTCAGCGCGTCGCCGACGAGGTCGGCGTCGCCGGCCCCGACCACGACTTCGCCGGTGTTCACCGCCACGCGCAGCGCCAGCTCGACTCCATGCGCGTTGGCGACCTGGGCAGCGAGGTCGACGAAGCGCTCCTGCAACGCAACCGCGGCGTCGACGGCGTTGGCGGCGTCGTCGGCTCCGATCTCGGGAACACCCCAGACCGCCATGAACCCGTCGCCGATGTACTTCATGACGCCCGCATGGTGACGCTGCGCGGTCGACCGCAGGACATCGTGGTAGTGGCCGATCACCTCGCGCGCCGTCTCGGCGTCGACCCGCTCTTCGAAACTGGTCGACCCGGCCAGATCGGCGAACATGACCGTCACGGTCTTGCGAGCGGGGCCCGCGCCGGAGACATCGTGCGTTACCTGACTGTCGAGGGGCGCGCCGCATCCGCGGCAGAACCGCGCCGTCGCATTGGCTTCCACGCCGCAGGTCGCACAGACTCGTGCGAGCGATCCGCCGCAGCCCTCGCAGAAGCGAGCGTCCTCTTCATTCGTCGTACCGCAAGCGGTGCAGACACGGCGGTTTTCGGCCATCGTCAGTCGGGCCTCAGCGACAAGACGTCGTGATCCTCGATCGCCATCGCGGCGCCATTCAGCATCGTGCGCAGGAGCTCCAGCTGGCGGTCGTTGGCGATGTCGACCCGGCCTGCGGCGACTACGGGGTAGATGAAGCACCAGGCTGTGGTGAGTCGATAGTCGCGCCACAGTTGTTCTCGGGGGTAATCGATTCCGCGCTCGGTCAGGCGCTCGGCGTAGCGCTCGATCAGCTGATCCTCGCAGCTGCGCCTGCTGTCGGCGGTCAGGCTCTGGCTCAGGAAGTAGCCCAGATCGTATGCACCGCGCCCTTTCCCGGTGATCTGCCAGTCCAGTGCGATCACAGGCGGGTCGTCGGCGGCGACCGCGAAGAACAATTGGTCAAGCCGCAGATCGCCGTGCAGGAACGTGTGCGGCGGGCGGGCGAGTTCTTCCAAGAACCACGGCATCAGTGCCGGGAACCGTTCGCCGAAGTCACGTAACGCAGGTGACATGTCGTAGCCGATGCGCTCAACGAATATCGGCCAGGCGGCCTCGTAATTGTTGGCGAGGACAGAGGGGAACGGCGGAGCGCTGTAAGGCTTCAGCCACCGCAGCGAGGCGAGGCGATCGTTGTCCCACCAATGGGAGTGATGGCGGGCGATAGCGTCGATCACGGTCTCGGCGTCCGTCGCGGTGCACCCGATGGTCTGATCGGCGTTCCGAAGCCCACCCAGATCCTCGAGCACGAGTACGAAGTCGTGTGTCGCTTCTTCGAACGCGGCGAAGTACGGACGCGCGGGGCGCAGCGGGTTGGCGAGACCGACCTCCTCGTAGAAACGGACCTCACGGAGGTAGAGGTCGGCGGCTTCGCAGAGGTGCGACCGGACGCTGGTGTCGAGCGTCGGGAGCTTCACGATCACCGAAGCGGGTACGTCCGGCCCGCCCTCGAGGTGAGCCCGAAACAACCGGCCGAGCAGCCCGACGCCGACGGCGATCTGCTCGAGTTCGCATGACCGAACGTCTGCGTGGAGAACGTCGCTGAGCCACGCCGGGGTCACGAAAAGGGGATCTACCGGGATGTTCGCCATCCGCTTCGCCTCCCCCTATGACCTCCCCGCGAGCGAATCAATCGTACGAGATTGAGGGGCTATCAGGACTGATACTGCGCCTGTGCCCAAAGGCAAGCCTTTCCCTTAGCAAATATTGGCGGAATCGTCATTTCTCGGCGCATGCGATGTCCAGCACCACCCGGAAGCGGGCGGCACCGGACATCATCCGTTCGTACGCCTGGGGTGCGTCGTCGAGCGACATGACTTCCGTCATCGGCTTGACGCCGTGCGTCACGCTGAACGCGAGGTTTTCCTCGTTCTCGATCGAGGACCCGGTCAGGCTGCCGACGATCGATCGGCCGCCGAAGATCAAGTCGGACGTGTCCACGGAAATCGGGTCGGTCGCGGCCCCGACGACCACCAGCCGGCCGCGCGGAGCCAGCCCGCCGACCAACGGCGACATCGATGCGCCGCTGGCGGCCGTCGCGACGATCACCGCCGCGCCGCCAAGGCTCTGCAGCGCGGCACCAGGGTCGACAGCCGCGCTGTCGATGTACTCGTCGGCACCCAAAGACCTTGCCAGTTCCTCTTTTTCGGCTCCGCGCGCAATGGCCACGGTGTGGTACCCGAGCTGCTTGGCGTACTGCACACCGAGATGGCCGAGCCCACCGATGCCCTGGATGGCGACAAGCGCGCCGGGAGGGGCGTCAGCGTTACGCAGCGCGTTGAACGTCGTGATACCCGCACACAGCAGCGGTGCTGCATCGATCGGGTTCATCAGCTCGGGAACCCGCACAAGGCCGCTGGCCCGCACATACACCATCTCCGCGTAGCCGCCGTCCTCGGTGGTTCCCGGCTGCGGCTGATTGAGGCAGTTGACGAAATCGCCGCGCCGGCATTGCACGCACTCGCCGCAGTGGCCGCCGAGGAAGCCGACACCGACGCGGTCGCCGGGATGCCAGGACGTCACGCCGGCTCCGACGGCGTCGACGACGCCGACGATCTCGTGACCGGGGACGATCGGCGCGCTGGGGTCGGGACGGACACCCTCCACACCGAGGACGTCGCTGTGGCATACCCCGCAACTGAGCACGCGCACGCGGACGTGGCCGGGTTCGGGTTCGACGAGCTCGCGCTCGACCAGCTCGAATTGATGTTGTCCGGTGGCTTGGACGGCGCGATATGTCGACATGGCGAACCCCTAGGTTTACTTGGATAGACTCAGCTATTGCTGACTGACAACCGCGGCGTCGTGATCATTCATTCCCGGGTCGGCGCGGTATAGGCCATTTGGCCGATGTTTCCGGGGTGTCGTGGCCGCACGCTGGCTAACATGAGCCACACCAACTGGAGCGACCTTGGCATGACGGACCTACTGCCAACGGGCATGGTGACGTTGCTTCTTGCCGACGTCGAGGGCTCAACGCGGCTCTGGGAGAGCCAGTCGAAGGAAATGGCGGCGGCCGTCGCGCGTCTCGACGACGTGCTCACCGAAGTCGTTGCGCGGCATCAAGCCGTTCGTCCCGTCGAGCAAGGCGAGGGCGACAGCTTCGTGCTCGCGTTCGCACGCGCGAGCGATGCGGTGGCGTGTGCGTTGGAGTTGCAGTTGGCGCCACTTGCGCCGCTGCGATTGCGGGTCGGTGTGCACACCGGCGAGGTCCAGTTGCGGGACGAGGCCAACTACATGGGCCCGACCATCAATCGCACGGCGCGCCTACGGGATCTGGCGCACGGCGGCCAGACGGTGCTGTCCGGCGTGACGTTCGAGATGATCGCGGAACGACTACCGGATGGTGTGTGGGTGCGCGAGCTCGGGACTCACCCACTGCGTGACTTGCCTCGTCCCGAGCGGGTCGTTCAGCTGTGCCACCCCGATCTGTGCAACGAGTTCCCGCGGCTTCGGGTAGCGAAAACCGCTGCAGCGCAGAACCTTCCGGTTCAACTCACCAGCTTCGTCGGACGCGGTGCGCAGATGGTGGACGTGAGTCGACTCATCGACGAGAACCGGCTGATCACGTTGACCGGTGCAGGTGGCGCTGGCAAGACCCGGCTGGCGGTCGAGGTGGCCGGTCAACTGCCTGATCAGATTCCCGACGGCGTGTGGTACGTCGACCTCGCGCCGATCACCCATCCCGACGTCGTGCGGGTTGCGGTGGCGCGGGCGTTGGGCTTGCCCGATCAGCCAGGCCGCTCGACTGATGACACGCTGATCCGGTTCATCGGTGATCGCCGACTGCTGCTCGTGCTCGACAACTGTGAGCATCTTCTCGACGCGAGTGCGTCGCTGGCCAGGGACCTGCTCGGCGCGTGTCCCGAACTGAGGCTGCTGACGACGAGTCGCGAACCGATCGGGATTCCGGGCGAGGTCATCTTTGTCGTGCCGTCGCTGTCACTGGACGACGAGGCCATCGAGTTGTTCACTGACCGCGCCCGTCGCACGCAGCCGGAATTCGCTGTCGCTGACGACAATTCCGCAGCAGTGGCGGAGATCTGTCGGCGCCTCGACGGCATGCCGCTGGCCATCGAACTCGCCGCGGCGCGCGTGCGCGCGCTGACGCTCGATGAAATCCTTGACGGGCTGCACGACCGCTTCCGCTTGTTGACCGGCGGTGCCCGCAGGGCGGTCCGACGCCAACAGACGCTGCACGCCTCGGTGGACTGGTCGCATGCACTGTTGACCGAGACCGAGCGTGTGCTGTTCCGCAGGTTGGCGGTGTTCCTGGGCGGCTTCGACCTTCAGGGCGCCTTCGCGGTGGCCGGTGACGCGGGCACGGAGCGCCATCAGGTACTCGACCAACTCAGCCTACTCGTCGACAAGTCGCTCTTGATCGCCGAAAACATCGGCGGCCGAACGCGTTACCGGTTGCTCGAGACCGTTCGCCAGTACGCGCTGGAAAAGCTCGGCGAATCCGGGGAGGCCGTCATGGTGGGCGGCCGCCACCGCGATTACTACACGGCGATGGCAGCCGAACTCGACGCACCGTCGGGCGCAGGGCACGCGGATCGCCTCGTGCAGGCGGAACGTGAGATTGACAACCTCAGAAGCGCTTTCGCGTGGAGTTTTGAGAACGGCGACATCGACCCGGCGTTGCGTCTCGCCGCGTCGCTGCAGCCATTGTGGCTGACGCGGTGGCGCATTCGGGAGGGGCTCGGCTGGCTCGATGCGGCCCTTGCTGCTGAGGCCGGAGCTGATACCTCCAACGATCCTGCGCGCGTACGAGCCCTCGCCGACAAGGGTCAGCTGCATTCGTGGCTGGGCACCGCTGAGGGTGCGCCGATCGTTGACGAGGTGCTCCTCGTGGCTCGCGAGCTCGGCGACCCGGCCCTGGTGATCCGGGCCCTAGTGGCGCACGGGGTTTTCTACGCCTATGACGTCGAGGTAGCAGGGTCGGACTTCCTAGAGGCGGGCAGACTCGCCCGCGAGCTTGATGACCGGTGGCGGCTGAGTCAGATTCTGGCGTCGCAAGCAATGGCCGGGATGATGGTGGGCGACCCGGCCGCGATCATCGCAGCGGGGCCAGAAGGCCGCGACCTTGCAGAATCGATCGGTGACGACTTCAACGCGCGTCGGTGCCGGTTGTCCCTCGGAATTCTGCACCTGTACCGGGGGGAGATGACACGCGCCACTGCACTGTTCCGCGATCTAGCCGCCGAAGCCAAAGCGGCTCGCGATCCGTTTACCTGGGTAGCCGCGCTTGTGAACGAGGTTTTTACGCTGGCGTGGATGGGCGACGTCCGCGGTGCTCAGGCGGCGGTGAATGCGGTCGTTGAGGAAGGCGCCCAGCTGGGCGAATTCATTGATCGTATTGTGTATGCCGCGATTGGCCTTATCAGGCTGGCCGAGGGGGATCCGGCTGCTGCTCGCGAAGCCTATGAAGTCGCATTGCAGCGCACGCCGCAAACGCCAGGCACGGCAACCGCTTACGGGCTAGCGCCGTTGGCGCCCTTAGCATGTGGCGATGTGACGACCGCTCGTCGTTGGGCCGACGAGGGGGTGGCCGTCGCGCAGGGCATCTCGCTGGTCGCTGCGCTGTCGTGTCGGGCACGCGTCGAAATTGCCTGCGGTGAAGGGGAGCTTGCCGGCTGTGACGCCCGGGAGGCGCTGGCGATCGCAACTGAGTTGCACGGCTACGTGGTTACCGTCCCGGATGCGATCGAATGTCTCGCCTACCTCGCCGGTGATTCAGGCAATCACCGGGAGGCGGCACGCCTCTTCGGTGCGGCCGACGCCGCGCGACTTCGGACAAACATCTCCCGGTTGAAGACTCTGGACGCCGACCATGAGCGCCGGCTTTCGGCTGTCCGAGACAGCTTGGGCGAGCAAGACTTCCAGGCGGCCTGGGACGAGGGTGCCGCGTTGACCATCGACGAGGCGATCGCCTACGTGCGCCGTCGTCGGGGGGAACGCAAACGTCCGTCAGAGGGCTGGGCATCCTTGACCCCGACCGAACTCGACGTGGTCAAGCTCGCCAGTGAGGGGCTCGGCAACAAGGAAATCGCCAGTCGGCTCCTCATCTCACCGCGCACCGTGCAGGCGCATCTGTCGCACGTGTACTCGAAGCTCGGGATCAGCTCACGTGTGCAGCTTGCACAGGAGGCAAGCAGACACAGCTGACTTCACCGCGTCACTCCGGTGAAGCGAAACCTATGCCGGTACGGGCTGACGGGGCGGGACATCCTTCATCCACTGCGGATCGATGCCGTCGTCTAGTCGGCCCTCTGCCTTGGCGTCGAGATAGCGGAAGTAGAGCACGCAGGACACCACGATCAGCATCAGACACCAGCCGTAGGTGACGCGCAGGTACTCCAAGGCCCGGCCCGTCGTCGGCCAGTGCCACATCAGCCATTTGTCGGCACTCATGAAGCCGTAGACCGCGACCCACGCCACCCAGTTGCGGATCACTGAATTCGGCAGCACGACCGTCATCAGGAACGGGAACAGCATCATCGAGTAATAGCCCTGGCCGAGCGACGACACCAGCCACGAGGCGATCAACAGCACGCCCGAGGACGTGGTGAACCAGAACAGCGGGTCACGGGTGCGGTAGTAGCGGTACAGCAGCCAGATGGCCACCACTGCCAGCAGTGCAAACACGATGCGCAGCAACAGGATCAGCCACATCGGCAGGCCGTAGTACACGCCGTTGCCCTGGATCGAGCTGTTGAAGTAGTCGCGGATCGAGAAGATGTAGGGAAGCGTGCGTGTGATGAAGTTCATCGGATCGGCGACCAGAGGCCACGCCGCCAGGTTGAACACCACGGGCACGGCGATCGCAGTGACGACCGCTCGCCACTGACGGTTCAGCAGCGGCAGCAACAGCAGCGGCGCCAACACCGGTTTGACCACGAGCGATAACCCGATCACCACGCCGGCCCACCATTGGTGGCTGACCTTACCGTCGAGAATCCACCGGAAGAACAGCACCTCCAACAGCAGCACGCAGCCGTTGATGTTGCCGAACACCAGTGTGTTGACCACACTTTCGGTGCAGAACATCGCCACCAGCAAAGCGGGGTAGGCCACCGATGAGAAGGTGTAGCCGAACAGCCGGATCAGGAAGTAGGCGGCGATGATGATCGCGGCGCAGTTGATGCTCTCGAACCACCAGCGCGACGCGTCGACCGGCAGGTAGCCGAACGGCGCCATCAGCAGCGTGCCGCCGGGCGGATACAGGTAGTGCGGGTCGACGTAGTCCAGGTGCTCGTTGTAGATATCCCAGCCGCGCCGGAAGTTCGACACCGCGCGGTACACCGGCCCGTAGTCGTCGGTGATGTAGCCGTTGCTGGCAAGCACGTAGCTGCGGTGGATGATGAGCAGGATCGCCAACGGCCACAGGATCGATCGCAGAACGGTCGCGACACTCGGTGGGGAGGTGCGGGGTCGGAAAGCGGCCGAGACAAGATCGCGCACCTGGGCACCGTACACCGACCCCCTCCAGCCGGGTGTCAGGCCGGGCAGTACGTGTCGGTGGGCGGCAGATTGCCGCTGTCCAGGTAGCCGACGACGGGCGGCAGCGCGCATGCCGAGTAGATGCTGGCGCCGTGTCCGATGCCCTGCCACATTGCTCGCTTGCTCGTGGTGCCCGCGTTGATCACGGTTGCGGCCACGGCCGCCACGCCCTCGTTGCCGACGATCGGGTCGTTCTGGACGCCGAGCAGCATCACCGGAATCTTGAGGTTCTTGGGATCCTGCGGGGCCGATCCGCTCGGCCAGTTCAAGCAGTTGACGAGGTTGAGCGCGCCGACGGCGCCGAACTGCGGGTAGAGCTTGGGCCAGGCGACCACGAGCTCGCGGACCCGGTCCGGTGTCGGCCGGTTCAGGGCGTCGCTGCAGCTGTTGACGAACTGGCCGTCGGTCTGGCGCAGCGTCTCGGCGGCCGTGATCAGATTGGTCAGCTGGTTGGAGTTGCCCGAGCGGGCCGCGGCTACGGCTGCGGCCAGGTCGTTGCCGGCGTTGACACGGTCGCCGCGCGGGTAGGCGAGCGCGGTCGCCACGGCGTCGGCGACGGTGGCCACCGACGCGCCGCCGGGACCGTTGCCGGCCCGCGCGGCAGCCAGCAGGGCGTCGATCGCGCCCTTGGGGTCAGGCGCGAGCGGGCAGTTGGTGGCAACGCACTGCGCGGCCCAGGCGTCGAGCGCGGCCTGTTCGCCCTTGACGCGCTGCTCCATCGCGGCCTCGGCGGCGATGGCCAGCGGCAGCGGGGAGTCGAGCACGAGGCGGGCGACCTTGTTGGGGTGTGATCCGGCGTAGGCCAGCGCGACCTGGGCGCCGTTGCCGATGCCGAGCAGGGCGAGGGTCGGCACATCCCAGGTGCTGCGCAGTCGCTCGATGTCCTCCGCGGCGTGCGCATTGTCGTAGGCCGAGTCGCCGGGCGCGATGGTGTCGGTGCAGCTGGTGGTGGCGGTCTGCGCGACGGCGTTGAGGTTGGCCACGGGGTCGTCGCCGGACTGGAACTGCGCCTGGTCGAGCATCTCCTGACGGTCGAACAGGTCGCGGCAATCCAGCGCGCCGGACATGCCGATGCCGCGGCGGTCGACCGCCACGATCGGATGCGCCTTGAGCACGTCGGCGCCCGCCCGGGACAGCCACACGGGCAGCTGGGTCGACGACGGCAGGTCCGATCCGGTGGTCATCACGACCGGCCCGGCGTCCGGCGGTGTCTGCGCCGACGTGGCCCGCACCACGCCGATGCTCACGGTTCCGGTGGCGCCGCTGATCGGATCGAGATCGGCGTCGTAGCTGGCGCAGTCCAGCTTGACGCCGGGAAGCGCCGGTACGGCGGCGTCACTGAACACCCGCGAGGTGCAGTCCCGCCAGGACAGGTCATTCTTCGGCGCCTCGATCGGCGGCGGGCCGGCCGGCGGTTTGGTGGTCTGCGGCGCACCCTGTGGGCGCGCGCCGGAGTCCGTCGCGTAGCGAGGATTGGCGGCCAGGCCCGGCGCGCACGCGGCGACGAACGCCAAGACGGTTGCCAGGCACAGGGCCTTGGCGAGGTGACGACGCCGACGCATGCCGACCACGGTACCGATTGCTTGCTAGTGGGCCCGGACGTAGCGGGTGTATAGGTATCCGTCGTCGTCAGCGAGTAGATGGGTGCGCCGCATCCTGGTGTGCACGTTGCCGAGGCCGGTGACGATCCGCTTGGCGCTGCCGCCGACCAGTATCGGCGCGACGGTGAGGCACAGTTCGTCGAGCAGATCGTTGTTGATCAAGTTTCCGAGGATGAGCGGGCCGCCTTCGGTGAGAACGCGGAAGAGCCCGCGCTCGGCGAGGATCTCGAGGACCCTCGCTGAATCGGCGGAATCCGGGTCCGGCCCGGACGCGTCGATGACTTCGGCGACCGCTCCCAGCCGGCAGCGGGTGTCTTCGACCGTTCGCGCGCTGGTCAGTATCAGCGGTGGCACGTCGGTGCGGGTGAACAGCCGGGCAGTCGGATCGAGGTTGCCGGATCGGGTGAGGATGGCGATCGGCGGCACCTCGGCCTGGCCGCGTCGCTGTCGGGCCTGCCTCGCGGCGACGGGCAGCTGGGCGCCGGAGTAGTTCTCGACGCGGACGGTGGCGGCCCCGACGAGGATGACATCCGCGGCCTCACGCATCTGCACGAACACCGCCCGATCGCCCGGCCCCGCGAGTCCGCCGGACTTACCGTCGTCGGCCGCCCCACCGTCGAGGCTGGTGATCATGTTGCCGCGCACCCAGCACGACCTCAGGCTCTCGGGGTAGGTGTAGAAGTCCGCGAGTCGGCCGTCGTCCACCGACTCGGTCGCCCCCAGCACTGTGAGGTGTATCCCGGCACCGTCGTCAGGCATACGCAGAATTGCAGCACGTCGCTATGGTGCGTGCATGCACGGGTCCAGTGGTGTCGCGCATCTGGTCGATCGCCACCCCACCGTGACCCCCGAGCGACTGATCGCCCAGCTGATTCCACCGCCGACGTTTTCCGACGTCAGCTTCGATTCGTACAAACCGGATCCGTCCGAACCGACACAGGCCGCGGCCGTGCAGGCGTGCAGGCAGTTCTGCGAGGAGGCGGTCGCGCGACGGGCAGGCAAGAAGAAGCTGTTCGGCAGGCGCGAGACGCTGCGCGGCGTCGGCATCTACCTCGACGGCGGGTTCGGCGTCGGCAAGACGCACCTGCTTGCATCGTCGTACTACTTGTTGTCGGCGATGTCCGCCGCGCCAACGGCGTTCGCGACGTTCGGCGAGCTGACCCAGCTGGCCGGAGTGTTCGGATTCGTCGAGTGCATCGAACTGCTCGCCGATTACACCGCGGTGTGCATCGACGAATTCGAGCTGGACGACCCGGGCAACACCACCCTGATCTCGCGGCTGTTGTCTGAACTGGTCGCGCGCGGTGTGTCGGTGGCCGCGACGTCGAACACATTGCCCGAGCAGCTGGGCGAGGGTCGCTTCGCCGTGCAGGACTTTCTGCGTGAGATCAGCACTCTGTCAAGCATTTTCACTTCAGTGCGGATCGACGGGCCGGACTACCGCCATCGCGACCTGCCGCCCGCGCCCGACCCCCTGAGCGACGACGAGGTCGCGACATGCGCCGCCGAGACTCCCGGCGCGACGCTGGACGACTTCGACGCACTGTGCGCCCACCTGGCGACCATGCATCCGTCGCGCTATCTGACGCTGATCGAGGGCGTCACGGCGGTGTTCATCACCGGGGTGCATCCGATCGACGACCAGAACGTCGCGCTTCGGCTGGTGTCGTTGACCGACCGGCTCTACGACGCGGGCATCCCTGTGGTGGCATCGGGCACGAAGCTGGACACGATTTTCTCCGCCGAGATGTTGGCGGGCGGTTTCAAGAAGAAGTACTTGCGGGCGACGTCGAGGCTGCTTGCGCTGACTTCCTCCCGCTGACCGCGAACGTTCCTTACCGCTCGAAAGTTTCTCGAATTTTCGAGCGGTAAGGAACGTTCGCGCCACTACAGCGGGCGCACCATCACATAGTCGTTCTCGATACCGGCACCCAGCCGGAAAGTCTTGGTGCCGTTGATGGTAAAGCCGTGCTTGGTGTAAAAGCGTTGGGCGCGTTGGTTCTGCTGATTGACGCCCAGCCACACGCACTTGGCGTCCAGTTCGGCGGCGCGCCGCAACGCCGCGGTCATCAGCCCCGCCGACACACCCGCGCCGTGGCTGTCGGGCAGCACGTACATCTTGGACAACTCGACCGCGGGGCGCAGCGTGACGGCCTGCTGCACATCGTCGTCGTCGGGAACGCCGCGAATCAGCATGACGTATCCCACGATTCGGCCTTCGTCGCGGGCGGCCAGCACCGCGCGGTCGGGATCGGCGAGGTAGTCGCGGAACCGCGCCTGCGAAAGGTTCTCGTCGATGAACGCGGCGATGTTGTCCGGCGTCACCGACGGAGGACAGGCCAGCGGGAAGGTGCGGGCGGCGACGTCGGCGAGTTCGGGCAGGTCGGCCTCGGCGGCCGCGGCGACGTCGATGGCCACGGTTTCTACGGTAGCGGTGCTCCCGGCTGCCAGATGTTCCACTGCGCCAGATGCTCGCCGGTCTGCGGGTTGTACAGCACCACGTTCGTGACCAGGGCGCGGTAGACGTCCCAGTACACGGCACCGTCGACCGTCGACCCGGGCGGCGCATTCCGCAGGGCGCTCTCGAGTGAGTCGGGTGCGTCGGTGTGCTTGGACACGTAGGCGTCGGCATACGGCGTGACGCCGGTGAACGTGAACGCCAATGCCATCGCGTACGGATTGGGCGCCTGGATCGTATGGATGGTGATCGGCGCCTTCCACGGCCCACCTTGGGCGCGCCAGCGCGGCGACCCGTTCCAGCCCCAACCCGGCGGAACCTCGGTGGCGATCACGTCGTGGACGGTCACGTCAGCGACGATGCCCTTGAAGTCGACGTGCAGCGTATCGCCAAGATTGCCGATCGGGGTGCCCTCCGCCGATGCGGGTGGGGCCACAACGCCGGCGACCACCGCCAGCAGGGCGACGAGGAGCGCGAGGCACCGATGCACCCACGCATGATGGCACAAACTGAAACGTGTTACAGCCGGACGGCCGTCAGGACAATCCGAAACCGCCCACCTTGTCGATCCGGACGCGGGTGAGCAGACCTTCCGGCGCGTTCGGCGGCGGGAAGTGCTCGTCGCTGCCCAGCATCGTCTTGGCCAGCTTCTTCAGAAGCGCGGGAGCACCCCCCTCGACGATCCGGGCCGTCCCGGTGATGGCCAGGTACGGAGTCTGCTGGTTGGGATGCTTGGTGGACAGAATGGTGACGGCCACCCGCGGATCGCGGCGGATGTTGCGGGTCTTCTGGTATTCGGTCAGGTGCGCCGAGACAAGCTCGTCGCCGTCCGGTGTGGATTCCAGGGCCATCCACACGACGGTCACTTGCGGGCTGCCGTCGGGATTGAGCGTGACGAGTGTCGCGTCGGTACCTTCTCCTATGAGCGCGCGGGCGGCGTCGTTGAGTTCCATGTCCCTATTTCTACCGTCGCGCCGGTGTATTCATTGGCACATTCAGGCAGCTTCAAGGTCCAGCAGCGTCGACTTGGCCAGCGGCCCGCCGATGTACTGGCCTGTCGACCCGTCGGACCGGACGACGCGGTGACACGGGATCACGACCGGCAGCGGATTGTGGGCGCACGCCGTGCCGACGGCCCGCACCGCGCGCGGGTTGCCGATCGCGGCGGCCACCGCAGCGTAGCTCTCGCGGTGGCCGTAGCCGATCTCACGCAGATGCTCGATGACGTTGCGGCGGAAACCCTCCGCGAGTCGCAGGTCGACCGGCACCTCGAAGACGGTGCGCCGCTTGGCGAAATACTCGTCGATCTGCCGCGCCACGGTGTCCAGCCGTGCAGGCGCGCGCAGCACTCGCGGGCTGATCCGGTCGGCCAGCCCCGTCAGCACCGCGTCGTGACCTTCGACGTCGTAGGCGACGCGGACCAGTCCGGCGGTCGTGGCCGCCAGCAGCAGGGTGCCGACCGGCGTGTCGACGGTGCGGTAGGCCACGTCGAGCACGCCGGCACTGTCGGCGTCACGCTCCAGCCGCTGGTGCAGCCGCGCCAGTCCGCTCCCGTCGGCATTGAGTTCGTCAAAAAGGTTGGTAGTCATGCTGTTTCGTCCTCACGATAGTGCTTGCGAAGAGTCTTGAGTCCGTCCGCGGCGGCGCGGCGTGCGGCGTCGGGGGAGTTGCCGAGCAGTTCGGCGATCTCGGCGAACGGCAGGCCTGCGATGTGGTGGTAGGCCACCGCCTGGCGTTGTTTGGTGGGCAACCGCTGCAGCGCGGTCCACAGGTCGGGATCGCGCGTAGCGGGGTCGGCGTGACTGGCGGGGCGCTCGGGCAGGGTGTCGGTCGGCACGGGGCGGCGCGACCGGGCGCGTCCGACATCGACGGCGCGGCGGTGGGCGATCGTGACGAGCCAGGCCTCGACGTTGGCGTCGGCGGGCAGGTCGGGATAGGCGCGCAGCGCCGAAAGGAATGTCTCGGACCAGGCGTCCTCGGCGTCGACGGGGCCCACGACGGCGCGGCACACCCTCAGTACCGTCGCGCCGTGCTCGGCCACCACGTCCTCAAACGGTCGCACCCTCACATCATGAAGACGCGGCCGCGGCGGCGGATGTGAGATCAGCCTTTGGTGTAGGACGAAAGAGCGGCGACCAACTCGCGCTCGAAGCGGTCCCTGTCCACCCCCAGCTGATGCAGTGTGGCGTCGTCGTCCTCGGCTTCGTACAGCGCCAGCAGGAGGTGTTCGGTGCCCACGTAGTTGTGGCCGAGCCGAAGCGCTTGGCGGAACGTCAGTTCCAGCACCTTCTTGGCCTGGGCGTTGAATGGGATCAGCACTGGCACGTCGTCGATCCGCGGCGGCAACGTGACGGCCTTGTTCACCTTGTCGGCGTCGATGCCCTGACCCGCGAGCAGCTTCGGGGCCAGGCCGTCGGGGTCCGCAAATAGCCCGAGGAGTAGGTGGTCGGGGCCGATCTCGTTGTTGCCTGCTTCGTTGGCCTTGTTCTGCGCGACGACGACGACGTTCCTGGCGCGCGGGGTGAATCGCCCGAAGCCCGCATTCGGGTCGAGCGCGGAGGCTTCTTCGGCGTTTGGCACCTTCGGCACGAACCGCTTCTGCGCGGCCTGCTTGGTGACGCCCATGCACTTGCCGATCTCCGTCCACGACGCCCCGGATTTGCGGGCTTGGTCCACAAAATGGCCGATCAGATGGTCGGCGACCTCGCCGAGGGTTTCGGCGGCGAGCACGGCGTCGGTGAGCTGATCCAAGGGTTCGGTGTGCACCTGCTTGATCACGTTGATGAGGTCGTCAAGTCGGACGGGATAGGCGATCTTCGCGGGCTCGGTCATAGCGTCAACTCTAGGTTGACGACAGGTGAGCGTCAACCATTGGTTGACGGGACGCGTCACCCGCGCGGATATCCGCGGTTCACTGTGCGGTCGAGAATGCCCAGCGTCGCGCGCAGCGCGGCCTCGGAGATGACCGGGAAGATGTTGGCGTCGCGCCAATGCGGGTCGATGTCGGACCAGTCGTAGTACGAGGTGACCAGTGTGTGGCCGTCGGCCGGTTCCAGTCGATAGCCGTAGACGTGCCCGATCTGCGGCCGGAGCTGGCCGAGGATCGTCCAGGCGATCAGCCGATCCTGATCGAATTCGCGGATCTCGACCGTGATGTCGTACTTGCCGAGCGGATAGTCGTTGAGCGCCTCGCGGTCCATGTGCACGACGAAGCTGTCGCCGACGGCCCGGGCGGGGTCGCCGTCGGCACTCTGCAGCATGCCGGTCGCGTCGATGGCGACGTGGCCCTGTGGGTCGCAGAGGACCGCAAAGATGTTGGCGGGTGGTGCGGGGATGGTGCGCTGGACTTCGATTCGTTCGGTCATGGGCAAATCGTGGCAGGGCGGCGATCAGGCGTGTGGCGGTTTGGGATCGCGGTCGTTGGGTATATCCACGGGCAAATGCGAATTACTGCCGAAACGACTGCAGCGCAGCCCCGGACGTTGCGCCGGGCAATCGACTTCATCCATGAAAACGCCCATCGCGACATCGGGCTCAGCGATATCGCCGCGGCAATCGGCGTCACACCGCGCTCCGTTCAGTACATTTTTCGCCGCCACCTCAGCACCACGCCGCTGGAGTACTTGCGCCGCGTCCGGCTGGATCGGGCGCACCGCGATCTGCTGGCCGCCGACCCCGCCGTCGACACGGTGATGGCGATCGCCGGCCGATGGCGGTTCGCCCATCCGGGCCGCTTCAGCATCGCCTACAGAGAAGCGTTCGGTACCCCGCCCAGCCAGACCCTGCGCGCGTAGTCGTGGTGCCCCGCCTCAGCGCGGGAAGAAGCCCTCGCGGGTGAAGAAGCCGGGCTGCCAGCCCTGATCACCGAGGCAGAGCAGTGGGCGCCCGTCGGGAGCTTGGGCTGCCGCTTGCGGCTTCGGGCATGGCGATCCGACTTCTTGAACGCCGAACAACTCGTACGTCGAGACCCAGAAGCCGGTGTACACGGGCGGCCACTGATTCTCGATCCACCGGCATTGCAGTGCTTCGCCGCCGGGGCCGCGTCCGAAAGTGAAGAGCTCCATGTTGTCGCATGGCGCGTTGAGGTGGGCGTCGTAGTTCATGCCCGGCACGTCGGTGGAATAGTGTCCGGGCTTGTCGAAGTACATGTTGTCGCCGTTGTCGGCCAGCGCGGCAGGCGCAGTGGTGATAGCGGCACCGGTCATCGCGGCGGCGGCGAAAAGTTCGCGAATCATGTCCCACCCCTTGGTCGTCATGACCGGTTGGTCTCCGGGAAGCCTAGCGGTTGCGGTGTGGCCGATGAACCTTTTCCGGGACCGCACGCTTCGTCACTGCATCAAGACATCGAGCAGGATGTCGAACCGCTCGTGGCTTCCGTCCAGCCGGAAGCTGTAGACGTGTCGCCCGCCGTTGGGCTCGATGGGCAGCGTGATCTGGGGCAGGACCATGAACTTCATCGCGCTGGGAAGCTGGAAGTTCGTCGACCAGGCCGACGCCCAGCGCTGCCCGGTGGGGCCTGCCGCATCGATGTGCAGGGCGTAGTGGATGCCGACGTCGCGGCGTCGGGTGTCGCACAGCACGACGCAACTGCACCGGAAGAGGGTCGAGTGCGGTGCGACGGTCGTGGTCGCCCAGACGCCGCCTTCGACGTTGAGCATGTCGTCCACTACCTCAGCATGGTTTGCGAAGAAGGCACCGGCTAGCCGCATGCCACGGAAGTTACCGCAAGTTGGAGCAAAACATCGAGACGAGTGATGGCGCGCGCAGCAATATAGACGAGTGAGGCCGCGGCGGTCGGATACCTCAACAACATCTGCACCGGCGCGAATCCGGGTGGATTGGAGGACTGGATCTTCGGCGACGGGAACGGGAACGAGAGCGGGTGGCCGCACGTACTGGACCGCCGGTAACGGCAGCTTCGACGGATACCACCTGATGGCCACCCGTGAAGGCATCCACCACCTGTTTCTCGACGAGGATGACAGCGCGTTTGACGACGACGAAATCTATGTGCAGGCAACGTTTGTCGACGCTGACGGTGGACGCAGGTCGCAGATCCGCAACGTGGTCACCGGCCGGTTCTAGCCCGGCGGCGAGGCCTCACTCTGACAATTCGATCAATTCGTCGGGCACATCGCCGATGGGCGACCATGGCTCGTCGTCGGTCTCGCGGAAGTATTCGGGCACCATCGCGCCGACGAATGTCCGCACCACACCCGTCGACTTGCACACCACGATCATCGGCGGCCCCGGGATCGGTGCGTCAGGGAGCTGCTCATGCCACCACGGTTGGCCCGACGAACGTCCGACGAGGATGAAATCGCGGCTGTTCTCGTGGCCCCATTCGGCAATTTCGACGTCGCCGGGCGGATACCACTGCAGAACCTCCGGTGAGGTAGCGGCGATCGCGCATGCCTCCTCGAACGTGATCACTGTCGATTCCTTTCCGGCGCCGGATCTTCGCCGCAAACCTACGAAATTGGGTAGTGCACTACGCCAGACAGGCTCGTGCCCCTGGTGCACTTCCTGGGGCCGATGGCCACCTCAACGGCGTGTGATTGTCGCACTGGCGACACCAACGGGGCGGCGCGTCATGAAGGGAAGCACCATCAACAGAGCACTCACGGGGTTCGCAACAGCCGTCGTGGTTTCCGGCGGTTTGAGCCTGGCCGCCCTGGGACTGGCTGCAGGTACAGCCCAAGCCGATACCTGGTGCCCGGGCGATTACAACTTCACCGG
>Ga0068860_100001407_pt1 | contig 26083 bp, 22 predicted proteins | sample KBSSwiS32_FD_66597 | JGI IMG/M metagenome (GOLD analysis project Ga0068860, IMG submission 66597) | Switchgrass rhizosphere microbial communities from Kellogg Biological Station, Michigan, USA - KBS Switchgrass S3-2 | ecosystem: Host-associated > Plants > Roots > Rhizosphere > Soil ...
TTCGCCGGCAAGGAATACGGCACCGGCTCGTCGCGCGACTGGGCGGCCAAGGGCACGGTGCTGCTCGGCGTCAAGGCGGTGATCGCGGAGAGCTTCGAACGCATTCATCGCTCGAACCTGGTCGGGATGGGCGTACTGCCGCTGCAGTTCCTCGACGGTCAGAACGCGCAGAGCATCGGCCTGAAGGGCGATGAAGTGTTCGACATCGCCGGCCTCAACGACGGCGTGGCGAAGGAGATCGAGGTCGTCGCGAAGAATGCCGCCGGCGAGAAGCGCTTCCGGGCCAGGGTGCTGCTGCTGACGCCGAAGGAAGTCGAGTACTACCGCCACGGCGGAATCCTGCCCTACGTGCTGCGCCAGCTCGCCACCACGTCGAAGGCGGCGTGATCGCTTGCGGGCAAAAAGCGTTCGACGCGGATAGACACGGATTACGCGGATAAGGGCAATAGCCCAATAGGACCTTTGCTTATCCGCGTCGATCCGCGTATATCCGCGTCCAAAGAAGATTCCAATCACTTCGCACGCGTCCGTGCGGCGCGCGCCGCCAGGATGCATCCTGGCGAAACCTAGAGGTTTTGCTCCCAACGCGCGCTGAAGCAGATCCATTCGCTTCCCTTCCGCTTCCAGCCGCTCGTGATCGTGTAGACCGAGCCGCGCTCGGGCAGAAGTCCGCCCGATCCGCCGGTGAACGTCGCGGTAAGGCGCGCGGTTGCCCGGTCGCCTTGCATTTCGACGTCGATCGGGCCGAGCGTGACGCCGACCTGGTCATTGCGCAAAACCTCGACGCGCAGGATATTCGCCAGCGCTGCCTTGTCGATATTCGCATCGTTGCCGACGAAGTCGTCGTCGACGTGGGCCATGAACACGCGCGGCGTGCGATCTTCCATCGCCTGGCGCATGGCCGCAATGTTCTGCCGGATGCGTTCCTCGTCCGGCGTGCGCCGGCAGGATCCGAGCAACACGAGCAGACCGGCCAAGGCCAGTAACGCGATCCTGCCGCTGTTTCGTACTTCGCCCACAAACGCCAGTATAAACGCGCCAGCGAAGCCGCGCGTTCGAGGGCGCCGCGCGAGGTCGACGCGCCGCATTGCAGCTTGCGGGCCTTTCCGGCCCTGTGTTCCAATCATCCGGACAGAGCGCCAGTGTGAATGGCGCCGGTTTTTGGGGAGGATCCGACAGCATGAGTACCGAGCGCCCCTGGCTGGCCAGTTATCCTCCCGGCGTGCCGGCGACGATCGATACGAACGCCTACGGGTCGCTCGCCAGCGTGCTCGAGTCCGCCTGCGAACGTTTCCATCATCGACCTGCGTTCGCGAACATGGGCCGGACGCTGACTTACGGCGACATCGACCGGCTCAGCCTCGCGTTCGCTTCGTATCTGCGCAATATCCTCAAGCTGCAGAAGGGCGATCGCGTCGCGATCATGCTGCCCAACGTGCTGCAATACCCGATCGCGATCTTCGGCGCGCTGCGTGCCGGGCTGACCGTCGTCAACACCAATCCGATGTACACGGCGCGCGAATTGCGTCATCAGCTGCACGACTCGGGTGCGGTCGCAATCATCGTACTCGACAACTTCGCATCCACGCTGGCCGAAGTACTGCACGACACGCCGATTGCGCACGTCATCACCACCGGCCTCGGCGATCTGCTCGGTTTCCCGAAATCGGTGGTCGTCAACCTGACCTTGCGCTACATCAAGAAGCTGGTACCGGCATACTCGATTCCGCAGGCCGTGCGCTTCAATGCCGCCTTGGCCGCCGGGGCACGCAGGCCGCTCGGCAAAGTTCCCATCGACAAGGACGACATCGCATTCCTGCAATACACCGGCGGCACCACCGGTGTCGCCAAGGGCGCGATGCTCACGCACGGCAACATGGTCGCCAACATGATGCAGGTGTCGGCCTGGGCCGGAAGCCGGTTCCGCGAGGGCGAAGAGGTCATCGTCACGGCGATTCCGCTGTACCACATCTTCGCCCTGACGGCGAATTGCCTGGTCTTCATGAAAACCGGCGGCCACAACCATCTGATCACGAATCCGCGCGACATGCCGGGCTTCGTCAGGATCCTCCAGGGCATCCGCTGCACGGCGATCACCGGGGTCAACACGCTGTTCAACGGCCTGCTCAACACGCCGGGCTTCGACAAGGTCGACTTCTCGGCTCTGACGCTCGCGCTCGGCGGCGGCATGGCGGTGCAGCGTGCCGTTGCCGAGCGCTGGAAAAAAGTCACCGGCGTGACCCTGGTCGAGGCTTACGGCCTGACCGAAACCTCGCCGGCCGCATGCATGAATCCGCTCGACCTTTCCGAATACAACGGCGCAATCGGACTGCCGATCTGCTCGACCGACGCGTCGATCCAGGACGACGATGGCAACCAGCTCGGCGCCGGCCAGGTCGGCGAACTGTGCATTCGCGGTCCGCAGGTCATGAAAGGCTACTGGCAACGCCCGGAGGAAACCGCCAAGGTCATCACCGGCGATGGCTGGCTGCATACCGGCGACATCGCCCGCATGGACGAGAAAGGCTATTTCACGATCGTCGACCGCAAGAAGGACATGATCCTCGTCTCCGGATTCAACGTTTATCCGAACGAAATCGAAGACGTCGTCGCGCAATGTCCTGGCGTGCTCGAGGTAGCCGCCGTCGGTGTGCCGGACGAGAAATCCGGCGAGGCGGTGAAAGTTGTCATCGTCAAGAAGGATCCGGCGTTGACCGCCGAGAAGGTGAAGGAACACTGCCGGGCGAACCTGACCGGCTACAAGCTGCCGAAGTACATCGAATTCCGCGACGCGCTGCCGAAGACCAACGTCGGCAAGATCCTGCGCCGCGAGCTGCGCGAAATGGTGCAGCCCAAGGCCGGCTGATCGGATCCGCGCTTCGGGCAGCAGCGACGCTCAGCGCGCGCCACGTCGAGGCCTTTGCCCGGTCAGGTCGTCACCGACTCGACCTGGTCGGCATAGCTGCCGAGAAGGTTCCACAGCGGCGTCTCCTTGTCCGCTGGAATCCGCTCGTAGGCGAAGCCGACGTGCCAGTCGGTGATCCGCGCGACGACTGCTTCGACGTGAATATTGAGCTCCGGCCCGATCAGCATGTCGAGGACATAGTGCTCGCCGAGATGCCCGCGCCAGTCGAACGGGCGCCTGACCATGACGCCGGTCGCGGAGATATCGACCATGTCGGTCGACCATGAATCCCCGCCCCGCATCATGAAGACAGCCGAACTGATCGGCATCCGCGCATGCCGCGTCGTGTCGCTGGCGAACTTTGGCTTCATACGGGTGCCCCTCCCGGCACCATTCTTGTAGCCTACAATACGCGGAAAATCAATCGCCAACGGGCGATTCCGGCGTACGCCATGCCCCACCTGCGCAGCGCCGGCAGGCCCGGCCACCCGGACCTCTCGGCCGACTAGGCCGATGCCGCCCGGACCGGGCGCAAGGGCGCTCCGACTGCGCAAATAGTCCAGCACTTTCAGTTGTTTCAGGCGTAGACTTCAGACCGCTTGATCGCGGTACGGGGGAAGGCATCTGACCGGCACGTTTGCGGTCGACGTGCGGTCGCAAGTATTGGGGTACACCTATGCCTGTCGAGCCGATCCTCCGAGACGTGGGCTACGCCACGTTGCGCACCCACGAAGACCCCGCAAACGGAACTTTCTGGTGCCGAATGCATGCGGGAAGCTTTCCGAACGACCGCGCCTACCGACCGTGTTTTTCGACGCTGCTGATCAAGGAGATCCGCGACTTCCAGCTACGCACCGCGGAGGCGCTGCGCAGGCCTTTGCTGGTCGCAAGGGGATCGTCGATCAACCACGTCGTGCTGGCATCCGACGCCGACGTGTTCAATCTCGGCGGCGACCTCGACCTGTTCTGCCGTCTGATCCGGAACCAGGATCGCGCCAACCTGCTGGCCTACGCGCGGCAGTGCGTCGAGGGCGTGTACGGTTTTTATCGCGGCCTGAACGAAGACATCCACACGATCGCCCTGGTCCAAGGTGATGCATTGGGGGGCGGTTTCGAAGCAGCGCTTTCCTGCCACACGATCGTCGCCGAGAGCGGCGTCGGAATGGGCTTTCCCGAAGTCCTGTTCGATCTGTTCCCAGGCATGGGTGCGTACTCGTTCCTGCGCAGGCGCGTCAGTCCGGGCCAGGCCGAACGCATGATGCTCGACGGCCGCGTCTACTCGAGCGACGAGTTGCATGCGATGGGCGTGGTCGACATTCTCGCTCCGCGCGGCGAGGGCATTGCCGCCGTCCACGACGTGGTCGCCCGAAACCGGCGCATCGCGCATGCCCGCCTGGCGATGAACCGCGTCCAGGCCGCCTGCCATCCGGTCGGATTCGAGGAGTTGATGACGGTGACCGAAGTCTGGGTCGATACGGCGATGCAGCTCGGCGAAAAATCGCTGCGCACGATGGAGCGCCTGGTGCGCGCGCAGCTGCGCCGGCCGGAGCGCCACGAAGCACGGCGCCAGGACCAGCCGCGGACCGCCTCCGCATGACCTAGAGCGGCGGAGCCAGCGTTTCGCCGTTGCCATCGTGGCCGGCGGTGAGGGTTTCCGTTGCTTCTCGCAGCGCGACGCGCGCTGTGTCGAGTTGCTCACCCGCCGCCTGCACATGGCGGCGCCATTCGCGGGCGAGCTGCCAGTCCGGCAGCTTCTTCGCTTCCGACACGACCGCCACCAGCTTCATGGCGCCGACGTTGCCGGCGACGCCCTTGAGCGCGTGGCAGTCCTCGCGGAACTCGATCCAGTTCCCCTGGCCGCCGTGCGCCTCCATCGCGGCGACGCACTTCTGCGCGTCGCGGATGCACTCGGCGACGAACAGACGCATGAAGTTCCGGTCGAGCTTCAGTTCGGAAAGGTCCTCGATCGCCGAGCGCGCGATGATTTCGTCATCGACGCCGGCCAGCGGCAGGCGCAGCGGAACCACCGTGCCGCCCGGCGTACCGATCTCGGCGAGCGCATCGAGCAACGCGGCAACCGAAACCGGCTTGGTCAGGAATGTGTTGGCGCCGGCCTGTTCCGCGGATTCCACCGCTTCCGCCGTCGCATCGGCGCTGAGCACGATGAACGGCGTGCGTTCCCGGCCGGCTTGCATGACCCGCGCCTGCTTGATGACCGCGGCGCCATCCAGCACCGGCATGTGCAGGTCGATCACGATCGCATCGAACGACGCCTGTTCCATCAAATCGAGAGCTTCCTCGCCGTTGCGCGCCACCTGCACGCCATGGCCCGCCTTCTCCAGAATGCGGCGCAGAACCAGGAGATTGGCTTCCTGGTCGTCGCCGATCAATATCTGCATCGGCTTGATTCGCGCGCGGTGACGCACGAACGGATCGTCGAATGCGATGACATTCTTCGCCGAAGCGGCGTCCGCCATGCTCGCGGCTGCGGCAAGCGTTCGGAACGGTATGTCGCACCAGAAGTGCGAGCCGGAACCTTCGCGACTCTCGAATGCGATGGTGCCGCCGAGCAATTCGGTCAGCGACTTGGCGATCGTCGTACCGAGCCCGCTGCCGCCGAAGCGGCGGGTATGGCTCGATTCGACCTGTTCGAATGCCTGGAAGATGCGCGCCTGTGCCGCTTCGGGAATGCCGATGCCGGTATCGTGTACCGAGAAGCGCAGCACGATGTCTGCGCCGGTCTGCGATTGCGCGCCGACGCTCAGCTGGACCTTGCCGCGCTCGGTGAACTTGATCGCATTGCTGAGCAGGTTGGTCAGAATCTGGCGCAAGTGACCGGCATCGCCGTAGAGCCGGTTCGGAATCGACTCGGCGACCTGCAGCTCGAAATCGAGCTTCTGGCGCTGCGCCATCGGCTGCAGCATGACCTGGATGCTGCGCAGCAACTGGTCCAGGCTGAATTCGCCTTCGTCGCGGCGCAGCTTGCCGGCCTCGATCGCCGAAATGTCGAGCACTTCCTCGATGAGCGCCAGCAGATTGCGCGTCGAGGTCTGGATCACGTCGGCGCATTCGCGCTGCTCGGGCGTGAGCTTGGTCGTGACCAGCACCTCCGACATGCCGGCGATGCCGTTCAGCGGCGTGCGGAATTCGTGACTCATGTTCGCCAGAAAGCGGCTCTTGGCCGCATTCGCGCGACGCGCTTCGTCGCCGGCGCGGGTCAGTGCGCGCAACAGGGTCGACAGGTACGCCGGGATGGCGACCAGGCCCACCAGAAGGCCCCAGCCGAGCAGCAGGTTGTGCTGCCAGTAAGGGCTGGCCTGGATCACCACGAAGAACGACAGCGTCGCCATGACGACTGCGACGGCGAGGAAGCGCGGCCCGTAACGCAGACCGTTGCCGATCGTCACCCACAGATAGACGACGTACAGCGGCGACAGCAGCTGATCGTACAGAACCATCGTCAAGGCGAGCGCCGAATAGTCGGCGACCATGCCGACGCAGCGCCGCAGATTGCTCGGCTCCGGCCACTGCATGATGGCCACGACGATGGCGAGGCCGAGCAAGCCCTCGGCAAGGATTACGCAGCTCGCCCAGTAAAGGTGGGTGTTGTAGCCCCCGGCCGACGAGACCGACAACACGCCGAGCATGTACACCAGCACCACGATCGAGATCGCAACGCGGACCAGGGCCTGCTCGTGCTCGCTGTCCGCGCGGTGGCGCAGACGGGTGACGGCGACGGTCCAGAAGCCGTTCATTGTGGCCCGATCACCCGCCGAAGTACGGCGGATGCATCAACTGCATCTGCTCGATCACGCGCACCTGCGACATGTCACGGAACAACGATTCCACGCAGGCCGGATCGAACTGCTTGCCGGAGTGCTCGAGCACGTAGGCGACCGCCGTCTCGTGCGGCCACGCCGGCTTGTACGAACGCTCGGAAATCAATGCGTCGAATACGTCGGCCAGCGCGACGATGCGCGCCGGCAGCGGGATATCCTCGCCGGACAGGCGCTCCGGGTAGCCGGCGCCGTCCCAGCGCTCGTGGTGATGCAGCGCGACTTCGGCGCCCATCTGGACGAAGCGGCTCGGGCTGTTGCGGAGGATTTCATAGCCGATCTGCGGATGCTTGCGCATGATTGCGTATTCCTGCTCGTCGAGCTTGCCGCGCTTGAGCAGAATCGAATCCGGCACGCCGATCTTGCCGATATCGTGGAGCGGCGCGGCCAGTTCCAGCATGCGCACGTCCTCGTCCGGCAGACGCAGGCCCTCGGCGATCAGGCCGGCAAAACGTGCCATGCGGATCAAGTGCAGACCGGTGCCGTAATCGCGGAATTCAATCGCACGTGCGAGGCGGTAGAGCATCTCGCGCTCGCGCTCTTCCACCTCGCGCAGGCCGTCGAGAACCTGGCGCTCGAGCAGCCGCGCGCGTTCCTTGACCGATTCGCCGTGCTGGCGCAACGACAGCAGGTTGCGCAGGCGCGAGCGCAATTCGCGCGGACGCACCGGCTTGACCAGGAAATCGATGACGCCGGCGTCGAGCGCAGCCTGTCGGACCGGCTCGTCGCCGACGACGCTGATCAACACGATCGGAACATCGCGCTTGATCAGCGGCCGGCGGAAGTGGCGTGCGAACTTCAGCCCGTCCATGACCGGCATGCGGTAATCGAGCAGCAGCAGATCGATCGGGTTCTGCTCCGACCATTGCAGGGCGGCGACCGGATCTTCGAAATCGGTGACGCTGACGCCGGGGCTGATCCCCTCGACAACATGGCGCATCATCGTGCGCGCGGACTGCTGATCGTCGACGATTAGGATGTTCACCCTGTCCTTCCTCTGCCGATCGGAGCCGCGTTCCACGCAAGCGGGAAATCAGCACGAATATCAGCAGCTTCTGCCTTATTCCTAGCCTAGCACATCCGCACGGGTTGTCACCCTCGAAGCCCGGCGGTTCGACAATCGGAGCGCGACGGCAAGCGGACCGGCCGCAATGGCTCCGAAAGCGTAAACCTCAGCAAATTGCGTGCCCGGAGGATCGGGGAAGCTCTGTGACGTCCGATTGCGCCGACGAGCGGTATTCCGGCGCGGCGCCCAGCTCAGGCTTCCGGCCGCATGTAAGGAAACAGCAGCACGTCGCGGATCGACGGCACGTCGGCCAGGAACATGACCAGGCGGTCGATGCCGACGCCGAGTCCCCCGGTCGGCGGCAGACCGTATTCCAGCGCTCGGATGTAATCGGCGTCGAAGTGCATGGCCTCGTCGTCGCCGGAATCCTTGGCGGCGACCTGGGCGCGAAAACGCTCGGCCTGGTCCTCGGGATCGTTGAGCTCGGAGAAGCCGTTGGCGAGTTCCTTGGCGTTGATGAACAGCTCGAAACGATCGGTGATGCCGGGGTCGGCATCGTTGCTGCGCGCCAGCGGCGAGACCTCGGTCGGATGCGCGGTGATGAAAGTCGGCTGGATCAACGTGTGCTCGACCGTGTGTTCGAAGATCGACAGCAGAAGCTTGCCCCAGCCATGATCGGGTTTCACCGGAACATGCAGGCGCGCGCAGTGCGCGGCGAGTGCCGCGCGGTCGCGCAACTCGTCGCGCCGGATTTCCGGGTTGTGCTCGAGCACGGCGTCCTCCATGCGCCAGCGCCGGAACGGCGGACCGAGATCGATCGCGTTGCCTTCCCACTGCAATGTCGAGCCGCCGGTCACCGCGCGCGCAGCCTCGCGGATCATCGCCTCGGTCAGGTCCATGATCTCGTTGTACGTCGCGTAGGCCTGGTACAGCTCGAGCATCGTGAACTCGGGGTTGTGCCGCGTCGACACGCCCTCGTTGCGGAAGTTGCGGTTGATTTCATAGACGCGGTCGAAGCCGCCGACGGTCAGGCGCTTCAGGTACAGCTCCGGCGCGACGCGCAGGTACAAGTCCATGTCGAGCGCATTGTGATGGGTCTTGAACGGCCTCGCGGTCGCCCCGCCGGGGATCACATGCATCATCGGCGTTTCGACTTCCATGAACCGGCGCGGTTCGGCTTCGAGCCACTGGCGGATGAAACGGATCATCGCCGAGCGCAGCGCGAACACGCGCCGTGCTTCCGGCGTGATGATCAGGTCGACGTAGCGCTGGCGATAACGCTGCTCGACGTCGGACAACCCGTGCCACTTGTCCGGCAGCGGCCGCAGCGACTTCGTCAGCAGCCGAAAAGCGTCCGCCTTGACCGACAACTCGCCGGTCTTGGTGCGCATCAGCACCCCTTCGGCGCCCACGATGTCACCGACGTCCCAGCTCTTGAACGCCTCGTACGTATCGCCGAGCGCGGTCTGCTGCAGGAACAGCTGGATGCGCCCGCTCATGTCCTGGATCTGCACGAAGCTGGCTTTGCCCATGATCCGCTTCGCCAGCAGCCGCCCGGCAACGCGAACGCGACGCTGCGCCGCTTCGATGTCGGGCGCTTCCCTGCCCTCGAATTCCGCCTGCAGGTCGCCGGCAAACGCATCCGGTCGGAAGTCGTTCGGGAACGCGTTGCCGTGTGTGCGCAGCGCCTTGAGCTTCTCGCGGCGTTCGGCGATCAGCTTGTTTTCGTCGTTGTGAATCGACTCGACCGGCTCGCCCAAGCGCGAAGTATCACCGGTGCCGACTCCGCCGTGGGTCTGTGTTGCTGGCTTCTTTGCTTCGGTCATAGTCAATCCAGTCCCGTCCGTGCTGAGCGTAGCTTGCGCAGCAAGCGAAGTCGAAGCGCCTTCTCGCCGCCCTTCGACTTCGGCGCCGCGCGCCTACGCTCAGGACGAACGAAAAGAATCTGGCATTCCCGATCACGCATCCGCGCGTTTGGCGCCCGCTTCGAGACCGGATTTCAGGCTCGCCTCGATGAATCCGTCGAGGTCGCCGTCGAGCACGCGCTGCGTATCGGTGCGCTCGATGCCGGTACGCAGATCCTTGATCCGCGACTGATCGAGCACATAGTTGCGGATCTGGCTGCCCCAGCCGACGTCGGACTTGGTCGCCTCGAGCGCTGCCTTCTCGGCGTTGCGCTTCTGCATCTCCATCTCGTACAGCTTGGCCTTCAACATCTTCATCGCGCGGTCGCGATTGGCGTGCTGCGAGCGTTCGGTCTGGCAGGCGACGACGATCCCGCTCGGTACGTGGGTGATGCGCACCGCCGATTCGGTCTTGTTGACGTGCTGGCCGCCGGCGCCGGAGGAGCGATAAACGTCGGTCTTCAGATCGGCCGGATTGATCTCGATGTCGATGTCGTCGTCGACTTCCGGGCTGACGAAGATCGAGGCGAACGACGTGTGCCGGCGATTGTCCGAATCGAACGGCGATTTGCGCACCAGCCGGTGCACGCCGATCTCGGTCTTCAGCCAGCCGTAGGCGTAATCGCCCTCGACGCGGAACGTCGCGCTCTTGATGCCGGCCACTTCACCGGCGCTCGCTTCGAGCAATTCGGTTTTCCAGCCCTTGTTCTCGCACCAGCGCAGGTACATGCGCAGCAGGATCTCGGCCCAGTCCTGCGCCTCGGTACCGCCGGCGCCGGCCTGCACGTCGACAAACGCGTTGTGCGAGTCCATCTTGCCGGAAAACATGCGTTGGAATTCGAGCTTCTCGACGTGCCGGGTCAAGGCGTCGACGTCGTCCGAGACCGATACGGCGGTGCTTTCGTCGCTTTCCGCTTCAGCCAGATCGAGCAGCTCGCCGGCACCGCTGAGGTTTTCCCCGAGCGTGCGGATGCCGTTGACGATCTTGTCGAGCATCGCGCGTTCCTTGCCGAGTTGCTGCGCGCGCTCCGGGTTGTCCCAGATGTTCGGATTTTCCAGCTCGCGGCCTACTTCCTCGAGGCGTTCGCGCTTGCTGTCGTAGTCAAAGATACCCCCTAAGCGAGGCGATACGGCCCTGCAGGTCGGCGATGCGTGCGCGAATGGGATTGGTTTCGATCATGTTCGGACGGCGTAAAGCAGAATGAATCGGACTGCGGATGATAGCAAATTGCCGAATTCGGCGACCGAGCCGGAGACTCAGCGCGGTTCCAGCTGACGAATCAGCAGGCGCACCGATTGCGTGCCGTCCCAATCGTCGATCTCGAGTTGGAACACGGCGTGCACGCGCCTCGGCAGCGGCGCCTCGAGCGCGGCGTTGAACAGCATCGCGTCGATCGGTGTGCCGCCGTCCCGATGGCGCAGTTTCAGGCGTAGATGTGCCTCGGCGACGACCCGCGAACCGACGACGTCGAACTCGCCGTCGAACAGCGGTTCCGGAAACGCCTGGCCCCACGGGCCGGCGGCGCGCAGGCTGCGGGCCAGATCGAGGGTCAGATCGCCGGCATCGAGTTCGCCGTCGGTCAGCACGGTCGCTTCGAGCTGCTCCGGCGCCAGGCGCGCCCGCGCGACGGCGTCGAATGCGGCCGCAAACTCGGCCAGGTGCTCGTGGCGCAGGCTCAGTCCGGCCGCCATCGCGTGGCCGCCGAAACGATCGAGTAGATCCGGCCGCGCGGTTGCGACCGCAGCCAGCGCATCGCGCAGGTGAAATCCGCCGATCGAGCGTCCGGACCCGCGCAACTCGCCGTCGTTCGCGGCCGGCGCGCAGGCGATGACCGGACGGCCGAGAATGTCCTTGAGGCGCGACGCCACGAGTCCGACGATCCCCTGATGCCACTGCGGCTCGAACAGCACGACGCCGTACGGCAACGCATGCGAGCCGTACTGGTCCATCCAGCGCGTCACCGAAGCTTCCGCCTGGGCGGTCATGTCGGCTTGCAGGTCGCGGCGCTCGGCGTTCAGTGCGGACAGCCGCGCCGCGATCGCGGTAGCGCTCGCGGCATCGTCGGCGAGCAGGCACTCGATGCCGAGGCGGATGTCGTCGAGCCGGCCTGCGGCATTCAAACGCGGCGCCACGCAATAGCCGAGATCGGCGGCGACTGCGATGGCGGGATCGCGCTTGCCGCCGGCGAGCAGCGCGGCAATCCCCGCGCACGCAAGTCCGGCACGGATCCGGCGCAGCCCGGCCTCGACCAGAATGCGGTTGTTGTAGTCGAGCGGCACGAGGTCGGCGACCGTGCCGAGCGCGACGAGGTCGAGCAACTTCGCCAGGTCCGGTTCGGCACTCTCCCGCGCGGCGAACCAGCCGGCCGCGCGAAGCTGAGCGCGCAGCGCCAGCAGCACATAGAACATCACGCCGACGCCGGCCAGTGCCTTGCTCGGAAAGCCGTCGCCGTGCAGGTTCGGATTGACGATCGCATCGGCGTCGGGCAGCACCTCGCCGGGCAGATGGTGATCGGTCACGACGACTTCGATACCGTGCCGCCGCGCGGCCGCGATGCCCGCATGGGCGGCGATGCCGTTGTCGACCGTGATCAGCAGCTGCGGCCGCATCGGCAACAGGTCTTCGAGCAGCGCCGCGCTGAGGCCATAACCGTGCACGGCGCGATTGGGCACGCCATAGGAAACGTGGCGTGCGCCCAGCGCGCGCAATCCGCGCACCGCGACAGCGGTGCCGGTCGCGCCATCGCAGTCGAAATCGCCGACGACGACGATGCGCCAATCCTCGACGAGCGCGCGTCCGATGATGGCGCAGGCCCGTTCCATGCCGCCGAGGGTCGGCGGCAGCACGCAGGCCAGGCGATAGTCGCAGTCGGCAGCGCTGGAGACGCCGCGCGCGAGCAGGATCCGCCGCAGCACCGGGTGCAAGTGCTGCGGCAGCGGCGGCGCGTCCGCGGGAACCGGCCGCCGGACGATCCGCGACACCCTCATGCGCGACCCGGCGGAATGCGCCGCCAGACGCGCCAGCGATGGCGATGACGATAGCGGTAGCGCTCACCGTCGCCGAACTGCAGTTCGACTGCTTCGAGCTTGTGTTCCACAACGGCCTGCTGCAACGGCTGCAACCAGTCGCGCTCCAGCGCCGCGCCGTCGCGCAGCGAGGCGAGATCGATCAGCATCCGCGTATCGCCGCCGAACTCTCCCGGCAGCCCTTCGCTCAGCGGCCGGAAATCCACCTTGGCCCTCACGCTCAAGGCGTGCACGACGTCGTCGTCGCTGCGCACGTCGGTAAAATTCGTCCGCACCCAATCGGGCAGCGTGCCGCCGCCCCATATCCACAGGCTGTTCACCGGCGCCAGTCCGCTGCGCGCCCGCTCGGCATTGAGCGGATGGTTGTGCAGGATCACCTGCGCTTCGTTGAGCAGATATTGCCAGCGTTTGCCGCCATCGCCCTGCGGCAGGTGCCGCGCGATATCGTCGCCGAGAGCCGCGGCCGGCGGCGAAAACACCGGCAGCTGCGCGCCGGGCGGACAGCGCAGGTACCAGCGCGACGGTGTCGTTGCCTCGAGCGGAAATCCGGCGTCGCCGAACAGCGGTTTCAGCGCACGCGCGAGCGCCGCGCCGTCGGCATCCGACAGGTGCATGTCGCCGCACGCCAGCAAGCGCAACGTGACCGCGTCGGCCATCACCCAGGCCGGATCGGCGCGCAGCCACAGCGCGGTCGCGGCGTCCCCCGCGTCGAGGCTGCGGGTCAGTGCGGCGACCGGAACCGACGTACCGATGAATTCGAAGGCGTTGCGCAGGCGTGCGTCGCGACCGGCCGGACCGTCGGCGAGACGGTCGCCGCGGGCAGTCCAAAAGCGCAGTTGCGCCGGAACTTCGTCGCCCAGCAGGCGTTCACGTGCGGCCAGCAGCAGCGTCACCTCGGCCATGATCGATCCGCGTGGCGCGGCGCCGGCCGCGGGTCAGACGACGTAGCGCACCGCGACGACTTCATAGCGTCGCGTCCCGCTCGCCGCGGTGAACTCGAAGCTGTCGCCTTCGCTCTTGCCGATCAGCGCGCGCGCCAGCGGCGAGCTGATCGAAATCAACCGCTGCTTGATGTCGGCTTCGAGGTCGCCGACGATCTGGTAGCTGACTTCGTCGCCGCTGTCCTCGTCGAGCAGTTCGACGGTCGCGCCGAAGACGATGCGCGAACCGGCGTTGAGGCGGCCGACTTCGATGATTTCCGCATAGCTGAGCGCCGCATCGAGCTCGTTGATGCGGCCTTCGATGAAGCCCTGCTGTTCGCGCGCGGCGTGGTATTCGGCGTTCTCGCGCAGGTCGCCGTGCGCACGCGCTTCGGCGATCGCGGCAATCACCCGCGGGCGATCCCGCGACTTGAGTCGCTCGAGTTCGGCGCGCAGGCGCTCGGCTCCCTTCGCCGTCATGGGCGACCTCTTCATGCCAGCTCCTTGTGTAGCTCTTGCAGACTGTGCACGTCGCCGCCGCCGCGGAAGTCGAGCGAATGCAGCAAGGCGCGTGCACCGGCGATGGTGGTCGAATAGGTAATGCGCTGCTGCAGCGCCTCGCGCCGGATCGAGAACGAATCGGCGATCGCCTGCTTGCCTTCGGTCGTGTTGACGATGAATACGATCTCACCGTTCTTGATCAGGTCGACGATGTGCGGCCGCCCTTCGAGCACCTTGTTGATGCGCTCGCAGGCGATGCCGTGCTCGGCCAGGAACGTGCAGGTTCCCGATGTTGCAACGATGCTGAAACCGCGCTTGAGCAGCTCGCGCGCCACCGGCAGCAGGCGTTCCTTGTCCGGGTCGCGGACCGACACGAACGCCTTGCCGGTGCCCGGCGCGGCGATGTTCGCGGCCTCGTGGGCGCGCGCAAACGCAGCGCCGAAACTGCGGCCGACACCCATGACCTCGCCGGTCGAGCGCATCTCCGGACCGAGGATCGGATCGACGTTCTGGAACTTCAGGAACGGGAAGATTGCTTCCTTGACCGAGTAGTACGCCGGCACGACTTCGCGCGTCGCGCCCTGGTCGGTCAGCGACTGGCCGACCATGCAGCGCGCCGCGATCTTGGCCAGGGCCACGCCGGTCGCCTTCGACACGAATGGCACCGTGCGCGAGGCGCGCGGATTGACTTCGAGAATGTAGATCGTGGCTGCACCCTGTTCATCGGTCTGGATCGCGAACTGCGTGTTCATCAGGCCGATGACCTTGAGCTCGCGTGCCATCTGCGTGACCTGCACGCGCAGCATTTCCTGCACTTGAGCCGGCAGCGAATACGGCGGCAGCGAGCACGACGAGTCACCGGAATGGACACCGGCCTCTTCGATGTGCTCCATGATGCCGCCGATCAGCACCCCGCCCTGCGCGTCGGCAACGATGTCGACGTCGACCTCGACGGCGTTGTCGAGGAAGCGATCGAGCAGGACCGGCGAATCATTCGACACGCGAACGGCGTCGGTGATGTAGCGCTTGAGATCGGCATCCGAATGCACGACTTCCATCGCCCGGCCGCCGAGCACGTAGCTCGGCCGCACGACCAGCGGATAGCCGATTCCGCGCGCCAGCGCCAGCGCCTCGTCGGGGTTGCGCGCCGTGCGGTTCGGCGGCTGGTTCAGGCCGAGCTTGGTCACCATCTGCTGGAAGCGCTCGCGGTCTTCGGCCAGATCGATCGAATCCGGCGAAGTCCCGATGATCGGCGCGCCGTTCGCTTCGAGTGCGCGGGCGAGCTTCAGCGGCGTCTGCCCGCCGTACTGCACGATCACGCCTTTCGGCTTCTCGGTCTCGATGATTTCAAGGACGTCTTCCAGAGTCAGCGGTTCGAAGTACAACCGGTCGGACGTGTCGTAGTCGGTCGACACGGTCTCGGGATTGCAGTTGACCATGATCGTCTCATAGCCGTCCTCGCGCAGGGCGAGCGCAGCGTGGACACAGCAATAGTCGAACTCGATGCCCTGGCCGATGCGGTTCGGGCCGCCGCCGAGGACCATGATCTTGTCGCGCGCGGTCGGGGCCGCCTCGCATTCGTCCTCGTAGGTCGAATACAGGTAGGCCGTGCTGGTCGCGAATTCCGCGGCGCACGAGTCGACACGCTTGTACACCGGACGCACGCCGAACGCGCGGCGCAGCGTGCGCATCGCGGCCTCGTCGGTGCCGAGCAGCGCAGCCAGGCGCGCGTCGGAAAAGCCTTTGCGCTTGAGCTGGCGCATGCGTGCGGCATCGAGCGATTTCAGTCCGCTGCCTCGCAGCTGCGTTTCGATTTCGACCAGTTCGGCGATCTGGTCGAGGAACCAGCGATCGATGTGCGTCAACGCGAACATTTCCTCGAGGCCGAGCCCGGCGCGGAAACCGTCGGCCACATAGAACAGGCGCTCGGGTCCCGGTTCGCGCAGTTCCCGCTTGAGCGTCGCGACGTCGTCCGGGTTGGCCGGGTCCAGGCGTCCTGGATTCAGGCCGTCCTTGCCGGTTTCGAGGCCGCGCAGCGCCTTCTGTAGGGATTCCTGGAACGTCCGGCCGATTGCCATGACCTCGCCGACCGACTTCATCTGCGTGGTCAGCCGCGCATCGGCAGCGGGAAATTTCTCGAAGGCGAAGCGCGGAATCTTGGTGACGACGTAGTCGATGGTCGGCTCGAACGACGCCGGCGTCGCGCCGCCGGTGATCTCGTTGCGCAGCTCGTCGAGTGTGTAGCCGACGGCCAGCTTGGCCGCGACCTTCGCGATCGGAAACCCGGTCGCCTTGGAGGCCAGCGCCGACGAGCGCGACACACGCGGGTTCATCTCGATGACGACGACGCGGCCATTCTCGGTATTCACGCCGAACTGCACGTTCGAACCGCCCGTGTCGACGCCGATCTTGCGCAGCACGGCGATCGAGGCATCGCGCAGGCGCTGGTATTCCTTGTCGGTCAGCGTCTGCGCCGGCGCAACCGTGATCGAGTCGCCGGTGTGCACGCCCATCGGATCGAGGTTCTCGATCGAACAGACGATGATGCAGTTGTCGGCCGTGTCGCGCACGACCTCCATCTCGAATTCCTTCCAGCCGAGCACCGATTCCTCGATCAGCACTTCGTGCACCGGCGACAGCTCGAGGCCGCGGCCGACGATCTCGACGAATTCCTCGCGGTTGTAGGCGATGCCGCCGCCGGAGCCGCCGAGCGTGAAGCTCGGCCGGATGATGGTCGGAAAGCCGACTTTGCCCTGGATCTCCAGCGCCTGGTCGAGCGATCGCGCAACTTCGGCCTTCGGGCAATCCAGACCGATGTCGATCATCGCGCGGCGGAACAGCTCGCGATCCTCGGCCATGCGGATCGCCTCGCGCGACGCGCCGATCAGCTCGACGCCGTACTTGTCGAGGATGCCCGCATCGGCAAGGTCGAGCGCGCAATTGAGCGCAGTCTGGCCGCCCATGGTCGGCAGCAGCGCATCGGGACGTTCCTTCGCGATGATGCGCTCGACGGTCGCGCGGTTGATCGGCTCGATGTACACCGCATCCGCGGTATCCGGATCGGTCATGATCGTGGCCGGATTGGAATTGACCAGGACGATGCGGAAGCCTTCCTGCTTCAGCGCCTTGCACGCCTGCGCGCCGGAATAATCGAACTCGCAGGCCTGGCCGATGACGATCGGGCCGGCGCCGATGATGAGGATGGATTTGAGGTCGGTTCTTTTCGGCACGCGCGCAACGCTCAGGGTTTGGCTGGCTTCGGCGTTTCGGCCGGAATCACCCGCAGAATCGTTTCCTTCGGCATGGTCAGTTCGGCCGGTCCCTGCGGTGTCGGAACGGAAAGGATCACCTCGAACTGCGACGCCTTGGTCAGCGTGCCGCTGCGCGTGGACTTGAACTTGGTCTCGACGACGACGCGCTCGCCGAGGTGGTACTTCAGTTCGTCGTACGGGATCGCATCCGGCGCAGCGGGCTTGTCCGCTTTCGCCGGCTTCGCCGGCGCGGCCGGTTTTTCGGCCGACTGAACTTGCGCGGCCGCAGCGAACGCAAGCACCGCGGCAACGACGATTGTCTTGAAAGATGTCATAGGCATGCTTACGCCGCGGCAGTCGCGTGCGCCTCCATCTGGCGAATGAACTGATCGAACAGGCCGGCGACGTCGTGCGGGCCGGGACTCGCTTCGGGATGACCCTGGAAACTGAAGGCCGGCGCGTCGAGCAGGCGGATACCCTGGTTCGAGCCGTCGAACAGCGATCGATGCGTCACTTCGACGTTGCGCGGCAACGTGGCTTCGTCGACCGCGAAGCCGTGGTTCTGGCTCGAGATCATGACTTTGCCGGACGCCAGTTCGATGACCGGATGATTCGCCCCGTGGTGGCCGAATTTCATCTTGATCGTCTTCGCGCCCGCGGCCAGCCCGAGAATCTGATGGCCGAGGCAGATGCCGAACAGCGGCACCTGCCGGCGCATGAACTCGCGAGCCGCGGCGATCGCGTAATCGCACGGCTCCGGATCGCCGGGACCGTTCGACAGGAACACGCCGTGCGGCGCGTGCGCCAGCGCTTCGGCGGCCGGCGTCTGCGCAGGCACGACGATCACCTCGCAACCGCGGTCGACGAGCATGCGCAGGATGTTGCGCTTGACCCCGAAATCATAGGCGACGACGCGAAAGCGCGGATCGGGGGTGGCGAATGCTTCGCGATCGAGGTCGTAGCTGCCCGCGTCGAAACGATAGCTTTCGCGCACGCTGACGACCTTTGCCAGATCCATGCCCTTGAGGCCCGGAAATTCACGCGCGGCGGCGATGGCCGCCTCCGCCGCGGCATCGGCACCGGCCGCGATGCAGCCGTTCTGGGCGCCGCCGTCACGCAGGATTCGCGTCAGCCGGCGCGTGTCGATATCGGCGATCGCGACGATGCCATGGCGTTTCAGATAGGCGTCGAGCGATTCGCTGGAGCGCCAGCTGCTGGCGAGCCGCGGCAAGTCGCGGATCACGAGGCCGGCAGCGTGGACTTGCGTCGATTCCTCATCGACCGCGTTGCAACCCGTGTTGCCGACGTGCGGATAGGTCAGCGTGACGATCTGCCGTGCATACGACGGATCGGTGAGGATTTCCTGGTAACCGGTGATCGCCGTGTTGAACACCACCTCGCCAACGGTCCGGCCTTCCGCTCCGATCGAGATGCCGCGGAACAGGGTACCGTCTGCGAGTGCAAGAATTGCCGGTGTCATCAGCGCCTGCTATCCAAATGAACGCAACCTTCGGGTGCAGCGCGACCCGCGGGCTGGCTGGGGCCAGTCCGTGGGAAGAGGTTACGGGCGAGTGCGAATGATACCGGCGAGGCCCGTGCCGTGTCCACCGAGGCCGCGCTAGAATCGGGCCACCCGAGCCGCAAACCAACAAGATGTCCGCCGTCGTCGATCCCACCGCTGCCGCACCGCCGGTCTTGTTCGAGCCTGCCCGCCTGGACCGCGAGGACACGCTCGTACGGGAACAGCCGTTCCATTTCCTCGTCGCCCACGATCAGCTTCCGCCTGCGGCAAGCGCAGAGTTGAAGCGCGACTTCCCGAAATACGCCGGCGCCGGTTTCTTCCCTTATGCGGCGAGCGACTGCGGGCCGAGCATCAACCGGCTGATCGCCGACCTGACCGAGCCGGCGGTCGCCAGCGCAATCGGCGCTCGCCTCGGTATCGACAACCTCGGCCAGTATCCGACCCTGGTGACGCTGTGCCGCAGCCTGAACAAGCGCCATGGCACGATCCATACCGACAGCAAGTCCAAGGTTGCCACGGCCCTGCTCTATCTGAACGAATCGTGGCCTGATACGAGCGACGGCTGTTTCCGCTTCCTCAACAGCATCGACAATGTCGATGATCTGGCCGCGCCCGAAATCAGGCCCCTGTACGGCAACCTGGCCGTCTTCAAGCGCGCCGACAATTCGTTCCACGGCCACCTGCCCTACGAGGGCGAGCGCCGCGTGATCCAGATTGCATGGCTGACCAGCGAAGACGAGAAGCTGCGCAAGACCCAGCGCGGCAAGCTGTCGCGCCTGTTCAAGAAGCTGTTTGGCGGCCTGGATCGCAGGCTCGGCGCCGGCCGCGACAAGAACGCGTCGCATAAGTGAGAGCGGCAGAAGGGAGAGGGGAGAAGGGAGAGGGAAGATCGAGACGGCGGCGAATGCGAACGACGAACGATTGATCTGCCTGGCTGTAGGTTGCACTGCGCGAGCGCGATCGGATCCGCTGCTCTCCCCTCTCCCCTCTCCCCTCTCCCCTCTCCCCCTCTCCCCCTCTCCCGCATGTCTTCCATCGCCTGGCATACCGCTTTCGAGGTCCTCGCCTACTTCGTCGGCGCGCGCCTGTTCCTGCGCGAACGGCGCCGCCTCGCGCTGCCCGCGCTGGCCGACCGCGACAACAGCCTGTGGATCGGCGTCGCCGCCATCGTCGGCGCGGCGCTGGGCGCCAAGCTCGGCTACTGGATCGAGGACCCTCTGCACGCGTTCGCCGATTTTCCCGACTGGCGCCATCTGCTCGAGGGCAAGACGATCGTCGGCGCGTTGCTCGGCGGACTGGTCGGCGTCGAGGCGGTCAAGCGCGCGATCGGCGTGAGCGGATCGAGCGGCGATGCGTTCGCACTTCCGCTGATCGCAGGGATCGCGATCGGCCGCATCGGCTGCTTTCTCGCCGGACTCGACGACCATACCTACGGCAACCCGAGCGCCTTGCCCTGGGCTATGGATTTCGGCGACGGTATTCCGCGCCATCCGACCCAGCTCTACGAAATCGCGTTCCTGGTCGCGCTCGCAATCGGCCTGCTGCGGCGGCGTCGTGCTTTCGATCGAGCGGGTGACCTGTTTCGCGCCTTCATGATCGCCTACCTGCTGTTTCGCCTCGCCATCGATTTCATCAAGCCGCTGCCGTACCCGTACTTCGGTTTCCTGTCCGGCATCCAGCTGCTATGTCTGGGCGGGCTGGTCTACTATCATCGCGACATCTTCCGGGTCTCGAAGGTCTTGGTATGGGGACGAAGCTGAGGCCTTATCTGTTTTACGACAGCGCCGTCTCGGTGTGCAGCACATGCCTGCGCCGGGTCGAGGCGAAGATCCTGATCAAGGACGAGCGCGTCTATCTGGAAAAGTGGTGCATGGAACACGGCCGGGAACGCGTGCTGATCGCCGATGACGCCGCGTACTACCGCAAGTCCCGCGAAGTGTTCATCAAGCCGCCGGAACTGCCGCAGCGCTTCAACACCGAACAACGCTGGGGCTGTCCCTACGATTGCGGGCTGTGTCCGGAACACATGCAGCACAGCTGCCTGACCCTGATCGAGATCACCGATCACTGCAACCTGCGCTGCCCGATCTGCTACGCCGATTCGGGGCCGCACCGTCCCGGCTTTCGTGACCTCGCCACGATCGAGCGCATGCTCGATGCGGTCGTTGCCAACGAAGGGGAACCGGATGTCGTGCAGATCTCCGGCGGCGAGCCGACCCTGCATCCGGACTTCTTCGCGATCCTCGACGCGGCCAAACGCCGCCCGATCCGCCACCTGATGGTCAACACGAACGGCCTGCGCATCGCCAGGGAAGCCGATTTCGCGGCGCGTCTGGCGAGCTATCAACCGGGCTTCGAGGTCTATCTGCAGTTCGACTCGCTCCGCGACGAAGTCCATCAGGAACTGCGCGGTGCACGGCTCGCCGACATCCGCCGGCGCGCGCTCGAACATCTCAATCGCTTCGATATCTCGACGACGCTCGTCGTCACGGTCAAGAAGGGCCTCAACGACCACGAACTCGGCGATATCATCGCCTACGCGCTGGCGCAGCCTTGCGTGCGCGGCGTGACGTTCCAGCCGATCCAGGCCGCCGGCCGGCTCGAAAACTACGACCCGGCGCGCGACCGCCTGACCCTCACCGAAGTCCGCCGGCGCATCATCGAGCAGTCGCCGACGTTCCAGGCCGACGACCTGATCCCGGTGCCGTGCAATCCGGACTGTCTGGCGATGGCCTACGCGCTGAAGCTCGACGGCGGCACGATTCCGTTGACCCGCTTCGTCGCGCCGGAAACGCTGGTCGCCAAGGGCCGCAACACGATCGTCGTCGAACGCGACGAGCAGCTGCGCGCGCACGTGTTCGAACTGTTCGCGACCAACCATTCGCCCGAGTCGCAGGCCTGCTCGCTGTCCGACCTGCTGTGCTGCCTGCCGCAGGTGCAGGCGCCGGCGGACCTGTCGTACCGCAACGTGTTTCGCGTGCTGATCATGCAGTTCATCGATGCGCTGAGCTTCGACCTGCGGGCGGTGAAGAAATCCTGCGTGCACATCGCCCAGCCGGACGGCACGATCGTGCCGTTCGACACGTTCAACCTGTTCTACCGCGACGAACGGCGCGAAACGCTCGCGGCATTGCGCCGCGAAACCGAACTGCGCAAGACCACCGCCTGAAGGGGAGTCAATCCATGTCGACGCCAACGCCAGTCGATCCGCAGACGCCGCCGAAGCCCGCGAACGGACAGCTCGGCGTCGGCATATTGATTGCCTGGGCCTGCCTGATCGGCGGCTACTTCGTGGTCGGCGTCGCCGTGTCCGCAATCGCCAGCCTGTCGTCGTCGCTGGCGGCTGGAATGGGCATGCTGCTGGCGCTCGTGCCGTGGATCCTGATGATCGTGTTCGCGGTGCGTTACAGCCAGCGCGGCGAGTCGCGCACCGCGCTCGGCATCGGTGTCGGTTTCGCGTCGATCATCGGCGTCGCGGTGCTGCTGGTTGCGGCCTGCTTCGGCCTGCTCTCGAACGCGAATTTCCACTGACGCGCAGTGCGTCGCGCTATGCGGTCGGCGCGAGTACCTGGTCGAACGCGTACATCCCGGGCTCGTGCCCGGCCAGCCAGACGGCGGCCGCGAGCGCGCCGCGCGCGAATATGTCGCGGCTGGTCGCGCGGTGGGTCAACTCGAGGCGTTCGCCGCCGGCGTTGAAGATGACCGTGTGCTCGCCGACCACATCACCGCCACGCAGCGCGGCAAAACCGATCTCTCCCGGCCGGCGCGGCCCGATCTGGCCATGGCGCTCGTAGACCGCGACATCTTCCAGTGAGGTATCGTGCCCTTCGGCGACGGCCCGTCCCAGCACCAGCGCCGTACCGGACGGCGCATCCTGCTTGCGGGCATGGTGCATCTCGACGATGTCGCAGTCCCAATCCGGCAACGCATTGGCGATGCGCCGTGCACAGCGCACCAGCATCGCGACGCCGAGGCTGAAATTCGCCGCCCAAAGGACCGGAATGGACTTGGCGGCATTCTGCATCGACGTGAACTGCTCCTCGCGCAAACCGGTCGTGCCGCTGACGAAGCCGCAGCGCCGCTCGACGGCGAGCGCCAGCGCCGCGTCGAATGCGACCGGGCCGCTGAAATCGACGAGCACGTCGCATGGGGTGTCCGGATCGAGCGACGTGGAGAAATCCACATCGCGCGGCAGCGTGCCGAACACCCGATCGAGCGGTTCGTCGGCAAGGCCCGAGCCGGGGCGAACCAGCGCGCAGCTCAGTCGCGCCTGGGTCGATTCGAGGATGGCGCGCGCAATGGCCTGGCCCATGCGGCCGGCCGACCCATAAACGACGACGTTGACGAGATCGCTCATGCGGTAATGCTAGCAGAGCAGCAAAGTCGCCGCTGCGCGGCTGGTGAGGTCGGATCGCCGGCGATCCTCGCAAGGTCAGCCGCTTGCGCGGCCTCGTGAGGTCGCGCGCTGCGCGCGCTCGTTAGGAGGGTGAGGCTGTGGAGCAGCATGCTCGCCGCAATTCAGTATCGTGATCGTGAAAGACGCCGCATGGCAATCTCACGAGGTCGGGCAGCGACCGACCTCACTGCTCCTAACTCGTCACGCGCTCCCAGAACTGCTTGACGCCGTCGAGCCACGAGCTGGCGCGCGGCGTGTGGGAACGCGCGTCGTCGCCGAAGCTGGCTTCGAATTGTTCGAGCAGGTCGCGCTGCTGTTTGCTCAATTTGATCGGCGTTTCGACGACGACCCGGCAGACGAGGTCGCCGACATGGCCATTGCGCACGTTGCGCACACCCTTGCCGCGCAGGCGGAACAGTTTGCCGGTCTGCGTCTCGGCCGGGATCTTGATCAGCGCTTCGCCGCCGAGCGTCGGCACCTCGAGTTCTGCGCCGAGCGCCGCCTGCGAGAAGCGGATCGGCACCTCGCAGTACAGATCGTCCTGCTCGCGCTGGAAGATCGCGTGCTCGCGCACGTGCACTTCCACGTAAAGGTCTCCGGCCGGCGCTCCGGCAGGACCGGCCTCGCCTTCGCCGCTCAAGCGAATGCGGTCGCCGCTGTCGACGCCCGCTGGAATCTTGACTGCCAGCGTCTTGTCCTGGCGCACGCGCGCTTCGCCGCGGCAGGCCCGGCACGGATTCGCAATCTTCTTGCCGCTGCCGGCGCAGTGCGGGCAGGTCTGCTGGATCGAGAAGATGCCGTTCTGCATGCGCACACGGCCATGGCCGCGGCAGGTCTCGCAATTGCTGAGCTTGCCGTCGGCGGAGCCCGAACCGCTGCAGCTGTCGCAGGCCACCAAGGTCGGCACCTCGATCTTGCGATCGACGCCGAACACGGCCTCCTCCAGATCGAGTTCGAGCACGTAGCGCAGATCCGAACCGCGGCGTTGCCGGCCCTGTCCGCCGCCCATGCCGAAAATGTCGGAAAAGATGTCCCCGAAAATGTCGCCGACGTCGGCAAAGCCGCCGCCCGAACGTCCGCCGCCGTTCTCGAACGCGGCATGGCCGTGACGGTCGTACAGCGCGCGCTTCTGCGCGTCGCCCAGCACTTCGTAGGCCTCCTTGGCCTCCTTGAAGTGCGATTCGCAGTCCTTGTTGTCGGGATTGCGGTCCGGATGGTGCTTCATCGCCAAGCGACGGAACGCCTTCTTCAGGTCGTCCTCCGACGCATTGCGCTCGACGCCGAGCACCTCGTAATAGCAGCGTTTGCTCATGGTTCCAATCTCTTCCCGCCGTCCCTCACGACGAACCAGCCACGCCGGTTTCTTGCCAGGCCACTACTCACCGGGTCACCTGCTTTTCGATGCGCCGGTCCGGAATGAACCACAACGCAGCCACCGCCGCATAGAGTCCGCAGGAAACGATGGGGACGAAAAACGCCAACGCAATCGCAGCAGCGTAGATGACCACCGAAACGCGCTCCTTCCAGTCGTTTCGCAGCGCCTTGCCGAGCTGACTGTTGGGCCCGTTGCACCGAATCAATGCCTGCATCAGTGGAATCCATGACAGCGCCGCCATCAGCAGGACGAAGCCGTACAGCGCGGCCGGAACCGGCGACGGCACCGGATGCGCCTCGTTCAGCCAGCTCGTGACGAACGGGAACAGCGACAGCCAGAACAGAAAATGCAGGTTCGCCCACATGACCTTGCCGTTCACCTTTTCGGCCAGGTGCAGCAGGTGGTGGTGATTGTTCCAGTAGATGCCGATGTAGATGAAGCTCAGCATGTAGCTGAGCATGATCGGCCAGTTGTCGAACAGCGCCTGCCACGACGCATCATGCGGCGCCTTCAATTCGAGCACCATGATCGTGATGATGACCGCGATCACGCCGTCGGTGAAGGCTTCGAGTCGGCTCTTTTCCATCAGCGGAAAAAGTTAGGTCGGCCGCTGCGCGGCCTCGTGAGGCCGCGGCTGCGCCGCTCGTGAGGGGTCAGTTTGCGACCGCAGGAGTCCGGCGAGCGACGCAAAAATGGGTTCCGTCTCGCGAATCAACGCCGAGGCATCGGCAAATCCGAGATCGTGAGCAATGCGTAGATGAGTATCGAGCTCGGACAACGAGCCTCGCGCGATCATCAAGTAATGCGCGAATTCCTTGCGCGAAGACCGTGCCGCGCCTTCGGCGATGTTGGACGGAATGCTGACCGCACAGCGCCGAATCTGAGCCGTCAGGCCGAAACGCTCATCTACAGGAAACTGCCTCGAGAACTCGTAGACGCGGCGAACAAGAGCCATCGCGTCTTGCCATACGCGCAAGTCATGATGCAGCCTCATCCCTCACCCTCCCCTAGCCTCCTAACGAGCAAGCCGGGCTTGCGCCCGGCTTGCGGCCTCACTCCTCACTTCTTGTCTTTGACTTCCGTGAACTCGGCGTCGACGACGTCGTCCTTCGGAGGCGAACCACCGCCCTGCGCACCGCCGTCGCCACCGCCCGCCTGCCCGGAGGCTGCAGCCGCCGACAGGGATTGCGCGGCCTGCTCGAGCGCGGCGATCTTCGCTTCGATCGCGTCCTTGTCTTCGCCCTTCATGACCTTCTCGAGGTCGGCCAGCGCCGCTTCGATCGAGCCGATCTCGCCGCCGACCTTGCCGCCGTGCTCCTTGATCGCCGCGCGCGTCGCGTGGACCAGCTGATCGGCCTTGTTGCGGGCGCCGACCAGCTCGTGGAATTTCTTGTCGTCTTCCTTGTTCGCCTCGGCGTCGCGGACCATGCGCTGGATCTC
>Ga0068860_100001408_pt1 | contig 26077 bp, 18 predicted proteins | sample KBSSwiS32_FD_66597 | JGI IMG/M metagenome (GOLD analysis project Ga0068860, IMG submission 66597) | Switchgrass rhizosphere microbial communities from Kellogg Biological Station, Michigan, USA - KBS Switchgrass S3-2 | ecosystem: Host-associated > Plants > Roots > Rhizosphere > Soil ...
GCCCATCCCAGGGCGGCGGCAGACAGAGTATAAGCGATCGTCTTGCGTCCGGTGGACATCAAGAACCCCCATTACCTGCGCAAGAAGTGCGAACCGCGCCTACTCAACACCAACCAAACCGGCGGTCGCTGACTTCCCACGTCTTCCAAGGGACCGGCACGTCACGAACTGACGAAAGCCCCCGGGCAACGAACGGCGCGCGGTGGCTGCCAAGTGGCTTTGTTGCAAGGATGTTACGACCAACCGTTGGACCGAACGGGTGAGCCGAATAATTTTCGCCGATCTGCGTGGAACTCTTGCATTTGTCAGCGATCGTTAATTTATGCCCGCGAATCGGGCATGCGTGCGCCTGGACGGATGGCAGCAGCCGTTCGAGAGGGCAGGGTAATCGGGTCGAGGCCGACATCGTCCCCTCTCCGTCATCCCGGCGAAGGCCCATAGGCGCTAACATAGGGGATTCCGTTATTGCCTCCCCTCCCTGAAAGGGAGGGGCCGGGGGTGGGTTTAGCGCCGGAGCCGGCTCGATGCCGGCTTCGGCGCTGTTTGCCGCTAACGCGCCAAGCTCGGCTCCGCCTCGCGACCCACCCCCAACCCCTCCCTTTCAGGGAGGGGAGAAAAAGGAACGCAGCAAAGTTAGCGCCTTTGGGCGAAGGCGGGGACCCATGAGCACCGAAGATCGTGGGACGAACTGGAAGGTCGAGGGCTCGTTTCGGAAAGTTCGGCGTTTATGGGTCCCGGCCTTCGCCGGATGACGGGGTAAAATGAGCGAAAATGCTCGTCGCCCGACGCCTACCGCTTCCGCCGCCACACCCGCCCCAGCGCCCGCACTTTCTCGCGCGCGCTGCGCCGCTCGTCCGAAACCGCGTCGAGGAATTCAGCCAGCCGGTGCGATTTGGCGGCGGTGTAGAAGGTGAGGGCGGCCACCGGCACCGCGACCGTGACGAACGCGGTCAATTTCCCCAGCGCCGACATCTGCGTCAGATCGAACAAATTCATGCCGAGGAATCCGGTCACCACCGTGCCGATCAGCCCGAAGAAGGTCACCACCGTCAGCCGCACGACCGAGCTCGCCTGCCGGCGCAGGCCGTCGCTGTCGAGATAGTCGACCATGTCGATCACCTCCTCACGGACTTCGCGGAACAGCCAGTCGGTCCCCAGCAGCGCGGTCCAGCGGATGAAGATGTCGCGCGCGGGCGCCTGGCTGGAGACCTCGTGGAACCAGTAGCGGTGGGTGAAGCGCAGGAAATTCTCGTGCGTCTGGCGGATCTCGCGCCGGAACAGCCGCACCGTCGGCACGGCATAGTCGCGCAGCTGGCTGATCGCGGTGACCAGCCGGTCGCGGAAGATCAGCAGCGCCGCGCGATGGAAATGGGCGATCAGCCCGAGCAGGAAATATTGGTGGCGGAACTGTGCGAGGATGCCGGTCTCGGGATCGGTGAAGCTGGCGCTCCCCGCCGCGCCGACCATGACGAAGGTATGGCCCGAACACAGGATGCGCGTGTTGGTCCGATCGTGGCCGCCGGCCGGATCCCAGAACCGGTCGTAGCAATGCTGCGCCTCGAAATCGCTCAGGAAGCGCGGCGCGAACGGCGCCTCGCCGGCCCGGCCGGACGGCGCCGCGAACGCCAGCCGCATCCAGTCCTCGCGGCTGATCGACACGGGATCGTCGACCGCGAGGAAGGCCTGCAGCGGAATGCGCTGATGCTCGAGCTGGCGGCAGGGGATCGTGCCGGCATCGACGCTGCGGTCGAACGCCAGCGGGTGCAGCAGATAGGCCCAGTGCGCGGCCACGCACGGCGCGCGATGCGCGCGCACGGCGGCGAAATAGCGGTCGCGCTGCGCATAGTCCGATTCGGCCAGGCGGTGTCCGTCGCCGTCGAGCAGCGACACCTGCGCGCAGCAATGCGCGCCGCCGCCATCCGCGTCCCAGCTGGTCGGATAGGCGCGGCCGAACCGCAGGAGCATCTCCTCGGCCTGGTCGAGAGTCAGGTCGCGGCCCGCCACCTCGATGACGAGGATCGCCAGATCGATGTCGTAGAAGAAATACAGCTCGATCCGCACGACGGCGAAGTCGATCGCGGGCTGCCCGGGCCGCAGCGTGACGCGCATGGTGGCGACGTCGTGGCGCCGGAAGATGCGGATCGGCGAGGCGCCATAGGCGTCGTCCCCGCCTTCGCCATAGAGGAAGCGCTGCACATCGGGCATGAACGCGACGAACTCGGCATAATGCCGCGGCTGGAAACCCCGCCCGGCGTCGGTCAACGCGTCGGCGACCGCCTGCCAGTGGCAGTCGAGCGCCAGCAGCCGCTCCCAATGCGCCGACGCCGCGACACGGCCTTCCACCGGCGCGATCTGGATCGGCCAGGTCAGGATCTGCCTGAAGTCCCGGACCATCGTCGCGGTCGGGTCGATTGCCGGGCCGGCCTCTCCTTCGTCGCCCATCGTGGTTCTCCCGATCGGTCGATCACAGGCTTACACGCGGCGGCGGTGCACGGCCATCGCGATATTGGGGCGAGGACGAAGCCTTGAGACCCTCCCCTTCAGGAGCCCGTAGCCCGAACATATCCGGACGCCGAGACACTATCCGTCAGGCCCTGCTCCCGCGCCCGGTCCTTCGCTCGCCTTAAGCATCGATTCAGCGGCCTCTGTTAGACTCCGCCGATGACGCAGCTGAATGACCCCGCCTTCACGATCCGGATCTCACCAGCGCGCAAGTTCGTGGAGATCATCATGTTCGGCCACTGGGACGCCGCGACCATGCGGCGCTTCGACAGCGAGTTGCGGCGCCTGCTCCCCGCGCTGCCGGCCGGCGGATGCCGGATCGGCGACCAGAGCACGCTGTTCGACACCACCGACTATGCCGTGCAGTCGCAGGACGTGCTGGAACAGCTCGGCGGCATGGCCGCGGACAAATCGATCGGTTCGCGCCGGATCGCCGTGCTCGTTTCGAAGACGCTCACCAAGCTGCAGGTGCGCCGCATCGCCCCCGACTACGGCCTGTTCTCCGAGCGGGACGAGGCCATGCGCTGGCTGTTCGAACCTGACGGTTTGCGCGTCTGTGCCGACGCGCACGGGCGCTGACCGCGCGCAACTGCCCGATTCCCCTCCGCCGTTCGTCCTGAGTAACCGCTGAGCGAAGCCGAAGCGGTGTATCGAAGGACATGCTCGACCGAGGCGCGATGTCAGCGGGCGACGCCTGGGACGTCGGGCGGGCATATGCCCCGTCGCCAGCAGCAGTGACAACGATCAGCGCCGACCCGTCAGAAACAGGCTCCATCCGACGATAACGATCCCGAGCCAGACCATCGCGCCGTAGAAAAGTGGCACGACCAGGTCGAACGGATGCCAGGGAAAGGCATCGCCCCGTCCGTTCGCGATCTGGTAGGTACGCCAGATGAAATCCTGGCTTGCTGCAAACGCCAGAGAGAGCGGCGCAATCCATCCTGTCGATGCTGTCGCTACGATGACGCGCTTGAGGGGTTTCATGTCAACGACGCTAAACTGCGTCCGAATTCGCCGCAAGTGGCGGCGCCAAAGGGTAGAAACCGCGCGCTCGGCCGGCTTGACCCGAGCCCGGTGTCGGGGAAGGATCGTCGCGGGCAGGCTGGGAATATGAGATGGACCGACGACAATTCCTCGCGAGCGCCGCTTCCCTGGGGCTCAGCGCCGTCTGGGCGCCGCGATCGGCCGCGAAGCCGTCGCGCGTCGCATGGCGCGAGGATCGCGCGCTCTATCCCCAGGGCGTCGCGTCGGGCGATCCCGACGCGCACAGCGTGGTGCTGTGGACCCGCCGGCCGTTCGACCAGGGCGATCGGCACGCGCTGACGGTCGAGGTGGCGCTGGATGCCGACTTCCGCCACGTCGTCGCCAAAGCGAGCGCGCCGGTGCTGGCAGCGGCCGACTGGACTTGCCGCGCGCTGGTCGGCGGCCTCTTGCCCGCAACGATCTATTGGTACCGTTTCACCGACGAGACCGGCGCCGGCAGCCGCATCGGCCGCACGATCACCGCACCGCGCGACCGCGATCCGCGCCCCGTTCGCTTCGCCTTCGTCTCGTGCAACAGCGTCAACGAAGGCGCGCAGAACGCCTATCGCCGGATGATCTGGGAGGACGATCGCGCCCCCGCCGACCGCAAGCTCGGTTTCGTCCTCCATCTCGGCGACTTCATCTACGAGGTCGTCGAATATCCCGACGAGGTGCCGCACCGCTATGCGCGCACCGTCCATGATCTCGGCCGCATCCCCGATGGCCGCAAGGTCGCCAATTTCCACGTGCCGACCAATCTCGCCGGCTATCGCCACGTCTATCGCGCGCATATCGACGATCCCGACATCCAGGATGCCCGCGCGCATGTCCCGTTCGTCTGCATCGGCGACAATCACGAATTCTCGTGGCAGGGCTGGCAGAGCTTCATCAAATATGAGGGCAAAGTCGAGCCCGCCCAGCCGCTGCGCGTCGCCGCCAACCAGGCCTGGTGGGAATATATCCCGTCGCGCGTCCGCAAGGCCTCGGGCGCGGGGCTCGACCGCTTCGCGCCGCCCGTGGTGATCAAGGCCCCGATCGAAACCCACGACGACCATGGCTTCGGCGCCGAGCCCAACAATCGCGCCGCGGTCGGCAGCATGACCGCGTATCGCGCGCTGCGCTACGGCCAGCATGTCGATCTGATCCTCACCGATTTCCACAGCTATGCGATGCGCAACCCCGGCGACCGGCCGGAAATGGACGCGTTCGACCTGCCCTTCCCGGTGGTCCCGCAGGAATTGCTGGAGATGGTCGACGGCGGCCGGGACTATGAAGGCGGCCATCCACCCGCGACGCTCACGGCCGGCGACACATCGGTGCCCAATTTCCGCAAGGATGAGCCCGCCTTCACCATGCTCGGCCGCGCGCAGAAGGCGTGGCTGAAGGACCGGCTGACCCGATCGACCGCGACCTGGAAGATCTGGGGCGCGACCAACGGCCCGCTCGACATGCGGACCGATCCGCAGAACCTGCCCGCCGGGCTGGTCGAGACGAAATGGCCCGGCAAACATTATGGCACCTTCGGCGGCGGCGATTTCAGCGGCGCCTTCGCCGAGCGCGCTGAGATCTACGACATGGTGCGTGACCAGAAGATAGCGGGCTTCGTCACCGTCTCGGGCGATCGCCACAGCTTCTGGGCCGGCTATGCCGCGCCCAGGCTGCCGCCCGCCGGCTTCGATCCGGTGGGGCTCAGCTTCATCACCGGCTCGATCTCCGCGCCCGGCCTCGCCGAAGCGTCCGAATATTGGAAGGAGTTTCCGCTGCTCCCGCTGTTCGTGCGCAAGCCGCAAGGCTGCCCGCCCGAAGCGACGATCAACCTGACGCTCAAGCACGGCGTGCGCGCGGCGCTCGAATATGCCGCCAGCGGCGACATCGAAAAGGCCCGCGCCGCGACCAACCCCGACGTCGCGCCGCATCTGGAATTCGTCGACATGGCCGGCCACGGCTATGCGGTGGTCACCGCCGGACCCGAGGCGATCGAAACCGAGTTCGTCTGCATCCCCCGTCCGATCACGCGTGCGACCACCCCCGACGGCGGCCCGCTGCGCTACCGGGTATCGCACCGCGCCAACCTGTGGCGGCCGGGCACCGCACCAAAGCTCGAGCAGCACTTGCTCGAAGGGGATGCAGCGCTGTCGGTTTGATGCCGCTTGGGGCCAGGCAGCCACGCGCCCGAACGTGGCCGTTCGACACCGCTTCTTCGCTGGCTGCAACAGGGCAATTGGGCGAAGGCTCTTGTCGGCAGCTGCCACCCCCCAACCGCCATCCCCGCGAAGGCGCAAAGGCGCTGACATAAGGTGCGGGTAACGGAAAAGCGTGAGTCCCCCGCGTCACAAATCCCCCTTTTTCGTCATCCCCGCGCAGGCGGGGATCCATTTTTGGCATAGATCACCAGCGTTTATCGGCCGGACACCTAGATTCCCGCCGTTCGGCAAGCTCAGGAGGCGCCCTGCGCGGGAATGACGGGTGGGGGAAGTGGACGTTCCGAAAACCACGAATTCTGCGTACTCCGGCGTCAAGTCAGCGCCGATGCGCTTTCCCGCGCGCAGACGATCAGGGGGCAATGGCGCCACAGAAGCAGACCATCGCCGTTCACCCCGAACACCCCGCCTTATTGTTCGATCCAGCCTTCTCAGCGATAACCGCCACCGTGCCAGTCGCCCACCACGGATGAAATCCGTGAACGGCCAATGTAAACGGGAGAGCAGATGAAGCCCATTCCAACACTGGCCGTTGCGGCGATGCTGCTGATCGCGCTAACCGGAGCCGGAAGCGCTGCCAAAGCCGATAACGTGCTCCGCTACGCCGCGCCTGATGATCCGCAAAATACGCTGGTCATCGAGGCCTCCGCCGATGGTGACATGCGCATCGAAGATGGTCGTGGGCAGGTCGTCATCGTTCGCGATGGCGAAAATTATCTCCTGTTTACGCCGCCCGCCGGCGGGCGCGGGGTCACGCGCCTCGAGGACTATCTGGCCGTCGGCGCGGAAGTCCGGGCCAGCATGATCGAAAGCGGTGCAATGACCGCGAGCGGAGAGAATATGCGCTACGAGGTTCGCCCGAATGGTTCGCGCACCATCGGCAAGTGGCGGGGTGAAGCCGTCGAGATCGGTCCGGTCGATGGGTCCGGCGTCACGCAGGATATCGTCATATCCACCGACCCTTCTCTCGCCGATGTGCGCCAGGTCGCCGTCAATGCGCTCGAGGCGTTCGAAAAGCCGTCTCGCGCCGTTCTGATCTATCCCAGGCAGTTCCAGCAAGGTGTCAGCGAGACGCTCGCGCGCGGGATGCCGGTTTCGTACGATGGACGGGATCTTCGCGAGGTCGGTCGAGGCCCGGTCGCCGCGGCCCGCTTCGAACTGCCGCAAGCGCCGTTGACCCGCGAGCAATTGCGGATGCTGATGGGGCGCTGAGTTGGCTGGACTCTGCCGATGACGCAGCTGGACGATCCCGCCTTCACGATCCGGATCGCACCGCCCCCGAATACGGCCTGTTCACCGAGCGGGACAAGGCCATGCGCTGGCTGTTCGAGCCGGAGGGCTGACGGTTTGCGTGGCTGCGGTGACGTGGATTTGTAGCGTCCTGCGCGATTTCAGATATCGCGCAGTTCGTCCTAAAGCTTCAGGATCCCTTTCAACGACCGCAGATCCTCGACAAACCGTTCGCGCATCCGTGTCGTATAAATCCGGTCGATCTTGCCCTGGTTCTGCCGCTCGACGATCTTTCTCAGATCCGCGATACGTTGCTTCCAGGTCTCCCCGTCGGTCACGAAAAACAACCTGGTCCCATGGCGTTTGGCGTCGATGATCGCATCGAGATCGCCGATGATGTCGCTCATCTTCGATCCGGTTGCACCATAGCCCTTGACCTCGATCACGATGGCCGGCCGGCTCCTGTCGGGAATGGCGATGTCGCATTTCGCCGTCTTGCCGTCGGCGCCGGTGAATGTGCATCGCGTTTCATAGGCGTCGCCGAACACCTCGCCGACCAGCGCTTCCACGAAATCCTCGAGTCCGCGGCCACGTTTCTGTCCTGAAATCGCCGATCCGCGCCCGGCCCGCAGCCGCTCGACGAGAATGTCGCTCCAGACCGGCTTATGGTTGATCGTCGTTGCCATCTTCAGCAGCAAGCCCATGCGCTCGAGCGCATCGAGGAAAGCCGACGGATCGGCCTTATAGCCTTTGATGCCGATGCCGCCGCCGGGGAGCGCCTTCCTCAGCTCGGCCTCCAGGCTGTCCTTCGACAGCATCAGGAACAGGCGCGCGCAGAGCAGGCCTTCGTCGAAATTGGTGTCGAGCAGGGCGGCGATGTCGTCGCGGCCATAGTCGGCCTTTTTCGGCAGCGCGGTCAGCCGTGCGATCGCGCTGGCGGCGATATCGTCCATCCAGTCGACATCGAGCGGGCTGAGCCCCTCGATGACCTCTTCGATCGACTGATCGCGCGCCTGCATCAGCGGCCGACGATGAGATATTCGGTCGTTTTGGCGCGCGCCACGCCGCCATGCGTGCCGAAATGATAGGTATGCGGCTTCTCGAAAACCCGCACGTCGGGCTTGTACCGGCGCATCAGCCGCTCGAGTTCGTCGAGATCGGGATATCCGTTCGAGCTGTAGGACAGCGCGATGATGCTCTTCGAGAAGTGCGCGAACATGCGGTCGAACGCGTCGATCGCGGTCCGCCTATAGCTGAAGGGTGTGTGCTTTTTCGCGATCTTGCGGACCTTGGTCGACATGTCGACCGGCTGGTCCTGCCAATAGTTCGAGAGGCCTTCGATAAAATGGTAGCGTTTGATGTAGCAATTATCATCGGAGCGCGGAACATAGGGCGGATCCAGATAGACGAGATCGACCGCCGTCTCGGGCAGGTCGAACAGGTCACATTGGATCGACTGGTTGTGACGACCATTGTCGAAGACCGCGCCATTATAAATGTCGACCTGTTCGAGAAAATGCTCTTCGATCGACAGGCGCAGGTCGCGGCGTCCATCGTCATAGCGCGACAGATCGCCCGAGATCGTGAACACCCCGCGCGGCTGCCGCTTGAGGCAGGACCGGAACAATGCGGCATAGGCGAGGGCCTGCTGATGGGGGTTGTCCAGCGCCCTGATATTGTGCGTCAGCCGGTCGAGAAAGGCCAGGTCCTCAGGCGTGTAGAAGATGCCGGCGAAGGTGCGCGCAATGAAATCGTCGGCGCTCGGCGGACGCCCGAGCAGCCGCTTGATCAGTTTTGCGTCGAGATGATGAGTGTTGTTTTCCACCGTCGCGCGCGCCACGATCGACGAGAATCGCAGGAAATCCGATGAAACGACTCGCCGGTCCATCGTTTTCAGAAGATAGGCGACACTCCCGGTTCCCGAAAACGGGTCCATCGCGCTTTCGAAGTCGAGCGTGTTGAGCGCTTCGAAAATCCACGGCAGCAGCCGCTTCTTCGATCCCATATAACGCAGCTCGGGATAGCGCATCGCGCGTTCCGGAACCGGTTCGAGTCCCGTCGCCGGCAGCCCGACAGGGGAGGCGATCCGGAGCTCCGGTGCTGCGCGCAACGCAAAACTAGACATGGCAGACGCCTCCTTCGCCCCCCTATGGCCGATACGCAAAGCGCTGGGAAGGGGGTGGAACAAATATGGAACAAATTCATGTTGAGTGCAATATCCCCACGCGCAGAATATCATCGACAAGTGCGACGTGTCTCTCGCGGCCCCCGGCAGGCGGCGTCCCCTGTCAGGAACAGGCACCAGCCGACAATGACAACCCGAGGCAAGGCAGCGCGCCGAAGCATACGCCCTGATCAGTCCTCACTCGTCGTGGTGGATTGGTCAATCGCTTACGTTTGGCATCGATTCAGCGGCGTCGGTGAAACTCCGCCGATGACGCAGCTGAACGACCCTGCCTTCACGATCCGGATCGCACCGGCCCGCAAGTTCGTGGACATCATCATGTTCGGCCACTGGGGCGCCGCGACCATGCAGCATTTCGACAGCGAGTTGCGGCGCCTGCTGCCCGCGCTGCCAGCCGGCGGATGCAGGATCGGCGACCAGAACACGCTGTTCGACACCACTGACTATGCCGTGCAGTCGCAGGATGAGATGGAACAGTTCGGCGGCATGGCCGCGGACAAGTCGATCGGTTCGCGCCGGATCGCCGTGCTGGTTTCGAAATCGCTTGCCAAGCTGCAGGTACGCCGCATCGCCCCCGACTATGGCGTGCTCACCGAGCGGGACGAGGCCACGCGTCGTCCGTTCGAGCCCGACGGCTGACGGTCGCGCGGCTGTGCCGACCCACGCGGTCGCTGACCGCGCGCAACTGCCCGCCCCCCTCCGCCGTTCGTCCTGAGTAACCGCTGAGCGAAGCCGAAGCGGTGTATCGAAGGACATGCTCGACGGGGAACGACGTCCGCAAGCGACGCCTGGAGCGTCGGGTGGGATACATGACTCGCCGTCAGCCGCAGTAACAACGATCAGCGTCGACCCGTCAGAAACAGGCTCCATCCGACGATAACGAGCCCGAGCTAGACCATCGCACCGTAGAAAAGTGGCACGACCAGGTCGAACGCATGCCAGGGAAAGGCATCGCCACGTCCGTTGGCGATCTGGTAGGTACGCCAGATGAAATCCTGGCTTGCTGCAAACGCCAGAGAGAGCCATCCTGCCGATGCGGCTGCTACGACGAGGCGGTTGAGGGGCGTCATATCGACGAAGCTAAACTGCGTCCGAATTCACCGCAAGTGGCGGAGCCGTCGGGTAGGAACGGCAGCTTCGCCTTAGAGCTCAGCGTAGGTGGCGGCATGTGCGCGGACTGCCTCGGCTGGCGACGACCGTTTGGCGTCCTGCCGCTTGAACCCGGATGCCCGCCAAGAATCGCTTTGCTAGCTCAAATACCCCCTTCACATTTCCCGCCAAAAATAGCAATATCGATTTCTCTAAACAGCGGGGCGCTATGTATATTGAATCCATTGCAATCCGAAACTTCCGCTGTTTTGGCAACACTCCAGTCAGTATCCTTCTCAAGCCGGGGACCAACGCGTTTGTCGGTACCAATGGCGCGGGGAAAACCGCAGCTCTTGAAGCATTGAAGCGGTTGTTTTCCTCAAATTCGACTGACCGTCAAATTCGGCGTTCCGACGTTCATTTCGGTCCAGGCGAAGACGCGTTAACGCTTGATCGGCGAGAGTTCGTGATTGACGTCTTATTCGGATTCGAGACGGCTGAAACAGAAGTATCGCCTGTCTTTAATGATCTATTTTTCAACGCGGCGGACCATTCAATGAAGGTCCGCATTATGCTCGAGGGCGTCTACGAAAAATCAGAGTCTATCGAAGACAATATCGAAGTCCGCGTCTATTCTGTGAACACCACCGACCCCATGCCTTTTGGTCCGGACGACGAACGAAAATCCCCCTTAACTGGCCGGCCTACTCAATATGCCGAGGTTGTCTACATTCCTGCGCACCGCGATTCTCGCGGAGTAAGTCAGTTTGCTCTGAAAAACGTCCTTCAGCGGCTCGAGTGGTCAGGCGACTGGACGGACGACACGAAAGACAAGTCCTCAAAATTTGCCAAGGATCTACAGGATAACTTGAACGAAACAAGCGCTGTTAGCGAAGTGACCACCCGGCTGCATGGGTTCTGGGCAGCTCTCCACGACGGTCATTATGACGCCGCGCCCAAGCTTAGCGTGATAGCGGTCGAATTTGAAAAGCTAATACGCGAACTGACATTGAAGTTCGACAAATCGCCGGGCGGCGGCATGCGCCAGCTCAGCGAATTAAGCGAAGGCCAGATGTCGCTGCTCTACTTCGCATTGTCGGCTACCTTGCATAACCTTGTTTGGGATATGCAAAAGGCGCTGCCGAACGCGGTTAAAGGGTTTAAGGCCGCTGATTTCGGGCACCCGCCACTGACGGTCTTCGCGCTGGAAGAGCCGGAAAACCATCTGTCGCCATTCTATCTTCCACGCTTAATGAGGTTACTCGACACCCTCAATAAGACTGGGACGGCGCAGTCCATCGTAACCAGCCATGCGACGAGTATTCTCTCCCGCGTGAAGCCGCGCCATGTGTTGCACTTCCGCAATTGCGCGATGGCCCTACGAACAGACGTGCTCCCGCTGCCCCTGCCGACGAAAGAGAGTGATGAGGACAAGTTTGTTCAGCAGGTCATCTTGGCCAATCCAGAAATCTATTTCGCTAAGCTTGTTATTGTCGGCGAGGGAGATACCGAGCGCATTGTGATCCCGAAAATGGCCGAAGCACTTGGGGCAAGTCTCGATCCTTCCTTTGTCGCGTACGTCTCCATCGGCGGCCGTCACGCTCAGCATTTATGGCGACTGCTCAATGGTCTTAAAATTCCGCATATTACTCTTCTGGATTTTGACCTCGGACGCCATGGTGGGGGCTTGGGGCGCATTAAGAACGCGCTGACTTGGCTCAATGAGCTTGGTTCGGCTTACGCGCCGCAGATTACGGTCTCGCCGCCTACCAATCCGCCAACAGTCAAACCTGCGACTGCTGCCGATGTTGGGGACAACACCGAGTTGACAACTGCAAATTTCGATGGCTGGGTCAGATGTCTTCGGACTCAGAATATACTCTACTCATCGCCACTCGACCTTGACATGATGATGATGACGGCGTTTCCTGCCGCCTACGTCGCCGACTTGCCCAGTACAGCGAGTGCTGAAGACAAGGTAAAGTGGGCTGCTTCTGTTTTTGGTGGGAGCGGCAAGGGAAACGCCGAACTTAACCTTGTGGGCTTAGGTTTAACGGATGAAGAAATTTATAAATACAAAACACTCTTCAAGTCGTCATCCAAGCCGGGCTCTCATTTGATCGCTTTTGGGAAGCTGACGCTCGAACAACTCAAGGCTGGGTGCCCAGAGCCTCTGAAGGCGTTGGTTGATCGCGCCAATGAACTGATCGCGTCCGGGAAAGGAGCGGTGTGATGTTTGTCAAGGTGGACGATTGGAAGCCAACCCAAGGCATAACATTAGAGGGCACTGCGCTGGAGGTGGTCAAATCCACGGCCTCGCTATCGGTTCTGGCCGGACCCGGCGCGGGTAAGACTGAACTGCTGGCTCAGCGCGCGGCATATCTGCTCAACACCGGCTTATGCCCGTCGCCTAAGCGGATCTTGGCGATCGCGTTCAAGGTAGATGCGGCACGCAATCTCCGAGACAGGGTTGCCCAGCGCTGTGAGCAGCAGATGGCCCGACGCTTTGAGTCGCTGACGTTGCATGCCTTCGCGAAGAGGACGCTCGACCAGTTCCGCGAGGCACTGGATGAGGCCTTACGTCCGTCGCCCAACTACGAAATCATCTTTCCGAGTCGTGATGCGTGGCTCGCTTTTCAACGGGATCACTCGGCCGAATATCCAGCGCTTCAAGGGTACAACGCGAGTCAGTTGCCCGGCACTCTGCAGGGATCGGTTCCCGACTTCAATAAGGATGAGATCGACGAACGCGATCGCCTTCGGCGGTTGTGGTGGAAGACGTCTCTCGCGCAGAAGCCTTCAACTCTTACGTTTGATATGATCATGCTTCTAGCTAGTCATATTGTCCACACACAGCCTATAGTGAGGAAAGCTATCGCTGGCACCTATACGCATGTCTTCTTGGATGAATTCCAGGACGTCACTGGCCAGCAATATGATCTCATCAGGGAGATTTTTAAGGAAACGTCCGCCATTTTAACGGCTGTCGGTGACACAAACCAAGCGATCATGGGCTGGGCTGGTGCTTTGCCTGGCATTTTCAACACCTTTGGAACGGATTTTTCTGCGGAAAATCGGAAGCTCCTTTTCAATTTCAGGTCGAATGAGAAAATCGTGGACCTCATAAACGCTCTAGCCGAACTTTTCACTAGTGAGCCGCCCATCCCAACGGAGAGCGCGCGCCGCGATGATAGCTCACCACCAGACGCACTTGAGGGATGGGTCTTCCAAAATCGGGATAAGGAAGGTGCTTATATCGCCGACTTCATAAAGAAATCGCTCGAAGAAATCCCTGAAGTTCGGTCTCATGACTTCGTTATCTTGACGCGCCTTAGAGCAAATGAGGTCGAGAAACGTCTTCTTCCTCATTTCTCGTCCAAGGGGCTTCGCCTAAGAAATGAAGCGCGGTCGCTTGGTCCCTTGGCGATCCAGGACCTCGTTAAGGATCCGGTCTTTTTGTTTTTGACGGCACTATTGAAAATGACGCATGGCGTGCGGGACGGGAGCCCGTTTCAGACATGCCGGGACCTACTTGCGAGCCTTGATGGCATCGACCTCGCCACCGACAGGGGCGCGGCCCGAAGCCTTCAAGCAGTGCAACAACTCGTAGCCGCCACGATTGGACTCACCCAAAATAAGGCCCCGGGGGAAGCCGATATCAAGCAGGTCTTGTCGATTGCGTTTCCAAACGATCGGCGTGACAAGTTGGTCCGCTTGTTCAAGGATTATCAAAGTCGTGAGTATCTCGATTCTGTGATTGAGGCTTGCGGGGCATTCTATGCAGAGTGTGCTGAGGATGCGCCGACTTGGTCTACGCTCATCGCGAACCTCGAGGGTCAGGATTCGGTCAAGATCATGACCATCCACAAATCGAAAGGTCTTGAGTATCACACAGTGATATTCGTGGAATTCAACGACGACGCCTTCTGGAGGAATGCCGACGATGTAAACGTATTCTTCGTCGCACTTTCACGAGCAAAAGAAAGGGTAAGGTTCTCGCTGGCACGCGACTCGAGAGGCTTTAAAAATGTGGAGCATTTTATCGAAAAACTTCAGGCTGCAGGGGTTGAGTTCAAGGAGATTGCTTAGTGTTGGGCACGAGGATTCGGGACAAGCCAAGGCCCGCCATCAACCCTTGCCAAGCTTTGTTAAAGTTAGGCCGAATTCGCCGGATTTTCCGTGAATATTTCTAGGGCCGGGCCATTGCTCACGATGATTGCAAGGTTTGAATGCGTAGGTCTAAAGGCTCAGGATTGCGGCTATACGGGCTTGCGTCTGCCTTGCGCTTCCTTATTGCCATTCACGCGATTAAGCGCCCACCTCAGTAGCTGCCCTTCGTTCACGTTCTACGGGGGAGGGACCCGATGGGTTGAGACTGGACTCTACGAACGGTCCGCTCCGAATCCAACCCAATTATAGCTCCGGCTAGAAATCTCCCATCAACCGGCTAGGAGATGCTCGGCCACGCTGTTCCCGTCCTTCCCCTCCGCAGCCATGTGCTTGGCGATGGCCTTAGTTGGTCGTCGTAAGGCCTATTCGTTTGTTACGATTGATAGCGGGGCATGTGCGCTGGGAGGCGCTATTGGCCCGGCGAGCCTGAAGATCAGCGTCTCTATCTCCTCGATCGGCACGGCAAGATCCTTGGCGATCTCAGCTTTCGTAAGCCGCTTTGTCCAAAGGGCGGTCAGGACCTTCGCGAGCACGATCGACGTCTCTCGCTCCACGCCGTTTGGCTCGCCGCTGCGGAAACCTAGTTTACCAAGCTCGATGCAAAACGCCCGATAGTTCCAGTCGCTCAAAAGCTTGAGGGTGTGCAGGCGGTAGGTGAGGGCCATCGCCGAAACCTTCCAGCGCTTCTTCGCTTGGATGATCTGCTGCGGCGAGGCGATATTCGAAAGCTCGTTCATGACGTCATGCTCGGGCATCAGGAATGCCGAGGCGAAACGGTCTGCCTGAAACTCTGCGCCCTTGTCATTGCGCGCTCCAGCATGATGGTGAAGCACTAAATGGCCCAATTCATGCGCGCTATCGAATATCGAACGCTCGGCGCTCTTCTCTTGGTTGAGGAAAATGTAGGGATGGTCCCCGCGCCAGAAGGAATACGCGTCGACGTTTCGGGTGTTCTCCGATAGCGAGAGGACCCTAACACCCTTCGATTCCAGAAGCTTGAGCACATTGCCGATCGGCCGATCGCCCAATCCCCAATGCTGTCGCAGAAGGCGCGCCGCGCTTTCCGGGCGACTGCGCTCCTTATTAAGATCGATCAGATCGGCCTCAGGAAGATCGAACCGGGTCTCAATCCATTCATAAAGCTCGACGCCGAGGGATCCGGCGGCGAGCGATGCGTCGCGCTCGGCCGCACTCATCTTTTTCAGGCTACGAAAGCTGACTGTGTCCGCCTCGACCATCTCAGGCGCGTCGAGATAGAAGAAGTCGAGCGGGAAGCCGAGCGCTCGCGCCAGCTGCTCGGCTGTTCCTGGGTCCACCTGATGGCCATTTTCCGCCTTGGAGACGGTGACCGAAGTCAATCCGGCCACCTCTCCAAGCTCCTTGCCCGAAAGCTTCCGTCTTTGTCGGGCAATCGTCAGGCGATGGGCAGAGAAGCTCATACGCCGTTTTTGAGGCGAACTGGGACGTCGAAATCGTCCACGGGACCGGTCTCGGGGTCGATCTCGTCGGCCCAGTCGCCATCGGGTGCGGAGATCAGGATCCGCTCATGGAACTGGACATACGACCCGTTGCTGATCACCGGATGGGACAGCTCGACGCTGCCATCTTCGCCGACCATGAGGTAGTAGGTGGGCAAGCCGTCCTGCAAAACGCCAGTCAGAGGGCCCGCCTCCACCCCGGCGAACTCAAACAGGGTCGGTCCGCATAGATATTCGGCAGCACTGCCCTTGGCGGAGCGGGGATTGGGAGGAAAATTCGGATCGCAGGCCCGGTCGACGTTCTGAAATGCGATCCGGATCCGGCGATCGCGGTTTACGACTGCCTCGATGCCGCACGTCCGGTCGATCATCCAGCGGCCGTCGAGCAGCTGCTGGCGGAGCTCCATGACACCATGAATGTACGCTAGCGTGCCGGGCGCGTTGACGGGCATGAGTGGGCTGGCGTCGTCGGCCCAAGTCCTTGCGGTAACACCAACCGCGAGGAGTTGCTCCGGCACAAGCCCGAAGTCGGCTAGACGATTCGCCACGTTCGGTTCACCTTGAACGATGGCGGTCGCGAATGCAGGCATTAAACGCTCCGTTTAAGAATCCATCCCTCAGTAGTGGGGTGAATTATTAAACGCAAGTCATCTCGCAGTGATGCTCGCCGCGACATGGGTGGTCGAATGCTGGTTGGCCCAGATCGACCCCGCGGGCGCTAGCGGGGTCTGAAGTCGCCTATCCGATTCTGACGCTCCGAAGCTGTCTGATCGTTACCGGCCAGTTACGGAAATTAAGGCTCTCTCAGAGATAGGCATAGCATAGCCGGCTCCGCCCGGTGTCGGCCGCTAACACGTGGCAGCCCGCTTCTTCGCAGTGTGAGGGGCGTTGCCCGTCGCAAACACCGTCACCCGACTGAGCGCCCCCAAGACCTGCCGAGTTAGACGGATCTCAGCTCGTCGACGTTCGTGATGACGGCTTGCGCGCGTGGGATCGATGCTCGAAGCGCAGGTCCTCAGGTGGATGGTGGGGGCGAGCCGTGCCGGGTCATGGCGCGATCTCCCGGTTCGACGACGCGCCGAACCGCTCGCGTCTGCAGCTGACGCGCCCGGACGCTTCCGTCAGATCGTCACGCGCTTCCGCTGCGTTTTCTTCTCAAAGGCATGCAGCACCAGCACCTGATCCAGCAGCATGGATGAATCGTAATCGATACGAGCGGGCGAGTGAGTGCTGTCAGACGGCGCAGTTCCCAGAATCTTGACTTTTCTTTATGATCCTGATATGTATTCTGTATGTTCCAATAGGTTCGGGTCAGGACCAAGGGGGAAGTCATGCCCGTTAAAGCCGGGAAAATACGGGAAACGACTCGCTTCGGGCGCACGGTCGGCCGGGCGATTCGGCAGGCTGCCCGAAGGGCCATTCCCGCTGTAAAAACAGCGAAAGAACAGCGGAGGCCGCAACGGTGCGTCGATCGACCGTCCGGCGTTCGCGCAGACGCTGCGCGTTCAGGACCAGAACGCCAATCCGCCCATCGCCCCGCGGCAAGCGCGCAACCGAATGCCGCTCACCACAATCCAGCCGGGGGCAATTTGGGTGAAAACGTCGCGAATAACAGGAAAGAACAGCGGGACGCTGGCTCAGCCTTGGCCCGTCCGGCAAGGCGGCCGGCGACAAGCGGGCGCGACAGCCAGGATGGTGACGGCCGTCGAAGCTCGGCAGAGCGAGCAGTCCTGTCTGTTGGACCAGGGAAAATACCGGGACTGACCCGCTTCAGGCGCGCGGCGCGGCGGGCGATCCGGCAGGCGGACCCAAGTGCGGCTTCCGCTGATAATACAGCGAGAATACAGCGGGAGGCTGGTCCATCCTTGGCCAGCCCGGCAACGCGGCCAGCGGTCGCCATGCGGACGGACCGGAACCATGCCGGCCGTCGAAGCGCCGGTCGAAAACCCCGAGGCCGCTGCATGCCTTGCCGTGACGAACCGCAACCTGCGGGCACGCCACGTGCGGAACCGGTCGATTGGTCAGCCGGCGAACGCCTCCACGCCCCGGCGTCCGCTTTGTCGTCGGACCCACGGATGCCGCCCGTGCCGCCAAGCCCGATCGGCGTCCTACAGCACGATCGTAATCCCCGCCCGCGCTCCAAAGCCCCGCAAATCCTCGAACAGGGGATTGCTCGCCACGATCCGCTCGCTGCCGACGATCTCGAGATCGTCAGGGTTCACGCGGTCGCCGAACAGGATCAGCGCTGTGGCCGGATCGCACCGGCGCGAGGTCCAGATCAGGCCGTCCACGTCGTGCGCGGCGTGGATTGCCAGCGCCCAGCGGACCGTGCGGGGATAAAAGCTGGCGAAGGTGTCGATCAGGGCCGTGCGTTCGATGCCCCAGGCGTTGAGATCGGGCTGGAACAGCCCGCACAGCGAGAGATCGCGGCGGCAGCGCAGGCGGGACAGGCACAGCGGATCGATCCTGGGCTTGGCGATCGTCTTGCGCGCCGCGTCGTGCTGGATTTCGTGGAACACCGTCTCGTGCGCGGCGCATTCATAGCCGTGGGCGGCATAGATGTGCGGGATGCAGCCGCCGCCCGGCCGCGCGAGCGGCGCGAAGCGGGATGGCCCGCCAAGCCCGGGATTGAACGCATTGGCGGCGAAGCGCGAATCGTGGATGCGATCGATCATCGTGCCGGCAGTGAGGCTGTGCCGGTGAATCCCGGGGAAGGGATCCGGTGGTAACGGCGTCATCCGATGACCGCGCCGATCTCCCGTTCGGCGGCGGCGAGGACGGCCGCTTCGTCGTCCAGCCGCTCGGCCGGGATCGCGCCGTCGAGCCAGCTGTTGGTGGACGTCAGCCAGAAGGCGATCTGCCATGGCGAACGCTGCGATCCGAAGATGCCGATCAGCTGCTGGATCACCGGCCTCGGCTGGCCCTCGGCGAATTGAAAGGCGGGGTAGAGATCGCCGTCCTTCCAGGGCAGGCCGATGATGCGGCCGGCGCGTTTCCAGCGCGTTGCGGTCGCGCTCGCATTCGCGGCCTCATGGCCGGCGATCCGCGCAACCTCCCTGCTGGTGAAGCAGGGCTGCTCGGCGACGAAGCGGGCGCGCTCGCGGGCATTGTCGAGTTCGAGGGCGTGGCGGACCGGCGCGGTGGACTCGCTCCCGAGATAGGCGTCGACGAGCAGATCGATGGTCTGCTGGCTCAGCGCCTCGCGGCGGGCGGCAATGATTTCGGTGACGCGCGACACGATGTCGGCGACCGCGCGCGTGACCATCGGGTCGCTGGACCGGATGGCGACATAGCTGCCGGCACCGTCGCGCGGCTCGCGGACGCCGGGCGTGCGGGCGCGATTGGTAGCCTCGCGCAGGATGCGGGCCTCGAGGTCTTCGGCGCTGATGATCGTCGCTGGGGTCATGATCGCTCGGTGAGCTGGGTGAAGGATCGGATCGATCACCTACATCATTTTTGCGATGGCTTCTACGGCGCAAGCGAATCCGGTGACCGCCGCGAGGTCCCACGCATGCGAACCCTACCGCAAAATCTTCGCCAGCCCCCGCGACAGCTGCAGCGCGCCGTTCAGCCGCGCGATCGGATCGCCCCATGCCCGCGTGATCACCAGCTTGCTGTCGGGCCGCAGCTTGGCGGTTTCCTTCAGTCTCTGCACATAGGCGATCAGCCCCGGCAGATCGGGGAAATTATCCTCGAAGAAGCTCACCAGCGCGCCGCGCGGGCCGACGTCGATCTTGGAGACGTTGGCGGCCTTGGCGTTGAGCTTGATCTCGATCAGCTTGAGCAAATTCTGCGTCGCGTCGGGCAGCTTGCCGAAGCGGTCGATCAGCTCGGCGGCGAACGCTTCCACGCCGCGGCTGTCGTCGAGTTCGTTGAGGCGGCGGTACAGCCCCATGCGCAGATCGAGATCGGGGACATAGGTGTCGGGGATCATGATCGGCGCGTCGACGGTGATCTGCGGCGAGAATTCGCGTGTCCGGGCGGCGTCGCGGATGCCGCCGGCCTTGGCGTCCATGATCGCCTCTTCCAGCATCGCCTGGTAGAGTTCGAACCCCACCTCCTTGATGTGGCCCGATTGCTCGTCGCCCAGCAGGTTGCCGGCGCCGCGGATGTCGAGATCGTGGCTGGCGAGCTGGAAACCGGCACCCAGATTGTCGAGATCGCTCAGCACCTTCAGCCGCTTTTCCGCGGCCTCGGTCATCACCCGCTCATGCGTGGTCAGATAGGCGTAGGCGCGGGTCTTGGCGCGGCCCACGCGACCGCGCAGCTGATAGAGCTGGGCGAGGCCGAAGCGGTCGGCGCGGTGGATGATCAATGTGTTGGCGCTGGGGATGTCGAGCCCGCTCTCGACGATCGTCGTCGACAGCAGCACCTCGAACTGCTTGTCGTAGAAGGCGGACATCCGCTCCTCCACCATCGTCGGTGCCATCTGGCCGTGCGCGACGACATAGCGGACCTCGGGCACCTCGTTGGCCAGGAATTTCTCGATGTCGGGCAGGTCGGCGATGCGCGGCGTGACGAAGAAGCTCTGGCCGCCGCGATAATGTTCGCGCAGCAGCGCCTCGCGCAGCACCACCGGATCCCACGGCATCACATAGGTGCGCACCGCGAGGCGATCGACCGGCGGGGTCTGGATCACCGAGAGCTCGCGCAGCCCGCTCATCGCCATCTGCAATGTGCGCGGGATCGGCGTCGCGGTCAGCGTCAGCATGTGGACGTCGCTCTTCAGCGCCTTCAGCCGCTCCTTGTGGACCACGCCGAAGCGCTGCTCCTCGTCGACCACGACCAGGCCGAGCCGCTTGAACTCGAGCCCCTTGGCCAGCACCGCATGCGTGCCGATGACGATGTCGATCGTGCCGTCGGCCAGCCCGTCCTTGGTCGCCTTGGCCTCGGTGCCGGGGACGAGTCGCGAGAGGCGGCCGATGTTCAGCGGAAAGCCCTGGAAGCGCTCGCGGAAATTGTTGAAATGCTGGCGCGCGAGCAAGGTGGTCGGGCAGACCACCGCCACCTGCAGCCCGGCCATCGCCGCGATGAAGGCGGCGCGCAAAGCGACCTCGGTCTTGCCGAAGCCGACATCGCCGACGACCAGCCGGTCCATCGGCTTGCCCGCGCCCAGATCGGCGACGACGTCGGCGATCGCACGGTCCTGGTCGTCGGTCTCCTGATAGGGGAAGCGGTCGACGAAGGCGGGATAGCCATGGCTGTCGGGCTCGGCGATCTCGCCCGGGCGCGTCGCCCGCGCTGCGGCGGTCGCGATCAGCTCACCCGCGATCTCGCGGATGCGCTCCTTCATCTTCGCCTTGCGCGCCTGCCAGCCGACGCCGCCCAGCTTGTCGAGCGCGACGCCCTCATTCTCGGACCCGTAGCGGCTGAGCACTTCGAGATTCTCGACCGGCACGAACAATTTGTCGCCGCCGGCATAGGTCAGCCACACGCAATCATGCGGGCTCTTGCCGACCGGGATCGAGGTCAGCCCCTCATAGCGGCCGATGCCATGATCGTTGTGGACGACGAGATCGCCGGGACTCAAGGTCGCGAGCTCGTTGAGGAAGGCGTCGGCGCTCTTCTTGCGCCGGGCGCGGCGGACGAGGCGGTCGCCGAGCATGTCCTGCTCGGTCAGCAGCGCGATGTCGGGCGCGGTGAAGCCATGGTCGAGCGGCAGCACGGTCAGCGCCGCCTGATGCTTCGCCGCCGCGCCCAGCGCCGCCTGCCAGCTGTCGGCAAGCGCGACGTCGGTCAGGCCGTGATCGGCGAGCAACCCCATCAGCCGCTCGCGCGATCCGGTCGAATAGCTCGCCAGCACCAGCCTCTTGCCGCCGCGTGTCAGCGTGCGGGCATGGGCGGCGACCGCCTCGTAGATATTGGCGGCCTGCGCGCGCTCGGGCGCGAAATCGCGCGGGCCGTCGACATTGAATTCGACGACGCTGGCGCTGGCCGGTTCGTGGAACGGCGAGACCAGGTGGATCGGTTTGCTGGCGATCGCCGCGTCCCACTCGGCGCGCGCCAGATAGAGCGCGTCCGGCGCGAGCGGGCGATAGCTGCCGGGGTCGCCGGACTGCGCGCGGACGCGGTTGGCGTGATAGTCGGTCACCGCTTCGAAGCGGGCATCGGCGGCGCCGGCGACGCCGCTCTCGCGCACGATCACCGCATCGGCGCCGATATGGTCGAACAAAGTGGCGAGCTTCTCCTCGAGCATCGGCAGCCAATGCTCCATGCCCGCGAGCCGGCGGCCCTCGCTGATCGCCTGATACAGCGGATCGCCGGTGGCGGTCGCGCCGAAGCGCTCGCGATAGCGGCCGCGGAAGCGCTTGACGCTCTCCTCGTCGAGCAACGCCTCGGAGGCGGGCAGGAGGGTGACGCCGTCGATCCGGTCGATCGTGCGCTGGTCCGACGGATCGAAGCGGCGGACGCTCTCGATCTCGTCGCCGAAGAAATCGAGCCGCAGCGCATGTTCCTCGCCGGCCGGATAGAGATCGACCAGCCCGCCGCGCACCGCGAATTCGCCGGCATCGGCGACGGTATCGGTGCGAACATAGCCATTGGCCTGCAGCAGCGCCGCCAGCTTGTCGCGGTCGATCCGCTCGCCGGGCGCGAGCCGCGCGGTCAGTTGGCGGATGCGGAACGGTGTCAAGGTGCGCTGGGTCGCGGCGTTGAGCGTGGTCAGCAGCAGCTGCGGGCCGGCCGGCTTGCGCTGCAGCGCGTGCAAGGTCGCGAGCCGCTGCGACGTCGCGCGCAGCGACGGCGAGGCGCGGTCATAGGGCAGGCAGTCCCAGGCCGGGTAGGACAGGATCTCGAGCTCGGGCGCGAAATAACCGGCCGCCTCGGCGACGGCGCGCATCGCGAGATCGTCCGACGTGATCAGCACCGCCCGCGTCGGCGCGGCGCGCGCGAGATCGGCCATCAGCCACGGCAGGAACCCCGGCGGCGCACCGGCGAGCGTCAGCGGGCCGGTGGCGGCGAGGATGGTGGGAAGAGGCATCAGCTATGCGCAACCAGTGGACGAGAGGAAGTACGCCGACCCAAATTACCGTCATCCCGGCGAAGGCCGGGACCCATTAACGCCGAAGCTGAAAGACTATGTCGAGCGACGGAGCGATAGCGACCGACATCGCGATAATGGGTCCCGGCCTTCGCCGGGATGACGGAGCGGGGGGCACCAACGGCACCCGTCCGGCCCATCATCGCCGCGCCAACATCCCCCCTCATCGGATCACCTGAATGAAATCCAGCTTCTGCAACCGCGCCATCATCGCACCCTGCCATTCCGCCGGCACCGGCTGCACGCGCATCGCCCACGCCATGATGTCGACGTCCTGCTCCTCGAGGAACGACTCGAACCACGCCATTTCGGCCTCGTCCCAGCGATGATGATCATGGTCATAGAAGCCGCCGACCATCATGTCGGCCTCACGCGTGCCGCGGTGCCAGGCACGGAAGCGCAGGCGCTTGAGGCGATTCTCGCGGTCCATGCCGGTCTCCAGGGCGAAAAGGCCGGGGGACGCTGGAAGCGCGTGCCGGCTCGGGTTAGGGCGCAGATAGACATGCGCCCCGATATTCTCAATCCGCTGTTCGCCGAAGTCACCGCGCTCAAGGGTGTCGGGCCGGCGCTCGCCAAGCCGCTCGAACGACTCGGGCTGGCGCGCGCGGTCGACGTCGCCTTCCATCTGCCGACCGGGCTGGTCGAGCGGACGGCGGTCGACCGGCTCGCCATGGCCGATGTCGGCCGGATCATCTCGATCGTGCTGACCCCGGTCGATTACCGCCAGAGCGCCGGGCGCGGGCCGATGCGCGTCCATGCCACCGACGCGGGCGGCGACTATGTCTCGCTCGTCTATTTCGGCGGCAATCCCGGCTGGGCGAAGAAATTGCTGCCGCTGGGCGAGCCGCGGCTGGTGTCGGGCCGGCTCGAATCCTACGGGCAGGACCTGCAGATCGTCCATCCCGATCATGTCCTGCCGCTGGGCGAGGCGGGGACGCTGCCGACGCGCGAGCCGGTCTATCCCTTGTCCGAAGGCCTGACCGGCCGGCGCATGGGCCAGCTCGCCGAGGCGGCGCTGGCGCGCGCCCCGGCGCTGCCCGAATGGATCGAGCCGGGGCTGATCGCGAAGCGCGGCTGGCCCGACTGGCATAGCGCATTGCTGCGCGCGCATGCCGATCCGCTCGACGCGATCGCCCGCGACCGGCTCGCTTATGACGAGATCTTCGCCAACCAGCTCGCCTTGATGCTCGTACGCGCCTCGACCCGCCGGCGCCGCGGTGTGCCGCTGAAGGGCGACGGCCGGCTGCGCGATGCGCTGCGTCTGCCCTATGCGCCGACCGGTGCGCAGACGCGCTCGGTCGCCGAGATCGAGGGCGACATGCAGCAGCAGACGCCGATGCTGCGGCTGCTGCAGGGCGATGTCGGTTCGGGCAAGACTTTGGTCGCCTTGATGGCGCTGCTGACCGCGGTCGAGGGCGGGGCGCAGGGCGCGCTGCTGGCGCCGACCGAGATCCTCGCGCGCCAGCATCTCGACAGCCTGCGGGAGTTGCTCGCGGGCGTGCCGGTCAACGTCGCGATTCTCACCGGGCGCGACAAGGGCAAGGTCCGCGAGGCGACGCTGATGGGGCTGGCGGACGGATCGATCGACATCCTCGTCGGCACCCATGCAATCTTCCAGGAGGCGGTGACCTACCGCAGGCTCGGCCTCGCGGTGGTCGACGAGCAGCATAGATTCGGCGTCGCCCAGCGGCTGATGCTGGCGGCCAAGGCCGAACAGCCGCCGCATCTGCTGGTGATGACCGCGACGCCGATCCCGCGCACGCTGACCTTGACCCAATATGGCGAGATGGACATCAGCCGGCTCGACGAGATGCCGCCGGGCCGACAGCCGATCGAGACGCGCGTGGTCAGCGACCAGCGCCTGCCCGAGATCGTCGACGCGCTCGACCGCCACATGGCCGGCGGCGGCCAGGCCTATTGGGTCTGCCCTCTGGTCGAGGAGAGCGCCAACAGCGACCTCGCCGCCGCCGAGGAGCGCGCCACGCTGCTGCGCGCCCGCTTCGGCGACGCGGTCGGGCTGGTCCACGGCCGGATGAAGGGACCCGACAAGGACCGCGTGATGGACGGCTTCCAGCGCGGCGAGATCGCGGTGCTGGTCGCGACGACGGTGATCGAGGTCGGCGTCAACGTCCCCAACGCGACCTTGATGATCGTCGAGGGCGCCGACCGCTTCGGCCTCGCCCAGCTCCACCAGCTCCGCGGCCGGGTGGGGCGCGGCGCCGACAAGTCGACCTGCCTGCTGCTGCGCGGCGGCGCCCTCAGCGAAACCTCACGCGCGCGGCTGGCGCTGATGCGCGAAACCAATGACGGCTTCCGCATCGCCGAGGAGGATCTCCGGCTGCGCGGCGCCGGCGAGGTGCTGGGCACACGCCAGTCGGGCGAAGCCCGCTTCCGGCTGGCGACGCCCGAACGGATGGAGTCGCTGCTCCAGACCGCGACCGACGACGCCCGCCTGCTGATCGACCGCGACGGCGGCCTCGAAGGCGCCCGCGGGCAGGCCGCGCGGGTCGCGCTGTACCTGTTCGAACGCGATGCGGGGGTGGGGCTGCTACGGTCGGGTTAAACCCCTCTACCGCTTGCGGGAGAGGGAAAGACGCCGAAGGCGGCGAGGGTGAGGGCCTGAGACGATGGAGAAACCCAAACCAAAAGGCAGCTTCAACCGCGTCACCTCGCCGCACGCGAAGCCGCTGCGCCGCGAGATGACCGAGGCCGAATCCAAACTCTGGTTCCGCCTGCGGAGCCGCCGGCTCGGCGGTTACAAGTTCCGCCGCCAGGTGACGATCGACCCGTTCATCGTCGACTTCCTGTGCCTCGATCGCCGGCTGATCGTCGAGGCCGACGGCAGCCAGCACAATGAGGAGGCGGATGCGGAGCGCACGGCCTTTCTGGAGCGGCAGGGTTATCGGGTCATCCGGTTCTGGAACAACCAGGTACTCGGCGATATCGATGCGGTGCTCGGCGCGATATTGGAGGCTTTGGAGGGTGGCTGACAGGCCCTCACCCTCGCCGCCTTCGGCGTCTCTCCCTCTCCCGCAAGCGGTAGAGGGGCTGGAGCAAAACCCTCTACCGCTTGCGCTAAGGGATGCACACATCTCGTTTCGTGATCGAAACGTTGATGGATGAGAAGTTTGTAGCGCGAATGTTCGAGTTATGATTCGGT
>Ga0068860_100001417_pt1 | contig 25958 bp, 26 predicted proteins | sample KBSSwiS32_FD_66597 | JGI IMG/M metagenome (GOLD analysis project Ga0068860, IMG submission 66597) | Switchgrass rhizosphere microbial communities from Kellogg Biological Station, Michigan, USA - KBS Switchgrass S3-2 | ecosystem: Host-associated > Plants > Roots > Rhizosphere > Soil ...
CAAGGTGCCGCTTTTACGGGGATGATGCGACAACTCGGCGGTTCGTTTGGTGTGGCAGCTATAACGTTGATGCTTGATCGAAGAAATCAGTTGCACCGGAATGATCTCGTTAGTCTCATGCGCGTGGACGATCCTGCTGTAACTGAACGTGTCCACATGTTACAAGCCGGATTCATTGCTCATGGCAACAATCCCGCGACCGCATTGGACATGGCATATAAAGCATTAGATTATACCGTAACGAAACAGGCGAACGTGCTTTCCTATATGGATGGATTCCTGTATCTCGGAATTCTCTTCCTGATATGTATTCCATTTGTGCTGTTGGTAAAACATAGGAAGGGCGAAGCACCAGCAAAGATGCCAGAAGGAGCGCATTAGTGCTTGCTAAATCTTAGAAAAAATGGAATGTGAACCTGTAATTCAAAAGGCGCTCATAACGACACTATAAACACAATGACCATGACAAGATCTTCCAATCTTCCTCCAGGGAAAAATGATATCTCATTAGCTGAATGGGCACTGATAGAAGAATTTCGTGCAGGAAAATTTAAGACGCTCGATCTTCCGCGAATTGCAAGAGAAGACTTTGATTTGAATGGAATCGAATTCGTTAATACACTCTTCGAAGTGCCGACAGAAACTTATCTCCAACAAATGAAACAAAATGCCGATGATCACGGAGTAGCAATGGTGCTGATCATGGTAGATGATGAAGGCGATGGCTGTGCGGGCACGCAGCAGGAACGAAAACAGTTTGCAATCAATCATAAAAAATGGATTGACATTGCGCACTACCTGGGTTGTCATGCAATTCGCACCAATTGTCGTGGTTATGATGTGAAAGATAAAAGCGAAGCCCTTCGGTATGCGATTGAATCTTACAACCTGTTACTTGAATACGCTTCGCAGGCAAAAATTAATGTTGTGATAGAAAATCATGGTGGCGTTTCAAATGATCCGGATTGGATGTTGGAACTGATCAAAAAAATAAATCACCCGCTCCTGGGTACTTACCCGGATTGGAGAGAGCCAGCGCCGGATTTCGACAATTTCGATTATCTCGAAAAAACCGCACCTTTCGCAAAAGGGATGTCATATCGAAATCAGCCAACGGAAAAACTGACTTTACAAATGATTGACGTTTGCGAAAAAGCGGGATACCATGGCTGGTACGGAATTGAGTCGAATGGAAGAAACGAAATCAGAAAAGGAGTTGAGCTGTTGAATAAACATCTTGTCGGCGAAATGCATAACGCGGAACGCGGAACGCCGCTCTAAATTTACACTTCACCCGGTGTTATGCGGAGTGCGTTATACATTAAACAATTTATTTTTATCTTTAAACATATCCCATTTAACAATATTCATGAAAAGAAGATCATTCATCCTGCTATCTGCTACTGGCCTGACTGCGTTGGTCCTTCCTTCACTGGGTTGCAACCACGTGGATGCCACTACAACAAAGATTTTACAATTGCCAAATCAGCTGTCTCATATCGTCGATGCACAGACGATCCGGGACATCGGGAATGCCTATCGAAAACAACTGTCAACTGATGTCGATAAGGACAAGCTTTTGAAATTATTGTTGACTGATGACGCAGGCAAATCTGTTTCTTCGTCAGACACCACCCTATTAAAAACGGTATTGAATGATAAAGTAAAATCAGATTTTGAAAAAGGCAATACTGTGAATGTAAAAGGATGGGTTTTGTCCGAAACAGAAGCGAGACAGTGCGCCGTTTACTCACTCACTCAACAATAAAATTCCAGACATGCACATTGATGCAAGAAAATTGAACGATCACACAATTATCGAAGGTGATATTTGCATTGTCGGGGCAGGTGCAGCAGGCATCAGTATGGCGATGGATTGGATCGGGACTCCTTACAAAGTGATTTTGCTCGAAGGCGGTGGATTCGATTATGATGAGAGAGTGCAGGATCTATACGCAGGAAAAATAACTGGCCAACGTTATTATCCACTTAAATCGTGCAGGCTGCATTATTTTGGCGGGACTACCGGTCACTGGGCAGGGTTTTGTTCTCCACTCGACGAAGTTGATTTTATGAAAAGAGATTGGGTGGAACACAGTGGCTGGCCAATCCAACGAAAAGATCTGGATCCATTTTACGCGAAAGCGCAAAAGATATTGGAACTAGGTCCATACGAATATGGGTTGAATTATTGGCAAAAAGAAAATGAAGCAATGGTTCCTTTTCCTTTTGATGAAAATGTGGTTTGGAACAAAATGTGGCAGTTTAGTCCTCCGACGCGGTTTGGTACAAAGTATAAGGATACGATCGTAAAGGCAAAAAACATTCACTTGTATACGTATGCGAATGTTGTCGATATCAATGCCAATGAAAACGCTTCGTCGGTCAAATCCGTCACTGCAAAAAATTATACCGGAAAAGAATATACCGTCAAAGCAAAACATTTTGTTTTTGCATGTTGCTCGGTACAAAATGCCAGATTGCTGCTAGCCGCCAACAAACAAGCCTCAAAAGGATTGGGCAATGACAACGACCAGGTCGGAAGATATTTCATGGAACATATTGAAATCATCTCGGCGGAATTGTGGCTCACAGAAAGCAGTCCGCTAAAATTATATACGTTCGATTTTGGTAAGAAAAGACCGCGCGCGGAATTAGCTATTCATCCAAAGGCGCAAGAAGAACATAAAATTTTGAATGGTACTGCTTCATTCTCTTCGCTCGAGGCCGCGAGAAAAAGAAAACCAATTATTGAAGTCTGGTCAAGTGACGATCCACGTACAAATGGCGATAAATTATTCAAAAATTACCACACTCCTCCTCCTGCCGAAGTTGAAAAAATGAAGAACAACACGAGTCGTGCATACCAGATGTTCACCCGCATTGAACAGGCACCGAATCCAAACTCGAGAATAACACTCGATACTGAAAAAGATTCACTGGGTATGCCGCGTGCAATGCTGCATTGGGAACTGACTGCCTTTGAAAAAAGAAGTATTCGAACGATATATGAACTCTTGGGATTGGAGGCCGGAAAAGCGGGTGTAGGTCGTGTGAAATTGTTGGATTATTTACAAGATGAAAAAGACGCATCATGGCCAAGTTTCACTGGTGGCGGCTGGCATCACATGGGGACAACCCGTATGGCCGACGATCCCAAAAAAGGAGTCGTCGATGCAAATTGTACGGTACACGGAATTCACAACTTACATATGACCGGTGGATCATGTTTCAGCACCGCCGGTGCACCAAATCCGACACTGAGTGTTGTTGCATTAACGCTGAGGTTGTCCGATCATTTGAAAGAATTGATGAAGCCAGGTGGCAATCGCGAAGCATAAAGAACGAGACAAAAGAAGGCCTAACGACGAAGGCTAAACGCTTAACACGATGATAATTAAAAACTGCATTCGACGGTGTGCGTTTGGCGTTCGGCCCATAGTAATCCGAAACAGAATAAAACTTCAGCAATGCACATTGATGCGAGAACATTGAATGACCACGCGGTTATCGAAGGCGATATATGTATCGTAGGCGCAGGCGCCGCAGGCATTAGCATGGCGATGGACTGGATCGGTACGCCGTACAAAGTTATTCTTCTTGAAGGCGGCGGCTTTGAGTATGACGAACGAGTGCAAGATCTATACGCTGGAAAAATAACGGGTCAGCGCTATTATCCTCTCAAATCATGCCGACTGCATTATTTTGGTGGCACTACCGGACACTGGAGTGGATTTTGTTCACCACTCGACGAAGTTGATTTTATGAAAAGAGATTGGGTCGAGCATAGCGGCTGGCCAATCCACCGAAAAGATTTGGATCCGTTTTACGCAAGAGCGCATAAAATCCTGGAGCTCGGTCCATATGACTATGAGTTGAAGTATTGGCAGAAGCAAAATGCAAAAATGGTTCCTTTCCCTTTTGATGAAAATGTCGTGTGGAATAAAATGTGGCAGTTTAGTCCACCGACACGGTTCGGCACCAAGTACCGCGATACGATTCGAAATGCAAAAAACATTCACTTGTATACTTACGCGAATGTGGTTGATATCAACGCCAATGAAAACATTTCGTCGATCAATTCCGTCACGGCAAAAAATTATACGGGAAAACAATATACCGTCAAAGCAAAACATTTTGTTATTGCATGCTGCTCGATACAAAATGCAAGGCTATTGTTGGCCGCAAACAAACAATCACCGAAAGGATTGGGCAACGACAACGACCAGGTGGGAAGATATTTCATGGAGCATATCGAAATAAACTCCGCAGAATTGTGGCTCACGGAAAGTAGTCCGCTGAAATTATATTCCTTTGATATGGGTAAAGGCGCACCGAGACCAAGAGCAGAATTGGCTATTCATCAGAAAGCACAGGAAGAACATAAAATTTTGAATGGTACCGCTTCGCTTTATCCATTGGAAGCTTCAAAAAAAATGAAACCGGTTATTGAGACTTGGTCAAGCGAAGATCCGCGGGTTAACATCGATAGAGCGTTTAAAGATTCTGACGATATGTCTCCCGATCAAATTGAAAAAATGAAAAACAGCTCGAGCCGCGCCTACCAGCTTTTTACGCGTATCGAACAAGCACCAAATCCAAATTCGAGAATAACACTCGATACCGAAAGAGATTCACTGGGTATGCCACGCGCAACGCTCCATTGGGAATTAACTGCATTTGAGAAGAGAAGTATTCGAAAGATATATGAACTGTTGGGATTCGAAGCCGGGAAGGCGGGGATCGGTCGAGTGAAATTGATGGATTATTTGCAAGATGAAAAAGATGCGTCGTGGCCAAGTTTCACTGGTGGCGGATGGCATCACATGGGAACAACCCGCATGGCTGAAGATCCAAAAAAAGGAGTCGTTGATGCCAATTGCACTGTTCACGGGATTCACAATTTACATATGACCGGGGCATCCTGCTTCACCACCGCTGGTGCGCCAAATCCAACATTGAGTGTTGTTGCATTGACATTGAGATTGTCGGATCATTTGAAAGAATTGATGAAGCCGGCAGGCAATCGTGAAGAGTGAAGCGCAAAAGGCAAAACGGCTCAGAGAAACATAAAATTTCAGCCATGCATATCGACGCAAGAAAATTGAGCGATCACACAGTTATCGAAGGTGATATTTGTATTGTAGGTGCAGGCGCTGCAGGGATCAGCATGGCGATGGAATGGATCGGTGCACCATATAAAGTTATTTTGCTCGAAGGCGGCGGATTCGAGTATGATGAGAGAGTACAAGATCTATACGCAGGAAAAAATACCGGCCAGCGTTATTATCCACTTAAATCATGCAGGCTGCATTATTTTGGCGGCACGACAGGACACTGGGGAGGAATGTGTTCGCCACTTGATGAAATTGATTTTATGAAAAGAGATTGGGTAGAGCATAGCGGCTGGCCAATCCACAGAAAAGACCTGGATCCGTTTTATGGAAGAGCTCAACATATATTGGAGCTCGGCCCATACGAATACGATTTGAACTATTGGCGAAAGCAAAATGAAACGTTGATTCCACTTCCATTTGATGAAAATATTGTGTGGAATAAAATATGGCAGTTTAGCCCTCCAACGCGATTTGGAATAAAGTATAAGGATACAATCCTGAAAGCAAAAAACATTCACTTGTACACTTATGCAAATGTTGTTGATATTAATGCCAACGAAAACGTTTCATCGATTAATTCTGTTACAGCAAAAAATTATACAGGAAAGGAATATACCGTCAAAGCAAAACATTTTGTCTTTGCTTGTTGCGCGATACAAAATGCGAGATTGTTGTTAGCCGCAAATAAACAGGCTACAAAAGGATTAGGCAATGATAACGACCAGGTGGGAAGATATTTCATGGAACATGTCGAAATCAATTCTGCTGAATTGTGGCTAACTGAAAGCAGTCCGTTAAAACTATATTCTTGGGATTTTAGCATGACGAAGCCGCGAGCAGAATTAGCGATTCATGCAAAAGTACAGGAAGAACATAAAATTCTCAATGGCACCGCTTCGTTTTTCCCATTAGAGAATGCGAAAAACATGAAACCTGTTATTGACGAGTGGTCAAGCGAAGATCCCCGGGTTAATAGCGAGAAAGTGCTTAAAGAATTTCAGAACGTCTCCCCTGCTGATATTAAAAAAATGAATAACAGTTCGAGTCGCGCGTACCAGATGTTCACCCGTATTGAACAAGCGCCGAATCCAAATTCGAGGATAACGCTCGACACCGAAAAAGATTCTTTAGGTATGCCGCGTGCAACGCTGCATTGGGAATTGACGGCGTTTGAAAAACGAAGTATTCGAAAAATTTATGAGTTATTAGGATTAGAAGCAGGGAAAGCAGGCATCGGGCGAGTAAAATTGTGGGATTATTTACAGGATGAAAACGATACATCGTGGCCCAAATTTACCGGCGGTGGATGGCATCATATGGGAACAACTCGTATGGCCGAAGATCCGAAAAAAGGAGTTGTCGATGCAAACTGTACTGTTCACGGAATTCATAACTTACACATGACCGGTAGTTCATGTTTCAGTACAGCAGGCGCGCCAAATCCGACGCTGAGTGTTGTTGCGTTGACTTTGAGATTGTCGGATCATTTGAAAGAATTGATGAAGGCAAATAGTAATCGTGAGGCGTAATGCTGAACGCAGCCCCGGTTTGAACTGCGTTCAGCGTTCAGCATTTTCCAGTTATGAGCCCGTTCGCTCTCACGGCACTCCAATCAACCGATACACTTTTCCCGTCGTTCCATGAAGTCCCTGGTCCATCGAAGTTGCCACATACACTTCACCCGATTGATCCTGGCCAAAACCTTTTATATACTGGCCAAGATTATCCGGAAAATCTTTAAACGTTAAAGTATTGTAGGACCACATTCCTTGTCCGCCCGGTGTTGCAGCATATATTTTTGCATTTGGATTTCCATCCTGAGAAAAAATACCGAAGATATATTGACCAGTCATACCCGACAACAAAGTTCCACGATAGACATTGCCTCCGACAATAACTGTCGCAACTCCTCCCGATGGATTTGCTGCATTTGCCAATTGAACTACGGGATCGATCAATGGATTGCCGGCACTATCAGTAGATGGACAGCTATTGCGAACCTGCTTATCGTTATCAGTATTGAAACAAGCGGTTCCTTCTTTCACATTCCATCCGTAATTGCCTCCCTTGGTTACGAGATCAATTTCTTCATAGAGCGATTGTCCTGCATCACCCACGATTAATTGATTCGATCCACCCATATCAAATGAAAAACGGTAAGGATTTCGGAAACCAAAAGCAAATATCTCCGGCTTGGCAGATGTGCCCACAAACGGATTGTCTGGAGGAATTCCATACGGATCACCACTATTCACATCAATCCGCAAAATATTTCCCATGAGATTGTGGTAAATATCCTGTCCGTTTCCACCTGCGTTTGTTGCATACCAATCCGACACGTGTCCATCACCGTTATCATCCGCACCGCCACCATCACCAATTGAGATGTACAAATAGCCATCCGGTCCAAATGCAATCGTTCCTCCATCATGATTCAATTGCGGATGATCTTCTTCGAGAATAACTCTTTCTGAACTCATATCGGCCTGGTTCGCATCACTGGCGGAGACTTTAAATTCTGATATGCGAGTGAGATTATCCCACGTGGTCGACGGTGTTGGTCCGCCGGCACGCGGCGGTGCTGTGTAGAACAAATAAAATTTTCCGTTTGTTTTAAAACCCGGATGGAATGCAAGCCCCAACAAACCTCTTTCGTCATATCCTGCCTGCAATTGAACCATCTTGGAACTGATATCAATAAACGGAGTAGGAAGTTTTACACTATCGGGCCCGACGATCCAGATTTTTCCTACCTGGTCCACGATAAATAATCTTTTGCTGTCATCCGGTGGCCCAACAATCGTAAGCGGTGAAACCAGATTATCCGTCACCAACTGCAGGTTCGGATTTGTGTTGTTGTTTGGAGGCGGATTTGAATAATCATTTTTCTTACATGCGCTTAAAACAAAAATGAAAATTCCGATTGCGATGGGAAAAATTTCCACACTCATTCCGTTTCTGCGCCGGTCATTTTTCGTCTTGTGAAAGATCATAAAATAAATTTTAAGTGATTAAAAACTTCGACGGCAGCGTAAGGGAATTAAGCGAGAAGGGAATATTAGGAATATACGCATTTACTGACGTGTTAGTTGCTTTAAAAATTAGGTTGAGAAGGCGACGCGCACAGCCGGCGTCATTTCGAACAAAGTTGCTGAGCGCAGCGAGGCAACGTAGTGAGAAATCTAACCGAATTTTCAGCGACTGTTACTACAAAAATGATGGATCGTTGAAGTAGATTCCAATAGATAGAAATGAGATTTCTCACTTCGTCTCTTCGCTTCGCTACGAGACTCCGTTCGAAATGACGCCCGCGAATTACCAATCAACTTCTCCACCTTAACCCTATCCTTAGTCTCAATCTCAACCTTATTTCCAAGAGATAGTATTAGAAAAAAAACTTTGCATTCTCAAACAAATACCCAGATATTTGTCGGCACGCCATCATTGCGATTTCCTCCCTAAAAAGTCCTTTGGTGCCAACCAATTTGGTCATAAACAAGCTTGAAAAATCAATGGTTAACTCTGATGTAAATTTTCAGATGGATGTAATAGCCATCAACCGAATTCCTATTGTTTCAACTATGCTGGAAGTCGTGTGCCGTACAACCGGAATGGGCTTTGCGGCTATTGCAAGAGTCACAGATGAAAAATGGGTTGCCTGTGCGGTTCGTGATGAAATCAATTTTGGTTTGAAGCCGGGAGGAGAACTCGTTCTTGAAACAACTATTTGTAATGAGATCAGGCAACACAGAAAGGCCGTTGTCATAGATCACGTCGCCAAAGATAAAGTATTCAATCGTCATCCTACTCCGGAAATGTATGGCTTTCAAAGTTACATTTCCATTCCAATCATTTTAAAAAACGGAGATTTCTTTGGAACACTGTGCGCAATCGATCCAAAACCTGCTGCTGTAAATAATGCAAAAACCATCGGCATGTTTCAACTCTTTACCGAATTGATTTCTTTTCATCTTAGCACGATGGAAGAACTGGCATTGGCGGAGGCTACATTGTTGGAAGAACGAAAAACTGCTGAGATGCGCGAACAATTCATTGCGGTCTTAGGACACGATCTGCGTAATCCGATAACAGCTATCAGCAACAGTGCGAAGTTGCTTCAGCAAATGCCGCTCGAGCAAACGGGAATTCGTCTTGCAAATGTTATCAACAACAGTTCTCATCGAATCGTCGGGCTCATCGATAATGTACTCGATTTTACCAGGGGACGTATGGGAAGCGGCATGATGTTGAATAAAAAACTAATCGAAGTCCCTGCCAATTTATTGAACCAGGTCGTAAACGAACATCGTATGGTTTATCCTGAAAGTGTCATTGAAACGAATTTTACATTTAAAGATCCGGTGTATTGCGATCCCAGTCGCATCTCGCAACTATTTTCAAACTTATTGACCAACGCAATTATCTATGGACAACCCAATACGCCAGTACAAGTAGAAGCCGGGAATGAACAGGGAGAATTTACCTTGTCCGTGACAAATAAAGGAAACCCGATATCTGCTGATACGTTGTCGAGAATATTTAAACCATTTTCACGTGGAGATATGAAATCGGGCAAAAATGGATTAGGGCTCGGACTATTCATTTCATCTGAGATCGCCGCTGCGCACAATGGAATTCTGGAAGTGAATTCGACGAATGAGCAAACTACTTTTACCCTGCGTATTCCTTCGCAGAATGCATTATAATATGAATGAATAGTGACTCATTATTTCGCCAATCTTTTTACCGCGTTTGCTTTTAATGCCTGTTCGAAACCCAACAGCGAATCTTTCTTATTGAGAATATCGATCACCTGTTGTGAATATTTTTTCATATTAGGTTTGTCGTTTGTAAGTTCGTACACTTCGGAAATGCTATCGAACCAATCCGCTTCATCTGGATGCAACGAGATGTTTAATTTGAAAAGAGCAGTCGCCTCATCATATCTTTTTTCACGCATGAAAATATAACCAAGCGAATTCAAAAGGAATCCTGTTCTGATCTCTGCCGCCGAATCATGCCGAATCGTATTGTTCACAATATTCATTGCTTCATCAATTCCCCTGATACGAATGATATGCTCCAGTTCCTCCACCGTAGGGGCTGGTTTTGCGGCGACAAAACGTGTAATGTCCCAAAGCGATGGTGAAAATCCATTTAGCGCGGTCTTGTTGTTGAGGAAATTCTCGGCCCGCTTATCTGTCTTTAATACGGAATTAAAAAAATTCAATAAATATGCTGATGATATCTCAAACGATTGCCGGATATTGTTTTTTTGTTCACCTCGAATATCGAACATAATTGTGGAAGTAAAACCTTCCGAGGCAAAATCCCAATGGTGAAGTGCTGGTTGATTCAATATTAATCTATATCGGTCCGAACATATCATCCTGTTTGTGAAATCGCCGAGGTATTTTTCCTGTTTTGATAAATCGCGACTAAATATGTGTAGAAATGGAACACGCAATTTGAAAGGATCGTAATAATTCGACACAGAAAATTGTTGATATAGTCCTTCAGCAAAAAATCCGCTTTCAATATCTGCTAATGCTTTGATTCTTTTGTCAAACATCGCCAGGTATACCTGAGTAAAACCTGAACCACTAAATCCAAAGGTTCCAACCTGCTCAGGATCTATCGAGTTATTTTTTGTCAGGTAATTTATCGTGAATTGGAAGTCGGGAATTTTGTCGAGTGCCGTCTGCCAAAATATACCAGGCATATCGTCCCATATCATTGCCACAATATATCCATTGCTTGCCAGCATTTCGTTTGTTATAGTGGTGGAAAGCGGTCGAAGATCGCCGATAAGCAATGGAAATTTTTCCTTTGCTGGTTCGGCACCTGCCATGGCAAGCATTTTTGTATTGATAAGTTTCAACCAATCTGCATTATTTACTTTGCCAAACCATCGTTCTATTGCCGCATGTTGACGTGCAACCTCCTGGTTTTTTTTAGCAGTATCAATTCTTTCGTCGGTGGTACCGATAGAGCTATTATAACAGTAATCCCCATACGTTATCGTGCGGCCACCGGGGTTTGCAATCGCCGGGTACCAGATATGAACAGTAAACTTTTTATGCCGCTCGCCTTCATTTCTTTCTCCGAGATAATTATATTCCCTTTTTGTGATTCTTGATTCGTCAATCAACGTAATAATTTTGAACCCTACTGCATATTTGCCAACGGGCAGGTTTTGATATAGTGTTGAAGTTTGGCCTAGTATCAATCTCCATGGCAACATCAACAGGGCAATTGAAATAATCAATTTGATTTTCATGATCTGGTCTATTTTTCGCCCACAAAATTTTTATACGCAACTGAATTGAGAAGATTTTTAAAAACGGGCTTTGGTTCAAAAAGAGATGGATCGAGCCATCCAATTTTTTTCAGGATGCGCATTTCGTTGATTGCAGCATCATAATTATTCAATGCTGCGTATGCTTCGCATTTTTTTATGGCAATTTCTCCTCTTCGCCAGTTGCCATGAGCGAGCGAATTATCATACGCTTCGATCGCTCGCTGATATTCTTCCAACTCTATATACGCATTACCGATTTGCCGTTCTGTTTCATTATCGCCGGGATTGTTTCGCAATGCCTGTTGAAAAGCATCAACTGCGGCTCGCCAGTCGCCACGATACATTTCCCGCATGGCGACGATTTCATTTTGCCTGTTGGAAAATTTAGCCTGAACGGGTTTCCCAAGACTCACTTTTAAAAAGTCAATGGCAGTTTGCATAATCTCGCTGATCACCGTGTCATCGCCGACTTCGAAACCATGGACGGCCGAATTAAAATTATGAATGGTGTATGGGGCGTTTGCCTCTAAGGCGCGAAATACCATTGTGTCCATGCGTTTATTCAAAGTGATATTGTCAAGCCCGGATCGGACGATAAACACGGGCATGTCTACCCGAAAACTATTCATATCAGCAATGCCATAAAAAATTAAAGCAGCTTTTATTTGTTTATGATCGTTGGCAAATGGCAACGCCCGGCTTGCGGGCCCTGACGCTCCATAAAGTGCAACGCGTTCTTCGTCAAAAAAAAATTGACTACTATTCTTCGATACAAAATCCAATAATTTCTCAAGGTCGCGGCTTGCGCGATTCATTCCGGACTGATATAGAATTCCGGCAAACCCGTTCCGTGCAGCAAACGATGCCCATTTAATATAATGATCCGATTTCGAGATATCGGCTGTGGTCATAAAAATCAGGACTGGATTTTTTTGCTGCTTGTAATTGCCAGGCATATAGACATACGCCTTCACAGTATCACCAGGAGAATACAATACATCGGGAATCAGTATTTGGGGTGGAGTTGTATGCTGCGCCCGGGACACAGAACTAAAACATAAAATAAGGGACGCGTAAAAAATAGATTTCATTGTTAACGTATTTAACAATTCTTGTCGCCGCCCGCAAAATACGATTGGTAAATACTGATTCCTACCAATCCGATAGGTGCGGAACTATATTTGTCGCACATTTATCTCTTACAACATTTAATTTTACTGATTCAAAAAATAAAACTATGAGCGAAACAATTTTTGGTATTGAGTTTTTAAAGGAGCTCGAAGCAGAAACACCGGCGACCCGTAAATGCATTGAAAGAATCCCTGAGTCTTTATACGACTATAAGCCGCATGAAAAATCGATGAACATGGGATACCTGACATTATTGGTTGCAGAAATTCCCAAGTGGATCACGATGATGATTGAAAAATCGGAAATTGATTTTGTAAAATTTGAGCATTACAAGCTTAACACTGCCGCGGCCCTTGTGGAATATTTCGATGAAAATATTGCTGCCGCGAAGAATGCGTTGAAGTCAGTCTCGAATGAAGGTTTGCGGGAGCCTTTCTATCTGAAAGCAAATGGACAAGTGGTATTTAGTTCTCCCAAAAAAGGCAATATCGGATCAACAATTAATCACTGGGTGCATCACCGCGGGCAGTTGACAGTTTATATGAGATTGAATAATGTACCGGTGCCGTCGATATATGGGCCTTCGGCGGATGATAAACCGTTTTAGTGTTGCGAGGTTGAAATTGAGGTTAAGATTGAGACTTTATTCCTATCCTCATTCTGAGCCTCAACCTCACTCTGAACCTTAACCTCAACCTCAGTCTTAATCTCTTTTATGAAATTACTCGTCAAAAACATGGTCTGTCAGCGATGTATCATGACTGTGGAAAAAATTTTGCATGATATCGACGTCCCTTTCACAAGCGTTTCGCTGGGAGAGGTTGAACTCGCTTCGCCTATCCCGGAAGAGACAGTAAATAAATTTGAAACAGCGTTGAAAAAAGTAGGATTTGAATTAATTGAAACCAGGGTCAAAAAAATAATTGAAGACATCAAAAAACTCGTTCTCGAATATATCAATCATGAGCACGACGAAAAAATCAGGTTATCTTCTTATATTACTCGTACCATACACTACGACTACAGTTACCTGAGTGATCTTTTTTCTTCAGTCGAAGGTGTAACAATTGAACAATTTTTTATTGTGCAACGAATAGAGAAAGTAAAAGAGTTATTAGTATACGAGGAACTTTCGCTCACAGAAATCGCCTATCAAACAGGGTTCAGCAGCGTACATCATTTATCTGCGCAGTTTAAAAAAGTAACGGGACTAACGCCTACACATTTTAAAAAAATCGGGGTTGCAAAAAGAAATCCAAGCGACAATCGCTGATCCAAAATGATATACATCGTTCCCCGAATTGCATAATATTAAGCCAGTTGCATTATTTTTTTGAGCCTGCCACTGCTTACCGCCTTCTGCCTGGTCCGATTTATTCACACCCAAAAAAATTAGTTTTTATTTACTAAAATTATTAGTACATTTGGTTTTTGGGACGAGTGGTAGTTTTTATTGATCATCCCGGCCCTTGTAGAATGGGGCCGGGATTTTTAAATTTTTATGTATGTACGAGGAACTCTTTGAAATGACGCTGCAGGATTTCACCCTGAAGGTCACATACGACGAAGACAAGAATTATTTTCTTTGCTTTTTTAATGAAGGAGAGCAACAGCATATCATTTATCAACATGATAATGGCAACTGGTATGAAGTGAATGAAGGCCGCACTGCAATGGCCGACCAGTTGGGTAAGATTATCGAGGCAAAGGTGCACGTGAAACAGGCGCTGCTATAAGATGGAGGTTGAGATTGAGGTTGAGAATTCTAAGTTTTGAGCTCGGTCTTAACCTTGTTCTCTAGCTTCCAAATTTCCCGTCATTTTAGTAAATTTATCTCGTAAACATTGTTGCCATGAAAAAAGCCGGTCTGCACTGGAGTCGAGCAACACTTTCTTCTATTTGTTGCATTTTCTATCTCACCATATTTGCCCAGGAAGATAAACATCTTGGCTCGCCTCTTCCTACGGATCCTGTATTTAACGGCGGAAACGGTGTGACAGTTGATTACCTCTCCGCTACAAACATGGGTAATGAAACGACGAATATGAAAGGCAATCCCTGTTTTATTGCTGAATGGGTAAGTGGTGTGGTTGTTTTTAAGGGAAACAAATTACTTAACAGCAAAGATCTGCAGTTCAATTGGGTGAAAAATGAACTGCATACCAGGTACAATGGCAAGGCGTATAATTTCAGTGATTCAGTGATAGAATTTATGTTACTGGATACAACAGTCGCAGAAAAAACAAAAGAAGTTGTATTTCGCAATGGATACCCTGATATAGGTGCTCACAAACGCACTTCGTTTTATGAAGTGGTTGCAGGCGGCGCAAATTTCGAATTACTACGCTATTGGTCAAAACACGAACACGAATATTTTGAAGATGTCGGAACTTATGCAAAAGAATTTTACAAAGTGGCTGACTGGTATATTTATGATATAAAAAATAACACACTCCAATATATCAATCTCAAACCTTCTTCGATCGAACGGGCACTCCCATCCCATGTAGCAACCATCCGGGAAGCCAGCAATAAGATTGAGGGGAAAAAATTTAGTGAGACAGAATTGATTTCACTGATTAATAGTCTAAATCTGTAATTGCGGCTTTATACACTTAATCGGCTTTATGTGGGCTCACCACTTTCTTTACATGCGATTAGTAATTTACCGTGACAACTAAATTCCGATTAATGTGAAATAGTTCATCACTATCCGTGAAAATCCGCCACATCCGCGTAATCCGCGATAAAAGAAAGGGCCCGATGAAAATCGCGCCCGTAACAATCCAAATTTCCTATGAAAAACCAAATTAATAGTGCAACCTAATTGCCAAATTACCGTCTGGTAATAATTATATTAATCAACCTAAATTTATATTTATCCGATTATTTGCTGATGACTGTTCTCTCTAAGCTCAATTTCTTTGATAAGCAAGTTCATATAATAGATCTTGTCATCCTCGGTTTCCCATCTGCGTTCCCTGACGAGCTCCGAGGTGTATTGTTTTGTCAACCGGCTCAACAATTCGATGAGCTCCTGATATGACATTTCCGCGAAATCTTCTTCACTCACCATAGCATTTAGCAATTTCAAAAGGTAAACGTATGATGTTGAAAGCAGCAAAAATAAGTCCAGTCGTTTTTTTAACTTGTAAAAGCCACGATTTACACAAAAACTGTTGCACGATTTCCTCAAAATGTGGATTCCTAAGAATTCGCTTCAACATATTTTTTGAAATTGTCCATGATAGCCTGCCATCCACCTCGTTGCATTTCTATTGGATTTTGCGATTCCGGCTCAAAAGTTTCAACAATGCGGGTCGTATTGCCAACGGGCGAAAATTTAACGTCGACCTTTCTACCGTCGCCCATGGTATAAGCGATCCGTTGATTGTTTACGACATCGTCGTATACGCCGCCAAAATCAAATCCAAAACTGCCGTCTTTCGCTTCCATCCTTGAACTGAACTTGCCACCGGTGCGCAAGTCATTTTCGGCTCTTGGTGTGTGCCAGTCGTCAGATGCGGTGTTCCATTTTGTGATATGCTCCGGTGATGACCATAAAGTCCAAACTTTTTCTACAGGTGCGTTTACTGTTGTTTCAACAGTTATCGCTTTTACTTGATTTTCCATTTTTACTTTTTTTCAATTTATTAATTCATTGACAATGCAAAGATGCAATGACAATATCAATAATCATGTGGCGGGTTACGACAAGTAAGAGGAGATTTGCGACTATTGTCTATGCCGGGATTGAAACTTTCGCTATCACCTGCTCAAGTTCCGAAATATCATCGATGAACCAGGAAGCATCATCGACATGGCCGAACCCGTAGCGGGCATAGATAAAGGGAATTTTATTTTGACCGGCAGCCTCGAAGTCACCTTTTGTATCGCCGATATAAACCGGTCTCAACAATTTATTTCTTGTTATCAGCGCGGAGATGTTTTCAGCTTTGGGTCTCCCAGTAATACCTGAGCACGTATAGTCGGTGAAAAATGATTCGAGCCGATGAAAGAGTAAAAAATTTTCGATATACCCTTTCATACAATTGCTGACGATAAATAACCTGAAGGTATTTGCAAGATGCGGCAACTGTTCTTTTATCCCGGGATACAAATCGCCGCCGAGCATTTTCATAAAAACCGCTTCTTCCCTTTCGTAAACAATAGCCAGTTCATTTAATTTTTCACGCGATACAAATTGAAAATTCTCTGCAAAGATTGTTTCAAGTAATTTGCCCGAGAAACCTGATACCATTTCTTCCGTGACCTCAATATTTTCTATGTTTGTTTTTTTGAGCGCGCTGTTCCAGGCCATGGCGCAGGAGGTTGATGCGTCCCACAATGTGCCGTCGAGGTCGAATATTAACCCGTCAATGTTCATAGAAAAATTCGGATGGAAGAAAGTAGTGAATGTTTAAGGTCGACCAAAGTTGATTAATACTCCGCCGGCACATTTAGTTCCGATACCAGTTTTTCAAGGCTTTTGAGCGATCTTTTCAATGACGCTTCAATCTTTTTCTTTTTTTCGGTATTATATGAGAACCGGCTGAAGAAATTTTTCTTAGCATATTGATCGATCGTAAGTTTTGTTTTTTCGTCGTCAATTTTTTCAACAGTAAAATAAAATATCGTTCCGCTATTTTCATCGGTTTCGCTGAATTCGATATGTTCGGGCTGAAATAAAAAACTGCTGGCAAAATAACTGGCAGTTCCATTTTCCAATGTAAAACGATATTTCATTCCAACTCTTGGCAGGAAATGATTTTGTTCCTCAACTTTTTGCACTCCGTCCTGCCAGCGATTCCGATAATTCGGATTTCCGGATGCATGGAAGAGTTGAATAATATGCGTGTTGTATATCTGCGATGCAGACGCGACTTTTAATTTTTTCGACAAATCAAATTGAAGTGGCACTGGTGGCGGAATATTCTCTTTGAGATGGCTCAATGCTGTGTAGTGAAAAGGAATCTCACCACTCTCCGTTTTCTTCGCACTGGCGTTCCATGTAATGCCATTGCTGAAATTTAGCTGGTTATTCTCAAGCAAATTTTTTGTTACGAGCCAATACTCATGATTCTCGATATCATTCTTTAGAAGTTGGTGAGCGACGATCACATCTTTACCAATCAGTTTATTAAAATTTTTCACGTTATATCCCGTAAACTCCCCGTAGTGCGTGATGACTTTCAAAGTGAGATCAACGGCAGACAAACACGCTTTGCACTGGCAGAAACGGCGAAGCTCATACGAAGCAAGATGTTTATGAAATTCGCAGAACATATTTTCAACCTGTTGGTAGACTTCTTTCAAATCGGGACAATTTCCAAACTTATAAAACAGGATTGCGTCGCCTTCAATTTCTGAAATTTCAAGATTGATCTTGTTGGCATTGATCAACAGTTCCAGCAGTTCCTGGATAATCATTTTGCTGTGATCAATTTCAGTTTCGCTCACAAACCTTGTGAAGCCGCTGATATCAGGAATAAAGAGAAGACCCTTGTTGTCCATTTTTTGTCAGTTAGAAGGATTCTATATACGAAGTTAGGGCAATCGCGGATTCTGCCGATATGGGGGATTTGCACGGATATCGAACACATGGCGATAGGGACTTGTTTTGAAAAAAGAAATAATTAATATCAGTTTACGATCGGATCCGGACCAGGTTGATTTTGTGTTCATTTACCGATTCCCTTCGGCATCCAAATACGGAACAATCATTTGAGGAAGCGCCGGGCTGATAAATATATTATAGTGAGTTATTCCCGGCAAAATAGCTAACCTGGCATTCGAAACACCCGATCCGTCCCAACCACCATCGCGCTGACCACCGCCAAGTAATGCGAAAAATGCAATTGCATGGACCGGCGCAATGAGATCGGCGTCGCCATATATGAGCATGATGGGAACCTTAATGTTTTTGATATCATTCGAATAGTCAAATTCCTTATTGATCAGGCGGCCGAGTTTTGTAATCAATATGGGCCAATCCTGCGGTCTTGGAGCAAGCTTTGTATAGTTTTGGTAGAGCGGCAGCTGCTTCATACCCTCTGCATTTTGTGGCACTATTTGTTTTTGCTGCGTACGAATTTCCGGGTAAAAACCGCTATTGTTAAATCCGCATGAAACCGCTACAACCTTGCGCGCCATCTCCGGGTGGCGAATAGCAAACTGTATCGCGGTACTTCCACCAACTGAATATCCCACGATATCCGCCTTTTGAATTTTAAGATATTTCAACAATTCGGCGATATCGTCTGCGAATGCCTCGAAACTCATTGGACGATCAATATCTGCGGTTCGTCCATGCGCCTGCAAGTCTATCGCGATGACCTGGCGGTTTTTTGCCAGCTCGGTAAGATTTGGTCCAAACATATCAAGTGAGCCGAAACCTCCATGGATCAGGATTGTCGGCTGTCCGGCACCGTGAATTTCATAATACATTTTTAATCCATTCGCAGGTGCATAACCTGATTTCACTTGCTCTTGCTTCTCCTGACCAAACAATTTCACCGAAAAGAAAAAAATATTTGAAATAAGCATTAAGATTGCAACAACCGTGAATAATTTTCTGTTTTGTTGTTTTAACATATGCATGGATGTTCCCTTTTTCATGTTGTTTAAATTTGATGATACAAAGATGGATCACAACATCGAGACATAAGATGGGTGAAACCGACAATCTCGGGGGTAGAATACGACACATGCAAGATCGAGGTTGAGGTTGAGACTGAGAACTTGCAATTTCAAATTTGATCCTTGCAAGATTAAGCCTTTGCGAAAATTTGAAAACAAATGATTTGTCCAACATGTCGGTAACAAATTTGAACAATAAGGATTTTGCTGATGTAGATGCACAACCTTGACAGATTGAATTTAGTCGAATGGCTTATTTATTTTCCAAACACATAATTCAAAACAAAATAAAAAATGAAAGTAAGAGAACTGCGGATCATTCTGACCGTCGAAAATTTAGATAAACTAATTGAATTTTATCGTGACACGGTTGGACTTGAAACTTCCAAAGAGTGGCACGAAAAAACGGGTAATGGAATTATTCTCGACGCCGGCCGTGCATCGTTGGAATTAATCGATAAAAGTCATGCTGCACAAATTGATAAAATTGAAGTCGGAGAAAGAGTTTCGGGAAGTGTGCGATTGGCATTAAATGTTGGAGAGAATATTGAAAGGGCGGTTGAAATTGTTGTTGATGGCGGAGGCAAATCCATCGCAGATCCGCGACAGGCTCCATGGAGCAAAGTTGCGCGCGTACAGGATCCCGGAGGAATGCAAATTACCTTGTTTGAAAAATCTACCTTGTTTGAGTGATTTTGCCGAAGACTTTTCCAAAGTTTAAAACTTTGGAAAAATCCTTCTGGAAGAGGGCTCTGGATTCTACAATCCAATAATACCAGACTGGTTTTCCTTAAAATGAACGAACCCCTCGGCAGCTTTTACATTTGCTTCCAGTCCCCGGAAATCTTCTAATGTCTTAAAATAATCGTCATAAGTCTGTTCCGGTTGCTGCGTCTTGTGCGCAAACATTGCCGCTTTTTTCTTGTCGCGCACCTTTGTAATGTCAACATAATCTGTTGGAACAAATGCCATCGTTTCGCTTCCAGTATTGACCTCGTAAAAATACAACTCGAATTTTTTTCCGGCTGCAACCCACGTGCTAAGTGCCAGCAATCCGGCAATCTGGTGATCAGGATGAGAATCCAACGGCCATTGTGTAAAAACGATATCAGGACTTTCGTCCAGAATCAACTTCTTCATTTCTTCCACTTTCTCTTTGTTCAATATGGTGCTCCCGTCTATTTGTCCGGCGAACACCGGCTTTGCCTGCAAAATTTTGCATGATACTTCTGCTTCTTTTGTTCTGAGAGCCGCCGCTTCTGCATAGGTTTTTTTCGAATCAAATGCTTCTCCCCTGGTGAGATAAATAAATGTCAGTGCATGTCCCGCCTCCGCATATCTTGCCATTGTCCCTCCACAGCCAAACTCCGGATCACCTGGATGTGCCCCCACGCACACGATTCGCAATTTTTTTTCCGGCTGATTTTCTATTGATATTTTTTCGCCGGGGGACAGAAAAGGCGCCATGGCTATTCCTCCCAATCCTGTTGACGCAAGTTTGATGAAATTTCTCCGGGGAGATTTATTCTTTATCATGAAAGAAATGCTTTCTTAAATTTTGGTTGTACCCTGTTTTTGGAAGCTTGCTCATATGCATATGCAATTCCAAACAAAATATGTTCGCTGTAAGCCGGACCGAAAAATGAAAATCCAACTGGTAAATCATACACCATTCCTGCGGGAATGGAGATATGCGGATAACCGGTCATGGCAGCGGGGCTCGTCAATGAAAATCCCCCACGGTCTCCATAAATCGTGTCAATACTGCATGCAGGCCCCATCGTGATCCCACAAATTGCGTCCAATTTATTTTTATTGATCACATCATCGATGATCTTTTTTGAATCAAGATGACTTTGTTTAAAAGCATCTTTGTACTCTTTTGAATCGAGACCGCCTTTTTTATTCGAATCCTCAAGGATATCCTGTTTGAAATAGGGCATAGCCTTATCTTCATTCTTCTTATTAAATTCAATCACGTCCGCCAATGTTTTCACTTGAGCATTTGCGTTAGAGAGATATTTATTCAGCCCATCTTTAAATTCATATTGCAATACCAAAAATTCCGATTTACTAAGTTTGTTGATCTTATCGAGATATTCAATTTCGATAATTTCGGCGCCTTGCTTCTTTAAGAGATCAAGCGCTTTTGACTGGAGCGCATGTATATACTGGTTATCTCCCTGTGGTTTTTTCTCAACACCAATTCTTTTTCCTCTCAATGCATTCGTGTCGAGGAATTTTGAATAATCTGCCTGTGATTTGCCCTCGCTTTCCTTTGATTTCGAATCGGCTGGATCAACGCCGATCATCGCATTCAGCAAAAGTGCCACATCTCTTACCGTTCTTCCCATGGGACCAGCAGTATCCTGCGTTGCAGATATCGGAATTATTCCGGTACGACTCACTAAACCAACAGTCGGTTTAATACCAACGCATCCATTCACTGAAGCCGGGCATGTTACGGATCCGTCCGTTTCCGAACCGACTGCAACCACGCAAAGGTTTGCGGCAACAGCAGCTCCTGAACCCGAACTGGAACCGCAAGGATTGTGATCTAAAATATATGGGCATTTAGTTTGTCCCCCGCGGCTGCTCCATCCGGAAGAAGAACTTGTTGAACGGAAATTCGCCCACTCACTCAAGTTTGTTTTGCCCATGATCACCGCTCCGGCATCTCTTAATTTCTTTACAACAAATGCATCCGATGTTGCAATGTGACCATCGAGCGACAACGAACCTGCAGTTGTTTGCATTTTGTCGCCGGTATTAATATTATCTTTTATGAGAATCGGTATACCATGCAATGCACTTCTTACTTTCCCCGATTTTCTCTCGTCATCCATACTTTTTGCAATCGACATCGCATCAGGATTTAATTCAATAACCGAATTTACCATCGGCCCATTTTTGTCGATAGCCTTGATACGATCGAGATACAATTTGGTAATCTGTTCAGATGAAGTTTTGCCGGCGGCCATTTTTTCCTGTAACGAGGTGATCGTTTCTTCATTCAATTCAAAATCTGCCAGTGGATCTTTAGCAGGAGCAGGCTCAGCTGCAGCAGGCTTTGGATCATTGCAGCCCGCAATTAATAATGAAGTAATGCCAGCAGTAGCCAATGTACTGTTGGATAAAAATTCTCTGCGCTTCATGGAATTGTGTGTTAGTTTGGTGAGTGAGAAGCAAGTTAATATTATTTTGGAAGACTGTACACGGGATAGTTGACAGCGGGCAGTTGATAGATTTTACGTCAATGTGCATTCTAGCCTGTCAACTACCCACTGTCGACTCTCAACTAATCTGTATCTTTCACTACGGATAACGAACAACAAAATTTACCAACATGACCAAACTAATTTCCACCATTGCATGCATGCTTGTCGGCATTCTTTCATTCTCTCAAAAATCTCTCCAAGGAAAAACGATACTTGCAATTTTTGCCCATCCTGACGACGAAATTACAATCGGACCGGTGCTCGCTAAATATGCAGCCGAAGGAGTCAATGTATACCTGGCGGTTGCTTCTGATGGAAGATATGGAACGAATACACATTCAAATATTCCTGCAGGCGATACGCTTGCTGCTGTCCGCAACAAAGAAATGCATTGCTCTGCTGAAAAATTAGGCGCACATCCACCCGTCATGATAGGCGCGCATGACCAACTCAATATGCGCGAAGGAAAGACCGGCGAAACATTGCGCCGCATAAGGGATACCGTTATATATCTTTTGAAAACTATTAACCCGGATGTCGTGTTAACCTGGGGAGCATCGGGTTGGACGCTCCATCCCGACCACCAACTCGTCGGCGATGTCGTAACTGACATATTCTCGAGCAGGCAGTGGCCCAAACATCCAAAATTGTATTACGCCGAAATTCCAACAGGGACCATTCCGTCTGATGCGCCGCAATTCGCAACGGTTGATTCTTCCTACCTAACGGTAAGAGTAAATGTTTCCACGGCAGATCTTGCAAAGGCACAAGAAGCGTGGAGCTGCCACCAAAGTCAATATATTCCGTCGGATATTACTTATATGAAAAAAGGAGTATGGCATGGCGACAACCCGGTTTCTTATTTTCGGCCTTTTGTAAGCTCTGGGAAAATGCAAATTGGATTGTTTGACGAAGGAAAATAATTTCTCGATAACTTTGGATCGGAAATTGTCATGATCTGGAATTGATCGATGTTTTTATGAAAACTTATTTCAGTTTGTTATTGATTCTTTCTGCGTTTTGTGTTCGTGCGCAAGAAGCCCAATTGATTCATTCAGGAGAAACTCTATCTGAGCATTTTACATTTGAATTTCCTGCCTTCACCGACGGGAAAGTTTATTTCAAGACCGGCAACGTCACTGTTGCAAAGATGAACTACAATACGTTTTTGTGCACAATGCAGTTCATGGAACCAAATGGAGACACGCTCACCATATCAGATCCCGAAACAATTGATTCGATCTTATTGAACGACCGTATATATTATTACCACGATAAATTATATTTTGAGATCATTGCACATACCGATTCGCTCAATCTTGTCGTGTCGCGGAAAGCGGATATTGATGTTGTTGTAATGGGGGCACTGGGTCAACCGACCCGAACAGCTAGTGTTGGAAGTTTTAGTTCCTATATCACGCCAAACGGATGGAAAGATCTTTCTCTTCAACAGGACATCTCCGTAAAAAAAGAAATCACTTATTTCCTTGTACCGAAAAAAGGATCAGAAGTAAAAACATCAAAGTCTGCTTTTCTGAAAATGTTTCCCGATAACAAAAAACAAATAGAAAGTTTTATTAAGGCGAACGGCACGCGCTTTAATGATCAAGGGGATCTTGAAAAATTATTCGCTTTTTGCACACAACACAAAGCGTAATCACTCTATAACAAGCCGGGATAGTAACAAAAAATAGAAGAGTGAATAGATCAATAATCAATATCGATAGTTTTCCAGTCGCAAACAATCAATCCTCAACCTTAAAGTAATCGAGTTACTTCGCTTTTTCAGCATTAAATTTTGCAAGCACTTTTTCGTCTGCTCCTTTCAGAATAAGCATACCTGAAGTCACTTCATACGTCTTGGCAGTTTGCATTGCCTCCAAAAACTCCTGCTCGGTCTTTAAATTAGGACAAGCCATCCTTGTGGAACCGATTTTCGAAATAGTGATCTTCTCTGCACCCTCCAGCTTGTAATTACCAAAAAAATTATTACAGCCGCCATTCCCGTTGACACGATAATCTTTATTCTTAAATATTACACGTGGTTCTTTTGAGGTGGTGTCTTTTTCAATTGCATGACCGTTCAATTCAATCAATTTCCAATTTTTTTCCATGATGGCGTACTGATTCTTACTTAAGATGAACTGCCCGGCGCCGCCTGCATCCATTTTTTTTCCCAGGCTATCAGTTTGCGCAAGGATGGTTTTTTCGAAAACAAAATATTCGGGCCTTTGGCTGTCCTTCCCAATCAGCATTATCATATTATTTTTCTTTACCCTATACTTTCCGGAATAGGAATAGATACTGTCTGATTTACCGAGATACTTTGTCTGCATTTTAAAACTCATATCCTTGTTCAGGAAAATTGTCTCCTGCAATCCTTCACAATCAGCGCAGGGAAGCACTCCCCGATAAACGCCCTGCCAGGCCTGGCTACCAGCCTGACTAAACACAAACTGACTCGAAAATAAAAAGAACGACAAAAAATATTTCGATATTAATCTTCGCATACAAATTTTATTACAATTTATTATTGTTTGCCGAGAAATGGCATTTTTCGTGAGGGCAACAAAAACTTGACAGTTCCTCATCGAATATTTCATTGTTATAAAAAATAAAAAGATTAAATTGATCTTATCGACCACTTACGTGCCTATGTGGAAAAAATTACCACATAAACGCGTAAATATCGAATCTCCTACAACAACCTGAACTTTCCATTCACCGAAAAAATATTGATCAACATATGGCAAAGAAAAAAATCAGCACTTTATTTCTTGATATTGGCGGAGTTTTACTCACAGACGGATGGAGTCACGATAGCAGAGATCTCGCTGCCGACCGGTTTAAATTGGATTGCGACGAAATGGAAGCAAGACATAATCTCACATTTGATACCTATGAGCTCGGAAAATTGACATTGGACGAATATCTAAATCGAACAGTCTTCTACGAAAAACGTTCTTTCACAAAAAAAGAATTCCGGGATTTTATGTTTTCAAGATCACAACCATTTCCGGAAATGATTCAATTCATCATTGAATTAAAAAAGATATATGGATTGAAGATTGCCGTCGTAAGCAACGAAGGAAAAGAATTGAATGCATTTCGAATTAAAAAATTCCGGTTAGCAGACTTCATTGATTTTTTTATTTCGTCATGCTTCGTTCATTTTCGAAAACCTGATGCGGATATTTTTCGGGTCGCATTGGATATTGCTCACGTCGATCCTGCTGAAGTTATCTACATCGAAGACAGACCCATGTTTGTCAGCGTTGCAAATAACCTCGGAATCGAAGGCATCAGGCACATAGATAAAAAAACGACTGCCTCAAAGTTGAAATCGTTTGGTTTGGTATTGTAACATAAAATGATACAAGAACCCGTCATACTAGTCATCAACAGCGGCTCTTCGAGCATCAAGTTTGCAGTATACAAAGCAGGTGAAAGCATCGCGAAGACACACTCCGGCAAAATTGAGAACATCGGAACAGACCATGTGTCTCTATCCGTTACGGAGATCCTTCTCAACAAAAAAACAAATGATGTAAT
>Ga0068860_100001422_pt1 | contig 25925 bp, 21 predicted proteins | sample KBSSwiS32_FD_66597 | JGI IMG/M metagenome (GOLD analysis project Ga0068860, IMG submission 66597) | Switchgrass rhizosphere microbial communities from Kellogg Biological Station, Michigan, USA - KBS Switchgrass S3-2 | ecosystem: Host-associated > Plants > Roots > Rhizosphere > Soil ...
TTGCCGAGTTGACGGAGAGTCTCTTTCGCGATCGTGAGTTTCGGAGTGCGCGTCGTCTTTTTCATGGTCCGGCCTTTCTGAGCGAACGCCTCGACGGGCGCCCGCGGCTCCTCTCGACGGAAGGGATACGTAGAAGGAGGCGCGAGGTTCTGAGGGGACCAGTGTGTGGCAGCGTGTAGATTGAATGCCTGGGGCGACGCTGGTATTTTGATCCAATGGCCGTGCACCTACAGATTCGGAATCTGCCGAATGAGATCCATCGCACTTTGCGCCAGAGGGCGGAGTGCCGAGGCGTGACTTTGCGCCAGTATGTTCTCGAAATTCTGCGCGAGCACTGTCGTCAGCCCACAGTGAACGAGTGGCTCGACGGTTTGGGTCGGCTGACTCCCGCCGTGCTCGATCATCCTGCCATGGAGGCGGTACGCCTCGCTCGCGAAGAGGACGAGGCTGCGCTGGCGGACGAGCCAGGCCGTTCTTGACCCCCCTGCCCCCCTTTCCCCCCTCTGTGGCACCATAAGTGGGGAATAGAATCCTGCGAACATCGCGACCGAGGTCTTCGGTCGGGCTTCTGAGGGAATCCAAGGGGAGTGACGCGCATGGTCGAGCCGGGCGGCGAGGTGAATCCGAGGAAGGGAAGCGGCGGTCTGATCGTCGGGCTGCTGGTGCTCGCGGCGTTGTTCGCCTTGGCGGTGGTCAGGATGCGGCCTCCGTCGGCCAAACCCGCGGATGCGCCGGAGACCGAGTTCTCGGCCCGGCGGGCGGGAGCGGTGCTCGCGGAGCTGGTCGGCAACGGTGAGCCGCATCCGGTGGGCAGCGCGGCCAACGCCGCGACGCGGGAGCGGGTGTTGTTGGCGTTTCGTCGCCTCGGCTACGAGCCCGAGGTGGTGCCCGGTTTCGTCTGCCGCTTGGGCGGCGCCTGCACCACGGTGCAAAACGTCGTCGCCCGTCTCGCGGGGGGCGCTCCGGCGGGTGCGCCCACGCCGAAAGCGGTTCTCCTCTCGGCCCACTACGACTCGGTGCCGAGCGGTCCCGGCGTGTCCGACGACCTGACCGGAGTCGCCGCGATCCTGGAAATCGCACGCCTGATGAAGGTCGGTCCGGCGCCCGCGAACCCGGTGATCTTCCTGATCGACGACGGCGAAGAGGCCGGCCTGCTCGGCGCCGAGGCGTTCGTTCGCACGCCGACGGCCAAAGAGGTCGGCGTGGTGATCAACCTGGAGGCGCGCGGTACGACCGGCCCCGGTTTGATGTTCCAGACCCAGCACGCCAACGGCGCTTGGATTCCTCTGTTCGCCCGCGCGGTTTCGCGCCCGGTCGCCTCGTCGGTGTTCGTGTCGATCTACGAACAACTGCCGAACGACACCGATTACACCGTCTTCAAGCGGGAGGGACTGCCGGGCTTCAATTTCGCCCTGATCGGCGACGCCGAGCGCTACCATGCGCCGCTCGACAACTTGGCCAATTCCTCGCCCGCGAGCCTTCAGCACATGGGCGAAAGCGCTTTCGAGCTGGCCCGGACCCTCGCCGGGGCCGAGCTCGACCGGCCGGCGAAAGGGCCCGCCGTGTTCTTCGACGTGCTCTCGTTCGGCGTCGTTCGCTGGCCCGGCGGCGCGACCTTGCCGCTCGCCGTGCTCGCGCTGCTCGCCGTGGGGCTTGCCTGCCGCAAGGCCTGGAGCGCGGGCGCCGCGAGCCTCGGGGGCTCGCTCGTGGCCCTGTTAGGGGCGCTTGTCGCGATCGTGGCGGCGGCCGGCATCGGCCTCGTGTTCATCAATGCGGAAAAGATCGCGGGCGGGCTGGCGGTCGCCTGGCCGGCGGAAACCGGCGCGCTCCTGCTGTCGCTCGGCGCGTTTGCCGCGTTCGTCGTGTTGGGAATCCTCTCGGGGCTGGCGCGAACCGCGCGCCCGGCAGGGGTGTGGACGGGGGTCTGGCTCGCCTGGGCGATCCTCGGCGTCGCGACAGCGGTGATGGTGCCCGGCGCGAGCTACCTTTTCGTCCTGCCCGCCCTGGTCGCGGGGCTCGCCGGCTGGCTCGGCGGCCCGGGCCGGCTGCGGTTGGCGGCCCTGCTGGCGCTCGCGGTGGTCGGAATCCTCTGGGCGCCCTTGGCGCTGATCTTCTTCGCGGGCCTCGGCACGCCGGGGCTGGCGGTGATCGCGGCGGTCTTCGGGCTGATCGCTATGCCGCTTGCGCCGCTCCACGCCGACGCGCGCCGGCCGGCGCTCTGGGTCGGCGCGATCGCCCTGGTCGCCCTGGTCGCGGCGTTTCTGGTGCCTGCCACCACCCGCGCGTCGGCCGCGGCGCCGCTGCGCACGACCCTTTCCTACCACCTCGATTCCGACGCCGGCGCCGGTCGCTGGATCCTCGCGGGCGATCTTGCGCCCGGCCGGCCGCTCCCCCCGACGCTTGCCGCCGCCGCGCCGTTTACGGTCGGCCAGCCGTTCCCCTGGTCGTTCGCCCAAGCGAAAGCGGCCGTGGCGCCCGCACCTCCTCTCCCGCTGGTGGTGCCGACGATCGAGGTGCTGTCGGACGAGCCGCGTCCGGACGGCCGGCACCTGTCTCTGCGCCTGGTCTCGCCGCGCGGCGCTCCGTCGATCACGCTCCATCTGCCGGTCGCCGCCAACATTCGTTCGGCGCGAATGGCGGATGCGGAGATTCCGCAGACCAAGGAAGGGAAAATCCCGACGCGCGGCGATTGGTTCACGTTCCAATGCCTGTCGACGCCGCCGGAGGGAATTGTGCTCGACCTGGTGGCCGGCAGCTCCGGGCCGATCGATGGCTACCTGGTGGATCGCTCGCTCGGCCTACCCCCGGCGGCCCGGGCGCTTGTCGCGGCTCGGCCGGCGGAGATGATTCCCGACGGCGACGCGATCGTCGTCAGCCGCAAGGTCCATCTGTAAAAGTGCGGATCTAAAGGCCATCCGGCCGGCGGAGCGGCTCGAAAGGGGGACGAATCGTCCCCCTTTTCCTTTGGCAGGACACTGTTAGGTGAGTACTGGTATTACCACCCATTTCGAGGGTGGTGCTTTCGTGTTTTCGACCGAGGTGTCCATCACCATGACATTGCCACTTCGCGCCGCAGCTGATGGCGCCTTCGACGTCATCGGCGTCGGGTTCGGTCCATCGAACCTGGCACTCGCCGTGGCTCTCGAGGAGGCGCCCGAGGCGTCGCAGATGTCCCGTCTGTTCCTGGAGGCGAAGACGGGACCGGTGTGGCACCCCGGCATGCTGCTCGAAGACTCCTTGATCCAGATCTCGGTGCTCAAGGATCTGGCGACGGTGAGGAACCCCCAGAGCCGGTTTACCTTCCTGAACTACCTCAAGGAAAAAGGCCGCCTTTTCGAGTTCCTGAACCTGCGCGACCTGTTCCCCAGCCGGATCGAGTTCAACGACTATCTTGTGTGGGTTGCCGAGGCGCTTTCCCAACGGGTCCGTTGGGGCTGCGAAGTGGTCGCGATCCACCCCGAGCCCGGCGAGGTCCCCGGATCGGTCGATCTCCTGCGCGTCGTGTCGCGCGATCTCGCGACCGGCGAGGACCAGGAGGTGCTGACCCGGAACATCGTGCTCGCGACCGGCGGGGTTCCCGCGGTGCCGTCGTCCCTCCGACTGGTGCCGGGCGGGCGGGCGTTTCACAACCACGAATTCCTGCGCCGGATGCGCAACGACTTCCCCGACAAGACCGCGCCCTACAAGTTCGCGGTGGTCGGCGCGGGCCAGAGCGGTGCCGAGCTGTTCAGCTACCTGCTGACCCACTATCCGAACGCGGAGGTCACGGCGACGCTCCGCCGCTTCTCCTACAAGCCGGTCGACGACAGCCACTACACGAACGAGATCTTCTTTCCCCAGCGGGTCGACTGGCTCTACTCGCTCTCCGACGAGAAGCGCGCCCGGGTGCTCGACATGTGCCGCGACGTCAACTACGCGGTGGTCGACGCGCCGTTGATCCAGCAGATCTACCGGCAGATCTACAACGAGCGGGTCGAAGGGAAGAATCGCGCGACGATCTTGCCGTTCCTGGAGCTGCGGGAGATCGAAGAGCGGGGCGACACGGTGTGCGCCCGATTCCACAACACGCTGGAAGAAAAGGGAGTGGAGCTCACGGTCGACGCATTGATCGTCGCCACCGGCTACCACTGGCCGTCGGACCATCCGCTGCTCGCCGAAGTCGCCGCCCATCTCCTGCGCGATCCGGTGCCCGTCCCCGGCGCGGGGTACGAATATCGAATCCGCCGCGACTACCGGGTCGAGGCGACCCCGGGGTTTCTCCCCGGCGTCTACCTGCAAGGCTTTTCGGAGCGCCGGCACGGCGCGAGCGAAACGGTGTTGTCCCTGCTGCCGATGCGGGCGGGCAACATTCTCGACTCCTTGGTCGACGCCCGGCGCGACGCCTTGGTTGCGGTCGAGGCCGTCGCGGTCTGACCGGGGCGCCGAGGCGAAAGAGAGACCATGTTCATCCAACGACTCGATCCGGCCAAACTCGAAAGCGAGTACGGCATCGGCGTCCAGGGGCTCTACCCCTGGGAAGGGGTGGTCAACACGCCGTTCGGCTCGGCGTGGGCGGTGGTGCCGCCGCTCGGCTCGACCAAGCATCACACCCACCAGGAGGGCGAGACCTTCTTCGTCGCCCGCGGGCGGGGCGTGATCCGAGTGGCCGACGACACCACGGAGATCGGTTCGGGCGACGTGATCTTCCTGCCGCCGTTCGATCATCACACGCTCACCAACACGTCGGAGACCGAGGATCTGCTCTTTCTCACCGTCTGGTGGGAGGACCGCAAGCTCTGGGCCGATCCGGCCGGCGAGACCGCCGTGGCGGCGGCCCCCAATCCGACCGCCGTGGCGGCGGCCCCCAATCCGACCGCCGAGGCCGCCGTGCGCGCCCGGCGGACCCTGGTGACCGCGGCGCCGCCGACCCCGAACGGCGACCTGCACCTCGGCCATCTGTCCGGCCCGTACCTGGCCGGCGACGTGATCGCCCGCTACCTCCGTTCGCGGGGCGTCGAAGCGCGCTACGTCTTCGGCTCGGACGACAACCAGAGCTACGTCAAGACCAACGGCGAGCGGTTGGGCCTGGGGCCGAACGAGGCGGCGGACTTCCTCGCGGGCGAGATCGAAAAGACGCTCGCCGCGGCCGAGATCGAGCTCGACGCCTTCACCCGTCCAAACGCGTCGCCTTATCACCGCGACCTGGTCCAGGCGTTCTTCCTCCGCCTCTACGAATCGGGCCAGCTGGTCGCGCGCGAGGCGCCGTCGCCCTACTGCCCGCGCTGCGAGATCTATCTTTACGAGGCGCACATCCGCGGCGGCTGCCCGCACTGCGGGGCGACCAGCGGCGGCAACTGCTGCGAGGAGTGCTGCCGGCCGAACGACTGCATCGATCTGATCGATCCGGTCTGCACGCACTGCGGAGGCACGCCGGAGCCGCGCCTCTACACCCGGTTGTATTTCCCGCTCTCGCGGCACGTGACGGCCCTGCGTGAGTTTTGGCTCCGGACCGCGATGAACCCGCGCCTGCGCTCGCTCTGCGAGCAGGTGGTCGAGGCCGGCTTGCCGGACATCGCGGTCACCCACCCGGCCGACTGGGGAATCCCGGTGCCGGTCGGCGGGTTCGAGGCGCAGCGGATCTGGGTCTGGTGCGAGATGGCGCCGCGCTATCTGGCCTATGCCCGCGAGGTCTGCGACGTGGCGGGGGTGAGCGCGGCGGAAGCCTCCTGGGAGCGGTTCTGGAAATCGCCGGAGGCGAGCGTGGTCCAGTGCTTCGGCTCGGACAACGGGTTCTTCTACGGCCTTCTGGTGCCGGCGATGCTCCAGGCGTTCGATCCCGACATTCGGTTGCCGGAAGCGCTGGTGATGAACGAGTTCTATCGCCTCGACGGCAAGAAGTTCTCGACCAGCCGCCAGCATGCGATCTGGGGGCGCGAAATGGTCGCCGAGGTGCCGGCCGACGAGGTGCGCTTCTATCTGGCCTGGAGCGCGCCGGAAGTGGAGGGTACCAACTTCACCCGCCACGAGTTCGACGAGACGATCGAGCGCGAGGTGCGCCAGGGGTTCGGCGGTTGGCTCGCGAGCCTCGCGGCGAAGGTGACGGCGCGGCACGGCGGCGCCGTGCCCTGGACCGGCGACTGGACCGAGGATCACCGGCGCTTCTACCGCCGGATCGAACAGCTTTCGGCCGAAGTGGCGGAAGGCTACGAGCCGAAAACCTTTTCGCTCCAGAGGGCCGCCCGCGGCCTGGCCGAGCTGGTGCGCGCGGCGCGCCGCTTCGGCGCCGCGGAAAGCGGCTGGCTGCGGGTCGAAGCGCGCGGCGAGGAGCGGCGCACGGGAGTGGCCCTCGAGCTGCTCGCGGCCAAGCAGCTCGCCGTGCTCGCCGGGCCTTTGATGCCGAGTTTCGCCGCGGCGCTTTGGCGCGCGCTCGGATACTCGACCCCTTTCTCCGAGCAGCGGTACGAAGAGCGGCCCGATTGGGTCCCCGGGGGCCAGCGGATCGGCGATCTCGCCGGAGCGTTGCCGACGCGCCGGACGGAGGCCAAAGCGGCCGCGGGGCACGTGGCGGCCGAAGCGGTGAGTGTCGAAGGACGACCTGGCGCCGCTTGAATGGAAAGGAAGGCCGAGATGACTCCGCATTCTCCCTCCAAGAGACAAATCCAAGAGTGATCGGCGCCCGTACCTAAAAGGTGCCCGGTTTCGACCGAGCGACTAGAAACCGACCGAACCTACCGCGCCTGCGCTGGAGAGAGACGACGATGTCTGAAAACAACCTGTTCGGCAGCGCTTCGCCGGAAGAAGCGTCCTGGGGCTACCAACTGATCATCGACTGTTTCGGCTGCGACGTGGAGACCTGTTGCGATCTCGAAAAGGGCTATGAGTTCCTTGACAAGATTTGCATTCACCTTCATATGACGAAGCAGACCCAACCTTACATCTTCAAGACCTGCGAGACGACGTTTCCGGGCAAGCCGGGCTACAGCGGCTGGATTCCGATCATCGAGAGCGGCATCCAGATCCACACCTCGGCAAACAACCGGTTTATCAGCGTCGACGTCTATTCGTGCAAGGTTTTCGATCTCGACGAGACCGTCGCGTTCGTGCAGAAGTGGTTCAACCCGAAGCGGATCGACACTCAGTTCTTCCACCGCGGCAAGGGCTATCAGCAGAAGTCCTTCGTCGAAGACGTAACGCTCGGCGCTTCCCGCTGACCAGGCGGATCAAGCGGTAGGGTGTGGGTGGCAGGGGCGACGCGGAGCGTCGCCCCCCTTCCTACCGTTCCACCCAATAGTTCGGCGCTTCCTTGGTGATCACCACGTCGTGGGCGTGCCCTTCCTTCAACCCCGCGGGGGAGATCCGGACGAACTTGGCCTTCGTCCGTAGGTCGTCGATCGTCGCGCAGCCTGCGAGGCCCATGCCGGAGCGCAATCCGCCGGTGAGCTGAGGGAGCAGTTGGTGCACCGTTCCCTTGTGCGGCACCATCCCCTCGATCCCTTCCGGCACCAATTTCGACAGGCTGCCGCCCCCTTCTTGAAAATACCGCTCGGCGCTGCCGCGGGCCATCGCGGAGAGCGAGCCCATGCCGCGGTACGCTTTATAAGTGCGCCCCTGGTAGAGGATCGTCTCGCCCGGGCTCTCCTCGGTGCCGGCGAGCAGCGAGCCGATCATCACCGAATGGGCTCCCGCCGCGAGCGCCTTGGTCAAGTCGCCCGAGAACTTGATCCCGCCGTCGGCGATCACCGGCACGCCGCTCTCCTCGGCCGCCCGGGCGCAGTCCTGGATCGCGGTCACCTGGGGAACGCCCGCTCCCGTGACGATCCGGGTGGTGCAGATGCTCCCCGGGCCGATGCCGATCTTCACCGCGTCCACCCCGCGCTCGATCAACGCCCGGGTGCCTTCGGCGGTCGCCACGTTGCCCACCACCAGCTGGACCTCGGGGAAGCGCTCGCGCAGCTTCGCCGCCGCGTCGAGCACCCCCTGGCTGTGCGCGTGCGAGGAGTCGAGCACCAGCAGGTCGGCTTTTGCCTTCACCAATGCCGCTGCGCGCTCCAGGTAGTCGCCCGACGAGCCGACCGCCGCCCCCACCCGCAGCCGACCGAGCTCGTCCTTGCAGGCGCTCGGATACTGCATCATCTTCTGGATGTCCTTGACCGTGATCAACCCCTTCAAGTTGCCGGCGGGATCGACCACCAGGAGCTTCTCGATCCGGTGGCGATGGAGGAGGGTCTTGGCCTGTTCGAGCGTCGTCCCTTCCGGCACCGTGATCAGGTTCTCGCGGGTCATCAGGTCGCCGATCCGCCGGTCGAGATCCTCTTCGAATCGAAGATCGCGGTTGGTCAGGATGCCGACCAGATGCCCGGCCGAATCGGTCACCGGCACGCCCGAGATCTTGAAATGCGCCATCAGGGTGTGGGCGTCGCGGATCGACTGGTCCGGACCGATCGTCACCGGATCGACGATCATGCCGGCTTCCGAGCGCTTGACCTTGTCGACCTCCTCGGCCTGGATCTCGACCGTCAGGTTCTTGTGGATGATCCCGAGTCCGCCTTCCTGGGCTAGCGCGATCGCCAGGCGCGATTCGGTGACCGTGTCCATCGCGGCGGAGAGGATCGGGATGTTGAGCGAGATGCCGCGGCACACCTGCGTCCGCAGATCGACGTCGTTGGGGTGGGTGGTCGACAGGCCCGGAACGAGCGAAATGTCGTCGAAGGTGAGCGCCAGCCTGGGTTCTTCCGAGAACATGCGGGTTTCGAGCTCCGGATGGGGGGGCGGCGGAGGGGGCTCCTGCCGCCACGGGTTGGGAGCGCAGGATATCAGAGGCCCGTCCGTCCCTCCGTCGGAGCGCTTCGTCCCCCACCGCGGGCGGCTGGTCGACTTCTTTCTCGCCGGCCGGTGTCGTTGTAATTTAGAGTGAGAGCTGAACGAGAGGCTCTCGGCTCTCAAGGAGACCGGCGATGAGAATCTACCCTGCCTGCGTTGTCGCTTTGAGCCTTGCCGCGGCACTCCCCGGCAGGGCCGTCGCCCAGGATCTACGGGGCGGTGAGCTGCGAATCAATCAGGTCACCGCCGGCGATCAGCTGTTCTCGGACGTCGCGGTCTCCGCCAACGGGGATTTCGTCGCGGTCTGGCTCCAGGGCTCGAACTTGGCTCAAGGGGCATTGGAAGTTCGAGCGCGACAGTTCCACGCCGACGGCCGCGCGAAAGGGCGCGACCGGCTCGTCGCTCGGATCGCCTCCTATCCATTCGGCCTCCCGCGGGTGGCGGCCGACGCCGCCGGGCGCTTTCTGGTGGTCTGGGTGGCGCCCCCCGCCCCGCCCGGCAGGATCTCGCGCGTCTTCGGCCAACGCTTCGACTCCTCGGGAGGCCCCCTGGGTTCCCGATTCTCGGTACGTGCGTCCGAGCTTAGCCAAAACAACCCGGACGTTGCGATGACCGGCGACGGACGCGCGGTGCTCGTCTGGGAGAACGCCACGGGTCGCGTCGACCCGGAAGGGGTCTCGATCGTCGACGTTTACGCCCGTCGACTCGGATCGGACGGACGCTTCGCCGGCGCGGCCTTTGTCGCCGTGCCGGACGGAGAGATTCCACGGGTCGCGCTTCGCGTCGACGGCGGCTTTGCGATCGCCTCGCAGATCTACGGCTTCGAATCGAGCTTTTACGACATCTACTTGAGTCTGTACGCGGCCGATGACGGCGTCTTGCGCGAGCCTTTCGAGATTTCGGCGGGTGCTACCCGAAACGTTTCCCAGGTCGAATCGGCGATCGCGATCGCGAACGACGGCCGGATCTTCGTCGCCTGGACCGATTTCGCCGGCGACTCCTCCGTGCCGGGGAGCTCCGGCGACGACATCCGCGGCGTGGTGGCCCAACGGTTCGCGCCCGACGGCACCCCGATGGGCGACAACTTCAGGGTCAACACGTTCTTCAAGGGGAGCCAGAGCGCACCTTCGGTGGTAGCCACTCCGCGAGGAGGTTTCCTGGTCGCCTGGACGACGGGGGCGAGCCAGGACGGCGATGATGATGGCATCTTCGCGCGGCATTTCGCCGCCGACGGCCGTCGCCTGGGCAACGAGATCCGGATGAACCTCGGGCGGGACGGGAGACAATGGGGCGTGGCTCTGGACATCGCGGCGAACGGCCGTGGCGTCGCGGCGTGGCGCGGACCGGATGGCGACAAATTTGGAATCTTCGCGCGCCGCCTGGCGCCGCCCGAGCCGTAGGAGGGCGAGCGCGGCTACCAGCCGAGCCAGCGCTTGAGCGCTTGTAGTCCGAAGGCGTGACAGAGGGCGAGCGCCGGAAGGCCGGGGACCAGGATCGCGAGGCGGAAAGCGGCTCTTCGCCCAGCCGCCCAGCCCCACAGCAGGAGGAACCCCACCGCGAGCGTCGGGTAGCCCAGCAGCGCGATCCACGGAACGCCGAGCGTCGCCCGCGTTCCCTCCTGCCAGCGGGCCATGCCGATGCGCGCGAGGAACGGCTCGTAGAAACCGACCAGCGCGATCATGAACAGCGCCACCGCGCCAAGAGCGGGAACGGAAGGGACCGAGCCGCCGATCGGCTCGGAGGTCACCTCCTCGCCGAAGACCAACGCGGCGTAGATCGAGAATCCCCAGATGATCGTCGCGATCAGCGGCGCCCGCCCAAGATTGAGGGAAAGCGGCGCGAAGTCGTAGAGCAGAGCGCGGATCGCCACCGCGTTCTCGCGCAGCAGGCCGAGCAGGAAGAGGGCCGAGAGCTGGGCGAGGCCGGATCGTCCGCGGCTCCACGCGGCGTGGAAAACGATCGCGAGAAATGAAGCGAGCGTAAACAGCTCAATGAATAGATGCATCGCGGCGGCCGAGGGGACGAAAGAAAACCCAGACGAGAAGGATGGCCAGAGGCACCCTGGTGGAACCGAAAGTTTCGCCGAAGAGGATCGGTTCGAGGACCGAAGCGATCAGCATCATGGACGCGAGAAGGATCAACGGCAACAGACGCTTCGCGCGCCTCGCCCTCGTGTCCCGATCGGGGTCATGGTCTCTCGGCATGTTGCGAATTCCGCTTGAATCTTCAACGAGGATCGTGCATACTTTACGGGTCCCGGTCCCCTACATTCCCCTCGCGCTCCTCGGTTTTCGGAGAGCGATCGTCGTTCATCGTCCGCACATCGGTCTCGCCATTTCGCCACGGCATTTCACCGTGGCTTTTGTTGGAGGAGCTCTACTGTGAAGAGGAGTCTTGTGGTCTTGGCGGTCTGCGTTTCCATGCTGTTTGGCTTTGCGACAACTATCCTCGCACAGGAACGGGACGACGCAACGGCTCGCGCCAGAGGGTGGGATCAGTGGTACAACGAAAACTATTCGAATCCGCAGTACCGGCCCGGTGCGCGAGGTGCGGGACGAAGGGTTTTCTCGCCCGCCTATCGTCGATTTCTAATGGAAGCCGCCGCGCGGGAGCGCGCGCGCTGGGGCGGGTTGATCCCCAATAACTCGACCGATGCCGAATTCGTCGATCCGGAAGCGGACAAAGTGGCGACGATCGGTTCCACCTGGACCAACATCGGCCCGACCAAAGCGAACGTTCTGCAAAACGGCGGCACCACCCTCAACGTCTCGGATTCCGGGCGCGTTCGCACCATCCTGGTCGACCCCGCCAATCCTTCGGTCATTTATCTCGCGCTTTCCGGCGGCGGTCTCTGGAAGACCACGGACGGCGGCGCCACCTGGGCGCCGAAGACCGATGCCCTCGGCTCTCTCTCGTGCGGCTCGCTCGCGATGGATCCCAACAACAGCAACACGCTCTATCTCGGCCTCGGCGATCCGTTCGACGGCACCGGTATCGGGCTGGTCAAATCGACCGACGGCGGCAATACCTGGAGCGCTCCGGTATTCCTTGGGGCGGCGACCGAAATCGCGAAGGTGATGGTCGCGTCGACCAACGGCAGCATCGTACTCGCCGCCACCAACTTCGGACTCTTTCGCTCGATCGACGCCGGCGCCACCTGGTCGAACGTGGCGCTCGCGACCGGCCAGGCCGGCGCGCCGTACGCCTGGGATATCGCCTGGGGCGGCGGCAGCACCTACGCGGTAACGCTCGAAGCGAACCCGACGGTGACGACCGGCACCACCGACGGGCAGATCTGGCGGACGACCGACAACGGCGCCACCTGGACCCGCGCCACGGGCGTCACCAAGGCGAGCGGCGTCGGCCGCATTTCGATCGCGTCGGCCCCCTCGGCGCGCACCACGATGTACGCGATGGCGGCGATTCCCAACGCGACCACCACGGCCGACCTGGCCGACATGTTCAAGTCGCTCGATGGCGGTCTCTCCTGGACCGCGCTCGCCGTCACCGGCAAGCGCTACTCGAACCGGAACCGCGAATCGGCCAACGTCAACGCGCTGCTCAACGGTCAAGGGTGGTACGACCAGTTGACCCTCGTGCATCCGACCGATCCGAACACGGTCTATTTCGGCGGCGCCCTGCTGTTGGCGAAGACCGCCAACGGCGGCAGCACGTTCAGCCAGATCTCGAACTGGCTCGCCCAGTTCAGCCTGCCGTACATCCATGCCGACTTCCATGCCGGCACGTTCGATTCCTTGGGCAACATGTACGTCGGAACCGACGGCGGCATCTTCAAGTCGACCGACAACGGCACCACCTGGAGCGCCGCGTTGAACGTCGGCATCACCTCGCACCTGATCTATTCGGTCGGCTCGTCGCTCGCCAACAGCGCGGCGGTGATCGGCGGCTTTCAGGACAACGGGACCCGCGTTCGCTCCGGTTCGACCACGATCTACGACCAGCGGATCGGCGGCGACGGTTTCGGCTCGAACATCAACAAGGCGAACGCCTCCGTGATGCTCGGCAGCCTCTACTACGCGCAGGTCCGCAAGAGCACGAACGGCGGCACCAGCTGGGCTTCTTCATGCTCCGGAATCACGGAGTGCGGCAACAGCTCCACCGCGCCGTTCAACACGGGAATCGTCGCCTGGGCCGGTTCGGCGACCGGCGACACGGTCTTCACCTGGTCGAACACGAAAGCGTACCGGTCGACCAACTTCGGCGGTTCGTGGACCGCGCTCGGCGTCACCGGCCTGCCGACCAGCAACCTGTTCCTGCGCGGCTTTGGCGTCGCGTTCAGCAATGCGAACACGATGGGCTTGCTCGCCAACAGCGGGCGGGTGTTCTTCTCGACCAACGGCGGCACCAGCTGGACGCAGGCCGCCAGCCCGCCGAACAACGGCCTTTCGATGAGCTCGGTCTGGTTCGACACGATCACGCCGTCGACCGCCTACGTGGCGTCGGTCGCTCCGGATGCGACCAAGAACCATCTCTGGAAGACGACCGACCTCGGGGCGACCTGGACGACGATCGACGGCTCGGGCTTCCCTTTCGGCGTGCCGGTCAACAAGATCGTCGCCGATCCGCTGGCTAATCAGACCCTGTTCGCCTCGACCCACCTCGGCGTCTATCGCTCGACCGATGCCGGAGCCACCTGGGCTCGCTATGGCACGGGCCTGCCGTTGGTCAACGTCACCGACTTCTACATCTCCCCGAACTCGACCCTCGCCCGCGTCTCGACCTTCGGTCGCGGTTTCTGGGACTTGCTGCCGTAACCGCATTCCATCTTGAAGGTGCTCCGAGGGCCCGGCGAGGTAACGCCGGGCCTTTTTTGCGTTCACGAGACCGTGGCCCTGTCCTCCCGGGTCCAACGAAGAACCAGAGCCGCGAGGATCGCGGTGATCGCGAGGAAGCCGCACAGGCAGCCGAACATGTAGACCGGCTGGCCGATTTCCGGCCGCAGGCGAATCCCGAGCACGCTGCCGAATCCGGCCAGGATGCCCAGCCCGAGAGCGATTTCGAGCGCCCGGCTGGCCCGGGGTTCGTCGGAGCGCCAGCGCCGCTCCAGGTAGAGCAGCAATGCGCCGCCGGCCAAAGCGGCCGTCGCATGAACGGCGAGCCAAACGGCGAAGCTCCCGCGCTCCGCCGCCAGGCGCGCGGGGAGGACCGAGAGGATGCCGAAGCCGGAGTCGATCGCGTAGCCCCCGAGCGCCGCGGCCAGCAGCGCGAGCGCCAGCCGGTCCTCCCGCTGTCGCCGAGCGAGGACTACGGCGAGCCCCGCCGCCGCGAGCGCCTGAAGCGCGGCGTAGAGATGAGCGAGGAGGCCGCCCGAGTTGAGGCTGAACTGAGGGTCTTCGGGCAGCAGGCCGCCGATCGTCGCGATCGCGAGATCGAGCACCACCAGGATGCGGATCACGACCCCCGCCGATCCGGCCGGGAGCGGCAGCCCGGGGCCGCGCCGCGATTCTCGCGTGAACCAGCCGAGCGCCAGAGCCTGGGCGATCGGGATCGCCACCATCGACAAGATCGCGATCTCGCCCTGGTCGATCCGGCCGAGCGCGACCGTCGAAAGCGTCGCCGTCGCCGCCCAATAGGCGCCGAGCAGCGCGAGCCAGAGGTAGAGAAGGCGGCGCACGATGAGGGAGATGCCTCCAGGCGTGGAAGAGTCCGACGAGCGACGGCGCGGTTTGCTTCTCGGATTCTATGCCGGGTCGTGGTTTCGTTTGCCTCCTCGCTCCTTCGGGCGCCTTCGGCAGCAGCCAGTCGCTGCGGGGCAAACGAAACCACGACCCTCGGGAGCGCTCCCGCTTGGCTGGTAGACTCCGCTCGGTTCTGGCCCACGGAGGTTCGTTTCCCATGCGCAAGCTCTTCCGCCCAAGTCTCCTGCTCGTTCTCGGCCTCGCCGCCGCCCTGCCCGCAGCGGCGTGGGACGTCCGAGGTGATGCCTCCGCCGCCGATTTTCGCGACTTCGCGCGCCGCTTCGCCTCCGCCGCGTATGCCTATCCCGGGCATCCGGCCAAGGCGCTCGGCATCACCGGTTTCGAAGCCTTCGCCGAGGCGTCGTACGACGACACCTTCGACGAGCAGCCGTTCTTTGCCGGGGCGGTCGACGGCGATCTGGACGGCGGTTTCCTTTCGGTGGCGCGGGTAGGGGTCCGCAAAGGGTTGCCCGGTCACGTCGATCTCGGCGTCTCGCTCGCCGAGGCGGTCGGCACGGATCTCCGCCTGGCGACCGCGGAGGTGCAATGGGCATTTCTCGATGGCGGCGCGGTGTCGCCCGCCGCGGCGCTCCGGATCGTCGCGACCCGGAGCCAAGGGGGCGGAGGGTTTACGCTCGACCAGGGCGGCATCGAAGTGCTCGCGAGCAAGGGCTTCCCGCTGCTCACTCCGTATATCGGCGGCGGAGTTGCCTTCAGCCGAGCCCGGCTCGATCGTTCGGCCGGCCTCTCCGATCTCTCCGTAGCGCACACCCAGCCGATCGCGTATGCCGGCCTTCGCTTGAGCCTGCTGATTCCGAAGATCACCGCCGAGATCCAGCGCGGCGACACGACGCAATATGCGTTGCGCGTGGCGCTCGGCTTTTAGGTCCAGCATTGGGAAGGTCGCGTGAGGACGGAGCGCAACTGTCTGAGCCCGAAGGGCGAGTTTGAGCACCGCCCGCAACGCGACCTTCCCGATGCATCGGCGGCTGCTAGGATGAATCAATGATCGACATGCGCTCCGACACCGTGACGCGGCCCGATGCGGAGATGCGCCGGGCGATGGCCGAGGCCGAGGTGGGCGACGACGTCTGGGGCGAAGATCCGACGGTCGCGCGGCTCGAAGCGGATGCCGCGGCGGTCCTCGGTTTCGAGGCCTCGCTGTTCGTCCCCTCCGGCACGATGGGCAACCAGATCGCGCTTCATCTTCACTCCCGTCCCGGGCGGGAGGTGATCTGCGAGGCTTCAGCCCACATCTACGAATTCGAGATGGGCGCGATGGCGGCGATCTCCGGCCTCGTGCCGCGGCACATTCCGACGGTGGACGGTCTGATCTCTCCCGAAGACGTCGCCGGGGCGTTTCGGCCGACGACCGGTTTCGCCACTCCGACGGGGATGCTGGCGCTCGAAAACAGCCACAACGTGGCGGGCGGCACGGTCTACGACCGGCCGCGGCTCGACGCCCTGCTCGCCGAGGCGCGCCGGTTGAAGCTGCCGGTCCACCTGGACGGCGCGCGGATCTTCAATGCGGCGGAGGCGCTCGGAGTGCCCGCCGCGGAGCTTGCCCGCGGCTTCGATTCGGTAATGTTCTGCCTGTCCAAAGGGCTCGGCGCGCCGGTCGGCTCAATGCTCTGCGGCTCGCGCGATTTCATCGCCGCCGGAAAAAACGTCCGGAAGATGCTCGGCGGCGGCATGCGCCAATCGGGCATCCTCGCGGCGGCCGGCCTGCTCGCGCTGCACAAAGGCCCCGGCCGCCTGGCGGCCGATCACGCCCACGCGCGGCGATTGGCCGAGGTGGTCGTCGAGCTTCCGGGCGTCGAGCTCGATCTCTCCCGCGTGCAAACCAACATCCTGGTCTTCCGCGTCGGCGCCGGCCCGGCCGGCCCGCTCGACGATGCGCCCGACAGTCCGGCCGCGAAGTTCCTCTCCCGCTTGAAAGAGCGCGGCCTCCTCGCCAGCCAATTCGGTCCCGACAGGGTTCGCCTGGTCACTCACCGGGATGTCGGCCCCGCGGATGTCGACCGCGCGGTCGAGGTGTTGCGGGGGATGGGGAAGCAAAACGTAATGGCGGGCGAGCTTTCGGCGTAATCTCCTTCCAGACAGAGAGAGCAAGGAGGTCTTCGAGATGTCGCGACCGGTCGTCTCTACTCTTCGTTGGAGCGTTCTCACCCTTCTCGGCCTCGCCCTCGGTTTCGGTCTCGGCCTCGCCGCGGGCGACCCGGTCGAGGCGCTGGTCGGCATGATCCTGGTGACCCCCGTGCTCACCGCGCTCGCGGGCGGCACGTTCGGTTCGGTGCAATGGCTCGGAGCGCGGCGGACGCTCTCCGCCGGCTGGATCGTCGCGAGCATGTTGGGGCTCGGCGCGGGCCTCGCGCTCGGCGTCGTCGCGGTGGAGCTCGCCGGGCGGGCGATCACCGGGGAACAGGTCCACGTGCGCACGCTTTCACCCCAAGTTCGCGCCGTGAGCCTCGCGGTGGTCGGAATGGCCTGCGGAGTCGCGCTCGGCGCCTGCCAAGGTTGGATCCTGCGGCGCCGGTATGGGAAAGCCGGCCAAGGCCGCTGGCTACGCGCCTCGGTCCTCGGCTTCGGCGGTGGTCTGGCGCTCGGCTCGCTCGCGGCCGACGCGATCGCCGGAGGAATCGCCTCGCCGCTCGGGTTCGCGATTCTGGTCGGCGTCGGAGGCGGGCTGGCCGGCTGGGTGACCGGCCGGGAGCTGGAGCGCACGGTGGAGGCCGGGGCGCTCCAGCCAGGTTGAGGTGCTGAGTTCTACCCGGGCGGCTACGTCGCAGCCGGCTGCGGCACGATCTTCGCGATCACCAGGCCCGCGAGCAGCCAGCCGACGACCTGGTCGATCAGCTCGGCGCCGACGAACGCGGTCGGGAAGCCATACCAGATCCAATGGCTGGCGCTAATCGAGAGCCAAGCGAACAGCCCGAGCAGGCCCACGACGAGCACCCGGCGGCCGAACGGCGCGCTGCGTCCGATGGAATCGCTGTGTCCTACGATGATCATCGACACCACGATCGCCGCGACCCAGGCGGCGAGGATGTTGGAGACCAGCTCGGCGACCAGCTGGCGCGGGCTCATCGCCTCGCCGCCCGAGGGCCGATAAAGAAGCAGCCCCGAGGGGCCGCTCTTGATCTTCTCCGCCCAAGCGGCGCGCTCTTCCGCCGTCGCTTTCTTCATGTCGAGGCCGGGGTAGAAGTAGAGGCCCGGCTCAGGGATGGAGGCCCCGAGGGCGGTCAGCACCGGTTCTTCGTCGGGCAAGTTCTTGAGTCCCATTTCGCCAAGCGGCAGGACCATGTGCGAAACAGCCCCCCAGACGAACAAAACCAGACCGCCGGCAAGGGCGGCGAGCACGATCTTCTTCATGGCGTCCTCCGTAAGTGGAGGCTCAGTCTACCGTGGAGGCTTAACGAAGAGGAGGCCGAGTTTCTACCTGGGTACGCGGGCCTCCGGCCCGCTATTGCGGGCGAGACGCCCGCGCACCCAGGAGCTAATTGGCGAGGTCAGTCAGGCTACTCATGCTCCATCTCTTCGATCAGCTCCTCGAGCGTCGCCTGGACGGCGGGAACCCTCCGTCGGAACAGCTCTTCGAGGAACTCGACGCGTGAGAGGCCGGCGATCTCCGCGGCTTTCTCCTGGGAGACCTGTCCCTGGGCGTACCACTGCACGCAAGCCGCCACTCTCATCTCGCGCGCAAATTCGGGCGGCGACAGGCGAAGGGCGGAGAAAGCGCTCGGTGAGAGGTCGTAGGTGATCAGTGCCATGGCCAGGGCCTCATGGATCGCGCAAGAGCGCGGCTCCAAGTCTACCTCCGATCTGCCGCCCTTGAGAGCGGCCTACTTCGACCCCTGACTCAGCAGGTCCGCGCCGGCTTTGGCGATCATGCCGTCTTCGTTCGCCTGGACGCCGGAGACGCCGATCGCTCCGATCACCGTTCCTTCGTGGATCAGGCGCAGGCCCCCTTCGAGCGGCACGGTGCTCGGCAGGCCGAGGATCACCAGGTTGCCAGCTTTAAGCAGCGCTTCGTGGTACTGCGTGTCGCGGCGGTAGTTCGCGGAATGGGCGGCCTTGGCGAGGGCGATTTCGACGCTCGCGTTGGTCGAGCCGTCCATCCGGCGGAAATACATCAACCGTCCCGACTCGTCGACGATCGCGATCGAGACGTTCCAGCCGTTCTTGGTCGCCTCGGCCTCCGCCGCCGTCGCGATCTCCTCGGCGGCCGCGAGGGTGAGAGTGGTCTTCTGCGCGAGTTGCGGCATGGGATTCTCCGAGGTTCGGTCGAGAGGGGGTTAGGGGATGCGCGCGATGAAATCGATCTCGACCAGCGCCGCCTTCGGCAACGCCGCGACCTGGACCGTCGAGCGGGCCGGCCGGTGGTCGCCCATGTGCTCGGCGTAGATCTCGTTCAGCTTGGCGAAGTCGGCGAAGTCCTGGATGAACACCGTCGCCTTGAGCACGTCGGCAAACGAGCAGCCGGCGCTCTCGAGCACCGCCTGGAGGTTCGCGAACACGCGCCGGGCCTGGGCCTCGAACCCTCCCTCGACGAGGGCGCCGGTCGCCGGATCGAGCGCCACCTGGCCCGAGGTGTAGAGCAGGCCGCCCACCGACACCGCCTGCGAATAGGGGCCGATCGCGGCCGGGGCGTCGTCGGTGTGGTGCGACTTGATCTTCTCTTTGATCTTCATGCGCAGAAAATCGCTCATGGCGGCGGTCACTCCTGGACGGGACCTTCGTAGACCCCGATGTAGGGGAGGTTGCGGTAGCGCTCGGCGTAGTCGAGGCCGTAGCCGACCACGAACAGGTTTTCGATCGGGAAACCGCAGTAGTCGATCGGCACCTCGATCTTTCGGGCTTCCTTCTTGTCGAGCAGGGTGCAGAGGCGGACGCTCCGGGCGCGGCGGAAGTGGAACAGATCGAGGATCGTCCGCAGGGTGTAGCCGCTGTCGACGATGTCCTCGATCAGCAGCACGTCTTTGTCGCGGATCGACAGGTCGATGTCCTTCTTGATCCGGACCTCGCCGGGGCTGGTGCTGCTGCCGTAGCTGGAGGTCTGGAAGAAGTCGATCGCGCAGGGGATGGTCAGGCGCTTGAGCAGCTCGACCATGAAAAAGACCGAGCCTTTGAGCACGCCGACGCAGATCAGCCGGTCGCTGGTCGCGAAGTCGCGATCGATCTCTTTCGCCATCTCGGTGATCCGCTTCTCGATCGCCTCCTGGGAGATCAGCACCCGCACGTCGTGTCCCATCCCGGACCTCCTGAAGTAATATGACCTGGCTCGTCCAACGCACCCGAACGGAATCTGCACATGCCCAGCGTTCCAGAGCTTCAGCTACTCCACCGGCGCTACACCGACCTGTCGAATCGCTTCCGGGCGGCCTGGACGTTTCATCAGTTTTTACAGGGACTGGCGAAAACCGTCCTCGACCGTCAGGGTGCGGACCACTCGACCGCGTTTCAGGACCTGTACACCGAGCTGAAAGAGATCTCCCAGGATCTGAACGCGACCGCGGGCGACCTGATCCGGATGCGGCTCGACGCCGTCGACCGCCGTCTCTCCGACCTGATCTCGGCGCTGGAGGCGGAGGATAGCAAAGTCGGCGCGAACTCCCTGCGCCAATTCTTCAAGCGGGTCCGCGGCTACGACGAGAAGATCCTCACCCAGCTGGTCAAGTTCTACCTGTTCGCGCCGCGCCGCGACGGCTGGCCCCCCGCGCGGCTGGACAAAGTCGACTTCCTGCTCGCCCGCCTGTCGGAAGAGGACGGCGAAGGGCAGCTCGGCCAGGGCCTTCGCTTGCGCGACACCCGCCACCTGCTGGAGATCTTCGACGGCCTCTGGATGCTGCTCGGCGCGCCGCCGCTCGCCCCCGAGGTGATCGCCTACCGGCGCGACGAGGTGGAGTCGCTGCGCGCCGAGATCCAGGCGGTCGAGGGGCTCGATCAGCTCTACGAGCGCGAGGTCATCCAGCGCTTTCGCGAGCTGAAGCACGGCCTCGCCGATTTCTACTTCGAGCCCTCGATCCTGGTCTCGGTCCAGGCCACGAACCTGGTCCTGCGGGCGCGCATCCAGGAGCTGTACCAGCGCGAGGAGCGGCGGTTCATTTCGGAGTACCAGCGGATCTTCGAGCTGGAGCGCCAGGTCTCGGGCAACGAGGAGCTGGACCAGGACCTCACCGCGTTCCGCGAGCAGATCGAGCGTTTCGAGCAGCGCATCCGGAGCGACGAGTTCAAGCTCGAAGACCTCGCCCAGATCCGCGAGAGCGTGCGCCACCTGCTGCCCCGGCTGGCCGAGGCGGGGGGCAAGGATCCGGCACGGATCTTCGAGGACACGGAAGAGATCGACCGGGCGGCCGCCGGATCGACCGTCACCGCGCATTTCGAGCTGATCGGCGCCCACTTCAAGCGCTTGGTCGAAGCGATCCAAGAACTGCCGCCCTCCACCGGCCCGCGGGAAGCGACCCTCACCCCGGAGGTCTTTCCCCTCCGTCTGGAGGCGCGGGAGATCCTGGCCTGCCGCCGCGTCTGCGGCGGAGATGACTCCGCCGCCTCGATCGAGCGCTTCATCCTCGAATCCGCGGCGCTCCGCCTGCGCACCAACGAACAGGCGCAAGAAATCTCCGGCCTGCTCGACGAAACCGCCCGCACGGGCGCCTCGCCGATCTTCGACCAAGCCCGCGAGACCTGCCGCGTGGCCGACCTCTTCCTGTTCCGCTTCGATCACGAAGTCCACCAGGCCGTGCTCCGCTCCGACCTCAACGGAGCCCGCGACCTCGAGCTGCTCCGCATGCGCCTGATGCGCGACTTCTCGGGCCTCTGGCTGCTCGCCTACCGGCCGGAATTCTCGATGCGGTAGGGGGGCGGCAGATCGTCTCGGCCGGTCAATCGAGCTCTTTGTACAAGGCGGTCATCTCTCGAGGTTGGGTTTTGCCCTGGAAGGCTGCGCCGTCTCGGTTGCCCCACCGCGTCTGAAAAGGTCCGGCAGTATCTTCACCTCCGCAACGCCGAACGCCGACAAGAACCGCAGCAAGTAGACCGCCTTACCGGGAGAGGGAAGGGGAGTAAGGGCCGCGTGCGGCCTGAATCTTCCCCTGTCCCTCCATCCCCGCATCCTCCCGCCACCACACCTCTTCGAACTTCTTGTGTCTTAGCAATCGGTCAGGGCAGAGAGGCTCCGCCGCTCAGAGCGGGCGGTCGACCCGCCGGCTAAAGCCGGATCTCTGCGACCGTGACTTGTTTGAACCGGTTCCCTTCCTGGCGTGAGGGACCCACTGATAGATAGGAGTCACCCGTGGCGAGACATCCCCTTCTCTCCTTGCTTGTCTGTTCGGTCCTGGCGATCGCCGTTCAGGGCTCCCCGCTCGCGGCCCAGAGGGCCGGCGGGCCCAGAATCGTTTCCGAAGCACAGCTTTCTCCGACGGAGAAAGTCGGTACCGTCGAAGGGCTTCCGGCCCATCGCGCCAGCGGCCCCCTCTACGCGGAAGCGCCGCCTCCTCCGCCAGGAGTCGGCCGAGAGGAGGATGAGGTGGAGCAGCCGGAGGCTCCCGTCATTCGAGACCCGGCCTCCATCGCGCCCCGGCAGACGGTGGAAACCGCGAGCCACCCGATCAGCGGCCCGGTGGACGATCCCGGCACGTTCGTCCTTCTGCGCAACTCGATCGTCAACCCGAACAATGGCTCCATCAGCAGCGTCAACTCGCCGAGCGTCGGCAGCCAGGGGGACGGGATCTTTACGACCTTCAACTGGTACGCCGCGGTGTCGACCGACAACGGCGGCGCGTTCTCCTACGCCAGCCCGTTTTCGCTCTTCCCGACCTCGCCGAGCGCTTTTTCCGCGGGGTTTTGCTGCAACCAGCGGGTGGCGCAGGACTCTTCCCGCAGCCTCGTCTTCTGGTACCTGCAGTACCTCAAGACCGGCAGTACCCCCACCAGCACCAACGGCGTGCGGTTGGCGCGCGCCCACGGAGAGTCCGGGCTCGCCGCCAACTCTTGGATCTTTTACGACTTCACGCCCTCCACCTTCGGGCTTCCCGCCGGGACCTGGTTGCATCAACCGCAGCTGCAGACGAGCGCGAACTATTTATATTTCACGTCCAACATCTTCCACGCGGACGACGACTCGTACTATGGCGCTTTGATCGTCCGGCTTTCTCTGGACCAGCTCGACAGCGGGGCTCCCCTCACGGTCCACTTCTTTACCGTCGTCGGTTCCTACGGCAGCATCCTGCCGGTCCAAGGCGCGGGGGCGGAGGGGACTCGCCCCGGCCGGACGACCCAGCACTTCGCTTCGGTCAGTTCCTCGACCTCGATCAAGGTCCTCACATGGCCCGAATCGAGCCTGTCGCCCACGGTCGATACGGTCGGCGGCTTGTCCACCACGGGCACCTCTGCCTTTGCTTGTCCGGGGCCGGACGGACTGGACCCTTGCACCCGCGCGACCGTCCGGATGCAGGCGGGCTGGATCACGGACTCTGAGCTGGGTCTGATGTGGAACTCGTCTCAAGATGACGGTCTCGGTCGGCCCTATCCGTTTATCCGGTCCGTTCTGCTCAACCCGGCGACGCTGGCCGTCCTGGCGCAGCCGGACCTCTTCAACAAGTCCAGCGCCTGCCTCTATCCAGCCCTGTCGGTCAACGAACGAGGGCACCTGGGCGGCACCTTCGACATGCTGGGCGGCGACCGATTCCCATCCATCGTGGCGCTCATTCGGGATGATCTGTCCCTCGATCCGGCCCTGAGCGGCTGGGAGGCCTATGGGATCGCCGCCGGCGACTTCGGAACGCCCGGACGGTATGGCGACTACAACGGCGCGATGCCGCACGGGAAGTATCCGAAGACCTGGCTGGCCGCCGGCCACCGGCAGGTGGGAGGCAGCGCCAACGTCAACAGCGTGACCCACAACTATTGGTTCGGCCGGAGACGCGACGATCCTCAGGCGGCGGACTGCGAATTCTTCTGGCTCAGTCCCTCGGGTGTCGCCCCGTCGGCGGCCGCCGGTTCTCAATCTGTCTTTGTCTTCAGCTCACCCGATGGATGTCAAGGTGGCTGGACGGCTACAGGGAACGGCTCCTGGATCACCGTGTCTCCGTCCGGGGGCACGGGATCTGAATTCGTCACCGTCGCCTGGACCGAGAACACCTCCCCGTCGAGCCGGTCGGACTCGGCAACGATCGCGGGCCAGAGCTTCTTCGTCAACCAGGCCGGCGTGGTGCCCCCCTGCACGAGCTTCTCGATCAGTCCGACCAGCGCCGACGTCTCCTTGGCCAGCGGCTTGGCATTCGTCTCGATCATCGGCTCTCCGAAGGGGTGCGAGGGAGGCGACTGGTCGGCCACCGGCAATGGCTCCTGGCTAACGGTGTCTCAATCCGCCGGAACGGGCTCTGACACCATCATCGTTTTCTGGGAACAGAACAATGGTCCGTCGAGCCGATCGGCCTCCGCCACGATTGCGGGCAATAGCTTCACCGTCACCCAGGCCGGCCCTAAGCCGAAAACGCCCGCCGACTTCGACGGCGACCACGTTTCCGATTGGGTGGTCTACCGAAGCGGAACCTGGTTCTATCTCGGCCCCTGCCTGCATCCTCTGAATGAAACCGGGCTCGCTTTGAATCCGGCCTGCAGTTCCTGTGTCGCGACGATCTGCAGTGCGGATTCCTTCTGCTGCAACAGTTCCTGGGACGGGATCTGCGTCAACGAAGTGAGCCTCTGCCAATGACAAGCGTAGCGGATGGAGCCCGGATCAACCCTGCCGAAAGTCTTTGCCGCTTCGTCGCGGCGAGAGGTGAGCTTATGCTTCGGAAACTGCAAACATCGATTCGTGTTCTGGCCTTGTCGGCGATCGCCTTCTCGCCGGCCGCGCTCCATGCCATCTTCCCGGTCCCTACGGGAGGCGACCCAAGCTGCATTCCCGTTCCGGGGGACTACGACGGGGATGGGATCCTCGACTTCGCGCAGCTCTGCGGCCCGGCCTGGCACTTCTACAACCCGGACGGAACCTACCTCAAAGGAATCTTCGTCGGGGGAGCGGTGGGAGCCAAGCCGGCTCCCGCGGACTACGACGGCGATGGCAGAACGGACGTGGTGTTGTTCAGTGGCGGTGCCTGGCACTTCTTCGATTATGAAACGGGAGCCTACCTGCCGGCGTCCAGCGTTTTCGTCGGAGGAAACGGCACCCCCGTCCCGATGGATTACGACGGCGACGGGACGGCGGACTTCACGCTATACGCCAACGGCGCCTGGCACTTCTACAACGACAACGGCTCCTACAACCGGGGCCTCTGGATGGGCGACACGCCGGGCAACGTCCCCGTGCCGTTCAACCGGGACGACGATCTGGCCGAAGAGGTCGTCCTCTTCAACAACGGCGTCTATCATTACTTCGATTTCGACACCCTCACCTACGAAGGAGGGATAGCCCTGGGCACATTCAGCCAACCGGTGCCCACACCGCTGGATATCGATGGCGACGGCGTCCTGGAACTCGGGGTTTTCGACTCGGGCGCTTGGCACTTCTACGCGAGAACAGGAGCCTACCTGGGAGGCGTGTTCACGGGAAACGCCACCGACAAACCCATTTCGCGCAGGCTGCTCCCGTAAGGCCCCTGGTAAGGTGGAGAACCGGCGGCGGGAAGAAACCCGCCGCCGGATCGGCCGCCGAAATTCCTCCGTAACGAAGCCGCAGGTATCTACGCCTCTCTTGGTATTCGCCTTCTTCGCCATTCAGCCGATGGGGGAATGCCATGAGCAAGCGCTTAGCCGCCGCATGTTTCTTGATCCTGCTCGGCGCGACGATGCGAGCGAGCGCGTTCGAGGTCAAGAACTGTCCGCCGAAACCGGATGCGGACCTTACGACCGCCGCCAAGTTCCTGAACCGGAACATGAGCGACATCGTCGACCAGTACACTTTCCTCTCCGAAGAGCAGCGCCAAGAGATCATCCGCAAGTGGGTCGGGCTCAACATCCACTGCAGCGACAACGCGGGGGAGTGCGCCACGGCCGACGGATACGCTCACGGCGGGCCCGGCAATCGGGTGAACGTCTGTTACTACAGTTTTTCGTCCGGTTCGAACCTCTGCGACCTGGTCCGCGTCATCATGCACGAGCAGGGTCACGCGCACGGATTTCGGATGGTGCCCGGCCACAACGATCCGACGAACTACATCCGCGAAAACGACGTGATGTACCGCATGGGCTACCTCGCGGAGGATTTCTGCGAAGCCAAGGCCGCCGCCGGCTCGTTCGCCAACGACGTCCTCCAGGGAGGCGGCGATCGAGATCTCGGAAAGGCCTGTACCGAAGATTTGCAGTGCCGGTCCCACCGCTGTTCCGGCGGCGCCTGCGTTTGCGATCAAGACACGGACTGTCCGCAGGGAAAGCGCTGCTTCAAGTCCGCCGCCTCGGGCAACAACTTCTGCGGCAGCTCGGCCC
>Ga0068860_100001432_pt1 | contig 25835 bp, 25 predicted proteins | sample KBSSwiS32_FD_66597 | JGI IMG/M metagenome (GOLD analysis project Ga0068860, IMG submission 66597) | Switchgrass rhizosphere microbial communities from Kellogg Biological Station, Michigan, USA - KBS Switchgrass S3-2 | ecosystem: Host-associated > Plants > Roots > Rhizosphere > Soil ...
CGCAAATCCAAGATACATTTGGTTGGTTAACAATTCACCAACAAGACGAACTCGGCGGTTACCCAAGTGATCGATATCATCAAGTTCACCTTCACCACGTTCGCGTAAATTCACGAGGTAGCGTAGGGTTGCAACGATATCATCACGAGTAAGCGACAATTCTGTTTCAGGAACATTCAAGCCAAATTTGCGATTAATACGAATACGGCCAACTAATGTCAGGTCGTAAAAACGATTATTGAAAAGCAAATTCTCAAAACGTTCACGCAATTCTTTCATGGACGAGCTATCACCCGGCCAAATTTTTGCATGAAGTTCCTTGAGCGCCTCATCTTGTGTGGAGCATTTGTCTTGTGCCAATGTCAGTGCAATTACTGGTTGGAACACATAGCCAGATGACTGAATTAAATTGAACGTAACTGAATCAAAATCTTTCAAGAGCGCAAGAGAATCTTCAGTCAGAACAGCGCCCTGTTCAATAATGATTTCACCAGTCGCCGGATCTACCACTTCTTCTGCAAAGACACGCCCAACAAGGGTGTTTTCTTTGAGAGCTAATGAAGTGATGCCTTCTTTTTCCAACTTAGCAAGAAGTTCTGGTGTTATCCGTTTGCCCGCGAATGCTTTTTCATGTTTCGCTGGCAGGACACCCTTCTCAATACGCTGGCCGAGCAAGCTTTGATTCACCACACGTGAAAATTCACCATTTTTAACGGAGATCACGTCAAAATGGTAGAACATAGAAAGAATTTGTTCACGCGAGAAACCAAGCGCTTGCAAAAATGTGGTTACTAGAATTTTTTTCTTTTTATCGATACGCACATAGAGCAAGTCACTGCTATCGAATTCGAAATCGAGCCATGAACCACGCATTGGAATAATGCGCGCAAGATAGTATGGGCGACCACGAAAATCTTTAACTTTTTTGCTTTGTGAAAAAACAACACCAGGAGAACGGTGCAACTGACTCACCACAACACGATCAATACCATTGATCATGAATGTGCCAAGATTACCTAATTTGAAACGGCCGTCTTGTTCAAAAAGATCAGACATAACCGGCAAATCGGTAAAGAAGATGCTTTGTTCTTTGATATCGCGCACTGTTTTGTTGCCCGCTTCATCAATGTCCCATGCAACGAGTTGCAATTTGACTTTGAGCGGAAGTGCGAATGTTTGACCGCTTGCGCGCGCTTCTTCAAGCGTTTGTGTTGGCTGGATTATAACACGGGATGCGCAATGATCACATCGTTTGTAGCGTGCAGTATTTTTATGGCATTTTGGGCAGGTAAGAAAATCATCTAGGCGTGAGCAACCTGTTTTTTTACATGAGGAGCAAGACCATTGATATCTATTTTCGATACCAGTTAGCTTGCCACACATACAAGCCCAATGGCCAATTTCATAACTAACATACTCAAGCGACATCTTACCCTCATACTCTATAGGGAAGACGTCACGTAAAACTTTTTCGAGACCTATTGGTTTTCGTTCTTCTGGCAGAAAATCAAACTGCGCAAAATCGTTAAAAGACTTTGATTGAATATCGATCAAATTCGGTAATGGAACAATGTCCTTAATCTTACCGAATGACCTGCGTACCGTTTCCTTGCCCACGCGGAAATTAGACATCCAGCAGCTCCTCGTTATTGCTCACGATCAAATATGCAAGCAGGAGCCAGTTACGGTCCTGCCCGCATTATTAGGAATACCCCCTCAAGACTTGCTTTGAACTTGCGTATACTTACGCGAGTTCAACTTTAGCGCCCGCTTCCTCGAGTGCCGCTTTCATTTTTTGTGCATCATCTTTAGATGCAGCTTCAGCGATCACACTTGGCGCTTCTTCAACTAATTTTTTAGCGTCAGAAAGACTCAAGCCTGGAACTACTTGACGTACAGCTTTAATCACTTTGATTTTTTCTGCGCCGCCATCTTTCAATGTAACTTTGTACTCAGACTTTTCTGACTGAGCTGCTGTTTCAGCTACTGCACCGGCAGCAGGAGCTGCAGCGGCCGCAACCGGCATTGCTGCCGAAACGCCAAAAGCTGTTTCAATACCTTTAATCAAGTCAGCCAAGTCAATTACTGACATATTGCCGATATCTTGAATCATTTTTTCGTGTTTTGATGCCACGGTTTTTCTCCAAAAATCAATTAATAGCGTTCAATCTCTTCTACAAATCACTCAATCACTACGCCAGGTTATCCCTGCTTTTTATCCGCAACTGCTTGAAGCGTCCAGACCAGGCTCGAAGGTATCATGTTCAATGTACCAACCAACTTACTTGTCGGTGCTTTCAATACACCGCAGAGCTGTGCAAGAAGAACTTCACGAGAAGGAAGCGTAGCAATACGTCTCACATCTTGTGCCACCAAAACATGAGAATCCATCAGACCAACTACTATGAGCAGCCCTTCATTCTCTTTCGCAAATGCGTCGAGCGTCTTTGCAACTTCTGGTGTGTTATTTTTTGCAAAAACAAGACCAATTTGATTTTTCAAAAATGGTCTCAAATCGTCAGCACCACCAAGCCCCTCAATTGCGCGTTTCATAAGGCGGGCTTTCGCTACTTTGAACGAGCCACCTTTGCTTCGCAATTTGGTGCGCAATGCTTGGATTTGATTGACAGTAAGCCCCTTGAAGCCAACAACGAATGCGGCTTGACTATCTGTGATATTTTCACGTAACGAATCAACGAGGGCAGCTTTCTGTTGCCTTTTCATCGCAACCTCTTTCTACTTACGAAGAACGTGACAATTCTTCAGTATCAACAGGTATACCAACACCCATTGTTGAAGTAATTGTCATCTTCTTAAGATACTTGCCCTTAGCTGTCGCTGGTTTTGCTGCTACTAGTGCTTTCACAAAAGCTGCAACATTATCACGGAGCTTATCGGCATCAAATGAAACTTTGCCTACAGTGAAGTGAACAAGACCGCTTTTATCGTTTTTGAAAAACGCGCGACCTTTTTTCAAATCCTCTACCACGCTGCCTACGTCAGATGTGACGGTGCCAAGTTTTTTGTTTGGCAACAGACCGCGAGGACCAAGAATTTTAGCAAGACTACCCACAACGCCCATCATATCTGGTGTTGCAACTGAGTAATCAAACTCCATCCACCCCTGACGAATTTTATCAACGAGATCTTGCGCTCCCACGTAGTCTGCGCCCGCTTTTTCAGCTTCGATTGCGTAATCGCCTTTAGCGAATACAATTACTCGAGCTTTGCGGCCGCGACCGTGTGGTAGTATGACCGACCCACGCACTGCTTGTTCGCCTTTTCCTGCATCGATACCAAGATTGATATCAACGTCAACGGATTCGTCGAACTTGGCGTAGGAAAGATCCTTAATCAGCCCAAGCGCTTTATTTAGCGGCATCATTTCTTTTGATACCACACGCTCAGCTGCTTTGCTATATTTTTTTCCGCGCTTCGCCATCCTGGAGTCCCTACCTATTAAACAACATCAACGCCCATACTGCGTGCACTGCCAGCGATAATCTTTTTCGCTTGCTCTATATCAACTGCATTCAGATCAGGCATCTTAATTTTTGCGATCTCTTCAATGTCGGACCAGCTGATTCTGCCAACTTTGTCCTTGTTTGGCACTGAAGAACCTTTTTTGAGGTTTAATTTTTTCTTGATCAACTCCGAAGCCGGTGGCGTTTTGATTACAAAGTCGAAGCTACGGTCTTTATAAATAGTAATAATAACCGGAACTGTATCGCCTCTGCGATCGGAAGTTTGTGCATTAAATTGTTTGCAAAACTCCATCAACTGCACACCATGTTGTCCCAATGTGGAACCAACTGGCGGAGCAGGTGTTGCCCCACCGCCCGGTAGCTGCATCTTAACTTGTGCTTTTATCTCTTTAGCCATCGTATTAACCCAACTCGAGCGTTTATCGTTTTACTTGATGAAAACCTAATTCCACTGGTGTCATGCGACCGAAAATGCTCACCATAATGGTCAGTTTTTCGCCTTCCGCATCCACTTTTTCTATCATGCCAACAAAGCCTGCAAACGGTCCGTCTGATATTTCAACTTCCCGACCGACAATAAAGTCTTCAGAAGCTTTGGCAAGTGAAATTTCACCGGTCATTTGCGAAACAATGCGGTCAACTTCACGCTTTGAAAGAGGCACTGGATCAGTACCGCCCAAAAAACGCATAACGCGCGGACTTGATTTAACAAGCCGCAACGATTCTGGAAGCATTTCCATTTCGACGATCATGTATCCCGGAAACAGCTGCTGATCTTCCGTTTCACCTGTTTCAAACATTTGTTTTACTTTAGCTGATGGAATCAATACCTGCCCGAAAAGTTCGTGCATGTCTTTTTCTTCAACGCGCTTAAGGATGTCGGCTTTCACCGCATCCTCATATCCGGCATATACCTGAATGACATACCAGCGTTTCATATTGAGCGCATCCTAATCAATTTTAATGAAGAACAAACGTTATCAGTTTATTAAGGCCAAAATCAACAGCGCCCAAGTACACTGCAAAAAGCGATACTAGAAACAAAACAACAATTGTGGAGCCAACAAACTCTTGCGTTTTAGGCCATTCCACTTTTGCAAGCTCAGCTCGCGATTCACGCAGAAATTGTATTAGGTTCTTAATAGCCATGCCGCATCACGCCTTCTTCGAAATTTTACTTCCTGGCTGCCGTTAGGCAACCATACTTTTTAACTTTTACCGCTTAGCAGATAATGGGGCCTGGCAGGCCAGGAGGGATTCGAACCCCCAACCCGCAGATTTGGAGTCTGCCGCTCTACCAATTCGAGCTACTGGCCTAGCACGATTCTATTTGGTTTCTTTGTGAACATGATGCACACGGCATCGTGAACAAAACTTTTTTAACTTAAGCGACCCAACTGTACGCTTACGCGCTACAACTTGGGTATAATTGCGTGCTTTACATTGCTCGCAAACTAAATGTGTCGTTACTCTATTTTTAGCCATGAAACCAAGCCCTGATTCTTGCTGCTATTAATCAAATAAAATTCAGTAATCTAATTTTTTTCCGGTACTCTGGAGCCCGCGACCGGACTTGAACCGGTGACCTCTTCCTTACCAAGGAAGTGCTCTACCGCTGAGCTACGTGGGCTTCACCATTTCTTGCTACTCTTACCCAATCTTTTCCATGTTAGTGGAAAAAACCGAAAAAGACAAATGAAAATGCGAGCCTGCGCGCGCTTTTGAACACTTTTCTAGTCGTATATGGAGCTGGCGATCGGATTTGAACCGATGACCTGCCGATTACAAATCGGCTGCTCTACCAACTGAGCTACGCCAGCACCATTAATTTTTTGGAGCGGGAAACGGGTCTCGAACCCGCAACCTGCAGCTTGGAAGGCTGCCGCTCTAGCCAATTGAGCTATTCCCGCAGACAACTTTTTATCGAGCTTACAGTGCGGTCCGTATTTCCGTCTTTATGCTTATCTTCTTTGGTTTGAGATAAGCGCGGCACTCGCCTTCTGGCCTGCCAGGCATTTCCTCAAGAAATGACTGGTGGCGAGAACAGGATTCGAACCTGTGAAGGCTGAGCCAACGGATTTACAGTCCGTCCCCTTTGACCGCTCGGGAATCTCGCCGTAATGTCAAATTAATAACTTTAATGATGATAAGAATAGAGCTTTTCTAGCAGGATTTCAACCCTGAGTTTAAGTAAAACCAAGGATTTTTGAAAAAAAGTTGAAAATCAGTCCCTAAAATGGCAGTTATTGGAACCTGTTCTGACTCTATTTTTTAGGTACTTCTTCGGCCAAAATCTCGTAAATTTCTGGCACACAACTGGTGCACCCTGTGCCAACCATAAACTCATCTTTTAATGCCTGAAAGTCCCGAGCTCCCTGCGCTATCGCACGGCACAAATCTGAATACATCACACCCATGCAGGTGCACACCAAATAATCGGGACGTTTTAATAGAGGACTATGATCATCCATAAGCCAAGGCCTTAATTTGCAAAAATTGATCTACCATCTATAGTATAGTGCGGTTTTTCAAAATATACCTCACCCTCTTTTTTCAGGAGATAGTATGACTCATCGCATTCTGGCATGTGCAGGCATCAGCCTCGCGCTTCTCACCCCTCTCGCGCACGCCGACTACACCGAGCAAGTTGACCAGCGCTGGCTTTCCACGTCACCCGCGATTGAAAAAAAAGAAACCACCCAACTACCAAAACCAGATAGTTGGCTCTCCTGGTTTGACAAAAAAATGGGCGTTCCTGAGCGGCCCGAATTGCAACCACCAGTCCTTGATGCCCACACACTCAAACAGTTAGCAACGCAATCAAAAGCGTATACCGATATTCCAAGCATTGCTGATTTTGTCACAGTAGAGAAATTGGAAATTGCCCGTGGCGAAGGTGAACCCAGCGCATCATGCGCACGCCAAGTGAGCAGCCTGTTGCAGCCTGATGGATCACGCACGAAACTGATCTCAACAGTCCATGGTGAACGAGCACTCGTGCAGATGCTCAGCCATCCAACGACTGATCTTGATATCATCCGCGCACGCCAGAAAAATATTCGCACGCTCTTTTCCCAACCAGACGTGCTTTCAGATATGACCCGCACCCTGGACCGCATGCATGATGGCGAAAAAGAATTGCTCGCCTATTTTCTGCCAACGAATGAAGTGAATGAGACCGTATTTGGCAAGCTCTATAGTGGACGCATGCTCAATTTTCTCAACAATAGCACCGCTGGACTGGAAACAGGCACCCGCTTGGGCAACCTCGGCACCGCATACACCATCGGTGGTCCAATTCTTACTCCTATTTTGGCAATGGCGTCAATGCGCTATGTGCTCAGAAAATTCGTTATTCCTGATGGCACAATCTATAGAGATATAAACAACAATGAAAGTATCATCAGACCCGAAAGCATTTTCACTTCTATCAAAGAAACTGCAATCGATTTTAAGAACGGTTCGAAGCTTTTTGCAGAAGCATTCTATGAAATGCCTTTCAAGTGGAAAGCTATCACCTTGGGCGCCGCCTCACCAATAATCGCTCTTATGACTTGGAACGGTTATAAAGCTGTTGATGAATTCAAATTCCGCCGCGATATTGCAAACTATTTGCAAAATAATCTGACGGACATCAGCGCCTATATCCGCGGTGCGCAGCACATTCGTGCACTTGCGCATGCTCACCCCGATCTCAATTTTGATACCAAGCACCTGGACATCGCCCTTGCCCGAGCAACTCATGGCCAAAGTGCGCTCAAAGAACTCGTTGAATTATTTAACACACAAACGTTCACCGGCGAAGCATCATTCTTCTCAATCACTGGCCGCGTGTTGCGTGCGCACAAATTGATCGAACAATGCAAAAACTCACTCGGCGAAATCATGGCAGAAGTTGGCGCCATTGATGCGCAAGTTGCAATCGCACGGCTCATGGTTGCCAACCAAGATCGCGATGCACGTTTTTGTTTTGTGAATTTTGTGGGCGCAGATAATCCTATGATCCGCGCGCAAGGATTCTGGAATCCATTCGTTGAAAAACATACTCCTGTGCTCAACGATATTTTGATGGCCGATAAAACAAGCCGCATCATTTTGACTGGTCCAAACACCGGTGGTAAATCGACCTGCATCAAGGGGCTCATGATCAATAGCATGCTTGTCCACTCATTTGGTGTGGCTGCTGCACAATCATTCGACTGCACTCCATTCCAAGTCGTCCGCTGCTACTTGAACGTGAACGATGACACTATCGCAGGCGAATCATTATTCTTTGCGGAAGTGAAACGTGCGAAAGAGTTGATGGCGGCAGTCCGTTCATTGAAACCTGGACAATTTGCCTTCATCATCATGGATGAGATTTTTAGCGGTACCAACCCAGATAAAGCGCAAGAAATTTCTTACGACTTTTTGACCGAGTTGAGCAGCTATCAATGCTTGTTTATCGATGCAACCCACTTTCCAAAATTAACTGAATTGGAAAATGATGGTATATGTGCAAACTACCAAATGGAAGCATACGAAAACGAAAAAGGACGTATTGTCTGCACCTATAAAATAATTCCTGGCATTTCGCAGGTGAGCAATGCTGAGCAGCTGGTAAATGATGCAGGCATTCATAGCATAAATTGGTAGGCTCCATAAAAAGGGATTTTAAAGCAGTAAAAGAAAGCGCTCCGCAAAAATGCGGAGCGCTTTTTATTGAGTACCAACAAGAAATTTATTCTATACACTTAATAGACAATGCACGTGTGTTATCATCTTGATATTCAAGAACGATATTGCACACTGAGTGATCAAGCAGATCTTTGATAATGGCAGGCCATTCGATCAATGCGCGGCTATTTGGCGCATACAAATATTCATCAAACCCGGCCGCCAAGAATTCATCTTCTGTTGAAAGTCTGTAGAGATCAAAATGATAATATTCGATGTTGTCTGCACCAGTATAGATATTCATGTAAGTGAATGTTGGACTGGTGATGTCCTCATCCACACCGCATGCTCGCAATATCGCTTGCACCAAGGTTGTTTTACCCGCGCCGAGTGGACCACTAAGAGTGACAATCGCATATTTTTTCAGATAAGGAAGCACTTTTTGTGCAACCGATTCAACATCATCAAAACCGTAGATAATCTTTTCTTGGTTTTCCATAGCACTCACAATTTATCTAGTGTCCGTTTTAGTTTCTTATCTTGCTTTGATGCGGTCTTATTCTTTGTTATCCGATTTTTTATTTCAACTGCCGTATCATCTTGCTTGAGAGGAATGTGGCCACTGCCGGCCATCATAATATCGTCGACATCACTTTCCGTGTCTGAAAACTTAATAACATCATGCAGCTTGACGGTACTTTTTTGACCACTATGCGAAATTGCATTTTGCACCAATGCATAAAAGTCTTCTGAATCTATGGTGACGATATCATGCTTGTTTGCAAAGTGGCATAATTCACGATCGGTGGACACGAGCACCATCTCATGCTGCCGATGCCCCTCGATATATTCCTTGATATATTCATCAGCCGTCTGATTATAGCCCGAATAGACCACTGTCACTTGATCATGAGATTCCCGCTCGGGATGGGGATCATTGCCCCCATCAAAGACAACGACCGTGGTATGCATTTTTATATGTGCATAGTTGTTCATGCGGGCAATAAAATCGCCACGCTCATTATCAGTTATTTTATTTGGATAAAATGCCCCCTTGAGCACGTTATATCCATCGATCACTATAATCACAAATTCATCCCGCTCAAACTTTTTCTAGTCAGATCCTATTTGCTAGTATGAAATACCCGTACTATAATTGCAAAAGATATTGTTTTTAATTCGGGTGGACCATGGCACAACTAATCCAGATGCGGCAACGCATCAAAGCAATCGAAACGATTAAGAAAGTGACGCACGCAATGCGCCTCATTTCGATGTCCTCCCACTCTCGACTGCGTCACACCATTGAGCCATTAGGCGTCTATCGCCATCAAGTTGAATCCTTGCTCTCTCGAGTACGCGCCAGTGCTCCAAAATGGACGCACCCACTCATCGGTATTCACGACCGACCAACCTCACGCCATCTCGTTATTTTGATCGGATCTCAAAAAGGACTGTGCGGCAGTTTCAACACAAACTTGTTCGCCCGCTTTGCGCAGTATCGTGCAGAGTATCCCGCAAAGAATCTTTCAATCATCGCAATCGGCAAGCGAGCGGTGGATCATGCACGGGAAGTGGCTCCGCAACAAATAGTGGAAATGTTCCCCGAATTTAACCCGCGCACCGTGGGCGAAATTGCACAAATATTAACGCGCTATATTTCCAAGCATGCTGAATCACTTGGCTATGTGGATATCGTGAGTAATGAATTTGTGAATTTCTTCATCCAGCGCCCGCAGGCACACACCGTGGTGCCGATTGTTGAACCTGAAACCCAAAACATGACACCCGAAGATTATTTGTGGGAAATGCCCTCTGGCGAAGTTCTCGATATGCTTCTTGAGCAGTATCTCGAATCAACGCTGCTCCATTTTCTCTATCAATCGCTCTTGGCTGAACAAGCGGCGCGCTTTTTATCTATGGACAATTCAACGCGCAATGCGCAAACATTATTGGAAGACACCCAGCTGCAATACAATAAATTGCGCCAGGCGATTATTACCAAAGAACTCACTGAGCTGGCGGCAAGTTTCCAGCCGTATTAATTTGCAACTAAAAAGCCCCGGAATTGATTTCGGGGCTTTCTTCTTATTTTTGTAGTGCTTTTTCCTGTTCCTGCTGAACCAGCTCTCCATTCAACTGCTCATCCTCGTGCAGCACCACATAGCCTCCAAGAGCTCTCAATTTCTGCTCAAGCGAATCGTAGCCCCGCTTCCAGTGGTGCACACCGGTCACGATAGTCGATCCTCGCGCAGCCAACCCCGCAAGGACCAAGGCGCATGATGCTCGAATATCAGTGGCAATCACTTGGGTGCCATAAAGCTCTTCAACTCCCTTGATCACCGCCTTGTTACCCTCGACGGTCACCTGCGCGCCCATTTTGCTCAATTCCCGAGCATGGAGCAATCGATTCTCAAATACCGTCTCCTCGATCACGCTCTCACCATCGGCAAGGCACTGAAGCGCAAACATGGGCGCTTGCAGATCAGTGGGGAAGCTCGGATAGGGACCAGTCTTGAAAGAAACGGCTCGAGGCGAATTTGTTGCAATTAAGCGTATGCCCACCTCGTGAGCACCCACCTCAATCGTGTGGCCCATCTCTTCCAGCTTGAGCAAGAAGACATCCAGGGCATATGCAGGCGCATCGGGAAGGTAGACATTGCCTCCAGTGATGGCACCGGCAAGCAGCAACGCTCCCGCCTCTAAACGATCCATAATAACGGAATGAACAATCGGCTTGAGATCCGCGCCGCCCGTGATTTCGATAGTGCCATGAGGCAAAATTGCGATATGAGCGCCCATTTTTTGAAGCACGGCAACGAGATCGAGCACTTCCGGCTCGAGGGCTGCGTTGACGATTCGGGTTGTTCCTGCGATGGCTGTGGCCGCCATCATGATATTTTCAGTGGCGCCAACGCTCGGATAGGCAAGCACCAACCGACGCGCAGCCATATTCTTGCTAACCCGCGCACATAAAAATTCGCCACTTTGCTCAACGATCACGCCCATCTTTTCGAAATTGCTCAAGTGATAGTTGATGGGGCGATCACCAATCAGACAGCCGCCCGGCATTGCAATGTCCGCCCTGCCAAAGCGAGCCAAGAGCGCACCCATGACCAGCACCGATGCACGCATTTTTTTCATGATATCAGGACTCACCTGCCAACGATCCACACCAGTGGTATCAACTTCAAGTTCATGTTCATCTTTAAAGAAGGTAACGCTGGCGCCTAGCTCTTCGAGCAGCCGAATCATTTGGAGCACATCCGCCGATGCGGGGACATTTTTCAACCGAGACTTGCCGCGCGTGAGCACAAGCGAGGCCATGATAACAAGCACTGCGTTCTTGGCCCCAACGAGGGGAACCGTGCCATGCAGTGCGGGAGATTGTTCTATATGCAGAAATGAAGTTTTCATAAATTGGTTTTTTCCAACAAAGGGTAATTAATTCAGTAATTAAAGTCATTGGGAAACGGCATATAGAATAACACGCGATTGGCCTAGAACGCAAAAAAGCCCCGCCTTTAACAGGCAGGGCTTTTTTTATGATCTATGTTAAAAGATCAAGCAAGGTTACCAGCTGCGATCGCCGCCACGGTTTCCACCGAAGCCACCACGATCACCACCACGGCTACCACCGAAACCACCACGGTCTCCGCCACGATCGCCACCACCACGGGGGCCACCGAAAGACGTACGACGTGGAGCACGTTGTTCACGTTCTTGAGCTTCGTTTACACGCATTGTACGACCTTCGAAATCTTGGCCGTTCAACGCATCGATTGCTGCTTGAGCTTCGTCGTTATTTTTCATTTCTACAAATGCAAAACCGCGAACCATTCCAGTTTCACGATCTTTGATAATGCGAACAGAGGCTACCTCGCCATACGCACCAAACAAATCACGCAACTGCTCTTCAGTCACAGAGCGAATGAGGTTGCCTACATAAATATTCATGGAATCCTTTAAAAAAAAAGAAAATGGGAAATATAAAATCCAATATCAAGTATATACTAAATATACAAAAAACAATACCACCTAGCTACTTCGTCACTCATCCTTCTATAAAAGCCCAACGCTCAAAACCGCTTCCAACTTTAGCAAAAAAGCTAATTAGTTCAATAGTTGTTTTAGCCGCTGAACCTCAGACTGAGTCAAATCACGCCATTCGCCACGCGCCATTTTACGGGTGGTCAAACCGGCATACAAAGATCTATTAAGCTTGAGAACCGTATAACCAAGCGACTCAAAAGCACGCCTGATAACGCGGTATTTCCCACTATGAATAGTCAAAAAGAGCTCTTTTTTAGTGCCCGGAACAACCAGCACGCGATCACACTTAAGAACACCATCTTCTAACATCACCCCTTTTCTGAGGGCCTCAACATCCTTGACTGAACAAGAACGATCGATAGTGACGTGATAGGTCTTTTGAACCTCAAAGCTCGGATGCATTAAGCGATGCGCCAATCCACCATCATTAGTCAGAAGCAAAACACCAGTCGTGTTTCGATCCAGGCGACCAATAGGATAGAGGCGCTCGGGTATATCTTTTTTCAGCAAATCGACAACCGTGAAACGTCCCCGCTCATCGGCGGTCGTTGTAATGCAATCTTTTGGCTTATTAAGCAGAATATAGCGTGTACGCTCATTGGCAACGACGATCGATCCATTAACACGAACAAGATCACTTTTAGTCACGGGTTTCCATGGCTCAGTGACCACAACGTTATTAATCGTAGCGCAACCGGTTTTTACCAAATCGATGGCACGACGACGCGAACACAATCCCGCATGCGCAATATATTTTGCTATGGTTAGATTCACGTTTTAGATCTCTTTTTTTATTCTTCTAGCGCTCCTTCGGCATTGAGCCGAAAAGCATATATGTAGAAGTATGGAAAAGTCGTCACATTGTTTTTCACTCCTTATGATAGCACAAAAAAGCCGATTTGTACCGAAGATAAACCTTTTTTGCAAAAAGAATGGCCCCTGGGTAGACTTGAAAAACAAATCCACACCCCTAGGAGATTTTAATCATGGCACCTAAAACTGAAACCGGTAAATTAGAAGTTGTGTGCGGCCCCATGTTTTCTGGCAAATCTGAAGAGCTTATTCGCCGTTTGCGTCGGGCAAAAATAGCCAAGCAACGGGTGGTTGTCTTCAAACCAGCACTCGACACGCGCTATGCAACGGAACGAATCGTTTCACACAATGGAATGGCCCTCGATGCCTATGCAACTGACAACCCACAGGACATTCTCACACACGCAATTCAGCACGGCACTGATGTGGTGGGCATTGATGAGGTGCAATTTTTTCCTAGTGGGATTATTTCTGTTATTTGTCAGTTAGTTGCCCTTGGCAAACAAGTTATCGTTGGCGGCCTTGATCTTGATTTCCGCGGTGTGCCCTTTGGCCCCATGCCAACACTATTGGCCATCGCTGATGAGGTCACAAAGCTCCAAGCGATTTGTTCAAGCTGCGGCTGTGATGCTCATTTTAGCCAACGGCTAGTCAACGGTAAACCAGCAAAATTTAATGATCCAATTATATTAGTCGGCGCGCAAGAGACCTATCAAGCTCGCTGCCGCGGATGTTATAGTATCGATCAGATTCCACAGTTTTAACGCAATCCTATGGCTAAACAAAAAATCACCTATTCCTGTTCTGAGTGTGCCCATCAAGCATTCAAATGGCTTGGTTGTTGCCCCGAATGCAAAGAATGGAACACATTTTCTGAACAGGCGCCTATGATTAAATCCGCAACACCCGGCATGCGAGCTGCTACTGGCATTACTGCCACCTCAACCACTATGCGGCGATTGGACGAAGTTTCGGGCGTTGAGCAAGATCGTATGCTCACCGGCATTGCCGAATGGGATCGGGTGATGGGTGATGGAATTATGCCAAGCTCGCTGATTGTGCTGACCGGCGATCCAGGGATTGGAAAATCAACGTTGCTTTTGCAAGTATCAAACGCGCTTGCAAAATCCTATCGCGTCTTTTATTTCTCCACTGAAGAATCGCTCCAGCAGGTCAAACAACGGGCCGACCGGCTCAAGTGCACGAGCAAACAATTATTTTTTTCTGATAATCCCCAACTCGATACGATCATCGCCACTGCCCACCAAGAACATCCTGATGTTTTGATCATCGACTCGATTCAAAATTGTTACATTCCTGGCAGCCAAACATTGCCTGGTTCGGTGGGCCAGCTCCGAGAATCAACCTTCCAATTGATGCGCTTGGCAAAAGAACAAATGATTACGATCATCATCACCGGCCACATCACCAAAGAAGGCGTGATTGCCGGACCGAAAACGTTAGAGCACATGGTTGATGCAGTCTTCTATCTGCAAGGTGAAGATCGACTCAATTCACGTGTGTTGCGCGCGGTGAAAAACCGTTTTGGCACCATTAATGAGCTTGGTTTTTTTGAAATGCGTGAAAAAGGATTGGAAGAAGTTCCTAATATTAATGCCTATCTTTTGAGCGATGTTTCCCATTCGCCGGGATCGGTGCTCGTGAGTGTGATGGAAGGATCGCGCCCATTACTGCTCGAGCTGCAGGCACTCACTATTGAATCAAAATTAGGCATTCCGCAGCGCGTGGTTTCCGGACTTGATCACAAACAGGTGGTCCTGATTGCAGCCATTTTGCAAAAATATTTGCAGGTGAAGCTCAGCATGCATGACATCTTTTTCAAAGTGAGTGGCGGATTCAAAATTAATAGTAGCGGCTCAGATCTGGGCATCGCCCTTTCGCTGCTCTCGAGCTACTTCCAACAACCCCTGCCGCAACAATCAATTGCGCTGGGCGAAATAAGTTTGACTGGTCAGATCAAACCAATTAATCAAATTAATGCGTTTGTGAAGGAAGCAGAAAAATTTGGGATCACCCAACTCATGATTGCAAGCAACCAAAACATTGAAAAGACCTCGTGCACCGCACGCCGCTTTCGCAATGTGTATGAGCTGCTTTCACTCTTTGAAGAATGATGCTATTCGTTATGCAAGCCTAGCTTTTTTAGAAGTTTATCAACCATTATCACCAACGCTCCATCTCCCATCACATTTGCTGCGGTCCCGAAAGAGTCCATCAGCAAGAAGAGTGCGGTGATCACGCCAATCATTTCTGCACTAAAGTTTAGTTGCGAAACTAGAATAGGCGTCATGACAAGAATTGCACCGCCAGGAATTCCCGAAACGGCAAACATCGCCGTGCAAAAATAGAATACAAACGAGGCATATTGCGCAAAATCTGGCAGCGAGCCGGTGAATAACAGCATCGTTACCATGGCAAGCATGGGAATACCAATACTATCGCCAAGCAGATGCACATTCGCCATGATAGGCATTGCAACCATCGCGAGTGGACGGTTGTGTGTATTTTTGTAGGCACATTCAACTGATACCGGCACCGTGACCGCACTCGACATCGTGCTAAACCCGGTCAGATATGATGGTAATGCATTTTTGATCGCATCAAGCATATTACGCAGTGAGAATCGTGTTGCCAAGGCATACATCCATATCAAGTAGCAAATTTGTGTTGCGACAATAAGAAAAAAAGTTCCGCTATAATTTTGCATCAGCAATATGAATGTCCCTTCAAAGCGCATCTTGAGGAGAAATCCAAAAACATACAACGGCAGAAAAGGAATCACGACCCAATTGAGAATGTGCTCGATCGTTCTTTTAAAATGATGGCTCGATCTTTCAAACTTAGGCACACGCACAAAGGTGAAAAATAGCCCTAGCGCGATGGCACAGATCAATGCGTATTCGGTGCGCAAGAGTGTTGGCAATCCGAGGGTGAATGCCGGATGAATCAGATCATGCGCGGCAATAATTGCCGCATCACCTTTTGAGGCAATGGCACATGAAACCCATCTCATGATGACATAATCAAGCATGGTAACAAGGGCATTTGAGACAAAAATCATAGCCAACATTATGAGCAAAATAAGCGGTGCATTCTTCTTGAACGATAAGATTCCATCCAGAACGAATGCCAAAATTATGAACGGCAGAATAAAGGTAAGCAGATCTTTAAAAACAACGCTTGCCGTATACATCCATGTCACAACCACCTGCGGCAACATGGTGCCAAATAGGAATGCACATGCGATAACAATGAGAAGTTGAACTGGCAAAGAAATACGTCGTAGCATACAATTACCTCACTCAGCTTTTGATGTAGATTCGAACGATATGAATATTTTCATATGCTGAGTATACCCAAAAAAAAAGGAGCTGTAGAATGAATAGCATGAAGAGCGTACTAGAAAAGCAACGAGATTTTTTTGCCACAAATACAACCAAATCTATTGAGTTTCGCATTGAACAATTGCACGCGTTAAAAAAATATCTCATTGAGCATGAACAAGAAATCATACAAACTCTCTATGTCGATTTGCACAAACCGCCATTTGAATCCTTTACTGCAGAGTTCTATCTCATAATTCAAGAGATCAATCTGGCACTCAAAAAGATCTCATGTTGGAGCAGACCACACCGCGTCCCAACTCCACTCACCCATTTTCCCGCATCAAGCTATAGTGCACCCGAGCCCTATGGTGTTGTGCTCATAATCGCGCCATGGAATTATCCATTTCAATTAACACTCATTCCACTTATTGGTGCAATTGCTGCCGGCAACTGCGCATTGCTCAAACCATCTGAATTTGCACCCCAGACTGCCCAGTTTCTTGCCCAAATGGCACAAAATATTTTTGCACCTGAATATATTAGTGTGGTAGAAGGTGATGCAAGCACAGCGCAGGAATTAATCTCACATCGATTTGATTATATTTTCTTCACCGGAAGTACCCGGGTTGGCACAAGTGTGATGCTGGCTGCGGCGCAACATCTGACACCGCTCACTTTAGAGCTTGGTGGCAAAAGCCCCACGATTGTGCATGAAGATGCCTCAATACAACAAGCCGCCAAAAAAATTGCATGGGGAAAGTTTTTAAATGCGGGACAAAATTGTATTGCGCCTGATTATGTTCTTGTGCATAGTTCAGTCAAACAATTATTGATTGAGGAATTAAAACAATCGATTGAAATGTTATATGGCAAAAATCCACATGCGAGCGAAAGCTATGGCCGCATTGTTAATATGAAACATTTTGATCGATTACACGCTCTACTCAAAGATGGAGATATTATTTCTGGAGGATCAAGCGAAGCTTCTGATCGTTTTATTGAGCCAACGCTCATTGACAACATAAAACCTGAAAGCGCACTCTTGCACGAAGAAATTTTCGGACCAATCCTTCCCATAATTTCTTATGAATCACTAGATGAAGCATTTTCCTTCATTAAAGAAAAACCTAAGCCACTCGCTCTCTATATATTTTCTAATTCCAAAAAAGTATGCGCACATATTTTGCAAGAATTATCATCGGGGACTGCGTGTATTAATGACACGGTTCTGCAGGGTTCTTCTTGTCATCTGCCATTGACTGGTGTGGGCTTAAGTGGTTTTGGTTCCTATCACGGGAAAAAAAGCTTTGATACCTTTTCTCACTATCGATCACTCTTATATAGTAACCGATTCACCATTATATTCCGCTATCCGCCTTATCGGCAATTGCATACTAGAATTATGCAGTTCTTACGTTGGTGGCTCTAAAAAAAATCCCCGGCTTTTTACACCGGTGATTTCTACTTATTAGCTCTTTTTAGCTATTGGATAACGAGATGTTATTCCAACTATTTGATTGATTCAAATTATCAAATTGACCATATAACGCGGTAGTCAATGGCAATCCCTGATCGCTTGGGAAATTGATCATGTAGTTACCAGTTGTGTTACCAAACGCGATATTGCGAATAAATAACGACGCTGTTGCTGCCGCCGTATCATAGATGCCATACCCAGCGGCATTAGAACCACCATGATTACGATCGAATGAAGAATCCATAATGCATGCCTCAGTTGCTCCATCGAGCAGCAATCCCGCTGCAAAGCCATTGCCCGCATCGCAGCATCCACCTTTGCTCTTCTCAACATGGAGATAGAGATCATCCGAATTATCATTCGATTCTGCCAAAATGGCAATTGCCTGCGAGGCTGATTGCTCAGTGGCTCCCGATTCATTGGTGCAGCGAATTGATCCAGCATAGCATCCGCTCAGGAAGGTGCATTCGCTCGCAATAGATGCAAAACCAACCGCACGTTTTTCTAGATCCAAATCTGCATCACTTGTTGCCGCATGATCAGTCGATTGGCACTGCTCAAAGCGCGTATCGCGACAATTTTGAACCAAGAATCCATACACGCTGCGCGGCGATTTGAGCGACTGGCTCACACAATTACGGAATGTATTTGCATGGGCAGTATTATCAACAAAAACACCGGACACGAGAGACGATGGATTGACCACATCCCCTTCATTATCCAAATAGGCATAGTGATCACTTGAGATGCAATTTTCAAAAATGTTTGCTTCCGATCCATTGATCACTGCAATGCCGTGAACATGGCCATTGCGACTCCAACATTCAAGCACTTCTGTGTTGATAACGTGGCAATTGCGACACGCTGCCAAAGAAATTCCATACACATCATTACCGCTATAACGGCTCAGTTGGAATGGTTTGGCCTCAGTAGCATAGCGGCTCGGCTCAAATGCATAATTCTCATTGCCCGCTATGTCTGAAAGATTGCTTCCCAGCACACCAAGACTTTGGATATTAATGATGCGACAATCTTTGATGGTGACTCCATGACCACAATCAACACGAATGCCATACGCACCTTTCACTCGGTGGCCTGCATCATCACCATTGAATACTGGTTTCACTTGAGACAAGAAGAGTTCTTCACTTGGTGAATCAGACAAAATATTGTCGGCAAACCCAGCGGGATATAGTTTTGGATCAACTGAGATGGTGGCATAGACTTGCGCTTTGATCACGCCATTTGGTGCAAAGGTGCCATTTGGATATGCATCTTCCCAACGCAAGATACCGTATGGGAATCCTTTCAATTGGACGCCATCATTATTTGCGATACCAATTGTTTCGATCATTTCACTTTTAACATTACACACGGTGACATTTTCAATCACAATCGAATTGACGGTACCATCGGAACAATGACGCGGCACCACTGGACCGATATCAAACGCACGGTTCAAAAATATTCCGTAGCAGTTTCCTTCACTCGCCCCTGATGGATAGTTTTCGCCATTGAAATTTGGATCGGTGATGAATGGTTGAAGCCCTGCCAAATAGGAAGCCGCTACTGCATCACCCCTGTTTGCAAGACTTTGCAACATAGCTTCCGCTGATTTCATCAGAGCCAATTCTCCAGTGAATGGCACTCGGTGCTCAATACCAGAAATAACAACGTCTTTGATTTTACCATTCAGCATATTATTGAACGAGATTCCAGCAACTTCCCAATCGCGAATAACCATATCGTGAATATAGATATCGCTATTACTGTTACCATGAATCCCATGGTGGCTCGAACGACCAACTATACCGTTTTTGATTTCAACATTGTGAGCAGGTTTCAACTTAGTTTCACCAGTGTAGGCAAAAATGAAGCGGAACAAATTGAATGGGAACGGCGAATTACCCAACTCAATCAATGAAAATACTTTCAATGAATTTGTGTTTATAAATTCTTGCGCACATTCAAATGTTTTGGTGTTCAAATCGATAATGACATTATCGCATTCAACAGACAGCGCGGTGAACCAGGCGCCAATTGCTGGCTTATCGGTACGTAATGCTTCTGCGTCTGGTGTTGGTCGAAAGACCACATTTTCGGTAAAATAATAATAACCAGGTTGCGTAATTCGATAGGGACCAGAATCAAAATCTGACTGAGAGAGCGGAATTGCGCTATCAGCATTGAGCAACTCCATGGTACCAAATCGTTGCGATTCTGCCTGCAAGCTGACACTCATTAGTGAAAGCAAAGAAAGAATAAAAATACGCATCCACTTCTCCTTTTTTAAATAAAAATCTGTCTGGTGATTTCATACCGCAGTGCAATAAAAGTGTCAAACCCAGTTAGACTTGATTTGCAGGAGTAATCACGTTAGAATGCAGCTTCATTAACACAAAAAAGGAAATCAACCATGTTAAAAAAATATGCTCACTTTTTTTTGGGAACAGCACTTATCATGAATCAAGCGCACGCAACCGATAATGTTGAAGCGGTCATTTTAGCAGCGGGAGTTTCGTCCCGTTTTGGCAAGCCATACAGTAAAATGCTTGCTGAAATTAATAATGTGCCGATGATCGTTCTTTCATTAGAACCACTCCAAGAGCTTGATTTGGCAAAAATTGTTATCGTGGGGCATCAGCGCGAACAGGTGATGAAAGCTATTTTGGATGCAGGAATCACCAAGGTGCAATTTGCTCCTCAAAACGAACAACGCGGAACCGGCCATGCCGTTCTCTGCGCACAACCATTCTGGAGCAAAGATAATATTCTCATCACGAATGGCGATATGCCACTGATCAAAGCGGAACTTATTGAGCAACTCTATTTGGAACACAAAAAAAATAACGCTGATATCACCTTCATCGTTGCACACAATGTTGATCCTGCATGCGCATATGGCCGTATTGTTCCTGATCAACATGGCACCATCGCGATCGTGGAGAAAAAACATTTCACTCACGCAATCGAAGATTTTCCACTCGTGAATGCGGGAATTTATTTGGTGAAACGCCCGGTGCTTGAAGAATGCTTGCAGGAAATTAAAGAGAATAGTGTGTCACATGAATTCTACGTGACTGATATTGTTGAAATTGCAGCACAAAAAAACCTGCGTGTTATCACCATTGAAGTACCATTTAATGCGGTACGCGGTATCAACACGCAGGAAGAATATAATACGATTCTAGCACTTGTGGCAGAAGAACGAGCTGCGGCTATTTCGCGTTAGACCAGTATTTCTCGTCGTTCGCTCTTGCTTCTTGTTGTAGCATTGCCATGAGAGCTGGGCTAAGACCGCGTCCATCCCAAGGTTTTGCTTCTTCAACCAATGATTTTTTATATCCATCATAATCTTCTGGATTCCAAATCAACTGTGAATTTGGCGTGTAATCATTATATGGTTTAAATCCAAGACGTTTAAGCAGCCCTTTCAGAGGAGATGCCCCGCCAGTTATAGCATCATTTCCTATTCTCGTTAGGATTGATGTTTTATCAGGGAACTGCTCATGAATGTACTCAAGAAGATCAGGGGCCTGCCCATATATTTTCAACGGCGTCATATGGAGCGCAATTGCATCTTTCGGTTGGTCAAGGATTTCCAACGCAGCAAAACCATAACTACCATCATTGACAAGCACCAATGGCCATTGTGGATTGCCCGCATTTGCCATTGCTTGAATATAACCAGCAATGTGTGATTGGATCTGCTTGAGCCTTTCTTTATTTTCTGCTGAAGTTGGTAACCCATCAACCATGCGATTATATATAGCAAGTCCCATCTTCATAATAGGTGTTAGATCTTCCCGAGGTTGTGCTAATCGAAAGTGGGGAGGTGTATCCTCAACTACATCCCAAGCTATCTCACCCTGGTCCTCATTCATCGCAGACATTGAGCAGGCTGCTAATAATGCGCTGCTGAGTAATAATTTCTTCATATAAACTCTCCTGGAAAATATGGTTTAACGTTCTTCTTCAACTAATCTTCTGAATGTCACAAACCCCTTGATCCAACAAAATTGGCCGGCAAGCTCATAGCCATCCCACTCTTTAAAGCCAAGGTTTTCGACAATACCCAAAAGTGGTGTTGTTGCTATAACGCGTTGGGACAACGTGAGCACAAACGCACGATTTTCTGGAAATTCTTTTTGCATAAAATCCATAATCTCAGACATAATTGCTGGAAATAGTGCGTAGCCATTCGAAAAGGTAGGGGTTAGATAGATTATCAAGGTGTCTGGCAATTCTTGCACACGTCTAAATGAAAAAAAACCAAGCTGTTCATCATTGTGATCATAGATATGAACCAGCATCCAATCCTTGTTCCCGCTATTTATCATCGCATGAAGATAGCCAAAACAATGTCCTTGATAGATTTTAATTTTTTCTTTTTCTTCATCAGAAATAGTCGCAACGTTATTTGTTACTCCATTGTATCTCTTAATTGCCATTTGCATGATTGAGGTTAAATCCTCATCAGAGCTTGCAAATCGAAACTTAAAATTCTCTGTTCCAGAAATTGAAATTGTCATTAGAAGAAGACAGCCGAATAATAATCTCTTCATAAAAAATCCTCAATTTAGTTTAAAACCATTCGGAGAATGCTAACACGGAACACTGCAAATTCAAATGCATTAAGCAAGTCGTGTTATAAGAATCGAAGCATTCACACTTGTTTGAGATCCTCCAACTTGAAGCCCAAGAGTAACCGAAGTAGGAAGCACAACAACTACGGATGTATGGTTGACTAACGTTAGCACATCTCCTGCAGACAGACTTAAAATGGCTTGCCCTACCGTTATTCCCGCGGTCGTTCCATATGTGGTTGTCGTGTTTGCAGTTCCATTGACGAATAATGTGAATTGATTTGCGGTCGTGCCCGATACAAAATAGCTCATGGAATATGTGCCTGTGTTGGTAATGGTAATTGAGCTTGTTCCAGCGGTATGAGTGACACCTGACAAGGGACCATTGCTACCAAAGGTCAAGGCCGCTTCAGCGGCTATTGTTTGAGATGTCGTGTTATAGATATAGGCATATCCCAAAGCGCTGACGTCTGATCCAGTTGCTCCAGTGGCACCAGTTGGACCTGTTGCACCTGTTGCGCCGGTCGCACCGGTAGGTCCAGTCGCTCCAGTGGCACCTGCCAACCCATCACTTCCAGTAGCGCCTGTAGGTCCCGTTGCGCCTGTTGCTCCTGTAGATCCAGTACTGCCCGTGGCGCCCGTAGGTCCAGTAGCGCCGGTTGAACCAGTAGCTCCCGTTGGACCAGTTACTCCGGTGGTACCCGTGGAACCTGTGGATCCAGTAGCACCCGTTGGGCCAACATCACCGGTCGGTCCTGTTGCTCCGGTGGCGCCCGCTAACCCAGCACTGCCTGTCGGTCCAGTAGCACCAGTAGACCCTGTGGCACCCATAGGTCCAGTCGGGCCCGTTGCGCCCATCGCTCCAGTGGCTAAACCGAGTACCGCCGCTAGATTAGATATATTGCCATAATCAATTGAATTCACACAGAACGAGCCTGACACAGAAAGTGAACCATTCACCCTCAATCCTCCTACACACAATTTGCAGTAATAGTTTGGTTGCTTACAGCAATTTGTTGCACAACGTGTTGCAGAATCTCTCGTGTCCATATGATCCATATTATCTATACACACTTGACCTGCATGCAGTTTTTCTTGATATTTTTTCAGATTGGTTTGTATTGCAATTAGCTGATCTTGCGACAGATAGTGTGGCAACTTGTCGCACACATCAAGACATTCATCAACTACATGATCAACTTGCTGATACAATGCCACAGTTCCTTCATCCTCAATATCTTGGCATAAAAGTTTGAATGCTACAGACCAATGATGCTGGGGTAGGAGATTAGACAATTCAACAATACTTTTTCGCGCATGCTTACCTATATACACAAGAGAATAATTTCCCTCTTCATCAAAGGTATATACATCTAGCTCATTTTTGAAATTATCTGCAGCAATCATGTGCAAGGATATCAGCATAGATATCAGAAAAAGTGAAATCATTTTTTGCTTCATTGATTAGGCCCTCAAATAACATCTTTATTGATAATGCCTAACCCTATTTAGAGGGGATCTGTGATGTCAATAACCTAGAATATTTTTCTATCTCTTATAATAATGAGAACATTGATTTTGAAGAAAAGCTTATGAAACTCAGAAGAGAATGGATATGAAGACATTCATTTTTTTGACATTGTTTTTTGTAGCCACAATGCACGCCGACCCGCTTCTTGTTGTTGTGTTGATGGTAAAAAATGAAGCATCAGTGATAGTGCAAACATTACAGCCGTTTGTGGATGGCGGTATTAAAGATTTTGTAGTTTTTGATACGGGATCGTCTGATGGAACACAAGAAATCGCAAAAAAATTTTTCACGCAACACAACCTAATCAATGCGCATGTGATTGAAGAACCATTTATTAATTTTGCGGCTTCGCGCAATCACGCTCTTGAAGCAGCTCAGGAACTTTTCCCCCACGCGCAATTTATGATCATGCCTGATGCCGAGTGGTATATACATAATGTAGAAGGGCTCCTACAATTCTGCCGGGAAAACATACATGATTATGCCAATTCCTACTCACTCATACTTAAAAGCACTATGGAATCATTGCGCGTTGATCGACTCATACGATGCCGCAAGAACATAAAATTTGTTGGCCGGGTTCATGAAGCGCTTAATCATCTGACTATTGTCGTTCTTCCTCAGGATATTTATTTTGAATGGCGAACAACTCAGGAAGGCAATAAAAAATCTCGGCAGCGATGGGAACGAGATAAAGATTTATTATTAGAAGACTACGAAGAAAATCCTTTCGACCTGCGTACACTTTTTTATCTTGGTCAAACATACGATTGTCTCGGTGACTGGGAAAATGCGTATACCTTTTATCAAAAACGTGCCGCTCTTCATGGATGGGATGAAGAAAACTTTATCACACAATTTCGCTTAGGAAATGTTGCTCTGCATCTCATTGCACAAGATGATGCCAACTTATGTCCGCTGGCTATTAAGCATTATATCGAAGCATTTTCTTTGCGGCCCCATAGAGCAGAACCGCTTATCAAAATGGCACAATATTATTTGAGCAGAAATGAAATGCATCTTGCTTTTCTATTTGCTTCGCGAGCTGTTCAAATTCCTTACCCATTTCAGGACAATTTGTTTATCGAAAAATATATGTACGATTTTATGAGATATGATGTTCTAGGAATATGCGCTTGGTATGTTGGTGAATATGAAGTTGGTGAATGGGCAGTCCGCAAAGCTTTAGAATACGATCCTACAGCACCACATTTGCACCGTAATTTAAACTTTTATACCGATCGTAAGGATCCAAAATTATTCGATACCCAAAAATAATTTGACCCATGGTTTTTTCTTTTCTTGTGTTTCAGCAGGAGCAACAACCTCCATCTGCGCAAGTAAATCAGGATCTATTTCCATATAGCAAGCAAAATCTGATTGCACCTGCTCTCGGATTGTTTCCACATCACCCTTATATGAACCGGCACCAAGAAGAAGATTGTCTTTATCTTTAAGTTCGATATACGTTCCATCCAGCTGGGCACTCATCTCATAGTTGATTGCCTTGGGCTTACACAAGGGATCGAGTAATTTTCTAAATTGATCAATGCGTTCTCTCGTTTCATTATCAAATACATAATGTTTCAACGGCTCATTCTGCGCATTACAAAAAAGCACAATCGGCTTTTCACTTTTCTGCAGCATTTTCGCAACATTATCATGCTGTTGAACATAGCCATTAACCGAACTAGCCGACAGAAAAATATTTTGTACTACTGCGCCTCTATAAATAGCAACCATATCTTTGCGTATAACGGTAAAATATGAGGATGTTGTGAGCACTTCTTTTTTTGCCAAGAGAGAATGCAGAAGATGAAGTTCGTTTTGTTCCATCGCATACACAGTATGAAAAGCAGATACAAAGAAAATATATTTACAAATACG